>Ga0207641_10003035_pt1 | contig 15127 bp, 9 predicted proteins | sample KBSSwiS62_FD_184306 | JGI IMG/M metagenome (GOLD analysis project Ga0207641, IMG submission 184306) | Switchgrass rhizosphere microbial communities from Kellogg Biological Station, Michigan, USA - KBS Switchgrass S6-2 (SPAdes) (version 2) | ecosystem: Host-associated > Plants > Roots >... | reverse complement strand
TGAAGTTGATTCCGTCGCGTAATCGATGGAAGTCGCTTTGTTGGTCGCTTTCACGTGTGCAGTCGGCACCACCGCTCCCGAAGGATCGGTCACTGTGCCGTTGATTGCTCCGCGGAAGGTCTGTGCGTTGGCCGGTAGTGCAAGAGTGAGTACCAGAAAAAGCACGACGAGCAATTGCTTCATAATTTTTACAGTCCTCTCAAGTTAAGCGAATTAGCAGGGCAACGCGGGTCCCGCGAAGCGTTGCACCCGCATCGCGTCACGGTTTGCCGCATCGAGAGACACGAATTCCCTGAGAGCGTTTCTGCTCTTTAGGCTCGCGTCTTCTGTCGATTGCGTCGGCCGAACAGCCTGCCTGGGACGTTCCACCGGGAGTAGGGCGGAACGTCCCGGGTTTAATTGGGGGAGTGCCCAATAAAGGCCAATTTGGCCACCACAGGTTCCGCGCAGAGTACGGTCAGTACGCCGCAGTGTCCAACGCAAAATTTGTATGGATTTGATTCGAATGCTGCGCGTGTGGCAAAAACTTGATGCGCAACATGGGAAAATTATCTTGTGCGGCGTCAGCTAGGCGGTAAACCGCCTGGCCGGCGTTCTGCAATGGGCGCTTTTATGTGGCTTAGACCAGCGGCTCTTCACGCCGCAAGGCAGCCGCTTTTCCGCCGCCAGGAATCAGCGTGCGCACAACGGCATACAGCAGCGGAATGAAAATCAAGTTCAGCGAGGTCGCTGCGATCATCCCGCCGAACACCGTGGTGCCAACGGAAACACGCCCCGCTTTGCCCGCGCCCGTGGCGAACACCAGAGGCACGACGCCGAGAATGAACGCCAGTGATGTCATCAAAATTGGCCTGAGCCGGATGCGTGCTGCCTCTACGGCTGCTTCCACGATCGAGCGCCCTTGCGCGCGCAACTGCTCTGCAAATTCGACGATCAAAATGGCATTCTTGCTGGAAAGCCCAATCAGCATCACCAGCCCGATTTGGCAGTAGACGTTGTTGTCCAGCCCGCGCAACGCCAGCGCGCCCACGGCACCTAGTAACGCTACAGGTACGGCCAGCAACACGATAAATGGCAAGATGAAACTCTCATATTGCGCAGCCAGCGTCAGATACACGAACGCCAGACCCAGCCCAAAGAGAATCGCCGCCTTCCCGCCCGATTCGATCTCTTCCAGAGAAAGGCCGCTCCATTCAAAAGTCATGCCGTTCGGAAGCGTGTTCCTGGCCAGTTCTCCCATGTCCTTGATTGCTTGGCCCGAGCTGCGTCCAGGCGCAGGCGACCCATTGATTTCCGCCGAACGGAACAAGTTGAAGTGGCTGATCACCTGCGGGTTGGCGGTCTGCTCCACTTTCACAAAGTTATCCAGCGGAATCAGTCCGCCTTTATCCGACTTCAAATAGTATTGGCTGATGTCTTTTGGCTGCGAGCGATAGCGCCCCTCCGCCTGCACGTACACGCGATACGAGCGGTTGTTGAAGTCGAAGTCATTCACGTACACCGAACCCATGTACACTTGCAGCGCGTCGGTGATCTGCGTGAAGGGAACTTGTAAGCTCTTAGCTTTTTCACGATCAATTTTCACCAGGTATTGTGGATCATTTGCAGTGAAGCTGGTGAAAAGCCCGGTCAACTTGCCGCCGGCATTGCCCTGACCAATCAGCGCGTATGACGAATCGGCAATCTGCTGCACCGTGTTGCGCCCCAGGTCCTGCACCTCAAACGTGAAGCCGCCAAAATTGCCCAAGCCCTGCACCGCCGGCGGGTTGAATGGCACCACCAGCGCACCTTGAATCTGCGACAGCGGCCCGCGTATTCCTTGCAGCACTGTGGCAGCCGAATGGGCGTCGCCCTTGCGTCTTTCAAACGATTTTAGCGGTACGAAAACAATGGCTTGATTCGAAGCGCTTCCACTGAAGCTGAATCCCACTACCGAGAAGGTTCCTTCCACATCGGGATTCTTCAGCAGTTCTTTTTCGATCTTCGTACAGATGTTGCCCGTGTATTCGAGCGAGGCGCCCTGCGGCGCTTGCACCACCACCATCAGATACCCCTGATCGTCCTCAGGAATGAACGCTGTCGGAACTCGTGTGTACACCCAATATGTCAAACCGAGCGTCCCCAGAAATCCTATGACCGCGACTACGCGCCACTGCAGCACGTGTTCCACCGTGCGTTCGTACGCGCGCGTCCCGGCATCCACAACTTTGTTGAACCACCGGAAGAAAAATCCTTTGGCGCGCTCGCGATGTTTGCCCAGAAAAATCGCGGAAAGGGAAGGAGTCAACGTCAGTGCGTTAAACGCCGAAATCGAAACAGAAAACGCAATGGTCAGCGCGAATTGCCGGAACAATATGCCCGTCGTCCCGGGAAACAACGCGACCGGAACGAACACCGACACCAACACTAGCGATGTCGCGATTACAGCTCCCGCTACTTCCTGCATCGCCACGAAGGCTGCGTTGTGCGGTTCCGTGATGCCCTCGGTGATGTGTCGCTCCACGTTTTCAATCACCACGATGGCGTCATCTACCACCAATCCGGTGGCCAGAGTTATGCCAAACAACGTCAGCGTGTTGATGGAAAATCCAAACGCCTTTACGAAAATAAACGTACCAATCAGCGACACAGGAATGGTGATGGCTGGAATGAATGTGCTTCGCCAGTCTTGCAGGAAAATATAGATGACGATGATGACCAGGATGATCGCTTCGATCAGTGTCTGCAGCACGTCACGAATCGACTCGCCGATCACCGTAGTCGTATCAAACGCCACTGCCACTTTTAGTCCTGGAGGAAAATTCTTGGACAGCCTGACCAGTTCGGCTTTAGCCAATCGGTCCACGTCCAACGCATTCGCGCCGGGAAGCTGCGACAAACCCATGCCAACCGCATCATGCCCGTTAAATCGCAAAAGTGAGCCGTAATCTTCCGCGCCCAGCTCCGAATGGCCCACGTCTTTGATGCGTACCAGTGTTCCATCCGATCCGGTCTTGATGACGATGTTGTCGAACTCCGACGCTTCCGAAAGCCGCCCGACCGCGCGAACGCTGACCTGATACGCCTGTCCGGTGGGCGTTGGCGGCTGCCCGATCTGCCCTGCGGCAACCTGCACGTTCTGTTCTTGCAGCGCCTTCACCACCGTCGATGCCGTCAATCCGCGCTGCGCCAGCTTCGCCGGATCCAGCCACAGGCGCATCGCATACTTACGCTCACCGAAAATAATCACCTCACCGACGCCAGGAACGCGCTTCAGCGCGTCCTTGATATACACGTCGATGTAGTTGCTCAAAAACAGGCTGTCGTACTCGCCTTTTTCCGAATACACGCCGCCGCCAAACACGAATCCGCTGGTCTGCTTGGTGATGATGACGCCGGTATTCTTCACTTCGTTGGGCAAGCGGGCCAGTGTCTGGTTGACGCGGTTCTGCACGTCCACTGCAGCCAAATCAATCGGCCGAGTCACGTCGAACACCACGTTGATCTGGCTGACGCCGGCGTTGCTGCTGGACGACGTGATGTACTTCATTCCTTGCACGCCGTTGATGGATTGCTCCAGAGGAATCGTGACCGCCGATTCCACCGCTTGCGCGTTCGCGCCGATGTACGTGCTGGTAACGATCACCTGCGGTGGCGCCAGATCAGGCAGTTCCGCAATCGGAAGAGTAGGAATCGAAATCGCGCCCGCCAGCACGATCACCATGGCGCAGACTGTCGCGAACACTGGCCGCTTGATGAAGAAATCAACGAACACTGAGAGGCTCCGTCACATTGGGCTGGGTTTCAGGGTTTGCACTTACAAACCCTGAGCTGACTAGTGGCGCGTGGGATCTCATGGTGGTCTTTTGGAGTCTAGTTCGACGACTCTTTTGCATTGGATGGTACGGCTTGCGCGTTCGCCGCGGGCGCAGACTGTTCCGTCACCGGCATGCCGTCCTGCAAAAATTGCGTGCCGGACACGATCAAGTGGTCGCCGGCCTTGATGCCGTCCAGCACTTCGACGTCGTTACCCACGTTGTCGCCGATCTTCACAAGTTTTTGCCGCGCCACCGTGCCCTTACCTTCGTTCGTCGAAACGAAGGCGAAGAACTGCCCGTTGATGCGATTGATGCTGAGGAAGGGAATCGTTGCGCCTTCGCGTTGCCCCCAGGTAACCTGCGCACGCACTTGCTGGGACACGCGCAACTTGCTCTGCGTATTCGGTGCGGCCGCTTTGGCCAGGACGGTCTGCGTCTCGGAATCCACCTGCGGCGATACGAACGTAATCGTCGTGTTCGCCAATAACGCTCCGCTGGGGTCCAGCAGTTTCACCGGCAGTCCTAGGCGTAGTGAGCGCGAGCGGTCCACCGGCACGAATATGTACGCCTCCAGCGCGCCCGGTTCGTCCACCGTAGTCAGCAGCGTCGTCACCGCCACGCGGTCGCCCATGCGTACCGGAATGTCGCCCACAATACCGTCCATCGGCGCCGACACTGAATAGTATTTCAGCTCCGCGCGCTGTGTCCGGACCTGCTCTTCCAAGGCTTTTAGTTGCGCAACGGATGAGTCGTAGGTCGATTGCGCCGAATCGAACTCCGCTTTCGCGATCACGCCGGCTTCGAACAATCTTTTCGATCGTTCAAACGAAATCTTCGCCAACGCCACCGTAGCTTCCTGCGCCGCTCTCGAAGCTTCCTGGCTGCTTACAGTGGCTTCCTGCTTCAAAGGATCGATCTGCAACAGCGGCTGACCGACCTTTACCCGATCGCCCGACTTCGCAAAAATCCGGATAATCTGCCCTTCCACCTGCGGGTTGATGTTTGCCGAGTGCCGCGACTTCAGTACCGACAAATATTCCGTTGTGTCCGGAATCGTGACCGACTTCACGGCCTGCACTTGCACCGGCATTGCTCCGCCGGCGCCCGCAGGGCTGTTCGCCGCGGTCTTTTGCCCGCAGCCCACAACCGCAAAAACTGCCGAAGCCAGGCCAATACCGAGCCAAGCTGCGCGACTTCTCCGCGCACCGCCTGTAGCGACACTTCGAAATTCGCATGACAACTGCAATGGAACCAACATGCCTTCCCCGACTCTCCGTCAGAATCCGTCAATGTTACGTCATTAGTGCAACGCGGCAAAGAACCACGCCGCTCGTGGTCTCTCATTAGACGCAACGCAAACTCTGCCGTTACATAGTTTTACCGACTTCCAGCCTATTGGCCGCGGCTAGCCATCAACCGCCCGCCACCTGTATGACGTTCGAATCGCCCCCGAATCGACACGCCAACGCCGCCAATTTTGTGAACAATTGTGAATTTTGCCAGCACAGGAGCCCGGAGAGCGACACTAGCCGGCAATCGAGGCCAGTTTTCGAGAGAGTTTTAATAGAAATCGCGAGGGTCTATGCGCTTGCCGGAAAGCCCTAACTGCAACACTTCCATGTTTTCGGGCCGGTCAAACACTTTGCCGGGAAACAGACGCTTGGTAATGACGCGCACGCCTCCGAAGGCCAGCCCCAGCACCAGCGCCAGGCCGCAAAACGCAAACGTCCCCAGGAAAATGTTTCTCACCACCAGCAGCCACGGCGGATCGGTCAGCGTGTGCGAAGGCTCGTTCCACGTCACTTGTGTTTCGTAATTAATCTCGTTGCGCAATTGCGCCGCTGCTCGCTCGTTCGCTGGCGAAAGCACCAGCGATAGCAACGAAGCCTTCCGCTCCACATTCGTGCTCGATAAATCAGAATCGCGCGAAAGGTCCGCCTGGATATGCCGCAAATGCTGCTCCGCCAACTGGGGTGTCGGGTATTCAATCAGCAACAGGCTCTGCGACTTGCCAGGAGCGATCAGGTAACTGGCCAGCATCGCTTCGGCTCCGCTCGAAAAGCCAATACTGTTTGTCAGCAAAGCGAACTTGCCTTGCGACAATGTCCCGAGCGCAGCCTGAAAACCTGCCGGACCGAACGCGTACCGCTGCGTCCCCTGAATCAGCCGTTCCTCCGGCAAATAATTTCGGATCGGCGGCAGCGGCGTTGTGTTCGCGTGGCCCTGAACCGCTAGAGCCAGCGTTCGCAAATCCGCCGCCGAAATGCCCTTCACTCCGTCGACGTACAGTAGAAAATTCCCGATCAGCAGCAGCATCCGCTCGCCGTTTACCGCCGAATAGGGGCGCACGTCCGTTGGCGCCATTCCCACATACAGTTGCCCGGTATACGCGGCGTAAGCGCTGCTCGGGTCCTTGAACTTCTCCAGCACAGCGCGAAAGGTCTTGCTGCCGTTCGAATAGTCAGATGCTTCCCCTGCCTTTGCGCCCAGCTCCTGTTGCAATGGCTGCGGTAGGGAACTGACGGGAGGGGTGGCGGGTGACGCAATCCACGCGCCGAACTTGGCCGGCAAGACGGGCTCTTGGGCAAATGCGGGCACACCCGCAAGCACGCCCGAAAGGAAGATTGCGGCAAGCAAAAACACCCGGGAAATGCGATAAGGAGTTCTCATCCCTTTGGTTCTATTAGACACCAGAACGTCAGTTTCGGTTGCGGGAAGCTTCCCCGGCCGAGGCTGATGTGGTGGTCTTGCGCGGAACGGGGGAATTACTCTGGTTTACGGTCATGCTGTTCAGGCTTTGCAGGTACCCGGCGATGCCCTGGAAAATGCCTTCAGCGACCCTCTGCCGATGCTCCGGCTGCTTCAGCAGCTTTTCATCGGCCGGATTGCTCAGGAACGATATCTCGGTCAGGATCGAGGGCATATCCGCGCCAATCAGCACCAGGAAAGGCGCCTTGCGCACGCCGCGGTTTTTTACCACTTTCGCGGTCTTCTGCACGCGCTTCGAGAGCGAATCCTGCACGTCTTCAGCGAATTCTCGGGACTCGTCAATTTTTTCCGTGCGCGCAATCTGCTTCACCAGGTCTTCCAGCTCGTGGATGCCCTGATCGGATGTCGCGTTTTCGCGCGCCGCCACTTCCATGGCTTCCGGTGAACCCTTCAAATTCAAATAATACGTTTCGATTCCGCGCGCTCCCGTATCCTGGCTGGAATTCGCATGAATCGAAACGAACATATCGGCCTTGGCTTCGTTTGCGATGTGCGTGCGCTCTTCCAGCGGTATGAACGTGTCATCCGAGCGCGTGAACACCACGTCGGCGCTAGGCAGACGCTGTTGAATTATTTTTCCCAGGCGCAACGCCACGTCCAGGCACAAATCCTTTTCCATCAGCCCGGTTGGCCCGATCGTTCCGGTATCGTGCCCGCCGTGTCCCGCGTCAATCACGATGCGCCCAATCTTCAATCCCAGCGCACGCGTTAGTGTGGATTGCCCATCCCGCGTTGGCTGCGGTGCTGATGCCGGCTGCACCAGATCAGGTTTCTTTCCGTTCTTCGCCGAAGCGAGCGTGCGTTTTGGCTCCGGAATCGGCGCGGTCGCAGGAGCATCGTTCGTATCGGCCTTTGCCGACCTGGTCGCGGCAGCAGGCTGTGTCTTGTCCGCTGGCGCAGTTCTCGCCGGTTGGTTGGCCGAGCGGGACGGCGCGTCGCCAGCCGGATTATTCGCCTGCGCTGTTTGCGTCTGCATCGCCTTCGCATCGGCGTACAAATCAATTACCAGCTGCGTGGGCCCATCCTTTCCGGAATTGTTCAGCAATGAAGCGGTGTAGTCCTTCACACCGTTCACATCCAGAACTACGCGAACCACTCCATTCGCGCTTTGCGCCGTGCGGATCGCTGACACCAGTGGCCCGTCGCCTTCGATCTTTTTGTGTAAAAGAGGCGGCGTCAGTTTTGCGGCGTGCAAGTCGAAGTAAATCCGGTCGGGATTCGCGATCCGCCCGGACACATACTGCACGCTACCTTCAAGTTCGATGATGACGCGCATCGAATCCACGGCAGATTTCGCGCTGATCTTGCGGATTTGTGCAACCTTGCCGTTCATTGGGCCGTTTATTGGTCCATCGACCGGCTGCGCTTCCGGTTCGTGGTCCGTATCGCGATCTGCTTCAGGCGCGGGTGGTTTTGCAGCGCTTCGCATGTCTTTCGGCTTATCCCGTACCGCTTCTTTTGGCACATCGCGTGAAATTACGGGCGGTTGCGAATTCTCCTTGGCCGTGTCACCGCCGGCGCTCCTGGGGCTGGCATCGGGCGGAGCCGAACGCTGCAGCAGCGCCAGTTCCGCGCGCGCTTCTTGTGCTTCACGGCGCTGTTTCGAGTGCGGAAATTTCTTCAGAAAGTCATCGTAAGTTTTGGTCGCGCCCGCGGTGTCGCCTAACTGATCTTTCTGCAATTTCGCCGAACGCAGATAGGCGTCCTGGATGTACCGGCTGTTGGGATATTCACGCAGCAAAAACTGATACGAATCCACGGCCGACTGGTAATACGCGCGCCCAAAGCGGTCACCCATTTCCGTATACAGCTCAGCGACCACGAGCAGGGAATCTGGAACTTCCGCGGCGTGCGGCGTAATCAGGTACACCCGCCGGTAGCTGCTCACCACCTGCTTGTAGTCATTGAGCGTGCGTTTGCCCGGCGGTTTGTTGTTCAATGCGGTGCGTTGCTCTTCCGCGTGCGCGAATTGCGAACTCGCTGCTTGCCGCCGCTCCGCAGCGCCCGGATCGGCCGACGCCGTTCCTGATGAATTTCCCGAATGATCGGAGGCAAAAGCTCGAAGGGGCACGTAAGCAGCCAATGCTGCGCTTAAAAAGGCTACAGCAAAAACCGGCGAAACGCGGGCGAAGCCCCTGTTGAAAAAAAAGGCGAAAAAAATGCCGGCAGACACACGGCCACCGGCAGACACATCGCATCCCGAATATTCAGCGTGAATCCCGGACTTCATCCCCCAACCCATTGCCCAAACGATCTTAACCGCTCAACCCGCTCACTCGTTGGCAAAAATCGCTGGATGTAGTGCACCGAACACTGTGCGCGCTCGCTAGTCGTTCGTGAAAACTGTCCGGCCCGCGGGGTCAGTGGACTTGCGGATTGCGTGAGGATTGATGAACGCGCCATCCAGACGTCCCGATCCCGGCCTAAAGTATGCACTCTGCACCCGTTGCACGTAATTCCGTGTTTCATGGTATCTGGGGACTCCGTGGGCACGATCCACAGCCCCCTCTCCCGCATTGTACGCCGCCAGGGCCAGTTCCAGGTTGCCATTGTAGCGTTCCAGCAACATCTTCAGATATCGAACACCGGCGTCGACGTTCTGTTGCGGGCTATACAAATCGTTCACGCCAAATCTTTGTGCGGTGGTGGGGATCAACTGCATCAGGCCGACCGCTCCCTTGCGAGAAATGGCGCCGGCGTTCCAGTTGGATTCCGTCTCAATCACCGCGCGAATCAACGCCGGATCCACGCTGTGACGTTCTGCCGCTTCGCGTACCAGCTTTTCCGCGCCGTCGCGATTCAAATCCATCGCTGGACGGTTGCCGCCGGTGAAGGAAACTTCGGCTGGGAGGAAAATAGCGGTCGGCCGCTTCGCGGCCGCGTGTGAAAAGGAGTTGCGCGAAGCAAACTTTAAAGTAGCGGGCGGGTCGGCATTGACGAAGAACATCCGGCCATCGTTGGAAACTTTGGCGATTTGCGCATTTGCGGAAGTTGCAAAAAACGCGCCGCTGCAGGCGAGAATCGCCGTGGCGACGAGGACCGGGTTGGAGCTTCGTTTGCCCATGGCATTGTCGGCGACCGCATTTCGGCGGCCACTTGCCTTTGGGGAAGGCGTTCAAAGTCGATATTGCTGTTGTGCAACGGGCGGCAGCAGCCAGGCTGAGACCGTCCATTGCGTGAAGCTTTATCTATTCCGGGAACTGTCCCCGAATAGACACGCTTTTGGCGCAACCCGATCATAGCAATCCGTCGAGTAGGGTGGGCACTCCCCCAAGAGTACTATTTAGGGCTTTTGTGTCCTCTCCGCCACCCTCTGCTAGGTCAGGCCTGCCGCCGCCCCTGCCGTTGACCAATTTGGCCAGCGTCTGTATCACCTTGCCGGCATGGACTTTAGCGGTGAGGTCCTTGGTGACACCTGCAATTAAGGCCACTTTCCCGTCCTCGGCCTGCCCGAGGACCACAACGCCAGAGCCAAGCTTCTGGCGAAGGCTGTCCACCAGCTGGCGGAGGGCTTCCCGGTCCACATTTTCCACTTCGCTGACCACCACCTTGGTGCCCTTGATGGTCTGCACCTTAGCGACCAAGTCGTCAAGCTGGTTCAGGGCGCCTTTGCGACGCTGATCGGTCAGCTGTTTTTCGAGCGCTCGGGCGGTTTGCGTTAGCTTCTCGACTTGAGCCAGGACGGTGTCTTCGCCGACGTTCAGTTGTTTCGCGACGGAGGCCAGGACGCTGGCCTGGTGCTGGTAATGCTCCAACGCGCCGATGCCGGTGATGGCCTCCACGCGGCGGACGCCGGCGGCGACGGATTCTTCGCTGACGATTTTCAGGACGCCGATGTCCCCGATGCGCTTCACATGCGTGCCGCCGCAAAGCTCCCTGGAATAGAAACCGCGCGGGGCATGCGGATCGGGAATGGTCACTACGCGGACGTTGTGCTCGGGATATTTGTCGCCAAAAAAGGCTAGCGCGCCGGAAGCCAGCGCTTCGTCCAGCGTCGTGACGTTGGTTTCGATCTCCGTATTCAAGCGAATCTCTTCGTTCACCTGCCGCTCGATGTCGCGCAGTTCCTCTGCATCCACCGGAGCGAAGTGAGAAAAGTCGAATCGCAGGCGGTCGGGGGCGTTTAACGATCCCGCCTGCTTTACGTGCGTGCCGAGAATGTTGCGAAGCGCGGCGTGCACCAGGTGGGTGCCAGTGTGATTGCGCATCACTCGCGCGCGCCGGTCGGCGTCGGCCACGACGGCGACGCGATCGCCAACATGCAAATTTTCTTTCGCAGTGACGCGATGCGCCACCAGTCCCGCGACCGGATAGTACGCGCCGGAAACTTCGGCGAGCAGTTGCGTTTCAGAGTCGTTGTAAAGCGCACCAGTGTCAGAAATCTGTCCGCCCGACTCCGCATAAATCGCCGTGCGATCCAGAACTACTTCACCTGACTCCCCGGCTTTCAGCTCATTGACTGCGCCCGATTTGGTGATGATAGCTTCAATCCGGCAATCCCTAGCTTGCGTGCCGTAATAGAAACCCGGCTCCGTCTTGTAAGTCTCCGCGATCCTCGCGTAAGCCGGATTCGCCGCTTCCTTGTGCGTCCCCTTCCACGAAGCCCGCGCCTTGGTGCGTTGCTCCTGCATTGCGCGATCAAATTCGTCCCAGCTCACGGGAATACCGGCGTCGCGACATACGTCTTCCACGAAATCTCTTGGCAGGCCGTATGTGTCAAAGAGTTTGAAAGCCAATTCACCTGAATAGGTCATTTTGCGAGAAAGTTCAGCAAGCTTCTGCAACAGATCAACCTTTTGTGGCCCATCGGGCGTTGAGTCGAGCTGCTTGCTCGCATCGTCATATTGCGCCCTTAGCTGGAGCAACGGACGCAGTTCCTCAGTCAGCTTTATTAGCCCCGCATCCAGGGTTGCGCCAAAGCGCTTTTCTTCGGACAAAACAATTCCTGGCACCCGGGCGGCTGCGGATTCTGTCAGTTCCGGATATGCCTGGCCCATTAACTCGCGAACAGTTTGCACGGTATCCGAAAGGAACGGTTTAGTAGCGCCCAAAAGTCTACCGTGACGAATGGCGCGTCGAATTATTTTCCGCAAAACATACCCACGTCCGTCGTTCGACGGAAGCACGCCGTCCGTCATCAGGAAAGTCGTGGCGCGGGCGTGGTCAGCAATAACGCGCAGGGAAGCAGCACCACCTTTGCCCTCTTCTAGTTTTTCTTCGCGAGCGAAATCCACGCCGCACAATTCGGCGGCACGTTTCATGAGTGGAACAAACAGGTCGGTGTCGTAGTTGGAGATGACGTCTTGCAGGACGGCGGCGACGCGTTCGAGGCCCATGCCAGTATCGACGCAAGGTTTGGGAAGTGGCGTGAGTGTGCCGCTGGCGTCGCGGTTGAACTGCATAAAGACGAGGTTCCAGATTTCGACGTATCGGCCGCAGTCACAAGGAAATTTGCAATCGGCGTGCCCCGGTTCGGAAGCTTGCGGGCCCATGTCGTAGTGAATTTCGCTGCACGGTCCACAGGGTCCGGTATCACCCATGGCCCAGAAGTTGTCTTTCAATCCGGGAACAGGGACGATGCGCTCGGTTGGGACGTTTTGGCCGAGCCAAAAAGTTTTCGCTTCTTCATCCACGCCAAGCTTATTGCTCGGCGAAACTTCCGCCCCACCAAACACCGTGACGTAGAGTTTGTCTTTGGCGATGCCGTACCACGCGGGTGAAGTGACCAGCTCCCAGGCGAAAGCAATGGCATCTTTCTTGAAATAATCTCCGAACGAAAAATTGCCCATCATTTCAAAAAAGGTGTGGTGGCGCTTGGTGAAGCCGACATTTTCTAGATCGTTGTGTTTGCCGCCAGCGCGCACGCATTTCTGCGCTGTGGTCGCGCGCGTGTAGTCGCGTTTTTCGAGACCCAGGAAAAGGTCCTTGAACTGGTTCATCCCGGCATTGGTGAAAAGCAGGGTAGGATCGCCATGAGGAACCAGCGAGCTGCTGCGCACGCGGCGATGACCCTTGCTTTCAAAGAAGCGTAAAAAGGTCTCGCGAACCTGGTTCCCGCTCCACAATCTCGTCTTAGTAGCTTCGAGCGTCATTTTGTTCCCTGCGCCCTAGCCGGGCGACCACGCCTCGTTCGGAACTAACTTAGAGCTACCCATTATTGCAGACCCCCTACGGAAGTGGCGAGCGCGACGCGTCGTGGCCGAACGCTGGAACAATGGCCGAGAACGGGAAAGTTCCAACATAGAACGGACGAAGTACGCCTGGGTTTTTCCGATGTGTGGCAGGGAAAGGCCTTAGCGGATTGCAACAGCTCTCTAGCAGGCAGGTCAGCACTACTTATCCACACGGTTAATGCACTGCGCGAGTATCAGAATGAATTTGTGAGCCGGGCGCCACTTTGCGGAGAAAACAGGTGCGTGGACTATTCTTCTGCGGACTCGGCTTCGGGGACATCCTCGCTGGTGGCGCGTTTCAATTCGCGGCGGATAAGGTCGGAAGGGAAGCCGGCACGGAGGAGCGATCCGTAGATGGATGCGATTTTTCTCTCGCCGACTTCACCACGCAACGATTTGAGTTTGCGTTCGATGCGCTGGCGCACCATGGCGGCGGGATTGGATTCGGCTGCGGAGGTTTCCAGTGCCGAGTTGATGTCCGCGTCGGCGACACCGCGGGCGCGGAGTTCGCGGGCAATGCGGAACTGGCCCTGCTTGCGAGATTGCGTGCGGTTGCGGGTGAACTGCTGTGCGTAGCGTGCGTCGTTGAGCTGGCCGTTTTCCTTGAGGCGAGCCATAACCACGCGGACCAGCAGGTCGTTGCGCGTGTAGCGCGAAAGCTTTTTCAGCATTTCCTGGACGGAGTATGCGCGCCGCATCAAAGCGCGGAGAGCGACCTCGTAGAGTTCCTCTTCGGTGTCGAGCTGGCGCGGGCGGGAACGGGAGAACACGAGATGAAGATAGCAGAGAACGGCGAACTGCGAACAGAGACTCGCGAACCGGACGCGCCAAAGCGCCGTTGGTCCTACTCGCTGGAAGGCTTGGCGCCGGGGAGGCGACTCTTCAGGAATTTGATCTGACCGTTGTGGTTGGATTCGTGTTCGGCGACGTGGAACCACTTGGCGAAATTGTTAGCGCCGGCGTCGGTGTCCAGGACGGCGAGCCACTGGTCGTCTTTTTTCTTCAATTCGGCGAGCGTGGCGTCGCGCGTGGTGTTCAGCAACCCGAGGTAATAGTCGAGGCTGTTGCCCTTGATGGATTTGCGCGCCGGCTCGCCGAGGTTCATCGGGACGTCCCATTTCTTTTTCACGTCGTCGGGCATTTTTTCCCAACCGAATCCGCCAAACACGTTGGCGTGATAGAAGGCGTCTGTTGCGGCGAGGTGATTGAGAAGCGCGCCGATGGAGTTCGCTTTGCCGTCGATCAGCCAATCGAGGTCGGCGACGGACATGCCTTTGACCGAATGCAGCACCTGCTTGCGGGTGAAAGCCAGCATCGAGACGAGTGTGCCGATGTTGGGCGAATAGCCGGGTTGCGGTCCGACGATCCACGCATCGTTGTTCTGCGCAACTGCAGTTTCGGAAATGAGAGGCAGCGCGGAGGCTCCGGCGGCGAACAGAGCGCTGAACTTCAGAAAGCTGCGACGATCGGGGAGACATTCCTGCGGCAGATGGGTGGACACAGTGACCTCCAAACGGCGGGCCTTTATGCGGAACGACGAGAGAATAGAAGAAAAACGTGCGCTGGGTAAAGCGGCAGGTGTGCGACCTGCGCCTCACCCGCAGGAGCAAGAGCGCACCCGAACGAGCCGCGTGTTCAGCGAAGAATTATTCGACGACCAGAAAGCCGACGAAGGTAAAGAACCAGGCCAAGCTGAGCATGACCGCGGTGGCAATTTTGCTGGGGCTGCGAACTCTCTTGTGGCGAATGAACATGACAAACAATACGGAGCCCGCCAGGTTGGCAATTAGCGAAAGCCACGGAGCCGCGAAAGTGTCAGCGGCCCACGCAGCCTCGCGGGAAGTCGGCCAGCGCGCGCCTTCGCCATGCACAAAGTAATAAAGCACAGCGTTAAAAGCGACAATCGCTGAAGGCACGCACAGCGCGTAGATCCATTTATGCAGATCGGGGTGCGCGGAGTTCAGGTGGAATTTCTCGCGAAGCGCGATTCCGAAACTGGACATTCTCGTCTTCTGATCGAGCACGGTCACGACGGGCGGCCTCCGTTTCCGGGCAATACGGATTCTGCCGCAGCACGAGCGCAAAATCCACCGGTACGGAGGTACTAAACTCTTAAGAGGTACGGGGCTTAACGAGGCGAATCGGGGGCAAATGGAGTGCCAACACGCCGTGATTCAGTTTGGATTTTTCGTGGCAGAGATGGTTTGCGTGCGCTGCTCCAACTTTGCTGCATCTCCTGAACGGCCAAGTTGCCGAAGAGCCTGAGCTTCGGCGGTGAGGTCGCCCACCAGATATGGGCTTTCTGGCCCGAAAAAGAATGCAACGTTTTCGGGGAGCACGTTGCCTGCAACCAGCGGGAGTAATTCGTTTTTACTCAGGGGACGGGAA
>Ga0207641_10003034_pt1 | contig 15128 bp, 12 predicted proteins | sample KBSSwiS62_FD_184306 | JGI IMG/M metagenome (GOLD analysis project Ga0207641, IMG submission 184306) | Switchgrass rhizosphere microbial communities from Kellogg Biological Station, Michigan, USA - KBS Switchgrass S6-2 (SPAdes) (version 2) | ecosystem: Host-associated > Plants > Roots >... | reverse complement strand
GTGGTCTTTCCGATGCCAGCGGTCCCGCGATCATCGCACTCCACGGTGCCGGAGGCATCGGAAAGACCACGCTCGCGGCTGCTATAGCCCGGCACCCCCAAATTCGCGCCCAGTTTCCCGACGGTGTATTATGGACCGAACTCGGGCTGGATCCACAAACCGGGCCGAAGCTCAACGCTTGGGCAACGGCGTTTGCTGGCGCCAGCGCGTCCGACCTTTCCGAAGATGCCTGTATCGGGCTTTTGCGCACCGCGCTGCATGGCAAGGCTTGTCTGCTGGTGATCGACAATGTCTGGGACGCTGCGCACCTTGAGCCATTTCTGGTCGGCGGATTGCGTTGTGTGATGCTGTTCACCACGCGCCGGGTCAGCATTGCCGACGAAGTCGGCGCATCACCGATCCCAGTGGGCGATCTTACACCTGCCCAATCAGTGGAACTGGTCCGCAGACGCGCACCGGGCCTCGATTGGGGGCAGAGCAAGACTTTCGATGCGGTGACGCAACTTGTGTCGCGGGTCGACGGCATCGCCCTTGCCGTTGAGTTGATCGGCAGCCTGCTCAATCGGGGCATTTCAGTTGAGGAAGTCGGCCGCCACCTCGTGCCGCCTACCGGAGCTGGCGTTGCAACGTCGACGATGCGGACGCTCGAGCAATGTTTCGCGCTGAGCATATCTTTTCTTCGGCGTGAAGATCCCACGACCTGGGAACGGTTTCTATATCTTGGACTGACTCCTTCCGGGGCGCATGTGAATGCCGATTGCTGTGCAACTCTGTGGGATACGGAACATAGCGATGCTCAGCGATCGCTGTGGCGCCTTGCCGATGATGCATTGGTAAGCCGTGTTGGCCACATTTTTCGACTACATGACCTTATCCGTGACTTGGCGTTGCGCCACGTCGAGCGCGCGAGCGGTGATGGTTTGGGCGCATCGCCCGTGGCGCTTCATGCGCAGATCGTTGAGCGTTACGCTGTGCGCGCAGCTGAGGGCGCATGGGAACGGCTGGCTTCTGACGATTATGTTCACGCGAATCTCTTCTGGCACGTACAGCAATCCGCTGACCCGCGACTTGCAAGCCGCATCCTGCGGGCACGAGGTCCGGACGGCCAACTCAGCTGGTATCTCGCGAGAGAGCAGCGAGGAGAACGCGCCGGCTATGTCGCCGACGTCCGCCTGGCGCTCCGGATGTTCGCTGCGCAAGGGAGGGACGGCGTCAGTTCGCAGATTTTTTGCGCGCTTGTTCTGGCATCGCTTCGCAGCGTAACCGCAAATCTGTCCCCTCGTGTGTTTGAGGCACTTGTCGCGCATGGCGCTTGGTCGGCGCTCACGGGGTTCTTTGGAATCCTAGGACATGAGCTAAGCGATCACAGCGTTCGGCTGCTGATTGCATTCGCGCAGGGCCTCGATCGCCGGACCGACGTCGACCGAGGTGGACAGGAAATAGTCGCACGCCTTCGCAGCCAAGCGCTCAAGATTAGTCAGGACGAACTGATGCAGCGAGTCTGGTCGGTTCGGACCGGTAACCTTCTCGGTCAGTTAATTGCGCTGTTGCCGTCGGAGGAGGGAGAGCAGATCGCAACGACGGCAATGTCAAAGCTTACCGATCTCGAACACCGCGTGCTTTTCCTGGGCCACGTCCCACCTCATAGGCGATCGGCTTTCTCTCCGGCGATCGAAACGGAAATCTCGAAGCTGGCACCGCTCGAAACGAGGATCCAAATGATGAGCCGTTTTCTTGTCAACGTCGATCGAGCCAGGCAAGGTGCAGCTTCACAGCGTCTGGTCGATTGGCTGGATGAACTGTTGCGGGCGAACCTGTCACGAGGAATCAAACAAGAGGGTAAGAGTTTCAAAGTAGGATTCCGTAATCTCGAATTTTCTTCTCCGGTATTTCAGGATGGAGAACCCATCACAGAAGACAGGGTGAAAGACGAATATCTAGTCAAACGCGCTAGATTGCGCAGCTCCGTCCCTGTGATTGTCAAACAGTCTGACGACAATGAGCCAGAAATTGCTGTTTCTCAGGTAGAAAGCGGATCAGTTGCAGCACTCGGATATGAGTTTATGCACGACCTCTCTAAAAGTTTTCCATTTTTATCGAAACAACAAATGAAAGACGTTGAGGCTTTACTCGCCGTCAGCAAAATTGACTCATTGGCACGAGGGCCACTTCTGGAACTTCGCTACCTATTGAACCTTTCTGAGATCAAAGCGACTGAACCGTCGGGTACGACTTTCACTCGTGCGCTGGAGCGTGGACATCTTCTAAGCGCGCTGCGTGCGATCGATCCGAATTCAACGGCTGCCGAAGCGGACTTTGAGGCGGTCTTGGGCCTCGTCGTTGATTGGCGCGGCGGGGAAGACATTGCTGCCAACTGGCTGCCGACTTGGTTAAAACTGGAACAAGGAGCTAGGGCCCACACAGCACAAAGGCTTGCCGCCATTTTCCCAAATGGTGTTGGTCCCCAAGCTATGCTGATCGCGAGTCGGGAACCCATCGAGTCGGATTATGCGCATTTAGCGGAACTCATTCGGAAGCTGCCAACCGATAAACGCGAAACAGCCCAATATGTCTGCGTGTCAGTGGGCAACGAGAGGATCGCCCAGCTTGCGCTCGCAGGGCTTGCTCCGATCGACGACGGTGAGGATCAGGCCGGAGCGGTGATCGCGCTGATGCCCTTCCTGCCGCGCGATTTCCCGCCTGACTTGCTCGACCTATGGCAAAATTCGTCAATTGCGGGGACGCGAAGTGCCACCCTGATCAGCGTTATGAGTGAGCTGATTCATGCGATCGCCGCGGGTGCTCTAGTTGATGTGCTGGAATCCTCAATCAAGCGCGAGAGTGAATGGTGGCTCGTTGAGGCGCTAACCTCGACCTTACGGCGCCTGCAATCGGTCGAAGAGTTTCAGTCGATGCTGGATGCCGCCTTGCACATCGTCGCATTCGACCTGCGTGTCCGCCTCGTTTCGCGCGTCGCACAACGCGCGGCCGATTTCGGACATTGTGCTCTGGCGCTTGCGACCATACAGTATATTGTCGACGGGCCGATCCGGTGGGACCATGCGCGTGAACTGGCGCAGCATTTTGCCAGCATAGGCGATTTCGTCAGCGCAAGGGTTGCCGCTGGCGAAATCTCATCGTCCACCGAGAGGTCGCACGCTTTCGCGCTGGTGGCTATCGAGCTGGCTGCACAGGGCCATTGGCGTGCCGCAGACGAAGTCGTCACTCAAAACGTCGTCGATCAGATCTGGATTGAGCATGTTCAGCAGTTGTTGGCTCGGCGGAGTCTTTCCGAGAAAACCGCGCACAATTCCCTTGCGACAACAAGGGCGCGCGAAAGGCGCGTCATCGAGCCATCGCCGTCAGATATTCAGACTGCGCTGGTGTTAGTGGGGAAGAATATGGGTGATTCGAATTCGCTTAGCCGTCTTCAGAACGAAATCCAAAAGTCCGATCTGGAAAATGTCCGCGAACAGGCCGTGGCTTTTTGGACTCAACCCGTCGCGAGCGGACAACTCGCAGCCGAGTTCCTGGCCATGCAGCCCCGGCCCGTGCTGTTGAAGCGGTTGGGAGAACTGGCTCCCCTTATCGGTATAGTTTCTGCGGAGACGGTTACCGAGACGATTACAGCTATCGGCGACTGCGCAACGAACTGGAGATAGTGCTTCCGGCTTGCTGACCGGGCGCCTGCCTCTCGGTGATTGAAGCAGCAAGGAGTGCGCAGCGGATGTTCGCGCGCTGCCAATGCCGTCACTCGTTCGAGAGGCCGAGCGCAACTGTAATGCACCCCGAAAATGAGACATAGAAAAGGGTGACAGTTCTCCTGTAAGGAGAAGCTGATGAGTGGGAAGACGGATCAGCGGCGGTTCAGCCGCGAGTATAAGCTGGCGGTGCTTTCGCGGATGGCTGCTGGCGAGAATGTGAGCGCGCTGTCGCGTGAGTTGGGTATAGCGCGCAAGTGCCTGTATCAATGGCAGGAACGGTTTCGGATCGGCGGCCCGGTGGCGCTGCGCAGCCGGGGCCGGATGACGTTGGCGGAGCGCGCGGAGATGCGTTGCGAGTCGGTGGGGCGGGAGTCGGCTGCGGCTGCGCCGCGTCCACCGAGCCGGACGCCACAGCCGCCTCCCACCCCGCCGGATGAGCTTGCGCGAGCGCGCGAACGGATCGCGGAGTTGGAGCGCAAGATCGGGCGTCAGGAGCTCGAACTCGATTTTTTTCAGCGAGCCTTGCGGCACGTCGGGGAAGCACAGCCGCGGAGCGGCGCACCTGGCGGGACGGCACCTACGCGGTCATCGAAGCGGTGATGACGTCTGCGTCGCAAGGCGAACCATCGATCGGGCAACTCGGGATCGAGCGGCTGTGCGGGCTCGCGGGCGTGAGCCGCGCGGGCTATTATCGGCAGTGGCAGGAGTCTGCGCCACGTCGCGAGGAGACCGCGCTGAGGGACGCGATCCAGCGTCTGGCGCTGGCGAACCCGCGCTACGGGTACAGGCGGATCGCGGCGCTGCTCGGCCGTGAAGGCTGGCAGGCGAACCACAAGCGGGTGTTGCGGCTGATGCGCGAGGATAATCTTCTGTGCCTGCGTGAACGGCCTTTCGTGCCACGGACGACCGACAGCCAGCATGGCTGGCGGGTGGTGTCGAACCTGGCGCGCGGGATGGAACTGACGGGCTGCGATCAGCTGTGGGTCGCCGACATCACTTACGTCCGCATGGCCGAGGAGTTCGCCTATCTGGCGGTCATCCTCGACGCGTTCAGCCGCAAAGTGGTCGGCTGGGCGCTGGAGACGCATCTGCGCGCGGAACTGGCGCTGGCTGCACTGGACATGGCGGTCGCGGCACGCAAGCCGGTGGCAGGCACCCTGATTCACCACAGCGACCGCGGGGTGCAATATGCGTGCGGAGACTATGCCGCCCGGCTCGCCGCGCACGATATCACGCCGAGCATGAGCCGGGTCGGTAATCCTTACGATAATGCCAAAGCCGAGCGCTTCATGCGCACACTGAAGGAAGAGGAGGTCAACGGCAGTGGCTATCGAGACGTCGATGAAGCTCGCGAGAAGATCGGCCTGTTCATCGAGACAGTCTACAACCGACAGCGGCTGCACTCGGCGCTCGATTATCTGACACCGGAGGAATATGAACAAGACTTGCCGCGAGAGCGGCCGGGGCTAGCCCCGGCCGCTCTCGCGCTCACCGAGAACTGTCACTGATTTTTGTGTCTCACCGATGGGGTGCACTTCACAACTGTCACCGTAACCCACCGTAGCCCGTCACAGTCCGCATCTGCCGGCAGCGCGGCCAGTTCAGCGTCAAGTGTCTCCAGCGCCGCCGCCTCCACTCCCTCGGGCGCGGGGCGCTTCAGCGTCGGGGTGACGAATGTGGCAGCAATTGATCCCGTCCGTCGATCCCGGTCGGGCAGCCTCTGGATAGATCTTGCGGGCACGCTGACGTTCAACCGCCTTAGCTTCCTTTGCTTCATCATATGTCATCAATGACAGGTCCAGCGGCAAGCCGAGCATATCGGGATCAATCGCTGTACGGAGCCTGTCCGCCTGATCAGCATCGCGGCACAAAATGAGCAAATCGATATCGGCAGCCCCTGGTTCTTCGCGGTCGACCGAGCCGAATAGATACCATGTGCTGCCGCCGGCAAGCACGCCGAGGCCATCTGCGAGAGTGCAAAGTGCCGCCGCCGCCGCCGGGCGTCTCACCGACCCAAATGGCCCATGATGTCGCGAAACATCATCGCCTCGGCGCCCATAGATCGCGCCGCTTCCTGCGCGGCTGACGTGACCGAGCCGTAGCTCGACATCTTCAGGGCGATGTCGAACGCGCCGTATTGGGTTCGTGCATGGCGCACATCTTCGGCGCTCAGATTATAGGCTTCGATCAGTGCGATGGTGAGATCGGGTCCCCTTTTGCGGTGGGCGATGAAGACGAGATCGTACAGACGGGTGAACTGCTGGACGTTTGAATGTTGCCCGATCGCGCGCTCGAAAAAGCCGAACTCCTTGTTTCGGTAGCCCGCAAGATCGCCAAGCCGAACCGCTTTTCCCAGATCGCCGAGCGAGCCGAAACCGGCGGGCACAGCATGGACCAAGTCGATCGCAGAGCCGGTCCAGATCGACTTAGACGGGATGTTGATGACGAATTCGGGCTTGATCGCATGCGCCAGCGCCGGCGCGACATCCGCCACCTGTACCATCGGCTTGGCGCCGATCACCGCGACCGGGTGGACGCACTTTTTGTCGTCCTCGATCAGGAGAAAGTTCTCCGCCGAGCGACCGGCGGCCTTGAAGCCTGCATTTTCGTCGATATGGGCCTCGACCCAGTCGGTAACGCCTCCCGTCATCTCAACCCTCCAGAATGTTCTGCATGCCCGCCGGGAAGCGGCTGGCATCCTCGCGTCGCCCCTCGATATGGACGGCTTCGAGATCGTCGATGTGCTGCCGGAAGGCCTCAGCCACGCCCCGCTCGTCCCTGGTGAGGAGCGCCCGGTTGGCGTCGAGCTGAGCAATGATACGATTGCTGTTCGGGAGAACCCTGGTTAGCATCTTTCGTTGCCAGGTTTCAGCCGCGCCGCTCTCCGGGTCTTGTGCCGCCTCGATATGCGGACCGTAGCGATCGAAGATGGCGCGGTTCTCGTCGAGCAGCGGCGCGACCACCGCGCGAGCCGCACCGCGATCTGGGAATTCGGTCACGCCGAACAGGCCCTGAAGCTTTTTGGTATGATCCCGCTTCCAGCCCAGGATCATGTCGTCGGGATAGGCGTCCGGCGCCTTGTCAATCATGGTGTGGCAGACCGCACACAGCAAAATGAGATTCTCGAAGGCGCCGCGCTCAGCCTTGCCCATTTGCGGTTTGGCGCGCGGGCCATCGTCATTGGCCGCGAAGACGTGTGCCATTTCCGCGACATGGATAGACTTGCCGGCCGCATCGACGAACAGTTCGCGCTCGCATGCCGGGTTCTGGCAATACCCGCCGGATGCGGCGAACAGTCGCCGTTGAGTATGGGTATCGGGCGATGCAGCCCCCCGGGGACAAGCCAATTCCATCCTCCACGTGCAGCGCCTCGGCGCAAATTATAGTCAGACAGGAAGGAATATAGGCATCGGCTCGCCGAATTCTAAGGGTCCGCGAAGAAGGCCGCCAAGTCTCTTCGTGCCGGGCCGCAACATGGACTGCCGGCGACATGCCAAAGAAATCATTACTGATTTTCTCGCTATCCTAACGACTTAGCTGGTGCGAGGTAACCCCGCGCAGCAAGGCATGAACGGACGGCCGCTTGTGGACACGCCCAAATTGTCGCTGAACGTCGGGATTTCGGCGCGAATCGGATGTAGACCAGCCAACCAAAAGCGATCCACGCCAGCCCACTCCCACTCAGCGCACGACAATGCGCCGTCCGGTCGGCCGCACGGTGGCACACGCCGGCGCGCCGTCCTTGTCCGTGCCAAGCACCGTCATCTCGACAATGCCTCCATTGGCCGCGCGATCAAGCAGGTCTTGCTCCAGGTCGTGGATGTCGATCTTCATCCGGCGTGCCCATGGCGAGGAAGTGTCGCCGGCATATTGGCCGACACGGATATAGACGAACCGCCGCTCCGGCCCTTCGCGCCGCACCTGGTCGCCGAAGAATTTGGGTCCCGGCGCAATGCGGATCAGGAAATCGAAGATCAGCGGCTCGCCCGCATGCGAAGATTTCGGATCGAGCGGACTGTCGTCCCTGGCCTGAAGGCTGTGGAGCACGCCGACGACCGGATGCTCGATCACGATCCGCATGCGAATCTCGGTCTGGTCTGCGCGCGCCATGCGCGTTGATAGCGTGATGAGGACGGCGCCTGAAGGCCTGATCGGCAGCGTGCCGCGAAGCCCGGTCCCTCGGCGGCGTCGGCTGCTTCCCGATCGGAAGGGCCGCGTCGGGCACGGATGCCCTGCACGCGGAACGGCTGCGAATATTGCGGGCTTTCCGCCTCCGCGCCGGGACAGGATCGCGCGCATGTTCGGCACGTCGGGTTGGCATGACGCGACGATCACGCGCCGCGTTCGAAAAGCCTTGGCAGCAACATGCCCGTGCGCCTGCGATAGCGGACATAGACCTCGCCGAACGTGGCGATCAGGTCGCGCTCCTCGAACTGGATGGCGACCAGCATGAACGCAGAAATCCCGGTCGCGAGCAGCAGATGGCCCAAGGTCATGGTCGGGATCGCCCAGAAGGCGAGGAAGAAGCCCAGATAGAGCGGATGCCGCACCAGCCGGTACAGCCATGGGGTGTAGAAGGTCGGCGAGGCCTCGATCCTGTCGCACCAGTGGTTCCACGCCTGCTTCAGCCCGAACAGCTCGAAGTGACTGATCAGGAAGGTACTGACGAGCACCAGCAGCCAGCCGGCGGCGAACAGCGCCCAGAACATCGCGGCGACGACGCCGCTCGTCGTCCAGACGATGCCCGGAATCGGGTGCCACCCGGCGAACAAAAGGATCAGCGCGAGACTCGCGGCGAGGACATAGGCACTGCGCTCGACCGGTGATGGCACCAACCGGGTCCACCACCGCTTGAACCACGGGCGCGCCATGCTGCTGTGCTGGACCGCGAAGATCAGGATCAGCACGAGGTCGATCGCCGCGGCGGCGAGGGCGGGTCTCGCGCTGCCGCCTTGATCGACGTCGTACGGCACGATCGCCAGTCCGCTGAGAAAGGCGATCAGATAGACGAAGGTCGCCAGGAAGACGACGTAGGCGATGGCACTGAAGGCCAGCATAAAGATGCGTTTCATGGTGTTGCTCCCATCCCTGGCGGTGGCGGCCCATTCGGCCGCCACCGCGCAAGGTCAGACGACCGCACCGGTCGAAAGATAGATCACGAACCGGCTCAGCGATCCGAACTGGATCAGCGTGCAGAATGCGGCGAAGGCGAGAGCCGTCGAGCGGCCCTTCAGGGCTGTCAGAATTTTCATGGGAACCTCCCGGTCAAATAGGTCAAAAATAGAAGAAGGGATCGAGCACCCGGACCTCGGTGATCCGGTTCACGGGCAGGCCGTTGCGTTCGGCCGTGATCCGGATCGATTCGGGGTTGGGCGCGTCATAGATGCAGAAGCTGTTCTGCTTGTCGGTCGAGACGAAGCTCTGGACCCAGTTCACGCCATCCACGGCGTTGCGGTCGACCACGCCCAGGCAGGCGCCGGCACCGTCCGCGTTGCAGGGGATGTGGAGACCCGAGGAAAAGGTCCGTTCGACGAGATAACGAGGCATTTACATTCTCCTTGTGCTTGGTTGGCCCGCACAAGATCGGCCGGATCGCCCCGCGCCGCATCGGCTGCATTCCCTATATTGCCGGTCCCGATTCCCTATTTTGGCTTCCCTATTTCCGGTCCGCGGCTTTCCCCGTAAATTCGCCGCATGCTGCTCGAACGGGACGACATCGTCGCACAACTCGACAGCCTGGCGAGGAATGCCCTCGGCGGGCGCGGCTGCGTCGTCTTCGTCGTCGGCGAGGCCGGCATCGGCAAGACCAGCGTGCTGCGCGCGACCGCCGAACGCCTGGCCGACCGCCCGGCCGACCGCCTGCGGCTGCTGTGGTCCGCCTGCGAAGACCTGAGCACCGCCGAGGCGCTGACCTTGCTGCGCGAACTCCCCGTCGTCGATGGCGACGCGCTCGATCGCGCCACCGACAGCGGATCCCGGCTGGCGCTGTTCGGCGACACACTGGCGCGTCTCGCGAAGGATCCGACCGTGCTGCTGATCGAGGACCTCCACTGGGCCGACGACGGCAGCATCGATTTCATACGCTATATCGGCCGCCGCGTGGCCGATCTGCCGCTGATGCTGATCGTCTCCGCGCGCAACGAGGATCAGGGCGCGCGGAGCCGGCTGGCCCGGGCGGCCAATGATCTGCCGCCGACGATCCGCCACCGCTTCGACCTTGCCCGCCTGTCGCCGGTCGCCGTCGGCAGGCTGGCGGCGGCGCGCGGGCTGATCGGTGCGGCGATCCACGAGGTGACCGGCGGCAATCCGCTGCTCGTTGCCGAAGTCCTCGCGGCGGGCGGCAAGCGCTCGGCCTCGATCGACGATATCGTCGTCGGCCGCGCCGATCGCCTCGACGAAGCGGCGCGCGGCTTCCTCGATTACTGCTCGATCATACCGCGACGCGTCTCGCTCGAGCAGATCGAGGAAGCCGACGTCCCCGACGCGGTGATCGCGGCCTGCTGCGAGACCGGGCTGCTGCTCGTCGACGGCACTGGCCTCGCCTTCCGCCACGAGATCACGCGCCGCGCGGTCGAGGATGCGCTGTCGCCGCTGCGCCGCGCGCAGCTTCATCGCCGCGAGCTCGCGCGGCTCGACCGCGCCGGGGCCAGCGCTGCGCGCCGGCTGCACCACGCGATCGGCGCCGGCGATCGGGCGCGGGTCGAGGAGCTTGCGCCGCTCGCCGCCGCGCAGGCGTCGCGCCTGGGCGCGCACCGCGAAGCCGCTCATGCCTGGGCCGCGCTGCTCGAGCGCGAGGCGCCTGCGGGTGATCCCGGCCAGTTCGAGCTTTATGCCTTCGAGCTGCACGTGACCGGCGAGATGGCGCGGGCGATCGCCTGGCAGCACCATGCGCTGGCGATCCATATCGAGACCGGCGACCGTCTGCGCCAAGGCGACAGCCTGCGTTTCCTGTCACGGCTCCATTACCTGAACGGTGAGCGCGGCCGGGCGGAGGACAGGGGCGCGCAAGCCATCGCCATTCTCGCCGACTATCCGACGACCCCCGAACTGGCGCTCGCTTATGCCAATCTCGCGCACCTCGCCATGCTCGCGGACGACGCGGCGGAAGCCGTGCGCTGGAGCGAACAGGCGATCCCGATCGCGCGTCAGCTCGGGCGCGACGACATCCTGGCGACCGTGCTCAACAATTACGGCACCGCGATCCAGTATGAGGAATTCGATCGCGGTCTCGGCCTGCTCGATCAGAGCATCGCGCTGGCGCGCCGCTCGGGAAGCGAGGAGCATGTCGCGCGCGCCTATACGAACAAGGGCTGGACGCTGATGCAGGCCCGCCATCTGGACCAGGCCGTCGCGGTCCAGGACGAAGGCATCGACTATTGTCGCGAGCGCGATCTGGAAACCTGGGTCGACTATATGACCGGCGGCAAGGCGCTGGCGCTGCTCGACCTCGGCCGCTGGGACGAGGCCGAGCGGCTCGCCCGTCTGGTCGTGGTCGATCGCGGCAACACCCACCTCATGCGCAATCCCGCCGTGCGGGCGCTGGCGCAGCTGCGGATCCGGCGCGGGCATGACGATCCCGAACCCCTCGTCGCCGAGCTGCGCGCGCACATGGAAAACGGCCGCGAGGCCCCGCGTTTTGCCAGCATGGCGCTGATCGTGGCCGAGCGCGCATGGACCGACGACGCCGCGACGGACGATGCGCTGGCGCTGCTGGACATGGCTGCGCGCCTGGCCGCCGCCGCCAGCTCGCCCTGGGATCGCGGGGCGCTGTGGACCTGGCAGCAGCGGCTCGGCGCGTCGGTGCCGCCGCCCGCCGGACTGACCGGCCATCATGCCGCCCTCGCCGCCGGAGACGTCGCCGAAGCGGCCGCCATGTGCCGGGCGCGTGCGATGCCGTTCGAAGAGGCCATGATGCTGATCGCGGGCGACGCCGGGCAGGCCGCCGCCGGACTGGCGATCCTCGATCGGCTGGGCGCGGCGGCCACCACCGCCCGTGCGCGCGCGAACCTCGGCGCGCGCGGGCTGCGCCGCGGCGCACGCGGGCCGCGCGCCTCCACGCGGTCCAACAGCTTCGGCCTCACCCGCCGCGAACTCGACGTGCTGAGCGCGATCGACAAGGGCTGGACCAACAAGGAGATCGGCGAGCGGCTGTTCGTATCGGCCAAGACGGTCGATCACCACGTCTCGGCCATTCTCGGCAAGGTCGATGCCAGGACGAGAGGCGAAGCGGCGGCGGTGGCACGATCGCACGGGCTGATCGATTAGCCGCGTCTGTGGAGCACGCCGACCGCCGGACCCTCGTCGAAAAAGCTGGCCATCGCCGCATGTTCGTGCTATGTTCCACACAGCGAGAGGTGGGAGCGAAAGCGCATGACTGTAAATTCAGCGGGAAAACGGGAGGGGCGGACGCGCGCCACTCCCGGTGCGACAGGCACGCCGGTGGGCCGTGGATGGCGCCGGCCCGCATGCCGGTCGCGCACCGCCGCTCCGCTGATAATACAGCGGGAATACAGCGAAACGGTCCGGAAGGTGGCCGCGCGGATCGGGTCCGGCCACCCGGTTCGGGCGAGTAGTTCGGCGCCACGCCGAATGGGACTCCCCTCCACGCCTTCGTGGAGGGGTTGGGGGTGGTCGCGAGCGCAGCGAGCCCCCTTCTGCCTCGCGCCAAACAAGAAGAAGGAGAACCACCCCCGCCCCTCCACGAAGGCGTGGAGGGGAGCAGAAGAAGCCGGTCGCGATGGTTGCCCGGACTTTTGCCCCTGTTACGCGCGGCGCACGGATGTCGTTGGGCGGCGACGCTCCGGATCTCGAGCTCAGCTTGTGAGGCACCCGCATTCGACATCGAAGGAGGGTGTGATGAATTTTCCGAAATTAACAGGTGGAAACAGCAAATCCGCGCCGCGCTCCGCGCCCCATGCCGCTCGGCCGATCAGGCTCGACGGGCCACCCTGCTGCACGTCCATCCCCACGACACGCCCGTGTTGCGAAGCCGTCGCGGACTCGGTATAGCCCCGCTCTGTTCACGGCGGCCCACAGGGTCGCCTTTTTGCGTTTCCGGACCTTGGCTCAGGCCCGACCTACCCTCAAGGAGTGATCACGATGACCATTACGCCCCTCATGCCCGTCTACCCGCGGTGCGAGGTGCGTCCGGTCCGAGGGGAGGGGTGCTACCTGATCGGCCAGCAGGGCGAGCGCTATCTCGATTTCGCCAGCGGCATCGCCGTCAACCTGCTCGGCCATGGCCATCCGGTGCTGACCAAAGCGATCCAGGACCAGGCGGCGACCCTGATGCACGTCTCCAACCTCTATGGCAGCCCGCAGGGCGAGGCGTTCGCGCAGCGGCTGGTCGACAACACGTTTGCCGACACGGTGTTCTTCACCAATTCGGGCGCGGAGGCGGTGGAATGCGCGATCAAGACCGCGCGGCGCTATCATCATGTCAAGGGCAATGCCCACAAGCATGAGCTGATCACCTTCTCCAGCGCGTTCCACGGCCGCACGCTGGGCACGATCAGCGCGACCAACCAGGAGAAGATGCGCGACGGCTTCGAACCGCTGCTGCCCGGCTTCGCCTACGCCCAGTTCGACGATCTCGAAGGCGCGAAGGCGCTGATGAATGAGCATACCGCCGGCTTCCTGGTCGAGCCGATCCAGGGCGAGGGTGGCATTCGCCCGGCCAGCGACGCCTTCCTCCAGGGCCTGCGCGCCTTGTGCGACGAGCAGGATTTGATGCTGGTGTTCGACGAGGTCCAGTGCGGCGTCGCGCGCACCGGCACGCTCTATGCCTATGAGCAATATGGCGTGACGCCCGATATCCTCGCCAGCGCCAAGGGCATTGGCGGCGGCTTCCCGATGGGCGCCTGCCTCGCCACCGAGAAGGCGGCGGCCGGCATGGTGTTCGGCACCCACGGCTCCACCTATGGCGGCAATCCGCTGGCGATGGCGGCGGGCCAGGCGGTGTTCGACGTGATCCTGGCACCGGGCTTCCTCGAGCATGTCAGGAGCATGAGCGACCGGCTGGTGCAGGCGCTCGAACAGTTCATCCCCAATCACGACCAGCTGTTCGAGGGCGTGCGCGGCAAGGGCTTGATGCTCGGCCTCAAGATGAAGAGCGACAGCCGCGCCTTCGTCAGCCACCTGCGCGGCCACGGCCTGCTGACGGTGGCGGCGGGCGAGAACGTCGTCCGCATCCTGCCGCCGCTGGTGATCGAACAGGCCCATATCGACGAGTTCATCGAACGCCTGTCGGCTGGCGCCGCGGCCTATTCGGCAGCGGCGTGACGCACGGCTTTGGAACCCGCGCCGAATCTAGCCCCTCCCCTTCAGGGGAGGGGTTGGGGTGGGGGCGAGCGAAGCGAGCATTTCGCGTTGGAGATCAAGCGCTTAATCCTACATTGTACGCGGCAGCTAACTGCCCCACCCCAACCCCTCCCCTGAAGGGGAGGGGCTTATGACCCGCCACTTCCTCGACCTCAGCGACGCCGGCGGAGACGGCATCGCCGCGATGCTGGCGGACGCGCTCGATCGCAAGGCCGCGCGCGCCGGCCGGCCGAAGGGCCGGCCCGATGCCGATGCCCCGCTCGCCGGGCACACGCTGGCGATGGTCTTCGAGAAGAACAGCACCCGCACCCGCGTGTCGTTCGACATGGCGATCCGTCAGCTCGGCGGCACCAGCATCGTCATGGATTCGGGCAGCATGCAGCTCGGCCGCGGCGAGACGGTGGCGGATACCGCGCGCGTGCTCAGCCGCTATGTCGATGCGATCATGATCCGCACCGACGATCACGCCAAGGTCCGCGAGATGGCCGAGCATGCGTCGGTCCCGGTGATCAACGGCCTCAGCGACGACAGCCATCCGTGCCAGATCATGGCCGATCTGCTGACCGTGATCGAAAACGGCAAGGCGCTGCCCGGGCTCAAATGGGCCTGGCTGGGCGACGGCAACAACGTCCTCCACTCGATCATCGAGGCCGCGGGGCTGATGCACTTCGCGGTCGATGTCGCGGTGCCGCAGGGCTATGAGCCGGCGCCGCGCTGGGCGGAGGCGGCCGGTGCGCGTGGCGCGACGATCCGTGTCGGCCGCGATGCGCAGACGGCGGTGGCCGGTGCCGACATCGTCGTCACCGATACCTGGATCTCGATGGGACAGGAGCATGTCCACAACAAGCTCGCGGCGATGATGCCCTACCAGGTGACGCCCGAGCTGATGGCGCTGGCCAAGCCCGATGCGCTGTTTCTCCATTGCCTGCCCGCGCATCGCGGCGAGGAAGTGCTCGCCGAGGTGATCGACGGACCGCGCTCGCGCATATGGGACGAGGCCGAGAACCGGCTGCACGCGCAGAAGTCCGTGCTGCTGTGGGCGCTCGGCCTGCTCTGATGACCGGGGCTCCGGATCTCGATCGCGCGCTGAGCTTCGCGATCCTC
>Ga0207641_10003032_pt1 | contig 15136 bp, 14 predicted proteins | sample KBSSwiS62_FD_184306 | JGI IMG/M metagenome (GOLD analysis project Ga0207641, IMG submission 184306) | Switchgrass rhizosphere microbial communities from Kellogg Biological Station, Michigan, USA - KBS Switchgrass S6-2 (SPAdes) (version 2) | ecosystem: Host-associated > Plants > Roots >... | reverse complement strand
TCTACGGCGCTGGTGGGAGGAGTGGTGCGCGATTTGTTGATCGGAGCGGTGCCGCCAGCGTCGATCAAGAACTGGCGATATGCGGCGACGGCATTCAGCGCCGCGATGCTGACGTTTTTCTTTTACCGGATGGTGGAAGCGTTTCCGGCGCGGATGCTGATGGTGCTGGATGCGGGCGGACTGGCGTTGTTTGCCGTGGCGGGAACGGAAAAGGCCCTGGATTACAGGATTCATCCGTTTATGGCGGCGCTGCTGGGGACAATTACTGGTGTGGGCGGCGGAACGATTCGAGATATTTTTCTGGCGCAGGTGCCCCGGGTGCTGCAGTCGGATATTTACGCGACGGCGGCGCTGGCGGGAGCGGTGGTGCTGATTGTGGCGCGGAAGATTGGGGCCTCGTCTATGGCAGCGGCATTCGCAGGAGGCGGAGCGTGTTTTGTACTGCGGGTGGTGGCGGCTACGTTGAATTGGAATCTGCCGCGAATTGTGAGCCACTGAAAAATGGAAAATCAGTGCTCCTGGCAGAGTGCTGGACAGCGCTGGAGAATGGCGTTCCCGACAGCGCACCAAGGAAAAAGGAGCAGACAGTGCCTGCTCCTTTCGCCGTATTTGGGCTGTTGCGTCCCGGTTAGGGCTTCAACGTCGGAGAAGCTTTCTGAAGGCGCGAGACGAGCTTGCGGCCCTCGGGAGGAGCTTCGAACTTGGATTCGGCGATGATGGCGGCTGCGGTGGCCTCTTTGCCATAGACGTTACGGTTGGCGTCATTGTCCGGGCGCAAGGTGGAGCCTTCGAGCGAAATGCCGGCGAAGACGCCGCGCGACCGGGAGTAGCTCAACATTTCGGCACGCATGTAGGCATCGGTGTTCGCGGAAGCGTCACGTCCCTTAGGTCCGGCAGCGACAGCGGCGTCGGCGCCGAGCTTCACTTTGCTTTTGAGAAGGCTGGAGGCTCCGCGATCATTCATGACCAGGATGACGAAGTCAGTGGCTTGGCCGCCGATCTGGAAGCCGATGCTGCCGCCTTCGAGAGCGTACATAGCGGGCGCGCCCCAAGGGCCTTTGAAGCCCGCGCCGGTGCGGCAAACCATCACGCCGCGACCGTAGCTGCCGCCAACGACGAAAGCAGCTTTTAGCACGGACGGCAAGACGACAACGCAGCGCGCCTTGTCGAGGAGATCCTGCGGAATGTCATCGGGAATATTCATGATTTCGTCGATGACTGTGCCGGCGTTTTCCATGCGGTCGACGTCTTTCTCCTTATCAGCTGCGGGCGGCGCCGCAAAAGTCGCGGGCGCGATGAGGAGCAAGCCGGCCGCCAGGTATTTTGAGAGTTGCATATTGTTTCCTCCATACTTTGGTATTAGGACCTTCGTGCAAATTTGGATCGACTATTTGCGATCGCGAGCGATGATGACGATCCCTCCGACAAGAGCAATGACCCCAAGTATTGGAGGAAGAGGGATGGTCTTATGCTCTTCCCGGGTAGCTTCGATGGGGCCGATATCCACCACCTTCTTGTGAGTGGTGTAAGTAATGCCCTGGTAGGCGAGGGCGACGACGCCGAGCGCTACCAGGATGAAACCGAGCAATGTTGCGCCTTTCATGTGTTATGGCCTCCGTGCCATTGGGAAAATTGAGCCGCCGGAATTGTGCGGTGCCCTCGTCTTTATTGGCGTCGAGCAACGTGGCCTAAAAGCGTGATAAGGAACAGGACCACAAAGAGGAAGAAAAGAACTTTAGCGACCCCGGCAGCAGCCACGGCAATACCGGTGAAGCCGAGAACCGCTGCCAGCAGAGCCACAATGAAAAAAATGAGAGCCCAGCGCAGCATGGCAAACCCTCCTTTGAGATCAGGAATAAGCAATGACTGGCTAGAGTTTGCAGAGAGCAGCGGAAGTGAACCATACAGCGGAAGGAGTATCTTTCGGCCGGGAATCTGCGATGAGAATTCTGCAGCAGAACGAAAGGAAGCCCCGAAGGGGATACGACAAAATATATCGTGTCACGATAGGAATAGAACCAGAGTCGGATGCAAGCATGGCTCACTTGGCAAAAAGGTTTCGTATTTGCGGAGGTCGTGTAAAAAATTCGGACAGGCCCCGCAGTGTACCAGTACCAGAGCTACGGGCTAAAGTCTTTCCCTACAGCGATCTACGCAACCGTGCCGCGCACAGAGATTTTGGCCAAGTCATTGCGCTGGCATACAGCGACCCACCAAGGAGTCACATGCGCCGAAGCGAGGGTGAGCGGCGCAAGCAGCAAGCAGCATTTTCACTATGGAGGATAACGATGGCAACGGGAACTCTTAAGGTGCTGGTGGCGGATGATCACGAAGTGGTGCGCAAGGGTCTGCGCACAATTCTGGAGGAACAGCCCGGCTGGGAAGTAAGCGGCGAAGCGAGCGATGGCCGAGAAGCGGTTGACAAGGTGCGAGCGCTGAAGCCGGACGTGACCGTAGTAGATGTGGGCATGCCGGGTCTCAACGGCCTGGAGGCGACGCGGCAGATGTTGAAGAACGATCCCGAGACGAAGGTCTTGATCTTAACGATGCACGAGTCGGATCCATTGATCCGCGAAGTGCTAGATGCCGGCGCTCGCGGATATTTGCTGAAATCGGACGCCGGAAAGGATCTGGTGAGCGCGGTGGAAGCCATCCGGCGCAACAAAACGTATTTCACGGCGCGCGTGGCACAGATGGTTCTTGACGGATATCTCGACAAAAAACCACGGGCGCAAGCGGATACCGACGTTCCGGCCAGCCGGCTGACGCCGCGGCAGCGCGAGATCGTGCAATTGCTGGCCGAAGGTAAAAGCAGCAAGGAAGTGGCGGTGGCGCTGAACTTGAGCGTGAAGACAGCGGAAACCCACCGCGCGAATATCATGAGGCGGCTGAATTGCCATTCGGTGAGCGAATTGGTGCGCTACGCCATTCGTAACAACATTATCGACGCTTAAGCAGCAAGGTTTCAGAATCAGGGCTTGCGGGACGCACAGGCGTAGTACGCGACGCGCAACGCAAGCCTGACCTGCCGTTGCCGGGCAAGAATCCTCTTCCATAGCTACAGCGAACTACCGATTGCGGGCATAGCGGTGACGCCCAATCGTGGGAGTGTGTCGTGCTGGGAGGGAAGCAGACACTTGGCGACGGCCCATGAGAGCCCTAAGAATACTGATTGCGGACGACCATCAATCGGTGCGCGTGCTGCTAAGAAACATTCTGGAGTCCGTGCCTAATTGGAAAGTCTGCGGCGAAGTGTCCAACGGTACGGCGGTGATCACCTCCGCACAGACTTTGCGTCCAGACGTAATCGTGATGGACCTAGTGATGCCGGAATGCAACGGGTTGGAAGCGACACGAGAGTTGCTGCGCTCCGAGCCGGAAGCGCGCGTAGTGCTGACGACGTTACATGAGTTTCCTTCGTTCGCGGAAGAGGCGCGGCGGGTGGGCGCCTGCGGGTGCTTTTTCAAGGCGGAGTCTGGCCGTCAGCTGATTCCGGCAGTACGGGCCGCCGCCGAGCGCAAGCCGTTTTTTACCTCGCATGATTTGGAAGCTGCCAGGCCCTGCTAACGGGCACGCAGGTCCAAGTTTCGCAAACTAAGTTCCAGAGCGCCGTCTACACACCGACTGCTAGTCTTCGGTTCACTTTCTAACAGATAGAGCTACACGGTATTCGGAAAAGCAGTGGGGCGTTCGCCGTATTCCCTGCTTGGCGAGCGCGTGTTTCTCTAGAGGGAACGGCGAACGCGTGGCCGCGCCAAACGAAATCTCGGCACGCGGCGCTGGAATGTCAACCCAGGAGAACGCCAATGAATTGGGAACAAGTAGAGGGGAAATGGAAACAGTACACGGGAAAAGTCCGCGAGAAGTGGGGAAAGCTGACGGACAGCGACTTGGAAATGATCAAGGGCCAGCGGCAGCAGCTGGTCGGCAAAATCCAGGAGCGTTACGGAATTGCCAAAGAAGATGCGGAGCGTCAGGTGAACGAGTTCACCAGCGGTCTTTTTGAAGATGACGCTACGCGCGAAGAGCGGCGAGAAGACAAGGCGCGTAGAGCAGGACGCTAAGGACTTGAGGGCTGGATTGATCTGACGGACGAAGGAGGACAAGAATGCTTTGGACGATCTTTGTGATTCTCGTGGTGTTGTGGCTTCTGGGAATGGTGTCGTCCTACACGCTGGGAGGATACATCCACCTATTGCTGATTTTGGCGATTGCGGTGGTTCTGATCCGGGTGATCCAGGGGCGAAGACCGGTCTAGCAGCTTCGAAGCGCTCATCACCATTCGCCTGCGGATACGGGCCGATCATAGCCGGTCATCTCGAGATAGCCGGCGCCGGCGATATCCGTGGAGCTCTTCTTTCCCTGAAGAAGGACAGCTCCTTCCCAGTAGCTGGGAGCGACGTTTGAGGTTGCGACCAGTTCCTGGGACGGGAGTGGAGTGCTGACCGCTAGTGTGAGATTGAGGGACGGCACGCGGATCTGCCATTGAACCGGATAATGGGCGTGAGTGTCTGGACTTGTCCAGATGGCAGCAGTTGGTGTCAGCTGAAAGTCGGTGGACCGCAAGTGTCTGGCGTTTCCGCGTGGATCGACATAGGATCCGGCGGAAAATGGATCGACCGAACCATCTCTTCGGCGAATTTGAAAGAGCATGAGTTCCGAGTTGTCGTTCAGCTGTACGGAAAACCAGTCCCAACCAACTTGATTTGCTTCCAATTGATGCGTAAAGAATTCGTGGTCCATCCAGGCGAGGCCCGTAACGGAATATGACTTCGCTTCGAAGGTGAGAGTTCCGGAGGCAGCCAGGCGGGTTTCAGAGAAGTAATGCGAGGCGCGGAGGCCGGTGGATTTTTGGCTGACGCCGTTTACTCCATGGATTACTGGCGGCTTTCGCGAGTGCAGGGAGAGATTTAAGCTGAAAGAATCGGCCAACGCAGTGAGGTGTTCTTCGCCGTTCATCCACACTACGCTCCAGTTTCCATTCCAAACTTTTTGCAAAGACGCGCTAGCGCCCGCGATGCCCGGGCCAGGGCGATTGGTGCGTTCCGTGTGAAAGAACTTTTTGCCCGTCAGATCGCTAAGCGCGAAATGCGCGAAATAGATGTCACGCAGATCCCATGCGGAATTCTGCTTCGGATCCCGACTGAGTCCCTGGCGGAAGAAAGTCAGCTCGAAACCGAATTTGTGACCGTCGGCGCTCTGCACGTTGCCGGTGTAATACCACCACTCGGTCTGGTAGTCGGGGTGATTATAGTAGTCGCGCGGGAATTCGTAATGGTAGCCGGGCAGCGCGGTTTGAAATTGGGCCAAGGGCACGGAAATAGGAAAGAACACGGACAGGGCCAAGGCGTAGAGTGCGCAAAGGTCAGTCCTCATGGATGACCTCGAGCGGATTCAGCCGGACGGCGATACGCGCGGGATAGCAGCCCGCGAGAAGCGTCGCGAACCAGATGAGCGAAATCCCTCCGAGGAGAACCGCGATCGGCCAGTGAAAGCGGATGGTCCAGCCGAACGACTGCTTGTTGATGACGAAGATGAGAATCAGAGAGAGAAGAATTCCCAGACAGAGGCCCGCGATATTGGAAAGCAGGCCCAGCAGGCCCGCTTCGGCAAGGATCATTTTGCGAAGTTGACGGCTGGATGCTCCGAGGTAGCGGAGCAGACCGAGTTCGCGGCGCCGGTCTATGACCAGCGCCAGCAAAGCGCCCGCGACTCCCATGATGGCCACGAAAGCGGCGATGGCTTCCAAAGCGTAGGTAATGGCAAAAGTACGATCGAAAATTTGCACAGCCTGTTTGCGCAGGTCGCCATTCGCAAAAATGAGGATGCGCGCGTTGGCTGCTGCTGCGGCGCGTTCGATTTCCGCGCGAACGTTGGCGGGGTTCACGCCGGGAGAAACAAAAACCGCGATGTTGGAAGGCGCTGGGTCGGGCAGATATTTCAGCAGCACGTTGCGATCCATCAGAATCATGCCGCGCTCACTGGCGTAGTCGTAGTAGACATCCGCGATGCGGAATGTAGCGCGAGTTTCGCCCAGCGGTAGTTGGATGGTGTCGCCGCGTCTTACGCGGTGTTTATAGCCGAAGGGCTCGCTGACAATCACTGCGTTTGCGCCGCGCAGCTCGGGTAGGACAGTTTCAGCAGAGCGCCCTGACAAGAAATCGGAACTGTGTTCGATGTGCGGGTCGTCCAGATCAACGGAGGCCAAAGTCGCGGGTCTGCCTTCGTAACTGATTTCGTAGGCGCGCAGGCGTTGGATGGCGCGCACGCCCGGGAGCTTGGCAAGCTCGTTGAAGAAAGCTAGCGAAATTGTCGGGTGTCGATCGGTCGCTGGATTTCCGGCGGGACGTAAGTACAAATCGGCGGGAAGTTCAGAGGCCATCCAGAGGACGACGGTTTGGCGAAAGCTGCCGACCATGATGCCGACCGCGGTCATCATGGCCACAGCGGTGCATAGAGCCGAGACAAGGACAGAAGTGCGGCGCAGCGAACCAGCGAGGCTACGCGAGGCGAGGAGCGTTTCGACACCGAGCAATCTTGAAAAGATGTGGGATGCGGCGCGTAGGGTGATTTCCGCAAAGGCCGGGATCGCGAATACCCCGGCCGAGACCAAGAGCAGGATCGCAGAGTAGCCAAAGATCGGCTTGCCGCTAACCGGGGGCAGGCGCGATGCCGCGACTGCCGTTACCGCAAGGGCCGTGGCAATGCACAGCGCAAACTTCTTGTTTACGCGGACGGAATATTCGCGTCGACCGCGGGCCATGGCTTCCACGGGGGCGATGTTGGCGGCTTCGCGGGCGGGCGACCAGGCGGAAAGCAACGTCACGAACATACCAGTGAAAAGGGCGAGAAGGATGGGTGCTGTCCCGAGTCTAATTTCGCCAGGGCGGCTGCTGACGTAAAGCGCATTGACAGTGTTCCCCATCAGCTTGACGGCGGATGTGGCCATGAAGCGGCCGACAGGAACGCCGAGCACCGCTCCAGCTCCGCCGATGGCCGCCGCTTCCAGGAGAAAAGCGAGGAGAACCTGGCCGCGACTGGCGCCGAACGCCCGGACGATGCCAATTTCCGCGCGCCGCCGGACCACAGAGACGGAGATGGTGTTGTAAATGAGGAAGGCTCCAACAATCAAAGCGATGTAGCTGAGCAGCCGCAGATTCCAGCGAAATGCGGCGAGCATTTTGCGATTTTCATCGGTCGATGCGCCAGCGCCGCGCAATTGTGCTCCTACAGGTAGAACCTGCTGGACACGATGTTGCCATTCATCGAGTGACGTGGCAGAGCTCTGGTGGAGCCTGATGAAAATGCGGTCGATGCGGCCGGCGCGCCCTAATATTGTTTGCGCTGCAGCGATGTCCATGACGATAGCCGAGCCAGCGCCTGCGTGGTCGGGAAACGTACCGCGCACCGTGAACGCGAAAACGCGGTCGTTGATAACGAGTCGCAAGGTGTCGCCGCTGCTTCTATTCAGGCTTTGGCCAACCCAAACGGAATCCGGTTTCGTGAAGTCTTTGATGGAGAACTGGCTTGAATCAAGGGTTTCGGGCCGCGATGTTCGGCTAGCCTCGGCGACCAAGTCGAGTCCCAACAATGGGAGGGCTTGTTTGGACTCCGCGACCAGCGCGTAGCCTTCCATCCGTGGCGTGATTTGCCAGTCGTAAGGAAGCCCAACCAGCTTGCCAACAATTTCTTCGGCGACGCCTCCGGCGTTCGTAATTTCGAAGTCCTGTTGGCCGGAAAGAGTTTCGAGTGAAGAATGAAACGATCCGGTCGCCGCATCGCCGGCTAAGTCCATGGCCAGAACGACGGCGACACCAAGGGCCACGGCTGCAATCGTCAACGTAGTTCGCACAGGCTCGTGCACTAGCGGCTTGACCATCAATCGCCAGAAGAGGTTCAGGACGGACATGGTTTTGCCTGCGACAGGAGAGCACGGGAATTGCACGGGAAAAAGGACGTGTGTTTCATCTGCGTCTAATTTCGGCGACTTTGCCGTCGCGCATGGTGACCACTACATCGGCGATGGCCGCAGCCTCGGTGCTGTGCGTGGCCATCAAGGTGGCGGTATTCCTTTCACGAGTCAGGCGGAGCAAGAGTTCCAGAATTCTCGCGCCGGTGGTGTTGTCGAGATTTCCCGTAGGTTCATCGGCGAGCAGCACTTTGGGCGGATGCACCAACGCGCGGGCGATGGCGACGCGCTGCATTTGTCCGCCAGAAAGCTGATGCGGCATGCGGTTTTCAAGACCGGCGAGTTCGACGGAGGCCAAGCGGTCAACCGCATTTTGACGAGCCGAGTTACGTCCAGAAAGCAGCAGAGGAAGCTCGACGTTCTCTACGGCGGACAACGTGTGCAACAGCTGAAACGACTGGAAGACGAAGCCGATTTTGTCGCGACGGATTTGCGTGAGCGCCCAATCGTTCGCGGCGGAGGTGTTTTGGCCGTCGATCAGCACTTGGCCGCGGGTGGGGAAATCCATGGCGCCGGCAAGGTTCAGCAGAGTGGATTTGCCGCAACCGCTGCGGCCGACAATAGCGACAAATTCGCCCGGTTCGAAGGTTAGAGAGACTCCGTCCAACGCGCGGACTTTTTCACCGTCGGTGTCGTAGTCCTTGATGACGTTGCGAAGCTCGACCAGCGCCATGAAGCCCAGTTCCTGCTTTCGCGTGTGTGAAGGCGGCTGCTCAGGCGTGCGGCCGAAACCGATTACTTCTTGAGCGAAGCAAGTTCTTTTTCGATTGCCGCGGTTACCTGAGGATCATCGGGGGTAACGTTCGGTTCGAAACGGGCGGCGGGACGCCCGTCCGGCCCGATGAGAAACTTTGTAAAGTTCCACTGAATTTCGCCGCCCGTGGATGGATTCGCAGTTTTGTCGGTCAGGAATTGGTACAGGGGTGTCTTGTCGTCACCCTTCACGGAAACCTTGGCCATCATCGGGAACGTGACATTGTACTTAGTGGAACAGAAAGTCTTGATCTCCTGGTTGCTGCCGGGTTCCTGGCCGCCAAAATTGTTGGCCGGGAAGCCCACGATCACGAAACCGCGACCTTTGTATTTCTCGTAGACCTTTTCGAGCGCCGAGTATTGCGGAGTGAAGCCGCAGCGGCTGGCTACGTTCACCACCAGAACGACTTTGCCCTGAAATTTCGATAGCGGCGCGGATTCGCCGTCGATGGAGTTTATCGTAAAGTCGTAGATCGATTTCTCGCCGGCCATAGCCACCGTTCCCAAAAGCAGGAGTGCCCAAATCAGTTTGCGCATAAAATTCATCCCCGAAGAGCACCTTTAGTTTTACCCGGTTTGGCTGGCAAGGGCAAACGCATGCGCGGCCTTGTCCAACCCAAGATTCCAGATTGAGCCGGTGGGTGGGCTGGTATACACTCCGCAGGATCGTTTTCCGGTAGCGTTAACGCGCTGGGCGCCAGCCTGCGGTCCAGCGGGCGGCGGACAGTGAAGCGGAATTGGGGCGTTTTGCGAGCGCGGTGTCTTGCGGGTCTTCGGTAATCAGAGGGAGGCATGAATGCTCTTCGCAGCTTTCATGGGTCAGACGGGCGCGGTGACCGGCGCGACGACGGCACACCGGGCGCTGGCTCCCATCGATATCGCCATCATCGCAGTATACTTCGTCATCGTCTTCGGCATCGGTCTGTATTTTTCCCGTAAGGAACGCACTTCGGAAGACTATTTTCTAGCCAGCCGCGACATCGGCTGGTTTTTCGTCGGCGCTTCGCTGTTTGTGTCGAACATTTCCACGGAACATTTTATCGGGCTATCGGGCACGGGGGCGTCATCGGGCCTTGCCGTTGGCCATTTCGAATGGCTGGCCTGTTTGATCTTGCTGCTGCTTGGCTGGGTTTTCGTGCCTTTCTATCTGCGTTCGAACGTCTTCACCATGCCGCAATTTCTGGAGCGGCGTTTCAGCCGGCAATGCGCGGTGTATCTGGCCGGCATTTCGATCGTCGCGTACATCTTCACGAAAATTTCGGTGCAGTTGTACGCCGCAAGCGTTGTGTTGGAGCGCGTCGCGGGCTGGTCGCTATGGAAAACGGCCGTGGTTCTGGTTATTGCCACGGGCATTTATACCATCGCCGGTGGACTGGCGGCGGTGATTTACACAGACACGGTGCAGACGTTGATCCTGATCGCCGGCGCGGTGGCGCTGACTTTGATCGGGCTGGACAAAGTCGGAGGCATTGGGCACCTGCGTACCATGGTGCCCGACAGCTATTTCCACATGATGAAGCCGATGAGCGATCCGCAGTTTCCGTGGACAGGAATTTTCTTTGGCGCCCCGATCCTCGGCATCTGGTATTGGTGTACGGACCAGGTTATTGTGCAGCGCGTGCTTTCGGCGCGCGACGAAGGTCACGCCAAGGCTGGCACAATTTTCGCCGGCTTTCTGAAAATTCTGCCGGTGTTCATGCTGGTGCTGCCGGGAATCATCGCCTACGCGCTTTATCCCGCGGAAGTCGCCAAGCCAGACTTCGCGTATCCCACGCTGGTGCTGAACCTCCTGCCGGTTGGCTTGGTGGGATTGGTGATGGCCGCGTTGCTTGCCGCCGTGATGGGCGCGATGAGCTCAGTGTTCAACTCCGCTTCGACTCTGGTAACGCTGGATTTTTACAAAAAGCTGCGGCCCCAAGCGTCTGAAGCGCAGTTGGTCAACTTCGGCCGCATTGCCACCGGCGGAATGGTATTACTGGGCCTGCTGTGGGTGCCGTTCATCCACCTGCTCAGTGCGCAGCTCTACATCTATTTACAGAGCGTGCAGGCATACATCAGCCCGCCGATCGCGGTGTGCTTCATTTTCGGCATCTTGTGGACGCGCGTGAACGGTCAGGGTGCGATCAGCTCTTTGTTGAGCGGTTTCGTGCTGGGTGCGCTGCGTTTTGTTTTTGAAGTGCTCGACAAAACCCGCCATTACGAGTCGGGCCTTGTGCGTTGGCTGGTGGACATGAACTTTCTTCACTACGCCATCTTCATGTTTGTCGTATGCACCGCGGTGCTTATCGGCGTTAGCCTGATGTACCCGGCGCCGGACCGCAGAAAGCTTGCCGGTCTTACCTTTGCCACGGTCGACGACAAAATCGACTCCGCGGAAGTCGCCCGCCCTCATCTGGCCAAGGAAACGTCGGCAGAGCACGCAATTAACGTCACGCTTACCCTGCTGCTGCTGGCGACAGTCGTCGGGTTATGGATTTATTTCCGCTAGGAGCTCTCGAAGACAGCATGGAAATGAAATCCATTCGCAGCTTGCGGCCCAACGTCACGCGTGAGGAAGCGATCCGCACGTTTACCGCGCTCGGGCCGGCGTCGTTTCTTTGGAAACTGCGCAGCGGCCCGCTGCAGCGTATCGCCGACGCTTACATTCCCTTCAATCTTTATCGCGTGCGCTATCACATGGGTGGCGCACCGCACTCTCACTTGTTTGCGCTGGATGCGGTGGACGGTTCGCTCGATCTGTTCGAATTCAGCGCGCCTCCGGGCGATGCCGAAACGGTCAGCGTTTCGACGCGGAACCGTCCGGCCGCGCGGCTCTCACTTGCGAGCGCTGAAGAATTGCTGCGTGAGAAAGTGCTTCGCCTGATTTTCCAACAGGGCTTCTTCAAGGTGCGCGCGATGAAACTGGAAATCGAGCGCCCGCCCGGAGAAATCCATCTGCCTTACTGGCTCGGATTTTACGGAACGCACGAAAATCTGCGTTGCCGCGTGATGGACGCGGTTCGCCGCCGAGTGGAAGGCGCGCGGGCTTCTGCACTATTCGAACAGTGGCTCGCTGCCTGAACTGCCCTACGAGCCAAAATTTCCGGAGGAACCCATGCGAGTGTCTTCTCGACGGTGGTTGCTGCCTGTTGTAGCGGGACTGCTCGCGCCGCTAGCCTCTTTCGCGCAAGGCTGGCAGCACATCGGCGGCGTGCAAAAAGTCGATAAGCTCGCTGACGGAGTAGAATTAACGGGCGGCAAGGCCAAAGTTCGCGTGACAGTGTTTCGCGAAGGGGTTTTTCGCGTGCGCGTTGCGCCCAACGGTATTTTCCCCAAGGATTTCTCCTGGGCCGTCATCGAAGCGCCGCAACCTCCGGCGGTAAAAGTCGACGAAACAAAAGATGAAGTGCGAATCACCGCCGCCAACGTGGTGGCTCGCATCCGGAAGTCGCCATTGCTGATCGATTTTCTGCGCGACACCGGCGACGTGCTGGTGGCCGACGATTCTAATCAACCCATGGCCTGGAACGACGGCCGCGTGCGTGTTTGGAAGCGCATGCCGGAAGACGAGGGCTACTACGGCCTGGGCGACAAAGCCGGTCCCATGAATCGTCGCAACCGCGCGTTCACAATGTGGAACACCGACGCGTTTGGCTGGCAGGAATCGACCGATCCGCTCTACAAGACCATTCCCTTTTTCATGGGCCTGCGTAAGGGCATTGCGTACGGCATTTTTTTCGACAACACCTGGCGCGGTGGGTTCGATTTCGGCAAGGAGGGCCAGGACTTCTATTCCTTCGGCGCACAGGGCGGCGAAATCAACTACTACTTTTTCGCGGGACCGACGCCTAAACGAATCGTGCAGGATTTCACGGCGCTGGTCGGTCGTACCAAGTTGCCGCCGCTGTGGACGCTGGGCTTTCAGCAGTCGCGCTACAGCTACGAGCCGGAATCGCGCGTCTATGAAATCGCCAAAACGTTTCGAGACAAAAAGATTCCCATCGACGCGCTCTATCTCGACATCGATTATCAGAACGCGAACACGCCCTTTACCGTAGACCGCAACAAATTTCCAACGTTCGAAAGAATGATCAGCGATCTGACCATGCAAGGGATTCACACTGTGCTGATTACCGACCTGCATGTGAAGAGGGATCCCGGCCACGGCTATGCACCTTATGACACAGGCGTGAAGGACGATGTGTTCGTCAAGCGCGCCGATGGTACGACCTATGTCGGACCGGTCTGGCCCGGCGACAGCGTGTTTCCCGATTTCACGTTGACGCGCGCACGCGATTGGTGGGGCGGTCTGTACAAGAATTTCACCGACATGGGTGTCTCTGGTTTTTGGAATGATATGAACGAGCCGGCGGTTTTCCTCACGATCACCAAGACCATGCCGCTCGACGTACGGCATCGCCTGGACGATGGTACGGCGCTTCCCCACCTCGCGGTCCACAACGTTTTTGGAATGGAAAATGTCCGGGCCACCAGCGAAGGTTTACTGAAACTGCGTCCCAATGAGCGACCATTTGTTTTGACGCGCGCCGCTTATGCGGGCACACAACGTTACGCGGCCACCTGGACCGGAGACAACGTCAGTACATGGAACCATCTAGGAATGAGCACGCCGATGCTGTTGAGCATGGGGATTTCCGGCTACGGCTTGGTGGGCGATGACATCGGTGGCTTTGCCGGTTCGCCCGAGCCAAACCTCCTCACGCGTTGGATCGAGGCCGGCGTGTTCAATCCGATCTACCGCGATCACACCGCAAAAGGCACCGCGGATCAGGAGCCGTGGGTGCACGGCGCGAAGCACGAAACTATTCGCAAGCGCTACATCGAGGAGCGCTACCGCTTGCTCCCGTACATTTACACCAGCGTCGAGGAAATGACGCGCACCGGAATTCCGCTGATGCGTCCGCTGCTGCTCGAATATCCGCAATCGCCGGAATTCTTCGACGACGATCGCGAATACCTTTTCGGACCCGATCTGCTCGTTTCGCCGGTCACCACCGAATTACAAGACACCAAGGTGGTCCAGTTGCCGCCGGGCACCTGGTACAACTACTGGACCGGCGAGAAATCATCCGATCGCGAGCTGATCAAGATGAATCCTGCTCTCGATGAAGCTCCGGTCTACGCTCGTGCGGGCGCGATCGTGCCGCGGCAGCCATTGGTGCAGAACACCGGTGAGACGCCGAACGGCCCGTTGGAACTACGCGTCTATCCCGGCTCCGCTTGCAAAGGCTCGCTCTACCAAGACGACGGCCACTCGTTCAATTTCGAAAAGGGCGAATTCCTGCGTGTGAACTATTCGTGTCAAATGGCGGCCGCGGGAATCAAAATCATCAGCGCCGTTGAAACGGACGGTTATAAGCCATGGTGGAATTCGGCGCAAATCACGGTCTATGGATTTGATAAGGCGCCGCAGAGCGTTCGCGTTGGCGACACTATGATTCGCGACTGGCATTACGATTCAGCGCAGCGCTCCGTTGTCTTTACTCTTCCCGACGCAAAGAGCAATTGGACAGCGGAACTGATTTTCTAGGCGCTTCCGAACCGCCTTAGTCTAGGGCAAAAATGGAAACGGATTGGGCCGGCGCTGTGATGCGGAGTTCCTTGCCGTTTGTCGTAGCCATTGCATCGCCGTAAAGCCGACTCGTTCGCTGAGCATTGCCCGCAGGCGTGTCCGATTGCGGAATCAGCAGTTCCCGCCTCGCGCTACCGTTGTTGAATACCACAACAATTCGCTCATCGTCAGTCTGGCGTAGAAAAACGTACGCTCCATCATCCGAAAACAGGTGGAAGAGCTTCCCTGTTCGCAACGCCGCGTGCTCGCGGCGAAGCTTCAGTAATTTTTGCGTTGCCGCAAAGATTCGCTGCTGTTCTGTCGTGCGCCCCGCCTGAGTAAATGCATCCTGCGCGTCACCGGGCCAGCCGCCCGGAAAATCGTGCCGGTTGTCTGGGTCGCCGCCCCCGGGCATGCCGATCTCGTCGCCGTAATACAGTTCAGGAATCCCACGCAGCGTGAGGACCAGCGCAAATGACGACAGCAGCTTCTCCGGCGAACTACCCGGTTCGTTGATCATGCGCGGAACGTCGTGATTCGCAAAAAACGGTACCAGCCAATCCGGATGGCGGTACAGCTCATCCTGCCGCAGCACGTTCGCTATGCGGCCAGCAGGCGCGCCGTGCAGCAATACATCGCGGATCGCAAAGAACAACGGGAAATCAAAAACCGTCGAAAGGCCGGTATCGATTCCGTCCCGGCCCTTTTGTCCGCCCACAAAAGATGATGTCACCACCGGGTCGGGATGGAATACTTCGCCGATCGTCGTCAGATTCGGATAGAGGCGGCGCAGGCCGGCGTGCCATTGTTGCCAGAACGTGCGCGAGACATACGGAAACGTATCCACTCGCAAGCCGTCAAGC
>Ga0207641_10003031_pt1 | contig 15137 bp, 20 predicted proteins | sample KBSSwiS62_FD_184306 | JGI IMG/M metagenome (GOLD analysis project Ga0207641, IMG submission 184306) | Switchgrass rhizosphere microbial communities from Kellogg Biological Station, Michigan, USA - KBS Switchgrass S6-2 (SPAdes) (version 2) | ecosystem: Host-associated > Plants > Roots >... | reverse complement strand
ATGATCAGACTTTGGCCGTCTGTGGGCGTTCCTGATGGTGCTGCAAACGTCGCATTTGCTGCGAGAGCTGTCACCGTATATTCGTCGTTAGCGTCCGCGTCAGGAGTTGGGGTGGAGCTCGAGGCGGTTGTGCCTATTCTTGCCGTGATGCGTTTATTGGTGAGCGTTTGTGTGTCAGTTGTACCCACTGCCGCACCGGAGGGCGGCGTCTTTGTCGCCCATGTATCCAGATCAGCATCCCACGCCTGCACATTTGTTCCGATAACCAGAGCGAGTAATGTGCGAATCTGTGAGGCCGTCAAGGCCACAGGAGCCACCGCACCGCCTGTATTATTGCCGAGGATGGTTTGGTCTGCGATATTGGCTAACTTTGCGAGCGTGACGCCGGAATTAGCCAACTCCGTCGAGCCAACACCACTAGCTTTTATCTGAAACTGCGACCCTGATAGATGCAGGGTGGTTTCGTCAGCGGTATACGTACCGCCGCCGCTCGTGATCTGTGCAAAAACAAGATTGGTGCTGCCGACTGTGATGGTCGCGTTATTCGTACACGTCCACTGGGTATCGGCGTTCGCGGTTCCTTCACTGACAAAGACCGTTGCATTTATAAGTTCGGCCCCTGAATCGGCGTCAGTTGCCCGCGTTGGAGCTCCGGAGGCATTAACCGTGTAGATACCGTTTTCGCTCGCCGTCGATTGATCTTTTATTAAGATGCGGTCGCCGGTAGCAAGAGTTACACCATCAACTGTGTCGCCGTTCTCAAATGCAGATGCGAGAGTCCCGTTGGCGGTCGTGGCAACCCTGACCGCCTTTTTCCAAGACAGACCAGCTACTGCGTTATCTATATAACTCTTTAACGCACCCTGCGGCGATATATTGCTGTTTGAGGCGGCGGCCAGTGTCGCATCGGTGTCCAGTGTAAGTAACCCTGCCGTTCCTGAACCTGTAAAATATGGGATCTTATTTGACGCAGATGTAAGTCCCGCTAATGCCGTCAGATTCGCGGCTAACGGCTGATATAGTGTGTCAAAATAAGTCTTTAACGTGGCCTTGAGATTAGCCCACGTCAACTTTTTGAGGACGTTAGAGGCTGCTGAATCGACAATCCCAAGCTCGTCGGCATCAACGGGCGTTGTTTTGCCCGTGGCAGCGTGAATGGCGGCGGCTATCGCCATAGCATCGCCGGATGTGCCGAGGTCAACGGTGATGAAATAACTGTAAGGCGGATCCGGTAATGAAGTTGGAAACGGGCCGTTTAGATTGAACGTAAAAACATCGTCATTCGTGCAAGTAATAGATAACCCTGTAGCATCGATCTCATCATCACCATTTGGAATGGTTAACTCTGTCGTAAATTGCTCAGTGCCGTTCTTAGCAAAGTTAAAGACGGCCGCTCCCGTGGTATTGCCTGAGTTCAGCTTCACACGAACGCCTGTTATAGTTCCCGGTGCAAGCGGTATGCTTGGGCTGATACCATCAGCAATGTTGCTTATGCCTGCTCCGTCATAGGACGCTGTAAATATTTCGGTCGCCATAAAGTTAATTCAAAGTCATATAAAGACTGACGACAACGTTCTTTAACTTGTCGTTCTGGTATGTCGGGCCGTATCTGATCGGACGCGGTTCCCATCGAGGCCGTCCCGTTCCTGTGAAAGTTCCCGGTGTTCCGGTAAAGACCAGAGTGAACGGCGTAGGTGTTGCTAAATAGCTGTTCAAAACACCTTGAATGCTTGTTTTTATCGAGGTTGTTAGCAACGGGAATGTAATAGTTATCGGCGCATCAATTACCGTCTCTCGTAAGTTCGTATAGACCTTGCCGCTCAAGGCTTTTATGTCCTGCCCCATTACCTCCGTACCACTTACAGCCATTTCAAAGGCATCAAGGCCGTCAACCTCGGCAATCGCACGTGTGCCGCCCGTCATGCCGTCTGATGTGACATAGATAGAACCGATCTGTACCTTGTAGAAAAAATCGACTGCCATTTATAAATGTTTTACCCAGCCTGTATCGCCGTACTTCTGAGCAGTTGCGGCCGGTGTGGCCTTTTTCGTCTGCGTAATACGTCCGTTTGTTTCGTCTTGGATTTTAAGTTGCAGCCCGCCCTTTGCTAACAGATCACGCAATGCCGCAGTATTCTCTTTAAGAGCTTCCAAACCGTCTTCCTTAGCTTTGTCCAATTCCCGTGCAAAGCGTTCCCGTGCCGCTGCTGCAATTTCCCTTTGCGAGTCGTTGAGCTTGCTAAAGTCCGATGTAGCATCAATGATCGCTTTATCGCGGATAGCCGATTGCTGTGGATTCCGAGCAGACAGGAGGTCTCTAATATCTGAATAGCCCGAACCGCCGTTGATAGCGTCGAGTCTCGCCTGTACCTGATCGCCGGGACTCTGCCCGCGTAGGATTGCCGCCTGACTTCGATAATCTGCTGCCTGAACACGGTTACTAAGCGTTTGGGCGAAGTCGGATAGAACTTGCTTTTGAGCCTGGGCTATCTTTTCATTGGCCTTGATGACTGCGTTAGCAAAGTCCTGTGCGTCTTTCTTGGCTTTCTCTATGAGCTTTTGACGATCTTCGAAGTATTTCTTTTCCGCGTCCGCCCGTTGCTTGTAGTTGTCGTTTATTCGTTTGGTGAAGTCTTGGAACGATTCAAGCTGTTGACCGTTCATCTGGTCAGTTAATGCTTTGCTTTTAGCGGCTGATGATTGTTGCTCCTCGTAGATTTTGGCGTCGAGTGCTTTAAGTTGTTCCGCTCGTTGCTTCTGAGCGGCTTCTATCGCTTTATCAGGCTGAAGGTAAACAGGCTTACCTTTATCTGGGCCTTCTTCCTGAACTTTAGCTGCGAGGAGGCTAGGTAAAGCACCTGCCAACCTTGCCCTCTCGTTCAAATCAGCAATGGCTTGTTTTGCAGTCTCGTCAAATTGTCTTTGCAAATCCGCCCGTTCGCTTAATAGGGATGGAAGCGGCGCACCCTGTACGTATGAACCAAACTGCCTGTCACCCTGAGCCTTAGCCCGCTCGTCGTTCAAATCCTTAATAGATAGATATTGCTTATTGAGAGCGGCGGCTATCGCTTCCTCGTTCTTTAGCCGTTTCTCGCTTTCCTCACGAATATCTTTTGATAGTTTGTAAGCAGCCCCAGCGGCAACGGCTGCGGTAGCAAGAACTGCACCGACAGCGACAAGGGAAGCTCCTAGAACGGTCGTACCCGTAGCAGCGGAGTTCATTGCTACAGCGGTAGCCTCAGACTCTGTAGCAACAATGGCCTGCGATGCAGCGGCTTTTTGCGATGCAGCACTAAACGCGACTTCTGCGGCGGCTGTCCCCTCAGTGGCAACCTTAATAATCCCGGCTTCCCTCGCGGCCACTATGAGGATGTTAAGGATCGTTTCGTCAAGGCCGAACTGCCTTGCTCCGAGTCCTTGTAAAACAGGCCCCAGACCTTGCAGCGGCCTCGCACCGCCGAAGTTAATAAGCGAATGGCCTTGTTGTCCGCCTGTAACACCGCCGGCAATTTGATTTTGAAAATGAGTGAGACCAGTAGCCGATATTTCTTCGGTTCGAGCCTTCATATCAAGAAGGCGTGAATTGAACCCTGCTGTGGCTTTATCGGCCGCGATGATCGCTTGAGCGAATTGTTTAGCCTTAATATCGCCGGACACGAAAGCCTGAGCAGCTTCCGTTAAACGCTCTCGCTGTTGAATGATCTGAAAATTTAATTTGTCGTATCTGCGGGCGACGGTGGCAGACGTGTCACCGAGGGCAATAGAAGCCTTCTCGACCGAGTTCAAACGGTTACGGGTTTCCGACAATTGCTGATCCGCTCGCTTGAGTGAGTTCTCAAAGTCCTTTGTATCGGCTTTTAACGTGCCGTATAATGAAAAAATACTAGGCAAGTTTTTGCACCTCCTCTAGTAAGCGAACCTTGAACGTTTCCTCATTCTGTGCGAATGCAGGAGTCAGATAAGGTTGGGCTGCGGAATGAATTGATCCGAACTCGACTGGAATAGCGTATTTGCTTGGCTCTCGTCCTCCGATAAAGACGCCCTCCGCACCATAGCCCACTTGAACCGTGCTGCTGTCAACAACTTCGACGCCGCCCGAACGCTGTAATGAGGTTGTATCTTTCGGGACAAGCTGATCTGAGACAGCAAAAATATCCGCACCCGTTTGCAGCAATGCCCGACTTGCCGCCTCAGGAGCTTCAAGTGCGATTCGTAATAGATCTGATTTAAGCGTTGCCATTTAGTTTTGCCTTGCTCTCCGCGTCGATCTTGATAATGTTCTCAGCGACCGTGTGACCCTCTCGTAAAGTGAATGCCGTTGACATCAACTGAAACTTCTGAGGATGATCGTTCAATTCGAGATAAGAACATCTGAGTAGCTTCGCCGCTTCATCCACAAAATACTCGTCGCACATCTCCCCTATTTCGCCGCTCGTCCCTATGCACTGGCCGAGCTTTTCTGCTTTTTTTTATCACCTGACCAGACTTGAGCAATGGTATCGACAAGCGAATAAACGATAGAGTCATCAAGATTGCTGATCGTCTCGAAATCGGGCTGTAAGTCGCCTTCTTCGTCTTTCCACAGATTCCAATTGGTGATCCGGGCAGAAACTTCTTTAGCGAGAAGCAAAGGCTCCGTGGCGTTTTTGTTCAGGGCATCACGGAGAGCCGGAGTCAGCAAGCCGCCCTCGATCTCGATCCAATACTTTTCGCCATTTAGTTCGCCGTTCAGTCGGCTAACGCTGTTATCGATAACTTTTGTAATGTTCATAAATTAAAAACACTTCGCACCCTCTGCCTGTTAAGCAGTGATGCGAAGTGCCAATATCCTCACTTTGCTCTTATCGAGCGGCCATTTTGAATCGGATGCCTTTAGCTTCCGTGTAAACCCGTTGTCGTTTATGACATTTCAGGCATTCTATCCATTTGTGCTTACCGTTAATGTAAGCGATGGGCTCACCGCATTGTTTATCGCGGCAATGGATAGGCTTTAGAACGCTGTGAATGTCACCGCACCCGTAACTCTCCATGATGTGTTGATCTTTTCGACGGTTCCCACGGTCAAAGGAATATCGAACTTTGTCATAACCATTGTTCCTGTGATCTTGACGTTTGTTGCCACCGTGCCGGTCGGCCCGATCTCGAACGTTACCGTATCCTCACCGTCATAGATCGCGGCAAGCGAACTAAACGTACTCGTATCATAATGATACTCCGCCTCTATCGTGGCGTTTTTGAATGTCGCCTCATAGGAGCGGAAACCGTCGCCAAAGACCGTTGCATCGGCTTCCTCGGCGTTAAAGGACGGGCTCAACGACATTGTGACTGTCGTAAAATCCGTATTAGACGAAATCGCACCGTGCGTTCCGTGCTTCCAGGTTGTTAACTTGCCGCCGATTGCCATTGCTTTAGCTCCTTGTGTTTAATAGCGACGAGCGAACGCCGCACTCAATAAAACCGTGTTACCGCCTGTTACCACTGAAATAACCCGTAAATATCTGTTTACTGTCGTTCCTTTAGCGACTACCGCCGTGCCTGATTCAAAGATTGCTGAAAGGTTATTCACTGCGGCAAGATCTACCCACGAACCGACGCCCGTTGTTGAATGCTGAATCTTTGTATCGACATCAGAAGCCGTGGCATTGTTCAGGTGAACATGGAAAAGCCCGCCGTTTGTCGTTGCTGCTCCACCGTCAACAACCGTTCCTGTTGTTGTTCCAGAATTGAGTTGTGACGAAATGAGCCATTTCCCGAACGCCATTCCATTCGTTGACCGCATCGAGGCGTTGGACATTATCAGTCCGCCAATAGGCATGGGAATGTCATACTTTGTCGTGCAGGCGTCCATCATGATCACGTCACCGCCAACCGCGAAGAATCCTATCCCGGCTGTGATGACCTTTGCCTGCTGATCGGTGAAAGCGTCCGCTAATATGTCGTGTATCTCGTCAAGATTTACGCTGTCATTGGCAAACTTGCCCTCGGCGGACAATGTAGCGGATTTGAAGCCGCTCTCGTATTGGCGATAGGTATTGCAAAGCACGGTCGCGTCTATTTCCTCGATAGTTGACGATGGCGAGAATGAACGAAGCGCACAGGCCACGTTGTAACCATCGAGCAGGAATCTATCTGTCTTACTGATCGCCATCTGCTATTGCTCCCGCTTCCTTGAGTTCCTTCACCTCATCCGCTGACAAGCCCGTGACAGTATCGCCAACCTCATACCGCGTACCCTGCGGATCGTCCTCAGTGCAGCCGAGATTGCAGCCGATAAGAACTGTGTAGGTTTTGTCTTTCTTCTTGCTCATTCAAACTTCGCACTGATCAAAATTCCCCGCCCGTAAACATATCTATCAACTATTAACTGATCTATCGGCGGTAAGGCGTTTTGTATAGCCAGCCAGCCGGTGGTAAATCCTGTTACCGTCAAAGCGTTCCCCAAAGTAGCGATCCAGTTATCAAGGTTTGCGTGTGCGGTCTCAGGACTCTCCGCGTAAACCCGAAACTGAATAAGAAGCTCCTCAAGCACCTGGGTAACGCCCATCGTATAAGTGATCGGCGGCGCACCTTGCAGGTTAAAGATGCCAAAAGGATACGGGGTTTCATCAGGAGCTTTGCCCTCGTAAATGCCAGAGAGCTTTCCACTGGTAACGACCGCCGTAGTGTTCGTTTTCGTGAAAATAGCTGCTGCAACTGCTGCATAACTAGACGCCACATTAGTTTCCTCGTTAGTCCTTCAATTCTTGCTTCCAAGTGTCGGCTTCCTTTGCCGATTCTCGCTGAACTCGTGTTTTATAAATCTCTGTCCAAACGGGCTGCAAAATAATGGTGGCAACACCTAAAGACATTTGACTAACCAATTCGCCGCGAAAATGTTTGTCAATAACGTCTATGGCGTCCTCGTAAATCATTTCTTCTTTCAGCATTAAAACTCCTCGGTGCATACGTAGCGATTAACTACCTTGCAATCGTCAGCCGGACACTGGATCTTGTACGTCCTTGCCGGTATCGGTGAACGGACATTGACGATGAACTTATCGGTCGAAATGTCAATGTCCATATACGAGCCGTTCTGTGTTACCGGAAACTCCAGGATGTACGTCTGCAACGCTATGGGCTTGCCCTGTGCGTCGATCCGCCCACCTTTCTTATCAACCTCTACCGAAACAGGAACGTTGCTATAGGCCGTCGTCGTCGCTCCTGATGTGCTTGAGCCGCCCATTGCACCGCGAGCTTTAGCCGTGCGGGAGATTGACATGGTTTCGAACACCCCGGCATTAGCGAGAGCGGGCATAACCCCCGTCGCCATTACTGTGCCTAATGTGTCTAAAACGCTCATGCTCTTACAAGCCGCGAACCGCTGGATACCTGAAATTGAATAAGCCCGCCGATCCGCTGTTTTATCAAAGACCTTTTTGTGTCCGCCCCGATCCTTGCTCCGAAGTTCCGCTCTTTCGGGTCAATGGAAACATCGTTATCCTGAACCAAGCCGTAAGCCGTAACATCGAGCAGGATGGCCGTCTTGTCGGCGTCGGTAATGATCCCCGCGTACAAGTCAAGATGTAAGCCCATCACATCGGAGTTTGTGCCGAAGATGCGGGCCAGACTTGTAATCTGAGATTCATCGAACGTTGCCATTATTTCTTCTTAGGCTTTGCTCTAGTCGCCGGTGCTGAGACCGCCGGAACGTCCTGATTCGTGTCCTCTTTTACGCCGAAGTCCGTAGGCAGTCCGCCCTCGACGTATCCCGCCGCCCTGTATGCTTGAACGTCGCACTGTGGCACGTCACGCTCCACCATTTCATCGGGATTGCTGATACCCGGCCCGTGCATTTTTATATGTTTCATAATTTCTCCTTAACCCGTCGCGACGACATAGAACACCCAACATTCGATAACCCCGGCCGTAAGGTCAGCCGCTCCGATAGTGAATGTAATAGTTCCCGCTGCCGTTAGCTTGACCGGCGTTGCGAATACCGGGACGGCGTTCAAAACCGCATCCAACGTGAATGAAGCCTTACCCGTAGCTCCTTTGATAGAAGTGGTACTCGATCCCGCCGATGTTCCGATGCCCACCGTCGCCGAACCGTTCGATAAAACGGCTGTCGTGCTGTTGATCGTGCCGCCGACGAGAATGGCATTGTCGGGTAGGGTGTCGGAGTTCGTCGGCGCAATGGTTCCTTGCACTCCACCGTCTACATCGAAGTCATATTTACAATGAGCGACACGAAGTCCCGTCGATGTGTTCAGATTTGTTAAACCGCACGCCGTTATCGCACCCATTGCGGCAATGCTCGTCGGCGTGAACGATCCTGAAAATGCAAAATCGTATGTACCTGCCGCATTTTTTGAGATCGTACCGACTATGTTTCCTTGATGATCGACAATATCAAGAGCCTCGACTATCGCGGGCGTTGTTCCGCCTGCTCCGGGAAATGTCGGCGTTTCAGTGTTTCTTAATCTCATTCGATCTCCTACATCTGAGCCGATTGACGCGAGAAGTTGCCTACCGCGATCACCGACACGTTACTGCCAGTTGTTATGCTCCACGGTCCCGTTTGAGATACCATCCCAAGCTCTACAACTATCGGAACAAGCGTTGTAGTCCCGCCTGTGACCATAATTGCAATTGATGTAGAACCGTCGATGAGCGTCACAACACCCGGCCCTGTGGTTGCGGGAACGATGATAAGACGAGCGACAAAATCACCCTTAGCCCCCGCAAACCCTAATACCTGTCCGGTCTGCGAGGCCGCTACTGTCTCGTAGTCTCTGTTTTGTTGTGTCATTGGATGAAGGCGGGCATTTCACCCGCCTAGTTGTTTCGCATTTAACCGAACAGAACCGCGATGTGTTCTTGTTTGATGGCCTTAACACCCCAGGCGAGCCGGACGTGAAAGGTCGTTTGACCGAACCCTGCATACTCGGCTACCTCGTAGGTGATGCCCGATACTTCGTCAAACACCATTTCCTTGCCGACTGCCAGATCGTCACCCATCGCCGGTGGACGAGTGATAAGCTGAATAGCCGAAGGATGAAACGCGAGATTGGCACTCCAGGCCGTTGCAGCCGGGGCAATAACCTGTGTGTTCGAGGTTTGTGCGATGGTCAGGCCGGGGTTGTTTAGAACCACCGTGCCGCCATCAGCCACCGAAGCGTCGCCCGAACGAACGCCATAGTAAATACCGTTGTTCTGGCCTGCGATGTTGACCATATCGCCCTCAACTATCGTTCCCGTTCCTGTCGAAGCGAGAGTTAGCGAAGTCGAGCCAACTGCGTAGTCGGTCGAGGTCAGCGTTGCGTCGGTAGTCGTTCCCGGCGTGTGCGTCTTGACGTTGCCCGATTGAAACAGATTGAACCCGAAGGCTTTTGCCATCGCCGCATCACGCAGCATTTCAGCAGATCCCGCCTCGTTCACCTTGAAGAAGTTCGACTGCTTACCGCGAAGGTTCTGCCAAGCCGCGTTGCTTAGAACAAGGGCGAGGCCGTCAGCGGGGCAACCGTTGTCATCGAGGATGCGAAGGACGTTGGCGAAGTCCGAAACAGTTCCCGCCGTATTGAACGGCGTAGTTCCCGGCGTACCCGTTCCGCGTGAAGCGTATTTGTACGTTGCGGCAATGTCGATCTCAACAAGGTTGTCGAGACGGCGGAACGCTTGTTGAAAGCGTTGGCTGATAAAGTCCTCGTAATTGCCTGTGTTCCTCAAGCCGCGAACTTCCTCACCGGAGAACCGGACCGGAATATGCTTGCTGCTTGAGATCGTCATATCGACCGAGTTCCCTGTCACGTCGCCCGTATCGGGCGGGGCAACCGCCGGTGTGTTATCGGCTTCGGATGTGACGGCATCGGCAATCGAGATGCGGATGGTTTCGTTTAGTGCAGCGGCCTCGGCCTCTGAGTTTTTGGTGACAGCACCGATGAACCCGATACGCTCGCGTGATACGCGGTTACGGGCTTGGTAGATCGTTTGGATCAGACCTGTAAGTGTATTTGACATTGTTTAAGCTCCTAAGAAGTTTTCTACTCGACGGGTTTGCCGCCGCTGCTGATAAATGCCGCCTGCGCTTTAACGTCCATTGCGTCCCATTGCGTTTTTGGCATTGTCTTGGCGTCCGAGCCGCCATTTCCATTACTTCCTGAAGCCCCACTTCCTGAAGTGCCTGACGCTGCGAAAAAGAACGGTGTCTTTTGTTTCGCCTCATCAATTACTGCGTCAAATTCGGTAGCATCCCCGATGCCGCCTTTCTTTTTCAATTCGTAGCCGTTCTCGCCTTTGGCAAGCTCCATTAGAGGATCAAGCTCACCGACGAGATACGCTGCCCGGTCTGGCAGAACGCCGCGTTTCACTAACTCGTTTGTCAATCGTTCGCGTTTAATGTCAGCGAACAGAGATTCTTTTTCACCAGATGCGGCGTCAAGACGCTTTTGCCATTCGGCATCGCGGGTTTCTTGAGCTTTCTCAAATTCGCCCTGCTTAACGAGTAAGGCTTGAGCTTCTTTATCGGCCTGTGCCTCACGCTCGGCCTTTTCCGCTCTGAGCGTTTCGAGTTCGGTAAGCAGTTCCGGCTTTGTCGCCTTCTTGGCCTTTTCCTCGGCTAACGCTCGTTGGATAGAACCGATCCCCTCAAGTTCGTACCCTTTGCCGTCCTGCGTTTCGACGTAATAGCCTTTTAGGCTTTCATCAAGAGCTTCGTGCTGCTCTTTCGTCAACGTAATGTCAAGTTTTGCCATATTGCTGCCCCACAGCCGAACCGTTCCCAACGGTTATGGTTCAAAAACAAAAAAGCCACCGACGCCTATTTGCGTTAGTGGCTGTGTCCCTTTCGGGAGTGAACCGAATTTCGTTAAATTGTCAGCGGGAATCCGCCTATGCAAAATTAAAACACAAGATGATGTGGTTTGCAAACATTATTTTGCACCATCTAAAACATACCGCCGAAACATTTCCGTTACGTCCTGCCGGTTGTCGGGATCGCTTATAAATTCCTTGACCAGCGCCCGGATAAGCCGCCGTTGTTTAGCGTAGGGCGTCTCATTGCCCGACACAACGCGAATATCACGGCGATAGATGTCACCGTTTGCACGTTTACCGAATTCGACCGCGGCGTAAAGTGGTTTACTACTCATTTCTTCTTTTGCTTCTGCTGAACTTTCGGCCTCACAAACCCGACGATACGTTTATCCTGCTTTGGCCTGCCCCTGACGCTCTCACGCCAGATGCAATATGAACCCGTGCCGATGATGTATTGCAGGGATTCGTCGTAGTTATCAAGATCAGCTTTCTTTTTACTCATAATTCTCGAATGCGATAAGTAGCACGATGGCGATAATGGTCAGGAAACGAATCACGCCACCACCGCCTTCATCACAATAAATCTGATAACAAGTGCCTCGCCCAAACTACCCGAAGTGTTGTTGCGAAGCGTTATCTTGAACGATCCGGCTCCTGATGTGTTCGGCGTTACTGTATACGCTCCAACGGTTCCGCCAGAATCATGCTGAACGCTGATAACATCCGTTGCCGCCACCTGGGAATTGGTAACAGTAAAACTGACGATAGCGGCCGCAGCCAAAGCAACGTTACTGGTTGTGATCGTTCCGCAAAGTTTATTGAGCGTAACACCCGTTGACTTTGACGTGAGCTGCGTAACCGTGCCGCCCGCTCCCGTGCTGTAACCAAAAGCCGCTGTGCCAACTGACGGGCCTTGTGGGCCTGTCGCACCTTGAATGCCCTGGATTCCTTGTGGGCCGGTGTTTCCGATAGGCCCCTGAGAACCCGTTGCACCTGTATTTCCAGTGTCACCTTTCGCTCCCGTCGCACCAACATTACCTTGCGGCCCCTGTGGGCCTGTGGCTCCATCCGCTCCGGGCGGGCCTTGATTACCTTGTAATCCCTGCGGGCCGGTCGCCCCGGCCTGTCCGGTATTACCCGTATCACCCTTATCACCTTTTACGCCCTGCGGCCCTTGCGATCCGGTCTGGCCTGTTGGCCCTGTGTTTCCAATCGGGCCTTGCGGACCCGCTGGCCCTGCCGGTCCTGTTTGACCTTGCGGCCCGGCTATCCCTTCGCCGTCTTGTCCATTAGCACCGGCGGGGCCTTGTGCGCCCGTCATACCCGGAGGGCCTTGAGGGCCGGTGTCGCCTTTGTCGCCCTTTGGGCCTTGAGGCCCCATTACTGCATTATCATTAGGCACTTTCCCTCTATGCCAACCCGCAGCTTCAAAGGCAATGACGTTGGAGTAATCAATATCATCCTCGATCATTTCCCCTGTCGTTAATGACGGGCCGTGCATTGTGATTTTCATTTATGCCGCCTTTTGGAACGGTGTCGGCTGTGCGTCGAGAGCCTTCTTAGCCTCTGCCGCTGCCGCCCATTTTGTCATTAGTTCGATCTCGCCGCCGTCAGCGAACTTCATACCCATAGACTCGGCCGTGTAGCCTAATGCTGTTTGGAGGGCGTCTTGTAATTGTTCGGCCCACATCAATAGCCTGGATTGTTTATCACGATCCTCGACCATCGTTTGAGTAGCCGTCTTGTCCGCTGACATCGCGGAGGTGGTAAGTTCGTTAAGTCGCCCTTTGATGTATTCCTTTGTAAGATTGATCGTGTCCTTGAGCGACATATGCCCCGCACTGTCGATCTGAGCGAATCCCACCGCCGCACCTTGAGCGGCCGGGATGTCAACATGAGTGGAAGCGCCAAAGGCAATATCGCCGCTATTGGCCTTGTCATACCCGATAGTGTAGAAAATTGGCACACTTAGGTACTCGATAACGTCAAAGGATGACTCTTTTTGATACGCCTTGACCTCTAAATGCGATTCCGTCAGTAATCTTGGCTCGTCCTCAAGACAGCCGACAACTGCGATGGGTAGCCCGGTATATTGTGGTAAAGCTCCCTGATCCTCAAGAATGAACTCACCACCGTCTATCTGCTTCTCGACCTTTCGCCAAAGTTCCCATTTAACACCGCCTTCGAGAAAATAGACGCGATACTTCTGCACGGTCTTGGTCTCGAAACGGTTCACGATCTCATCTACCGGCTCAGACAAAACGATAAGCTCCAGCCTCGTAGCTTTTGAAACAGGGTCTACGCCGTACCGCCAGTTGATAACGTCCGCCGCATGATACAACCGCCAGTAGGTTCGGATGTTGTTCACCCTTTCGTCCTCAGCACTTCGGATCGTGACACCGGAGGGATTAGGGCGGTCGATAACGATAACCGCCGAGCCGTCAAAAGCCGCCTCGAACGCATCGCGGGCAAAGACCTCGAACTTATTGCCTTTGTTGTCGATGTTATCTAACAGTGGTTTGATCGCCGGTGCAACAGCGTCAACGTTGATCTCGTCAAAGAACACCGCCCCTGTTAGAGTGTCAACCCCATTAGCCACTATCCCGTCAATGGTCGATGCCTTTAGCCGTGCGTCATATTCTTTCGGATCCTCGGCGGGAAACTTAGGCAAGTAAGTATCGCTTTTCGCCTGAATAGCGTCCGTACCGCCTTTGACCGCACGAAATAGCTCACGCTTGACCTCAAGGCTGCCGTAGAGTTTATGTTTAGTGTCTACCTTCATCGTATTGTCCTTTTACTGACGTGCCACGGCTGCACATTCACCGACTCCGCCCCGTACCGCATCGCATCCATGCCGTGATCTACCTGGTTCGGTGCGGGTTCCTCGATCCATTGCCCCGTCGGTAATCGCCGCTTCTGGTAGTTGTGAACCTCTTTCGTGAGATTCTTTGACCCTGCCGCTATGTGAAGCTCAAACTTACGAACGTCATTGATGCCTGACAGAACAGACCCCGCGAACTTCTCGCAAGGGCGAATTTTGTAACCAGCATCCTTGAGGCTCTTTATCATTTCCGGACGTGCATTATCAGCAATTATTAGTACGTCTTTGCCAATGTTTAGCTCGTTTAGCCTCCGGACAAGAGCCGGGGCATCTAAGCCCGATTCGTAAAGTATCTCTTTGGCTATCAGGTGCTTTTTGGGCGATGCGTCCCGAACATGACCTGCCACGAGTGCTGTAGGATCGCTGTAACCAAAGTCGAGTCCATAGAATTGTATGTCGTCTCCTCTGTCGGTGACAGGAAACTCAGTGCCAGTCGTAGCCTCTGGATATATGAGACCTTCAACCACCTGTCCCCATAGTCCAAGTCCATAGACCCTGTAGTAGTTAGGGTTCGTGTCTTTCGTGCTTTCAATGAACTTTGCATAATTAGCATCTTTAGCGAGCATTTGCTCGTTGTCTCGATATGTTGAATGAAAGAAGTCGTGACCGCTTGGCTTAGCTTCGTGAATGTCAGTGTTTAACCAATGATGCTCGTCTATCGGATTGTAACTAAGCGTGATCTGCACCTTATCAAATCCGCGAAGCCTCAGACGTAATTGGTCAAGCTCGCTCTGCTGCGTTAGTTCCGTCGCTTCCTCTATCCATATTCTGTCAACACCTGAGATAGACTTAACTTTCTCCACGTCATCAAGGCCAATGAACAGAAATGTAACCCCGGTTAGCTTATTCGTGATCTGCAACGGGCTTTTGAGGATGTCGAAACAGTCATCAACCTTCCAATCGTAGATGATGGTTTTGAGTTCCGAATAAACGGAATCCTTGAGCGTCTTGGCAACTTTGCGAACTACGAGGGTCTTGCGGTCCCGGCGATCAGAGCGAAAGGATTTAACGACTTCCTTTTGTGCGGCAAAACGTGACTTACCCGAACCCGCCGAACCCCATAAATGCAAGAACTCCGCGTCATTCCTAAACAATGGAATATAAGCACGGTTGTAGAGTTTAGGCGAGCTAAAGTCGAAGGTTTGAAGATTGCTGTTAGTTGTCACTTGGCTCAATAACCCTGGTCGCTACCGTGATCTCGCCCGCGTGTTCTATCTTTTGCTTGGAACCGTTAAGCCGCTCCACTTCGTCCTCGTCGCCAATGAGTTTGTAATAAGCAATCTCCAGCGTCGGCTGATTCGATTTTTCCCATCGATTGAGGGCTTTAACTTTTGCATTTGTGCGGTTTTCGTTGATCGCCTTTTTTATGGCTTCCGATTTTTCCAACTCAAGATCATAAAAAGTAGAGGACGAGCAAGGTAAAAACGCGACGAGATGCTGCACAAATTTAAGTTTGTGTTTCTTG
>Ga0207641_10003022_pt1 | contig 15158 bp, 13 predicted proteins | sample KBSSwiS62_FD_184306 | JGI IMG/M metagenome (GOLD analysis project Ga0207641, IMG submission 184306) | Switchgrass rhizosphere microbial communities from Kellogg Biological Station, Michigan, USA - KBS Switchgrass S6-2 (SPAdes) (version 2) | ecosystem: Host-associated > Plants > Roots >... | reverse complement strand
CAATCTGTGGCGCGAGGTATCGGGGTGGACGTATCAGGCTCCCGGCGCGAATCGCTCACGATGGCTTGGTTGCTCTGGAAGCAGAAGCGTTACACGCCCTTGTCGATTCCTGGCATTCCCCGACGGCGGCGCCAGCTGGCACCGACGCCCAGCCGTCATGGGGAAGGTGTGGTGCCCGCCTTCCAGCCACGGAACGCCGCGAGCAGCTTGTCGCGCATGTCCGGCCGCAGGTCGTCCTCCGCCAGGGTGCCGGTGACCCGCACCGTCTCCCGCATCTGTTCGACGTAGGCGTCGCAGCCGTCGCACAGCTCGAGATGCTCGGCGAAACGGCGGCGGGTGTCCGCGTCCAGGGTGCCTTCGAGATAGTCGGTGACCACCTCGACAAGCTCGTCGCAGTCGATCTCCAGGCCGCGGGTCACGCTCGTGCCTCATCCATGTAGTCCTCCAGCACCTGCCGGAGCTTGGCCCGTCCCCGGTGCAGCAACACCCGCTGATTACCCGGCTCGATACCGAGCAGCGCGCAGACCTCGTCCGCGTCCAGCCCCTGCGCGTCCCGCAGGTGCACGACCGTACGCTGCCGCGGCGGCAGCACGTCGAGCGCCGCCCGCAGCCGGGTCCGAACCTCGCGGGACAGCAACGCGGGTTCCGGCAGAGCCCACTGCCGAGGTGGGGTCGCCCAGTGGCCCGGCCACTCGTCCCCCTGCGGGCGGAACCGGCCGGGATCGACCGTCGGACCGGTCTCGTCCTCCGGAAAGGCGCTGCTGAACGGGACGCTGCGCCGTTCCCGCACCCCCCGGCTCCTGGCGACATTGAGCAGGATGCCGAACACCCAGGTTCGCAGGCTGGACCTGCCCTCAAACCGGTCCAGCCCCGTCAGCACGGCCAGCCACGTCTCCTGCACGACCTCCTCGGCGACCGTGCGGCTCGGGACGTAGCCCACGGCGACCGCGAGCATCGTCGGTGTCAGGCGTTCGACCAGCTCGGTGAAGGTCGACTCGTCACCGTCACGCAGAGCCTGCACGAGCCTGGCGTCCGCGGAGCCCGGGGCGGACCCGGCCGGCGTGCTCTGTCGAACCTCCACGAACCGGAAACCTAGCGGAGCGATGCTCGGCCTGCCGCCGACCGGCCGACATCGGCGTTAACCTTGCGAGCCGGGTGGCCACGCCAATCGCGCGGGTTCCTGTTCGGTGCGGGGTGTTGCCGTCGCCCACGGCGCCGCGCGGGTATGTGACGCGCCGGGTCCACGGTCTTCCCGCGTCGCCGCGTCGCGCTGGTGGGACCGGCGTTCGCGTCCGGATCCGTCAGCCCCAGGGGTCGTCGATGAGCAGGAGCCACTGGCCATCTGGCTGGCGGCGCAGCACGTCGGCGCTGGTGCCGTTCTGCTGGACGGCGGTGCCGTCGGGCAGCGTTCCCGACAGTTTCCAGGCGTTGACGACGAGGGCGGTGTCGTCGGCCCGGACGACCCGCTGGATGTCGCCCGCGAGCACGGGGCGCAGCGCGAAGAAGCCCTGGAGCGCCGCGCGGATCGCGTCGAGGCCGGACACCACGGTGCCGGGCTCGGGCAGGAAGCTGGCCTGCGGTTCGTAGAGGGTGAGCGCGGCGTCGAGGTCGCCGGAGTTCAGGTACTGGGCGAAGAGCTGGACGGTTTCCTCGGGCGAATGGTCTGCCATGGGTTCCTCCGATTCAGCGGCTTGGGAACTCTCGCTGTGTCGTGTCGGCAGGTGCGGTTCGCGTTACACCGCACTTCCGTCCGTCTCAGCTGGCCCTTCGCGTTGGCCGTTGGTGCCGCTTTCCGCTGGCGGTGTAACGCCTGGCGTCGTGCGGTGACTGTGCTGACGTCCGAGTAGCGCGGGGGACGCGGAGGTCCGCATGACACAGGTGGAGACGGTCATCGAAGCAGCGGCGGCCGACCAGGCCGCGGGCGGTGGCTCGCGGGAGGTGGTTGTCGCCGACTGGGCCGCGCTGCCGGTGCGCGAGCCGCTGCGAGCCCTCGTGGAGGGCGTCGACCTGGTGGTGGTGCGGCTCGACCGCGATGGCCCTGGGACCGGCGGGTCCGGCCAGGACAGGGCCGTGGCCGTGTTCGAGGGCCGGTGCCCGCACCGGGGGGCGCTGCTCGCGGACGGCCGGGTCGAGGGGCACAGCATCGTCTGCGGGGTGCATGGCTGGGATTTCCGGCTGGACTCCGGGGTGAGCGACTACGACCCGGCGCAGCGGCTGCACCGCTTCCCGGCCCGGGTGCGCGCCGACGGGATGGTGGTCGTCGACCGGCCCGACCTAACCGCCTATCGGGCGGTGAAACCGCAGACGCCAGTGACCGACGTGTACGCGCGGCTGTTCGCCGACCCGCATCAGGCCACCGCCGAGGAGCCGTATGTCGGGGAGATCCACGAACTGGCCGCCGACGGACTGGCCAAGGTGGGCCACCACGGTCGGACGGCGGCGATGGGCGTGCCGCGCTCCGAGCTGCCGAAGTGGGAGGACCTCCAAATCCTCACCGCGCAGTTGTCCCGCTTCCCGCTGCTCGACGACGAACCGGTCGGCACCGACGTCGTGATCGGGCCACGGGCCGCGCGGCCGCTGCGGCTGGCCATTCCGCTGTTCGTGTCGGACATGAGCTTCGGGGCGCTGTCCACGGAGGCCAAGCAGGCGCTGGCCGCTGGAGCGGAGGCGGCCGGGACGGCGATCTGCTCGGGTGAGGGCGGGATGCTGCCGGAGGAGCAGCAGGCCTGCTCCCGCTATCTCTATGAGCTGGCGTCGGCGAAGTTCGGCTGGGACGAGGCGCACCTGGCGCGGGTGCAGGCGCTGCACCTCAAGCTCGGCCAGGGCGCGAAGACCGGCACCGGCGGGCACCTGCCCGGCCACAAGGTGACCGGCCGGATCGCACAGGTCCGCGGGCTGCCCGAGGGCCAGCCGGCGATCTCGCCGGCCCGCTTCCCGGACTGGCGGTCGCTGGACGATGCCCGCGCCCTGCTGGACCGGGTGCGCGAGGTCTCCGGCGGCATCCCCGTCGGGGTGAAGATGTCCGCGCAGCACGTCGAGGCCGACTTGGACGCCGCGCTGTCACTGGGCGTGGACTACGTGATCCTCGACGGCCGGGGCGGTGGTACCGGCGCCGCCCCCACGATCTTCCGGGACAACATCAGCGTGCCGTCGATGGCCGCGCTGGCCCGGGCCCGCCGCCACCTCGACCGGGCCGGCGCCGACCAGGTCACCCTGGTCGCCACCGGTGGACTGCGCAGACCCGCGGACTTCGTCAAGGCACTCGCGTTGGGGGCGGACGCGGTGGCCGTGTCGAACTCGGCGCTGCAGGCGATCGGATGCGTTGGCATGCGCGCCTGCCACACCGACAACTGCCCGATGGGAATCGCCACGCAGAAACCGCACCTGCGGGCCCGGCTGCCCGTCGAGCGCGCCGCGGCCCAGCTGGACCGGTTCCTGACGTCGTCGGTGGAGCTGATGGCCGTGCTGGCGCGGGCCTGCGGCCACCGGCACCTGTCCGGCTTCACCCCGGACGATCTGACCAGTTTCAAACGGGACGTCGCCGACCTGGTCGGCGTCGCCTACGCCGGCGTCCGCTGACCCCTACCGCCGACTCGGATCCCCCGTTTCTTTTCCCTGCGCGAGCCCGCAAGAAAGGCGGCGGCGATGACCGCGAGCCCTGCTCCGACCACGACCGAGACCTCTTGCCTTGCCGGCGACGGCTGGCACCAGCTGGACCCGGCCGACCTTCCCGCCGACGGGCGCGTGCGCACCGCCGTGGTGGACGGCCGCAGCGTCGCGTTGGCCCGCTGCGGCGGCCGGCTCTCCGCGCTGGAGAACCGCTGCCCCCACCAGGGCGGCCCGCTGGGCGAGGGGTCGATCGAGAACGGGTGGCTGCGCTGCCCGTGGCACGGCTACGACTACGACCCGACAACCGGCAAGCCGCCGGCGGGCTTCACCGACGCCGCCGTCGCCTACGAGGTCGACGAACGGCCCGAGGCCAGCTACGTGAAGCTGCCGCCCCCGCGAGTCGAAGTACGCACGGTCAGCGACGTTCTGGTCGAGACCCTGGTCGCCTGGGGTGTGCGGCATGTGTTCGGCATGGTCGGCCATTCCAACCTGGGATTCGCCGACGCGCTGCGCCGGGCCGAAGCCCGCGGCGAGCTCACCTACGTCGGCATCCGGCATGAGGGCGCCGCCGCGTTCGCCGCCAGCGCCTACGGCAAGCTAACCGGCCGCCCCGCGGTCTGCTTCGCCATCGCCGGGCCAGGCTCCACCAACCTGCTCACCGGCCTCTACGACGCCAAGCTCGACGGCGCCCCGGTGATCGCGATCTCCGGACAGGTACCGTCGAAGGTGCTCGGCCGCGGCGCCTTCCAGGACCTGGACCTCTCCGCGGTCTTCCGCGACGTGGCCGTGTCCACCACGACGGTGCAGGCAGGCTCCGACCACGGCGAGCTTGCCGCGCTCGCGGTCAAGCACGCCCTCGACGGCCGCGGGGTCGCCCACCTGGTGCTACCCGACGAGGTCCAGGTGATCGGATCGCGGGCCGAGGTGAGCAAGCCCGACGGCCGGCTCTCCGACCGCCAGGTCGTACCGGCGGCGGGCGACGTCGAGCGCGCCGCGGGACTGCTGCGCGCCGCCCGGCGGCCGGTCATCGTCGCCGGCAACGGCGCGGCCCGGGCCGGTACGCAGGTGCGAGCGCTGGCCGAACGGCTGGGAGCGCCAGTGCTCACCACCTTCCGGGCCAAGGGGCTCGTGCCGGACACCCATCCGCTCGGCGCGGGCGTGCTCGGCCGCAGCGGCACGCCGGTGGCGAGCTGGCTGATGAACACCTGCGACCTACTCGTCGTGGTCGGCGCGTCGTTCTCCAACCACACCGGGATCGCGCCGTACAAGCCCGTCATCCAGATCGACGACGACCACGCCGCCATCGGTCGTTTCCAGAAGGTCGACGTCGGCCTGCTGGGTGACGCGTCGCTGACCCTCGACACGCTCGCCGACATCCTTGGCCCGGCGGCGGCCGTCGACCAGCGCGGTGACGTCGCCGAACGCTGGCGGCTGTGGCGGGCCGAGAAGGCCCGCCGGGCCCGCGACGACCGCGGCCACGGCCTCGCCTCCGCCGCCGTGTTCGACGCGCTGTCCCGGCACACCCCGGCGGACGCCGTCATGACCGTCGACGTCGGCAACCACGCCTACTCGTTCGGCCGCTACTTCGAATCCGCCGGCCAGCCGGTCCTGATGTCCGGCTACCTCGGATCGATCGGCTTCGGGTACCCGGCGGCACTCGGCGCCGCGATGGCCGCCCCAGGCCACCCGGTCGTGGCCGTCACCGGCGACGGCGGCTTCGGCCAGTACCTCGCCGAGGTCACCACGGCCGTGAAATACGGCATCGCCGTCAAGCACGTACTGCTTGACAACGGCAGCCTCGGAAAGATCGGCAAGGAGCAGCTGGCCGAACAGTTCCCGGTCTGGCAGACCAGCCTGCACAACCCCGACTTCGCCGCCTATGCACGCCTCTGCGGGGCGCAGGCCAGCACGGTCCGCCGACCCGACGAACTCGACGACGCCATAGCCACGCTGTTCGCGACCGACGGGCCCGCCATGGTGCACATCCACACCGACGCCGAACTGCTCTGACCAGCCAGGCACCGACCGCTCGCGCAGGCCCACAACCTCCAGGAGCCCTCATCATGAGCCCGACCGCCATCGTCGATGACACCTTCGTCCGGACCCGCACAGCGCTGCACGCGGTGGCCGAACACGTCCTGGCCGCCGCACGCCACCGCGCCACCGGTCGCATCGGCCTGACCATCACCCCGGGCGGATTCGCCACGCCCCCGTTCGGTGACGACTGCCGGACCGTCGCCGTCGACGGCACCGACCTGGTCGTCGCCGTCGCCGACCGTGTGGTGGCCCGGGAGTCACTGCGCACGCTTGCCGCCGCCGCGACACTTGCCGGGCTGCCCGCGCCCGGCGGCCCCAGCGGGGTCTACCACCTGACGACACACCTCGATCCCGACGCGCCGTTGGCCCTCGACCCGGACGCGGCCCGCCGCATCGCCGACTGGTACGCACTCAGCGACGCGGCGCTGCGCCAGTGGCGCGCCGACATCCCCGACGACGACCCCAGCGACCTCACACTCTGGCCCGAGCACGCCGACGTCGCGATCCGCGCCGCGGACATCAACTACGGCGCCTCACCCGGCGACGGCTACGTCACCGAGCCCTACCTCTACGTCGGCCCACCGGCGCCCCCGCCACCCTCCCCGGACGGATTCTGGAACGCGCCCTTCGGCGCATACCTCGCCTGGGACAGGGTTCACTCAGTCACCGAGGCCGTCGACTTCTTCCGCCAAGGCCGCCGGCTTTCCCACGGCTGACCTCGAAAGATGGGCGGCCCAACGATCCGAGACGCGGTGCCGCACGACATGTCGGCGATCCGGGAGATCGCCGATGAACACGAGATCCGAACCAGTTGGCCGTGGAAGGTCCGGACTTACGCGCAGCTGCGGGGCGATCCGCGATAACGTGATCAAGGCTCAGGTTCGATCGTCGCGGGTCACCAGGAGACTGCGATGTGACCTCGCTACGTCGTGGCCTCGGTTTGGTTGTCGAGGGCGACGTGGGTGGCGTTACGCAGTTGGGTGACGACGCACGTGCGGTGTCACGGCCGTCGGCTTGTCGTGCGGTAGTGGGGTGGGGTACCAGCGGCGTAGCCGGTTGGCGTTGGTGACCACGGACAGGGAGGAGAGGGCCATCGCGGCGGTGGCGATGATCGGGGAGAGCCGGATGCCGAGGAACGGGTAGAGCAGCCCGGCTGCGACGGGGATGCCGACGGCGTTGTAGACGAGGGCGAAGAACAGGTTCTGGCGAATGTTGCGCATCGTCGCCCTGGACAGGCCGATGGCGGTCGCGACGCCGGCCAGCGAGCCGGAGATCAGGGTGATGTCGGCGGCCTCGATCGCGACGTCCGCGCCGGTGCCGATCGCCAGTCCGATGTCGGCCTGCGCCAGGGCCGGGGCGTCGTTGATGCCGTCGCAGACCATGCCGACCCGGGCGCCGAGAGTGCCGTGGATCATGTTCATGCCACAGGCGAACCCGAACGTCCCAGCATGCTCGGGACGCAGCCGCACGGTGGTTCTGGTGTGGGCGGGCAGGCCGGCGCTGACGCCGAGGTCGGCGAACACGACCCGGTTGGTGCACTCGCCGGACTCGCGCCGATCGAACTCGATCTCCAACGGGACGCCCTGGCGGACGTGGATGAGGTCGGGGCTTTAGGCCACCCTGCACCGTCACCGCGATCTTCTGCACGCCGCCGTCGAGCCGCGCCGCGTGGCCCTTGCGTGGGGCGAAGAAGAACCAGCCCAAGCCGCCGATGGCCAGCACGGACACGGCAAGAACGGCGATGTTGGCCACGTTCATGGGTACCCCCAGACGGTTGAAGCTATTCCCGCCATCTCCCTACATACCCCTACCCGGTAGGGGACACTCGGCCCGGGCGGGGCGGCTCCTGTGGTCTACGGGTCGGGCTCCTCGGCCCGTACCCCGGCTGGGCGGCAGCGCGCATCGTCAGGGTGCACGCCTTCGGAGAGCCTCAGCGGGAGGGAAAGCGATGAAGCGCCAGCAATGGGGTTTGTACGCCGTAGCCCTGGCCATCCTGGTGGTCGGCCTGGCGTGGGCCGGAGTGTCCGCGTCCACGCTGCTGGTCGCCGGCCTGGTCCTGGTCTGCCCACTGATGATGTTCGTGATGATGCGCGGCATGCACGGCGGCGACAGGTCCGACCACGACGAGCCGCACGACCATCAGCATCACGGCACGACCAGGAACCACACCGACGGCACCCACGGCGCCGGCCGCAGGTAGATAGATCGACAAAGCGGTGAGCGGTGATGGCAACCAGCCACACAGACCTCCAGCCCCGGCCGGCGCCTGGCTACAGCGACCGGCGCGCGGATCACCTGCGCCGGCTACGCCGACCCACAACGGTCTGGCATGGTGAAAAGCCTGAACGCCGCAGCACCATAGCCTCGGGAGGCACCGTGGGTTCGACGCTCTACGACGAGGTGGGCGGTCTCGACGGCCTGCGGCGCCTGTCCGCAGCGTTCTACGACCGAGTGCTCGCCGACGAGGTGCTCGCCCCCGTGTTCGCGCACTTCACCCCCACCCACCTCGATCACGTCGCCGTGTGGCTGGCCGAGGTCTTTGGCGGCCCCGAGGACTTCTCAGCACACCTCGGCGGCCATCAGGCGCTACTACACAGCCACCTCGGGCTCGGGATCCGCGACGAACACCGACAGCGCTGGCTGGAACTCATGGCGGACGCGATCAGCGAGGTGCACCCCGGCCAACCGGGGCTGGCCAAAACGCTCATGGACTACTTCGACTGGGGCACCGCCATAGCCCAGGACGTCTCACAGAACCCCGTCGGAACCGATCTCGGCAACCCGGGCCCCACTCCCCGATGGGGATACCACGGTCTCGTCCACTGACCCGTTTGCCGCCGACCCCCAAAGCCTTCTCATCGCGACCTGCTGGCCACCGGCGACGTCCCCGCAGTCGACATCCGACAGATCGCCAGCCTCGATCACCGTCACTTCCTCGCTGTGACAGCCAGGCACCGCGCAGCCTTCGAGGCCCTTCCGCGCTGACCAGCATCCCGCCCAACCGGAGACCGCGGACCGCGAGGCATGGCTGACGGGGTCGCATCGCTGGCCATCTTCAAGTCCTGCCTGCACGGATGGCCGTCCCAGCAGCTGATCGTGGTCTCCCGACTGCCTGGGTGGACATCGACGATGTCGACCCTCCGTGCCCGAACTCCGCCGAGGTTCCGAAGGGCGCCACCAGGGTGGCAGGTCAGCACGCCAGAGGCATTCGAAAGAGGTAAAAGGCGACGCTAATTCTGCTCGTTCACCGCCGCGGCGTCCCGGCTGGTCTCGGGCAGCAGTGCTTTCACGTGCTGCCACGCCTGTTCACCGGTGAGCGTGGTGTCGCCCGTCAACAGGGCGACGCTCAGCCCGTCCATGAGGGCGACCACTCGCTGCGTGAGCGTTTCGACGTCATCGGTCAGCTCACCGAGGATCTGCGCAATCGCCGCGCGCCAGACGGCGTCGAACTCGAGCTGAGCCTCACGCAGGGTGGGCTCGTGCATCACCCGCGGCCACAGCTCCACCCAGAGCAGCCAGCGGGGGTCGCCGGCGTAGCGCGGGAAGTTGAGCGTGCACAGGCTGTGCAGCCGTTCCTCGGCCGAGCCACCGGACTTCAGTACCAGCGCCAGTTGCTCGGACAGCTCCTCCTCGCTCCAGCGCAGCAGTTCGAGGAGCAAGCCACTCTTGCTGCCGAAGTAGTAGGAGAGGTGGCCGGCGCTGGTGTCCAGGCGACGCCCGAGTTCGGAGAGGCTCAGGTCGGCCAAGCCACGTTCGGCGAGCAGTGCCCACGCCTCCTGCATCACCCGCTCGCGCGGGTGCTCGAGCCGGCGGTGTCGCCTCACCTTCTGACCGGTCACCCCTTGACTCTAGTCGCGGCCTAACGGATAGTGACGCGAAACGACTTGAAAGCCTTTCAAATCGAGGAGTCATCGTGGCATCGGCACTTTCCGAGATGACCGCCGAACCTCCCGCGCGGGCCTCGGACCGGCTGAAGCCGGTGCTCGGTGTGAGTGCGGTGATCCTGCTGACGGTCTCGTGCATCACGCCGGCCTCCAGCCTGTTCATCATCGTTCCGGAGCTGCTGGCCACGCAGGGGTCGGGCGTCGTCATCGCGCTGGTCGCCGGTGTCGTGATCTCGATCGCGGTCGGGGCCTGCTACGCCGAACTGGGCACGCGCACCCCGAGCTCGGGCGGTGAGTACGCGATGATCACCCACACCCTCGGGCGCACGCTAGGCTGGCTGACCTTCGCGCTCACGGCCGTCCTGCTCGTGATCATCCCACCGATCATCGCGCTCGGCACCGCGGACTACCTGAGTGCGATCGCCCACCTCGACCGGGCCACCACCGGTGCGGTCGTGATGCTGCTGGCGACCGGCACCGCCATTTTGGACATCCGCGCGAACGCGTTCGTGACCAGCTGCTTCCTCGCCCTGGAGGTTCTCGCGGCCGCGGTGGTCGCCTTCCTCGGCTTCACCCACGCCGAGCGCCCGGTGAGCACGCTGGTGCGGCCGGAGGCGCTGACCGACGGGAAGCTTTCCCCGTTCACGCTCGGCGTCCTGGTGTCCGGGCTCCTCGTCGCGATGCTCATCGTCAACGGCTTCGGCACCGCGTCGTACCTCGCCGAGGAGATGATCGAGCCTCGCCGTGACGTGGCGCGTGCGGTATTCGGCTCGATGTTCGTCGCCGCGGTGGTCATCATCGTGCCGACGGCCGCCGTCGTCCTGGGCGCCGGGTCGCTCGAGGACCTGGGGGCGCGGAGCTTCCCCGACTTCGTCGAGACCTGGGCCGGACACGGCGTCGCCGCCGCCGTCAGCGCCGGCATCGCGCTGGCGATCCTCAACGCGGTGATCGTGATGGTGCTGCAGAACGGCCGCGTGATGTACGCGTCGGGACGCGATCAGGCATGGCCCGCTCCCGTCAACGCCGCACTCACCCGCCTGCACCCGCGCTTCGGCACGCCGGTCGTGGCGACGCTGGCGGTGGCGCTTCCTGGCGCGGCGTTCGCCTACTTCGTCGACATCGAGTCCCTGCTGGGGGTCACCGGCGTCATCGTCGCGGTCGTCTACCTGCTGCTGGCCGCCGGGGCGCTCGCGGCCCGTCGCAGACCGCACGCCGGCTGGAAAATGCCGCTGTGGCCGCTGGCTCCCGTGGTGGTGATCATCGCCCTGGGCTATGCGGTATCCCAGTCGGCCCCAAAGGATCTGGCCGTCACCGCCGGGATCATCGTCGCCGCGCTCGGCTATGAGGTGCTGTACCTGCGCCCTCGTCGTGGCACCCGCTTCGTGGTGGACGCGAGGGAGGACCGATGAATCGGCTCGACGGCATCGACCCCGAGCTGCGGGCACCGCTGGAAGAGCTTCGCCAGAACTTCCCCGGCGGTTTGTACGCCATCGAAGACCTGGCCGAGCGCAGGCGCGTCGACGCCATGCAGGCGGCCGAGATGACCGAGACGGTCAAGGCGACCCAGACGTGCTCCACCGAGGACGTGCGGGTGCCCGGCCCGGTGGGGTGCGCGGACGTGCCGGTGCGCATCTACCGGCCCAAGGAGTTCCGGCCGGCGTCGCCCGCCGTGTTCTTCATCCACGGCGGCGGGATGTACCTCGGTGACCTCGACTACGAGCACGCGACGGCCGTGCAGATCTGTGAGGAACTCGGGGTACTCGTCGTCTCCACTGGCTACCGCAAGGCGCCTGAACACCCGCACCCGGCCCAGCTCGACGACTGCTACGCCGCTCTTGGCTGGATGAGCGACAACGTCGTGTCCCTGGACTTCGACCCTGGCCGGCTGGCGATCTTCGGGGGAAGCGCGGGTGGCAATCTGGCCCTGGCCACCGCCCTCAAGGCCAGAGACCTCGGCGGCCCTGCGCTCTGCTACGTAGTGGCCCTCTACCCCATGGTCGATCACCGGAACACTTCGGAGCCGCCGTACGAGATCGGGCCGTGGGACCGCAGGGCCAACACCGAGGCCTGGGAGTGGTTCCTCGCCGGGCAGGAGCCCGACGGATATGCCGCCCCGCTGCACGCGGAGGACCTCGCCGGCTTGCCGCCGACGTTCATCGACGTGGGCACCGCCGATCTGTTCCGGGACGAGAACCTCGCCCTGGCGCAGCGGCTCCTCGCCGCAGGTGTCCCGACGGAGCTGCACCTCTACCCCGGCGTCTACCACGCTGCCGAGTACTACGCGCCCGACGCGGAAGTGGCACGGCACATGTGGGCGGTCCGGTTCCGGGCGCTTCGCCAGGCTCTCGGCATCCAGTACCGAGGGCAGCAACAGTGACGACGGATCAGAAGAACCCGGCGTCCTGGCGGATGCCCGCGGAAACCGAACCGCAAGCACGCGTCTGGATGGCCTTCCCCACCGGCACCTCCTACCTCGCCGAGAACGCCGACCGGGCCCGGACCGCCTGGGCCCGGGTCGCGCACACGATCGCCGAGTTCGAACCCGTCACCATGGTCGTCGATCCGGCCGAGACCGAGCAGGCGCGCAGCCACCTCGACGAGGACAAGGTCGAGATCGTCGAGGCGCCGCTGGACGACTCGTGGATGCGGGACATCGGCCCGACCTTCGTCGTGGACGAGTCCGGACAGCTCGGTGCGGTCGACTGGGTCTTCAACGGCTGGGGCGCTCAGCGATGGGCGACCTGGGGCAAGGACGAACGCATCGGCTCCTTCGTCGCCCAGCGCGCCGGCGCCGAGCGCGAGGTTTCGCGGATGGTCAACGAGGGCGGCGGGATCCACGTCGACGGCCTCGGGACCGTGCTCGTGACCGAGACGGTGCAGCTCGATCCGTGGCGGAACCCGGGCTGGACCAAGGCGGACGTCGAGGCGGAACTGGCTCGCACGATCGGCGCCGCACACGTCATCTGGCTGCCGCGCGGCCTGTATCGAGACTCGTTGCGGCTGGGCACCCGGGGACACGTCGACCTGACCGTCACGATCCCCTCTCCCGGCGTCCTCCTGGTGCACGTGCAGGAGGAACCGATGCATCCGGACTACGCGATCAGCCGCGAAATCCTGGACGTCGTCCGCGACGCCCGGGATGCCACCGGCCGTCCCTGGGAGGTCATCGAAGTGCCCGCGCCACGGATCGTCCGCGACAGCTTCGACTGGGTCGACTACAGCTACATCAACCATCTCGTGGTCAACGGTGGCGTGATCGGGTGCGGGTTCGACGACCCGAACGACCGGCAGGCCAAGGAGATCCTCGAGGCGGCGTACCCGGGACGGGACGTCGTCATGGTCCCGGCGAAGGACGTGTTCGCCGGCGGCGGCGGCATTCACTGCATCACCCAACAGGAGCCCGCCACCGGCGGCCGTGAGGTGGGGAAATGACGACCGGATGGGACTTCTTCGACGCCGTCGCCCTTCCGGCACCGCGCGTCGACGAGGCGTGGGCGCGAAGGGTTGCTCGCGAGTCGTTCGGCCAGGATGCCCTGGCGCACCAGTTGGGCAGCAACCAGGACGCCAACTTCCTCCTGCGGACGCCGGCCGGGCAGCCGGTGGCGGTGCTGAAGGTGTCGAACCCGGCCTTCAGCTCGGCCGAGGTCTCCGTCCAGGACGCCGCGGCCGACCGGATCGCCGCTGCCTGCCCGGAGCTGAGGGTCGCCCAGGTGCTCCGCGCGGACGACGGAGCCGTCCAGCGGGCAACGGTCGCCACGCCGGACGGCCCGGCCGTGGCCCGGCTGATCCGGTTCCTGGCCGGCGGCACGCTCGCCGACAAGGGGTACCTGTCCCCGCGGAGCGTCGCCCGGTTGGGCGAAACCGCCGCCAGAGTCGATCTGGCGCTCGCTGATCTCACCGACGGCGACGGGCTCGACCGGGTCCTGCAGTGGGACCTGCAGTACGCCGACCGGACGGTGGCCAAGCTCGGCTCGGCGCTGCCCGTGGCCCGGAGAGCCCGGATCGAAAGCGCCGCGGCGCGGGCCTGGGACCTGGTGGCACCGCTCGTCCCCGACCTGCCGGTCCAGGTCGTGCACCTCGACCTCACCGACGACAACACCGTGCTCGGCGCGGACGGTCTCGTCGACGGGGTGATCGACTTCAGCGATCTGACCCGGACGTGGACCGTCAGCGAGCTCGCGATCGCGATCTCCTCGATCCTGCACCACCCCGGCGCCGAGCCCGCCGACGTCCTGCCCGCGGTGCGTGCGTACCACTCCCTGCGTCCGCTGACCGCCGCCGAGGTCGACGCGCTCTGGCCACTCGTGGTGCTGCGTGCCGCGGTCCTGGTCGCCAGCGGCTGCCACCAGGTGGCCGTCGACGGCGACAACGCTTATGCCCAGACGCGCCTGGTCAGGGAGTGGCGCATCGCGGACCAGGCCCTTTCCGTCCCTTCCGAGGTGATGACCGCGCTGATCCGCCGCGCTCTCGGCCTCACCCCGAGCGCCGCGGCTTCCGTCCCCGGCGGCGTCCTGCTCGCCGTTCCGGACGCGGTGGTGCTGGACCTGTCGCCGCAGTCGACCCTCTTGGACGAAGGTGCGTGGGAGAACGCCGAGATCGCAGAGACATTGGCCGCGGACCGATTGGCGGGGGGACATCGAGCCGTCGTGACGAAGTTCGGCGAGGCACGCCTGGCCGGAAGTCCACCGCTCGGCCGGGCGGCACCGGCCTCGGTCGCGACCGGGATCGACCTCTGGACGGCCGGATCCGAGGAACTCCGGGCACCGTGGGACTGTGCGGTGTCTGCTACCGGCTCCGCCGTCATGCTGCGCGCCGACGACGTCGAGTTGGTGGCGCACGGTGTCGAAGCCCGCGTCACTGGAGCCGTGGCCGCCGGCACGGTCGTGGGAAAGACGGTGCCGCGCAGCCGAACCCGGATCACGGCGGGTCACCGAGCGGGGAACGTCCCCGAGGGCGTGGCCCCGAAGTACGCCTCGGGATGGCTGGCCACGCTGGCCGATCCCGCTCCGCTGCTCGGGCTGCCGGCGACGAGCGCCGATAACCTCGGTAGCGCGGCCGAGTCCGTTCTCGCGCAACGACAACACGCTCTGGCCGAAGTCCAGGAGCACTACTACCGCGAGCCGCCCCGGATAGAACGCGGCTGGCGCCACTTCCTCGTCACCGACGAGGGACGTCCGCTGCTGGATATGATCAACAACGTCGCCGTGGCCGGTCATTCCCACCCCCGCATCGCGCGGACCGCCGAACGCCAGCTGCGGCTGCTGAACACGAACTCCCGGTTCAACTACGAGGCGATCGCCGCGTTCGGCGCCCGGCTCGCGGATCTCGCGCCCGATCCGCTGGACACCGTCTTCCTGGTGAACTCGGGATCGGAGGCGACCGACCTGGCGATCCGGCTCGCGCTCGTGGCCACCGGCCGGCCGGACGTCGTGGCGATGAGCGAGGCCTACCACGGGTGGACCTACGCATCGGACGCGGTCTCGACCTCGGTCGCCGACAACCCCAACGCACTGCACAGCCGGCCGTCCTGGGTGCACACCGTCCCCGCGCCCAACCCTTACCGGGGCCGGCACCGGGGCGTCGACGCCGCCCGGTACGGACCGGAAGCGGCCGCGGTCATCGACGAGC
>Ga0207641_10003020_pt1 | contig 15165 bp, 17 predicted proteins | sample KBSSwiS62_FD_184306 | JGI IMG/M metagenome (GOLD analysis project Ga0207641, IMG submission 184306) | Switchgrass rhizosphere microbial communities from Kellogg Biological Station, Michigan, USA - KBS Switchgrass S6-2 (SPAdes) (version 2) | ecosystem: Host-associated > Plants > Roots >... | reverse complement strand
CAGATGCTTCCCACCGTGTTTGCCGACAATGCCGGCCGCAAGCGCTGGGGCGAGGCGGTCTATGCCTGGTGGACCAAGGAAAGCGACCGCCTGGCGGCGCGCTTGGGCCTGAGCGCCGGCGATGCCGAGATCCGGCGCCTGCTGATCCCGATCACGCCGGACATGGATTTCATCAACGCCTGCGTCGGCGAAGCCAAGCGCCACGGCCTGAAGCCGCGCGCGGCGAGCAAACGTTAGGCCGGCGATAATCCCTCCGCTGCGGCTTTTCGTGCAGCGTCAATCGGCCTAGCTACCTGAAATGTCCCAGCCTCCTGCCGAAGCCCCCGACGTCGCGCACGTCGAGCCGTTCCACGCCATCACCATCGGCCGTCTGGCCTACGCCCTTGCCGAGCAGGGGTGCGAGGTGATCCACATGGAGTATGGCCAACCGTCGACCGGCGCCCCCGCCGCAGCGATCGCCGCGGCGCATGCGGCGATGGACGCGGACCCGGGCGGCTACTGGGAATCGACCGGGCTCAAGGCCCGCATCGCCCGTCACTACCTGGAAACCTACGGCGTCGAAGTGGCCGATGAGCAGGTGATCCTCACTTGCGGCGCCTCGCCTGCCTTCGTGCTGGCGCTCTCGTGCCTGTTCCGGCCCGGCGCGCGGATCGCACTGGCCCGCCCCGGCTATGTCGCCTACCGCAACACGCTGCAGGCGCTCTACCTCGAGCCTGTCGAGATGCCCTGCGGCGAGGCGGAGCGCTACCAGGTGACGGCCGCCGCGCTCGACGCCCTGAATCCCGCACCCGAGGGCCTGATCGTCGCCAGCCCGGCCAATCCCACCGGCACCATCATCGCGCCCGAGGAGCTGGCGGCGATTGCCGAGGTCTGCTCGCGCAAGGGGATCGCGGTGATCTCCGACGAGATCTATCACGGGCTGACATACGGAAATGCTGCAAGCTCGATGCTGCAGCATGTGCCTGCAGCATCGGTGAACATGCTGGTGGTGAACAGCTTCTCAAAATACTTCTCGATGGCCGGCTGGCGGCTTGGCTGGCTGGTGGTGCCGCCCGGCCTGGTGGGCGCGGCGCGGGCGCGAATGGGTAACCTGTTCCTCACGCCGCCGGTGCTGGCGCAGCACGCGGGCCTGGTCGCCTTCGACGCGCGCGAAGAGCTCGAGGGGCATCTGGAGACCTATGCGCGCAACCGCGAGCTGCTGCTCGCTGCGCTGCCCCGCCTCGGTCTTGCGCGGATCGCCCCTCCCGACGGCGCGTTCTACGTCTGGGCGGATATCGGCCACCTGACCAGCGACAGCTTCGCCTTCTGCCGCCAGTTGCTGGAGGACACCGGCGTCGCTACCGCGCCTGGCATCGATTTCGATCCGGTCGAAGGCAACCGCTTCATCCGGTTCAGCTTCGCGGTCTCCACGCCCGAGATCGAGCGCGCCATCGAAAGGATGGCGGCGTGGTTCACTGCGCGACGCGAAGCGATCGGGGTGTAGCGTGGCTTCGCCGGATCGTCGAATTCGACAACCGGCGCGCTGAGTTTGTTAAAAAGAGGGCTTGAGTAGGAGCCTATAAGTAAAAAAACTTATAGGATGGTAAGACATCCGAAATACTGAATTCGGGTTCACCACGTCTGCCAAGCGTGTAGCAAGGTGGGACGGCGTCTGATTGCATGCGATTTGTGCGGATTGACTCGCCGGATGGTATCTGGACTTTGAGACCATCGGTCGCAACAGGCGAATAAGAATGACGAAAGGCGTTTTGGTGGATTCCGCTCAGGATGTGTCGTGGTCGGTGGAGCGCTTGCGCGACTTCCTCCATGACTGCGCGGCAAGCGAGCCGGCCGAGGAGGCGGATCGCGTGCGGGAAGCGATCGCGGTGCTGCCGCAGCGGCACGGTAGCCACTTTCAGGCGCAGGCGGTGGAATCGCTGCTGGAGAGCGGCGCCGCGCTTTGCGCCGTGCTGGTGATCCTGGGCCCGCACGCCCGCTTCATGCTCTCGCGTGGCGAGGACGGACGCTGCCTTGCCACGGTGCTCGCAGCCGACGGCCACGAGGAGATGGTCGCTGAAGGGACCACGCTGGCCCTGGCGCTGCTCACGGCGCAGGCCTCGGCTCGCCTGGTAGGCCTGGAGCGTGCGGAGCGGGTGGCCCAGCGCGCCGTCCCGCTCACCGCGCGGCTCCACTGAGGCGGGCTGCAAGCGACGCTATGGAGGGCAGGCTGTGCGACGGGCTGCGACAAGCTCGGTCCTAGCGGGGGATAAGGCAACTCCTGCCAAGCCATAGGCAGTTCCAGGCCCGGTTCCGCTAATCCTGAGCTTGTCGGGTTCGGTCCCCAGCCGCATGGATCATCGCGAACTCGGCTGATGAGTCAGTTTACCAGTGACGCCTCGATCGCGATGCGGATCGCGTCGGAGGTGTGGCTGGCGCCCAGCTTGTGCAGCATGTTCGCGCGGTGAATCTCGACGGTGCGGGGGCTGATCGAGAGGCGTTCGCCGATGAGGCGGTTGGACAGGCCGCTGGCGACGCCGCCGAGCACCTCGCGTTCGCGGCGAGTGAGTCGTTCGACGCGGGCACGGGCCATGACTTCGCGCAGCTTGGCATTGCCGACACCCTCGGCGCGCTCCATGGCATGCGCCAGGGCGGTGGTGAGCTCCTCGGCGCCGATCGGCCAGGATACGTAGTCGATCGCGCCATCGAGGATGGCCTTGACGATGCGGTTGGCGGCCGGCTCCTCGCTGAAGGCGACGATCGGGAACCACTCGCCGTGGCGCGCCATGCTCTCGATCAGCTCGTCGATCGCGCCCGCTTCGTCGTGGATGAGGACGATCCCCGCCCGCGGCCAGGCGCTGGTGAGCTCGGCGATGTTCTCGAACGGCTCGACGTGGATCTGGCCGGCCGAGAGGGCATGGCTGATCGCAGCGCGGCGGCGCGTGTCGTTGTCGATAAGGATCAGGTTGGAGATGCGATCCACAGGCCATTTTCCCCTTGGATATGTGCCTAGGGAGATATTCGCAGAGCTTGCCGGCGGCGCGCTGGACCTGCTCCGTTTCCGAGCGAGGTCCAGCGGCAAACTACTTATTCGTGCCGCAAACGGTTCGGTTTCGTCACCCGAAACGGCGTCAATCGTCGCTATCCGGCGCGCAGGGCGCGGCCGATCTCGGCGAAATCGTCGCGCAGCACGCGGATGCGCTGCGAATCAAATACGAGCGCACTGTCGAGGATCGAGCGGCGCGCCGACTCGTAAAGCTGGCGCAGCGCCGTGGACACCCCTTCCTCGCCCGAGACGCCCATCTGCAGCGCCGTGATCGCGGTCAGCGCCCGGGTCATCGAGCGGCTCTTGAGGCCGTTGTCGCCCCGCTCCTCGGCATGGATCGCGGTGCCGAGCGCACTGACCAGGTGCTCGAAGCACAGGTGGACCAGCTCGGCGGGGCGGGCGCCGCTCACCCGTGCGTCGAAATCGACGCGCCGGTACGCTTCGTGGGGGGATTGCTGCAGGCGCATCTCAGCTCGACTTGTTCCACTGGGCGATCTGGTTCTGGATCATCGTCAGCGTCGATTTCGACTGTCCGATCCGCGTCTCCGAGGTGGTGAAGCGCGTCGCGAGCTGGGCGCGCAACTTCTCCTGCTGGTCGGCAAGGCCCGTCTTGTCGGTGGCGACCTGAGTCTTGGCCTTGGTGTAGCGGCTGATCGAGCCGCCCAGCGAGTTGGTGTCCGTGGTCGAGGTCGCTACGCGGTAGATCTTGTCGACGCTGGCGAAGACGCCGTGGACTCCGTTGGTGAACATCGCCGCCACGCCCTGCGAATCGGCGGCGAGGGTGGTGGCGAGGCGCGCGGTGTCGAGTGTGAAGGTGCCATCGCGCTGGGTCTTGAGGCCGAGATCGGCCAGCGTCTTGGCCGCGCCCGCCGCGTTGGGCATGATCGTCGCGCCCGCCAGCGCCGAGAGCGAGCGCTTGAGCGCGCGGGCGCCGGTATCGTTGGCGAGGTTCCCGCCGATCGCCGTGTCCTTGTTGAGTTCGGCCATCACTTCGTTGAGCGCGTCGGTGAGATCGCGCAGTGAGCTCTGCATCGAAGTGCCCGGATCGGCGAAGCTGACGGTAGTGGGCGCCCCCGCGTTGGTGGCGGCGAGCGAAAGCTTCACGCCGGGTATGGCATCGCTGACGGTGTTGGAGGGGGCGGCCATGGCGAGGCCATCGACCTTGAACGCGGCGTCGCCGGCGCTGGCCAGCAGCGTGCCTGTGCCCGCCGTCGGGCTCCACGCGAGCGCGGAGAGGCCGGGGTGGGCGGCGTCTTCGGCTGCTTCCAGCACGAAGCCGTTCCTGGCGCCTTCCGCGCCCTTGAGCACCAGCTGCGCGCCGTCGACGGTCTGGGCGACATAGGCTGTGACGCCCGCCCCGGCCGCGTTGATGCGCGTGGCGACGTCGGCCAGCGTGGCGCCAGGGGGGATCGCGATGTCGACCTGGGCCTTCGCGGTGTCCTGGGCGAAGCTGCCGGGCGTGGTGCCGCCGGAAGACGTTGCCGCGGCCGTCACGGTGCCGAACTTGAGGGTCAGGGTGCCCGCGCCGACAGTGCTGGCCGGTGCCGGGAAAGCGCCCGAGGCAAGGCGTTGGCCGGTCGCCAGTTGCGTCACTTCGAGTGAGAAGGCGCCGCTCGGCGTCACCGTGCCCGAAAGGGTGGCGCTGGCCACCCCGGCATTGGCGATGCTCGGCTTGGGCGCCAGGTCTCCCGAGCGCACCAGCGTTCCGAGCGAGGTGTCCAGCGCGAGCAACATCGACTTGACGTTGGAAGCTGCGGAAATCTGCGCGTCGAGCTTGTCCGACTTCGCCGCCAGCCGGTCGGTACGCGCAGCGAATTGCGCGGTGGCGAGGTTGTTCGCCAGCGCCGCCATGTCGATCCCGCTGCCCCCGCCGAGCGCCGTCGCCAGCGAGGATGTCGCGGTCGCCGAGGTGGAGGAGGACGTGCTGGTCACCATGGTCCCTAGGACGGCTGCGGGAGGGCGGGGTTAAGCGGGCAAAGCCGATCCTTCCGGGTCACTGCACCGACCTCGGATCGAGACGGCCATCCGCGTCGAAGCGCAGCGTCACCGGCACCGACACCTGCGGCGCGCTGCGCCTTTCGCCGCGTTTCAGCGCCAGCACGAAGGCGAGGATCGCGGCGACCGCGACGTAGTGCTCCTCACGGATCACTTGCCGCTCGCGGGTGGTATAGAACACCGACCTGGCGAGCGCGGGGTATTCCAGCGCCGGCACGGCATATTCGGCGGCCAGCTCGCGCATCGCCAGCGCCTTGTCACCGCGGCCCTTGGCGACCACCAGCGGCGCGCCGGCCTTGGCCGGATCGTAGGCGAGCGCGACCGCGAAGTGGGTCGGGTTGGTGATGACGAACTGCGCCTCCTTCATCGCCGGGATCAGCCCGCCCATCGCGATCTTGCGCTGGCGCTCCTTGATCGCGGCCTTCTTCTCGGGCGAGCCCTCGGCGTCCTTGTGCTCGTCGCGCACCTCCTGCAGCGTCATCTTCAGGCGCGAGAGGCGGCGCACGATCTGCACCGGCAGGTCGAACAGGGCGATCACGAAAAGCCCGGCGGCGAGCCAGAACACCAGCGTGACCAGCGCCTGCCATGCCCATGCCGCCTGGCCGAAGAGATCGCCGCGGCCCAGCAGCGCGAAGGTCTCCAGCCGGCCCTCGCTCCAGCGCCATGCGATCGTGCCGAGTAACGCCACCTTGGCGAGTCCCTTGCCGATCTCGATCCAGCCGGAGACGCCGAACATGCGCTTGAGGCCAGCCATCGGGTCGATGCGGCTGGGCCGGGGTGCGAGATTGCCGGCGTTCCAGCGTCCCTCGCCGAAGCAGAGCTGCGAGGCGAGGCTGACGAGCATTACGGCGCCGCCCAGCATCAAGACCGGCGGTAGCGCCGTCGCCAGCGCGCCGAGCAGGAGGCGGCCTGGATCGAAGCCATCGATGTCGGCGAGATTCCAGGTGAAGCCGGCGCGCAGCAGGCCCGAGAGGAGCGACAGCAACCAGGGCCCGGCGATCAGCAGCCAGCCCGCGCCCACCGCCACCGCACCGGCCGTCGCCAGCTCGCGGCTGCGAATGACGTCGCCTTGCTTCGCGGCTTCGCGCCGGCGCTTCTCGGTCGGGGCGAAGCTCTTCTCGGCGCTGCTGCTCTCGCTCATTTCGCGAGCACGCGGGCGGTGGCGGCGAGAGAGTCGGCGCTGAGGGTCGCGACCATGTCGGTCAGCACCGGTGCCGCCAGCATCAGCGCGGCGAGGCCGCCGAGCACACCCGCGGGCAGCCCTAGCGAGAACAGGTTGAGGGCGGGTGCCGAGCGGCTGAGTACGCCCGTCACCAGCTGCACCACGAGCAGCACCAGGCTCACCGGCAGCGCGATCAGTGCGGCGGTGGCGAACATCTGGGTCGCGAACCCGGCTACGAGGGCGAAGCGCTCGGGCCCCAGCCAGGTCTGGCCGGGCGGGAACACCGCGTAGCTCCTCACCACCAGCGCGAACCATTGGAGGTGCGCGCCCAATGCCAGGGACACCAGCGTCAGCACCACCATGAAGTACTGCCCGATCGCGGGCGACTGGGTGCCCGACGAAGGATCGACCGCTACCGCCATGTTCATCCCCATGCCGCCGCCGATGACCTCGGCGGCCAGCACCGGCGCGGCGAACGACAGCTGCAGCACGAAGCCCAGCGTCAGCCCCACGAGCACCTCGCCCGCCACGCTGAGCAGCCCGGCAAGCGAGAACAGAGCCGGCGGCGCCTGCACGCCGGTCCAGGCGCAGACCATGACCGCGACGGCGCCGGCGGCGATCACGCGCAGCTGCGGCGGCACTCCGGCAATGCCGAACAGCGGCGCCCCGACCAGCGCCGCGCCGATCCGCGTCATCACGAACAGCAGCCGCCAGAACTCCTGCTCCAGCCCGCCGAAGCCGAAGTCGAGCGCGATCATGGAGGCGATTGCTCCGTCTGCCCGGTGCGGGCGATCTGTGCGAAGATCTCCTGGGTGAAGTCGGCGACCAGCATCATCATCGAGCTGCCCAGCAGCACCAGCACCAGCGCGATCGCGGCGAGCTTGGGCACGAACGTCAGCGTCTGCTCGTTTACCGAGGTCGCCGCTTGCACCACGCCGACCACGAGCCCCACCACCAGCGCCGCGATCAGCACGGGCGCGGCGACCAGCGCGGTGACCCACAGCATCTTGTCGGCCAGCGCCAGCAGCGCCGAGATGTCATCCATGCGATCCTCCCGGATACTGGGAGGAGCAATGGCGGCGGCTGTCCATCACCCGAAACTCTGCGCCAGCGAACCCATCATCAGCGCCCACCCGTCGACCATCACGAACAGCAGCAGCTTGAACGGCAGCGAGACCACCATCGGGCTCATCATCATCATGCCCAGGCTCATCAGCACCGAGGAGACGACGAGGTCGATCACCAGGAACGGCAGGAACAGCATGAAGCCGATCTGGAACGCGGTCTTGAGCTCGCTGGTGACGAAAGCCGGAAGCAGGATGGAAAACGGGACCTGGGCGCTGTCGGCGAAGCGGGGCGCGTTGGCTATCTGCGCGAACATGGCCAGATCACGCTCGCGGGTCTGGCGGATCATGAAGGCGTGGAAAGCCTGCCCGCCGTTCTGGATCGCCGCCTCGGCGTTGAGCGTGCCGGCGGCATAAGGCGCAATGGCGGTGCGGTTCACCGTCTCCAGCGTCGGCGCCATCACGAACAGCGAGAGGAACAGCGAAAGGCCGATCAGCACCTGATTGGGCGGCGATTGTTGCAGGCCGAGCGCCTGGCGCAGGATCGAGAGCACGACGAGGATGCGCGTGAAGCTCGTCATCATCAGGATCAGGCTGGGCAGGATGGTCAGCAGCCCCATGATCAGGAGCAGCTGAAGCGACAAGCTCATCCCCGGCCCCCCCGGCCCGGTGCCGGTGCCGCCGAGCGAGGCGAACGCCCGGTCGAGCGCGCCGGGAATGGCGCTGCCGGTGGGCGTGGCGGCGGGGGCGGCGGCTTGCGCCCAGGCGACGGTGGGCAGGAGGAGGGTTGGGAGGACGGCAAGCATGCTGCAGATCCGCCGCCAGGAGGAGAGGTTCCGGCTAAGCTGTGTCATTCCCCAGCCTCCCGCGCCGGTGCCTCGGCCAGCCGCGTCAGTCCGCTGCGTGAGGCGGACACCAGGATTTCGCGCCCGTGGAACTCGATCACCGCCAGCTTCAGCGTGGGCGAAAGCATCGTCGTCTCGACGATCCGCACCGAGCGGGTGCCCTGGCCGATGCCGGCTTTCTCCTGCACGCGTTTGGCGATGCGCAGGCAGGCCCAGGCGAGGAAAGCGATGGCCGGCAGCACGACGATCAGCTTGAGGATGTAGAACAGCACCGCTCACGCCTCCTCGTCGAGGGAAGGTAGCGCGGCCGGCGCGGCGGCGTCGTCGCCCACCATCTCGACGATGCGCAGCCCGAAGCGGCCGTTGTGTGCGACGACTTCGCCGCGCGCGATCGGCTTGCCATTGACCAGCACGTCGAGCAGCTCGTCGGTCATGCGGTCGAGCACGACGAGGCTCTCGGGCCCGAGCGCCAGTACGTCCTTCAGCTTCATCTGGGTGCGGCCAAGCTCGACCGAGAGGCGGACATCGACATCGCGCATGAAATCGAGTGCGCGGGGGTGGATGCTCATGACGTCGGGTACTTTCGCAAGAAGGTCAGAAGGCGTGCTGGATCTGCACGGCGACGCGGTCGTCCACTTCGCCGACGGTGCCGGTAGCGATGGTGCGCCCGTCCACCTGCAGCGGCACCGCGCGGGCGAGCGGCACCGGCAGCACGTCGCCCGGCCGCAGGCTGGCGACGCGCGAAAAGCCCAGCGTTATGTCGACCAGCACCGCAGTGACGGTGAGCGGCAGCGTGGCGAACGGCTCGTCCGCAGGTCCAGCCCTGTCGCCGGCCCGCATGGCGCGCGCGCGCGGCGGCGTTGCCAGCATCGCGGTCAGCGTCGGCTGCGGGAAGGCGAGCGCGAAGGACCACGCCTCAGCCCCGCCCTCCTCGACGTCGAGCGCGATCTGGAGCAGGTCGGTGCGCTTGTCGAAGGGGTCGAGCTGGCGCAGGCTGGTGTCGCGGCGTAGCGGGCGCAAGCGGTGCGCCTCGCCGCCACCCAGTGCCGAGCCCAGCGCGCCGCAGATCGCTTCGTCGAGCCGGGCCAGCAACAGCTCGGCCGAGAGCGGCAGCGTGTCGGGCAGCGGATCGGGCACCATGCCGCGCCCGCCGAACGCGCGGTCCAGCAGGCGCAGCACTACCGGCGCCTCCATCGTGGTCAGGAGAGGCAGACCCTGCGGCCCCATCGCCAGCAGGCTGTGCGCGGCGTAAGTCTCGATCTCGCCCTGGATCGCGGCGAGGCGGCAGTCGATCGGCATGCCGATGCGCACTTGCGGCGGATCGCCTCCGGACACGCGGGCAAGCGCGGCGGGCAGCAGCCGCACCAGCTTCTCGCCCAGCAGCGAGAGCGCCGGGACCATGTCCTCGATCGCCGGCTCGGCGCCCACCAGCTCGCGCGCATGGTGCGCCGCCGGGCGGGGTGAAGCGGAACCGCTCATTGGATGATGAAGCTGCGGAAGTAGACCGCGTCGACGCCGCCGAACCCTTCCTTCTGGATCAGCACCTGGTTGATCGCGGCGGTCATGCGCTTTTGCAGCCGGTCCTTGCCCTGCATGGTGCCAACGTCGTTCTCGGGCGTGTCGGCGAGCAGCTCCAGCAGCCGCGAGCGGATCGCCAGCTCGTGCTTCTTGAGCCACAGCAGCACCCGGCCGTCGCGCCGCGTTGAGCAGGCGATGCTGGTCTGGATCAGCGCGTCCGAGTCCTTGAGGTTCGAGGTGAACTCCTCGGAGAAGGTGAAGTAAGCGGTGCGGAACTCGTCGCCGCCGTCGCCTTCGATTTCAGCAGCGGAATCCGCTTCGGCATCGCCCTCCTTCTTGGGCGCGTAGGGGTCCGCTTCGCCCTTGCGCACGAGCTTGGGTCCGGTGTCCTCCTTCTTCGCCTCGGCGTGCCCTCCGATCACGCCGGCGGCAACGAGGCCGAACACTCCGCCCCCGCCGACCACCAGCATGCCCACGGCGACCAGGATCATGCCCAGCTTGCCCTTGCCCTTCTTTGCGGGCTTCTCGCCCTTGGCTGGCTTGTCACTCATGCGAAGTCATTCCCCTGTGGTGCCGGCCGGTCAGGCGTAGATGCCGTCGCCGGGGCGAGTGCCGCCGCGATCCGGGCGCGGTGCGTGTGTGTCAGCGCGCGGGTCCCGCGCGGAAGAGGTCTTCGGTCGTGCCGGCTCGAAGGCGCGTGCAGGAGCATCGTGGCGGCCGGAGCCGGCGCCCGCGTTCTGGCCAGAGCTCAGGTCCGTCTGAGCCTGACCGGTTTGCGTCTGCGAATTGGACTGTGACCGGTGCTGCTGCGGCGCGGTACCATCGCGCGCGGTGTCGTTCTGTCCGGCCGCGCTGCCGTTGAGCGAGGCAATGGCGGCGGCCTGGACGCTCGCGGCAAAGGCCGGATCGCCGCTCGCCATGGTGACGGAGAGGCCCTCGCCCTCGTGTCGGAACTGCAGCCCGACCGGGCCGAATTCTTGGTGCGACAGGGCCGTGCGCACGACTTGCGGCGAAGCGGCTTCGCGCGCTTCGTTAAGGCGCGAAACCAGCATGGCGAAATCGCGCGGGGCTTCGGGTGAGACGGTAGAGCCAGGCGCCGAGGCTGTCTGTGGGTCAGCGGCAACCGCCGGCTGCGGCATGGGCAAACCGGCTGAGGCCGGGCTGGATGTGAAAAGAGGCGCTGCGGCGATCTCGGAAGGTGCGCGCAGCCGGTCCTTGGCCTCGGCGGGTGCAGCGGTAGCCTGTTCCTGCGTGGACTTCGCGGGGCGCCGGGGCTGGAATGCGATCACCGGCTGGATGGCGGCAGCAGCGTCGCGCTCGGATGCTCCCAAGGGCGTGACGGGGGCTGGCGCCGCGAGCCGCGCTGCCACCAGCGGCTCACTGGATGGTTGCGGCGCCGGAGCGGAGGCGTCTTCGGTCACGATCGGCGCCAGCCGCAGCGAGGTAAGCGCTTCCGGCTTGCTCAGCGCGGCCGCTATGGACGGCAGGGCCGCGGCTGCCGCCGGCTGCAATGGCTGAGGCGTGCCGCTGACGTTCGTGGCCTCTGCGGTGTCTCGCCGGGGCAACCGCTGCGGCGTCCCCGCTTCCATGCGCGTCGGTACGACAGTCGGCACCGTGGTGCGCATCGGCACAACCGGTGCTGAACACGTCACTGGCGCAGGCGTTGACGGTGGAGTGGCAGCGCCAGCCGCCTGAAGCCCCAGCAGGTCGGCCAGCTCCGGCGGCACGAACGCCGTCGACAGGGCGGTTGCCCCGCCCTTCGTCGCAGTATCGTCCGGCTCCGCCTCATCCAATGACGGCAGGTCCGGCAGGTTCTTGCCGGCCGACTTGCCGGAATTGCCGCTTGCGAGCAAGCCGGTGGCCGCAGGTTCGTCGCCAGCGACCGGTGCAGGCGTCCCGGCGAGGCCCAGGAGCGCGGCGAAGTCCGTCTCCAAAGGCGGCGCAGCGGCCGACGCGGCCGTCAGCAAGCCGGTCGTCAACGCGAGGGCGGAACCTGGGGCTGGAGCGGAGATGGCGGTCATGGCAGGTTCGGGGTCCTCTCCAGCGGGTTCGTGAGCCTCTATTCAAGACCCGTGCCAGACCTCCGCCGGCTGCTGAGTGCGGGCTGTTCGCCGGCCATGGCGATGCGCTGCGCCTGCAGGGCGATGCGCTCCTCGATCGCTGCGCGGCGGCGCTCGGCTGTCGCCAGAAGCTGCTGTTTGGCATCGGCGATCGCCTGCGCGCGCAGGGCATCGCCGTCGGTCGTGCGGGTGAGCGCCTGCAGCCCGCCGACGAAGCGGCCGACCCGGTGCAGCGCCGCCCCGTCCGACGCCTCGCGCCGGCCGGCGTAGTCGCTGGCGATCCGCCGGGTGCGCTCGGAAAGGCCACGCAGCTGCGCCAGCGTGCTCTCCGCCTGCGCTGCCTCGGCCGCCGCCATCTGCTTGGCAATGGCGCGAATGCGTTCGAGCCGCTTGAGGCGAGCGAGTTTCCTGCGATCGGAGCTCATCTCATCCTCCGCTGTTCAACCCGGACGCCTGCGCCGTCCCGCCTTCGCGGGAATGACGAGGGCAGGGAGCGGCAGGGAGTAGCGGGCCCGCTCACCCCAGCAGCGCCGCAAGCTGCGCGGCGCTGGTATCCAGGTCGATCACCTCGCCGCCGGCTTGGCACAGGAAGGCAGTGAGCAGCTCATGCATCGCGATCGCGCGGTCGAGGTGAGGGTCGGCACCAGCACGATAGGCGCCCATCAGCACGAGGTCGCGGTTGGCCTCGTAGGCGGCGGCGAGCGCCCGGAAGCTGCGCGCGAGGTGCTGGTGGGAGAGCGGGACGATGTCGTTCATCACCCGGCTGAGCGAAGCAGCGATGTCGACTGCGGGGTACTGCCCGCGCTGCGCCAGCTCGCGGCTGAGCACGACGTGGCCATCGAGGATCGAGCGGGCGGTGTCGACCACCGGATCGTCCTGGTTGTCGCCGTCCGCCAGCACCGTGTAGAGCCCGGTGATCGAGCCTCCGCTTGCCGCCGAATTGCCCGCGCGCTCGACCAGCTTGGTGATCGTGGCCAGCGCACTGGGCGGATAGCCTCGCGCCGCGCCGGGCTCGCCCAGCAGCAGGCCGATCTCGCGCGCTGCGTGGGCGACGCGGGTCAGGCTGTCGAGGATCAGCAGCACCCGCTTGCCCTGGCTGCGGAAGTGCTCGGCCATAGACGTCGCCAGCATCGCCCCGCGCAGCCGCAAGTTGGGCGCGTGGTCGGCGGGCACAGCGACGACGACGGTGCGCTCGCGCTTCTCCCCGTGCATGTGCCGCTCGACGAAATCAGAGACCTCACGCGCGCGCTCGCCGATCAGGCCGACGACGATCACTTCGGCGCTGGCTCCTCGCGCGATCATGTCGATCAGCACCGACTTGCCCACGCCCGATCCTGCCATCACGCCGATGCGCTGGCCGACGCCGAAAGTGGTGAGCGCGTTGAGCGCCCGCACGCCGGTATCGAACGGTGCGCGCACCGGGCCGCGGTCGAGCGCGGATGTCCGAACTCCGCCAGCCGGCCAGTGCTGCCGCGTGTGGATCGGCAGGCCGCCGTCGATCGGGTGTCCTTCGCCATCGACCGCGCGCCCCAGGAAGGCGGCACCCACCGGCAGCACCCCTGGGCGACCTTCGGGCAGCACCCTTGCGCCGGGCCGCAGCAGCGCGGTGTCCCCCAGCATCATCATCATCGTGCGCCCATTGCGAAAGCCGATGACTTCGGCGCTGAGCGGCCGGTCGCGCGGATCGGCGACGCGACACACTGCGCCGACCGGCACCGACAGGCCGCAGACCTCGATCAGCCCACCGTCGCAGGCAGTGACGACGCCGAAGCGGCGCGGGGTTAGGTCGATCGGCTCGGCGGCGAAATCGTCGAGGATCGCCGCGTAGAGGTTCAGCACCGGCTCAGCGCCTCGGCGATGGCGAGGCGCCAGGTCGTAGGCCCGTCCTCGGCGCCGCCACTCGCGCCGTCGACGCGCACGGTGCCGCGTTCGAGCGAGGGATCGGCCTCGACCGTCCACTCGTCGGCGAGGTGCGGGGCGGTCAGCGCGATGTCGTCCGGGTGCAGGCGGATCACGCGATCGTCGTCTGCGCGGCCCAGCATGGCGGCGGCAGTGGCGATGCGGCGGGCGAGGGCGTCCGGATCTAGCGCCAGCGGTGCCAGCGCGGCCTCGCACAGCGCCGCGACCGTATCGCGCAGGCGCTGGCGCAGCTCCTCCTCGAGCACCGCGTCGATCCGCGCGAAGGCCAGCGCCAAACCCTCGCGCGCGGCGGCGTCTGCACGGGCGCTCGCGGCGGCCTCGGCGCTCGCCTGCTCGTGCCCGGCGGCAAACCCCTGGGTGAACGCCTCCGCGAGCGGGTCGGGCTCGGGTTCCGGCGCGAGCGTGGGTTCCGGCTCGGGAGGGGGCGGGGCCGGCGAGACGCCGAAGCGCATGTCGGCACGGAAGCCGCGCGGCTGTTGCAGCACCTCCAGCAGCGAGAAACCCGGACGTGGCAGAGCGAAGCCGAGATCAGACATCGGTATCAGACATAGTCGTCCTGGCCGCCGCCGAAGACGATCGAGCCGTCCGCCGCCAGCTTGCGGGCGACCGCGACAACTTCCTTCTGCGCCGCGACGACATCGGCGAGCTTGGTGCGCCCGCGCGCAGCGATCTCGTCCTTCACGCCGTCAGCCGCACGGCTCGACATGGCGCGGAAGAAAACCTCGCGCTCCTCTTCGTTCACGCCCTTGAGCGCGTCGATCAGGGTGTCGCTCGGCACGTCGTGCAACAGCGTGCCCATCGCCTGAGGTTCAAGCACGAAGAGATGCTCGAACTTGAACATCTCCTCCTCGATCTTCTTGGCCAGCACTTTGTCGCGCCGGGTGATCTCGCCCATGACGCGCTTCTCGACGAGCTTGCCGACGCCGTTGATGATCTCGGCCGCCTCGCGCGCGCCGCCCATCTGGAGCGGGCGCTGGCCGTGGCATTCGGTTATGCGGCGGGTAAGCAGCTCCTCCAGCATCGCGATCGCCTGTGGGGAGACCGGCCCCAGCGTGGCGATGCGGTGGACGATCTCGGGCTGCGCCGCCTCGGGCAGCGAGTGGAGCACGGCGGCGGCAATCTCGGGATCGAGCTGGACCAGCAGCACCGCGATCGCCTGCGGGTGCTCGCCCCGGACCAGCGGCACCAGTGCTGCCGGCGTCAACCATCGTGCCAGCTCGAGCGGAGAGGGCGTCCCCGCCTCGCCCGGGGCGATACGCGCCATCAGGTTCTCGGCCTTCACCTCGCCGATCGCGCGGCTCATCATCGAGCGGACGTGACCGACGCGATCGTGCGCGACGAGGCCGAGCCGCTCGGTCTTCTCGACGAAGCCGGCGATGGCCTCGGCGATCACCTCGGGGCCGATCTCGCCCAGGGCGCACATCTTCTCGCCCAGCAGGCGCAGTTCGGCGGGCTGCAGTTCGGACAGGATGCGCGAGGTCTGGTCTTCCGCCAGCAGCATCATCATCACTGCCGCGGTCTGCGCGGAAGGCAGCGGGGTCATGTCGGACATCAGGCGGCTTCCGCGTTCGGCTCGGGC
>Ga0207641_10003019_pt1 | contig 15172 bp, 10 predicted proteins | sample KBSSwiS62_FD_184306 | JGI IMG/M metagenome (GOLD analysis project Ga0207641, IMG submission 184306) | Switchgrass rhizosphere microbial communities from Kellogg Biological Station, Michigan, USA - KBS Switchgrass S6-2 (SPAdes) (version 2) | ecosystem: Host-associated > Plants > Roots >... | reverse complement strand
CATCCCGTTAGGCGGCCTCGGCGAGTTCGGCATGAATTGCATGGCCGTGCGCTATGGCGACGACATCATCGTCCTCGATGCAGGCATGATGTTCCCTGACGCGGAGCTGCTGGGCGTCGACATCGTCACGCCCGACTTCACTTATCTTGAGCAGAACCGCGAGCACGTCCGCGGCCTGATTCTCACTCACGGCCACGAAGACCACATCGGCGGCATCCCATTTTTGCTGGCGCAGATGAACATCCCGGTGTACGGCACCGCCTTCACGTTGGCCTTGGTCGAACGCCGACTCGAAGAGCATCAGATGCTCGATTCGGCGAAGCTACATAAGATCAAGCCCGGCGGCAAGCTCACGCTGGGACCGTTTTCGATCGAGTTCATCCACGTCACGCATTCGATTGTGAGCTGCGTGCTGCTCGCCATCACGACGCCGCTGGGCGTCATCATTCACACCGGCGATTACAAAGTCGACCCCACACCCACTGACAACGAGCTATTCGATCTCCACACTCTGGCCGAGTACGGTAAGCGCGGCGTACTGCTGCTGATGTCGGATTCAACCAACGTCGACCGGCCCGGCTACACCGAAAGTGAGCGCGCCGTAGGCCCGCGTCTGGAAGATTTGTTTGTGCGCTCGCCGCGCCGCCTGGTGATTTCCTGCTTCAGTTCTTCGATTCACCGCCTGCAGCAGATTTTGGATCTTGCGCAGGAATATGGCCGCAAGGTGGCATTCCTCGGGCGCAGCATGAACAACACCACCGAGATTGCGCATGACCTCGGCCTGCTTACCATTCCTAACGGCATACTGCTGCGTCCGCAGGACATCATGCAGACCGCACCCAGCAAGCTGGTGGCGATAGCCTCGGGCACGCAGGGTGAGCCGATGTCCGCTCTATCGCGAGTCGCCGTCGATAATCACAAACAGTTGTCGCTTGAGCCGGGCGACACCGTGGCGCTTAGCTCGCGTATCATCCCCGGTAACGAAAAAGGCATCTACCGGATGATGAACCACATCGCTAAGCGTGGCGCGGACGTAGTCTACGGTTCCATGAATCCGCCCATCCATGTTTCTGGACACGGCAGCGCGGAAGAACTCCGGCTCGTGTTGAACCTAGTCAGACCGCGGTTTTTTATCCCCATCCACGGAGAATACCGGCAGATGGCGAAGCACGCCCAACTCGCGCAGCACTTGAGCCACTTGGGCCTGGAAGAGACCTTCATTCTCGAATCCGGCCAGACGCTGATGATCGATTCCCAGGGCGCGCGCAAAGGTGAAACGGTCACTGTGGGGCGCGTATGCATCGATTCCGGTTCCATCGGCGACGTGGTCGAGGACCTGGTCATCCGCGACCGGCGCCATCTTTCGGAAGACGGCTTCGTGCTTCCCATCATCGCTATGAACAAGAACTCCGGGCGGGCCGAGGGCCTGCCGGAGATCGTCAGCCGCGGTTTCATGTCGATGGAAGAGGGCACGGACCTGCTGCGCGACGCGCGCCAATTGGTGCTCAAGACCATCGAAGGTTCGACGGCGGAAGAGCGCGGCGATTGGGGCGTCATGCAGGAGAAAATTCGCGCCGACCTGAAGCGCTTCATCAGCAAGCAGACCTCGCGCCGTCCCCTCATCATGCCGGTGATTTTGGAAGTCTGACCGGCCCGGTGGACATTGGAATGGATATTACCGACGCCTCGAACTATCCGGGGCACGCCGACCAGTTCTTCACGCCTGAAACCGAGTGGGAAGTTGCCTCGATTTTGCAGCGGGCGTCCCGGGAGAAAATTCCCGTCACCGTTTGCGGCGCGCTCACAGGTCTGGCGGGCGGCGCGTCGCCCTCCGGCGGCTGGGCTATTTCGCTCACGCGCCTGCGCAAACTCGAAGTAGGGAAGGGCAGCGCTACGGTTGGTCCGGGAGTCCTGCTCCGTGAAGTGCAATCCGCCGCGGCGGCCTCCGGCCAGTTCTACGCGCCCGACCCCACTGAGAACACTTCTTCCATCGGCGGCAACATTGCGGCCAATTCCAGCGGCTCGCGAAGTTTCCGCTATGGCGCTACGCGCCGCCACGTACTTTCGCTACGAGTCGCGTTTATGGATGGCAGCATCGTTACTCTCCGGCGTGGCGAGAAAATCGACTTCGAAGTCCCGCCGATCTCACTGCCGCACACCACCAAGCATTCCGCCGGCTACCCGCTCGCGCCTGGCATGGAATGGGTGGATTTAATTGTCGGCAATGAAGGCACGCTGGGCATCGTGACCGAAGCCGAATTGCAATTTTTGCCCGCCCCGGGAGAACGCATGGGTGGTGTGGTCTTCTTCCGATCCGAAGCCGACGCGCTGGATGCTGTCGATCGCTGGCGCCCGACTCCCGGTCTGAACATGGTCGAGTACATCGATCACGCTTCCCTTGAAATGATGGAGGTCCTGCACCAAGCCGCCCTCATGATTGAGATCGAGGGAGACGCCGATATCGACATGAGCAACACTCTTGAGAATGATTCCTGGTTCGCCACCTCCGCGTCCGAGCGCGAGCGCTTCCGCGCTTTCCGTCACAGCCTCGCCGAGAAGGCCAACGACCGCGTGCGCCGCACCGGATTCGTGAAGCTTGGAACCGACTACGCGGTCCCACTCGACCGAAATCGCGAAATGATGGCGATTTACCGCCGCGTGATGGATGAAGAAGCGCCCGGCCGCTATGTCATCTTTGGCCACATCGGCGATGCTCACGTTCATATCAACAGCTTTCCGGAAACCCGCGAACAGTTCGAACGTGGCAAGGAAGTGATGACAGCCTTGGCGCGCGAGGCCGTGAACTTGGGCGGCACCGTCGGCGCCGAGCACGGACTGGGCAAGCGCAAAGCGCACCTGCTAGAAATCCAATACCCGCCAGATCAAATCGAGGCCATGAAGCAGGTCAAGCGCAGCCTCGACCCCGATTGGCTGTTGGGCCGCGGAACACTCTTCGCGTATCCGGACTAGAGCAACATCGTCGCGATTTAGCGGTCGCCCGGCGTGACCCGCTCCCTGCATTCGGCGCCGGTCTGGATATCGCTACCGATCATCTCGGCGTACTCCGGCAGGTTCATCAGCCACGACTTTTTCGACTCAATGAAGATCTTCTGGAGGTGAGCGGAGCAGTGCCCGATCTGCGCCTCGGCGCGCACTTCGGAACCCGAGTGAACGACGCGGATCTCTTTCTTCTTGTCGGATACCAGCGTCATGCGGAACACTTCGGGCTGCTTGTCAGGAAAAATGCTGAAGCCGTAGGCCTTCAATTTTTCCAGGAAATTCAGCTCCTGATGGCGTCCGTTCTCGCCCATCACCCAGTACGCCACCACCGGCTGCTGCGGGTCGAGTTTCCCGTCCTTGAGCCGCGCGTCGTAATGAACCACGTTGCCGTTGACGCTGCGTTCGATCGTGAATAGAGGCACTTGCGCATCCTCCGCGTAGGCCGCAGAAGCCGCCGCCACCATCGCAGCCCACAACGCAAACTTATATCCGATCTGCACCGAAGCGCTCCCTATTCGCAGTTTAACATCACGAGCGCACGCCCCTGTTTGACGGAAACACGCGGCACGCTTACTGGAAGAAGATCGTGTCGTTGCGAATCTCGCCGTCGCCGAACTCGCACGGCCCCGGACGCAAGTGGTAACTGGGGGCGACGCTCATCAGCGCGGCGTGAATCTCGGCGGGATTCTCCGGTTCTTCTTCCACTGAGACGACGATGCGCGGATGATAGGCACGAATAGTCTCCGCGCCGCCCTTGATCATACGCGTGCCGGCGCCTTTGATATCGGCCTTAATGATGTCGACGCGCGGCAGATTGAGCTCCTTTACGATCTTATCGACGGTGGTCACCGGGATGTCGGCAATCACGCGGGCATTGGCGCCCTGGCTCACGAAGCTGTCCCCGGCCGCCCCGTTTCCGTTGGCGTAGAACACCAGATGCTTTTCTTCGTCCCAAATGCCTTTGGGGTAAACAATCACTTTGCCGGACGCGATCTCCTTGGCAAAGTTGCGCCGCAGGCATTCGAGCGCCTCGGGCGACGGCTCGATCGCGACAATTTTTTCGGCGCCCGCGTCGAGCGCGGTCTTGACGTATGTGCCGATGTGCGCGCCGCCGTCGAGAACGATGTCTCCTTTGCGGACCCCGCCGGTCGCCGCATCGCCGTAGATCTTGCGCTTTTGCTGAGCCAGAAGAATGCTCAGAATGTTATCGCTGGTGTCAGGCACCCAATATTCGCCGGCCGGAGTGGACCACAACTTATAAGGCCCGTCCTTCCGCACCACGTGTGATTGGGCACTGATCTCTTTTTGATAGTCCGCCTGAACGAGTTTCATCCCCGCGTCGGCCACCGTGCGCCACACCGGGCAGTAGGGGCTGGCTTTGACGCTATGGATCACCGGCAGCAGCGCCAGTCCGGGATAAACCTTTAATGCAGCCACGCCGCTAGTGAAAACAATGCACAGGGCGATGAAAGCCATCAGCAGGAAACGCGTGAAAGGGCCGAGAGGTCCGACAGGCTTCTTGGACATATGTCCTCTATCGGCCGGACCTTAGACTCGCGTTAGGCCCCTTCGAAGGGCATCGAGACGACCTACTTGCGCGCGGCGACGCTGCGGGAGGGTAGGCACCACAGGAACGTCCAAGCCGAGAGGGTCACGTCCTGCGCGCCGCACTCGCGGAGTACCTCGGCATAATACCCAGTCTCGGCCGTATCGAAAATCACCACGCGTCCACCCGGCTTCAACACCCGCAGCATTTCCTTGAGCGCTTGCTCGCGTTCGCGATCGTCGTCCAGCGTGTGCAGTGCATTGGACGAAATCACCGCGTCGAAAAAGCCGTCGGGATAAACCAGCTTGCGCGCGTCGCCAGTATCAAACCGCACGCGGTCGGCGACACCCTCGGCCTTGGCGTTTTCTCTTGCCGCCTCGGCCGAATTGCCCGACAGGTCCTGGGGGTTCCACGCGTCGATCCCGGTGACTTTCCCGGTCTTAAGCCGCTTGGCCGCGCCGATTGCGAGCAGCCCGCGCCCGCAGCCCACATCCAGAACCTTTTCGTCGCCGTTCAGAGCCAACTGATCCAGCAGTTGCTCGCGCAGTCCTAGCTTTCCCGCGCGGCTCGAATGAATCTTCCACCACCCGATCGCGGCACAAACTAACGCCACCAGCGCCAGCGCCCCCAACACTTGCGCCGAGGGTCCCGGGTATTCCTGCCGGTTCATGAACCAGAACAACAGCCCGCCCCCGAATGACCATGCAGCGCGTCCGAACCAGCCGCGCGCGATTAGCGGCGCGTCGACCCCGTAATCCACGTTGGCAGCGTTTGCGGCCGCCGCCATTAGACGGCGACCTCGACCGGCGCCGCCACGTCAAGCGGCTTCTTGAATTTGCACTCCGCGTTGGGGCACTGCGCGAACGCGCCCGACTTTAGGTACTTCTCGATCAGGTAGCCTCCGCCGCAGTCCGGACACTTCTCAGCGATGGGCTTGCCCCAGGCCACAAAATCGCAGTCCGGATAGCGGTTGCATCCGTAGAAGGTCTTGCCGCGCTTGGAGCGCCGCTCGATAATTTCGCCCTCAGAACAATTGGGACACTTCACACCAATGGTCTTCTGCTTGACGTATTTGCACTTGGGATAATTGCCGCACGCCACGAACTCGCCGAAGCGTCCGTACTTCTTCACCAGCTTCCCGCCGCACTGCGGGCAGTCCTCGTCGAGCGGCACGTCCTTCGGTTTCTGCGCCTCGCCCAATTGCTTGGTAGTCTTGCAATCGGGATACCCCGAGCACGCGAGAAACTGTCCGAAGCGGCCTTTCTTCAGCACCATGGGCCGACCGCAGTTATCGCAGTAAACCGTCTCGTCCTGTTCCGTCGCGCCTTCCTCGGCGATTTCGCGCGTGTTCGTACAATCCGGATATCCGGTACACGCTATGAAGCTGCCGTGCTTTCCCCACTTGATCACCATGGGCTTGCCGCACTTCTCGCACACGAAGTCGGTGGGCCGCTCCATGCGCTTGATGTCGGTCATGTGGGTCGCGGCATGTTCCAGATCTTTTTCGAAGCGCACGTAGAAGTCGCTCATGGCGGTGCGCCAGTCGAGCTTGCCTTCTTCTATCGAGTCCAGCTCTTCTTCCATTCGTGCCGTATAACTGGTGTCGAACAGATCGTCGAAGCTTTCGAGCAGCAGATCTGTCACCACCATCCCCAGCTCAGTAGGCGTGAACTTGCCCCCGTCCTTCCTTACGTACTCGCGATCCTGAATGGTCGAAAGAATCGACGCGTAGGTCGACGGCCGCCCCACGCCATCGGCTTCGAGCTCCTTTACTAGGGTCGCTTCGGTAAAGCGCGGCGGCGGCTCGGTGAAATGCTGCTCCGGCAGGATGGCCTTGAACTTCAGCACCTCGCCCTGCGTCACCACCGGCAGCTTGCTCTTCTCTTCTTCGTCGTCTTCGTCCTTCGCGTCCTTACCTTCTTTGTAGACCCGCAGGAAGCCGTTGAATTTCTCCACGCTACCCGTAGCGCGGAAAATGTAGTCCGCGCCGTCCTTGCCCTTCGCGTCCACATCGATCGTCGTCTGATCGAACACCGCCGGCGTCATTTGCGACGCCACAAATCTCTGCCAGATCAGCGCGTAGAGCTTCGCTTCGTCCTCCGCCAGGAAACTCGCGACGCTTTCCGGCGTCCGCAGCGCGGAAGTCGGGCGAATCGCTTCGTGTGCGTCCTGCGCGTCCTTCTTGCTCTTATAAAAGTTCGGCTTTTCGGGACGGTAATCCGCGCCATAACGCTCGGCGATCATCGCGCGCACTTCATCCAAGGCGTCGTTCGATACGCGCGTCGAATCCGTACGCATGTAGCTGATCAAGCCCACCGCGCCTTCGTCTTTACCCAACTCCACGCCTTCGTAGAGCTTCTGCGCCAGCATCATGGTGCGCTTCACGCTGAAGCGCAGCTTGCGCGCCGATTCCTGCTGCAGAGTCGAGGTAATGAACGGCGGCACCGGATTGCGCTTCTTCTCGCGATTCGTAACCGACCGCACGACGTAATTCGTGCCGTCGAGCGTCGCGACAATCGCATCCGCCTCGCCCTGATTCGCGATTTCGAGGTTTTCCTCGTTCTTCTTGGCCAGATGCGCGCTCAACTGCGGCGGCTTCTTGGCGGCCAGGTTGACGTCGATGCTCCAGTATTCCTTCTTGATGAACGCCTTGATCTCGCGCTCGCGATCCACGATCAAGCGCAGCGCCACGGTTTGCACGCGCCCCGCTGAAAGCCCGCGTCGGACTTTATCCCACAGCAGCGGCGAAATCTTGTAGCCCACCAGGCGATCCAGAATGCGGCGCGCCTGCTGCGCGTCCACCAGGTGCAAGTTGACGGACAGCGGCTTCTCGAACGCTTTCTGGATGGCGCTCTTGGTGATTTCGTTAAACATCACCCGGAAGAACTTGACGCTCTTCTTGCCATCCTGCAGCTCTTCCTGCAGGTGGAAGCAAATGGCTTCGCCTTCGCGGTCCGGGTCAGCCGCCAGGTAGACGGCGTCGGAGCCTTTTGCCGCCGTTTTCAGCTCCGCGATCAGCTTCTTCTTGCCTTCGATCACCTCGTAAACCGGTTTGAAGTCGTTGTCGACGTCCACCGACAGATTCTTCTTGGGCAGATCCTTCACGTGACCCAGGGAGGCCTTCACGGTGTAGTTCTTGCCCAGGTATTTACCAATCGTTTTCGCCTTCGCCGGAGACTCGACGATGACGAGATTCTTTGCCATATGAGTGCTGCAACCTTCCTTAACCGACCGCCTTCAGGGCGATCCCCGACTACCTTATAAGAAACAACCGAAATCTTAGCATGATAAAACGCCGTCGGTTCGGCGGCGCTACTGCGCGGGACTCGCTCAATCCATCCATACCCGGATGTAGCTCTTGCCCGGAAGCTGGCGAACCAGACCGGCCAGCTCCAACTCGAACAAAGCCGCGATCGCCTCCGAGGACGAGATCCCTTCCAACGACTCTATCAGGTTATCCAGACCCGTCGGTGCGTCCGGCCGAAGCCGCTGCAAAATGTCACGAGCCGCACTGCCCATAACGGATGCTGGAATCGTAACATTGGTTTCTGCGGAATTATCGACATTTAGATTCAAGCGTTTACGGCACTGGTCCACAAGCCGGCGGCGCTCTTCGGGCTTCAGTTCCACGATTACATCGTTCCATTCCTGGACCAATTTGGCGCCCTGTTTGATCAGCAGATTGGGCCCCCAACTCATCTTGGAGGTTATGTTTCCGGGCACTGCGAAGACCTCCCGATTCTGCTCGATGGCCAGCTTGGCGGTGATCGCGGACCCGGAGTATTCGCTCCCTTCGACTACCAGGACTCCGGCGCTCATCCCGCTGATGATCCGGTTGCGGATGGGGAAATTCTGCGGATAAGCCGGCGCTCCCATGGGGAATTCCGAGATCAGCAACCCTCGTGTCGCGATCTGTTCAGCCAGCTTGCGGTTTTCGGCCGGATAGATCTGGTCGATGCCGCAGCCGAAGACCGCCACGGTATCGCCGCCGACCTCGAGCACCCCGCGATGCGCCGCTGTGTCGACTCCCCGGGCCATGCCGCTTGTGATGGTCATGCCGGCCGACGCCAGATCGGCGGAAAGTTTGGACGCCGCCACGCCGCCGTAAGCCGTGGGACGCCGCGTCCCCACCACTCCCAGCATCAGCGTCGCCAGCAGTTCGACGCGACCGCGCGCGAAGAGCAGTGGCGGAGGATCGAAGATATCGCGCAGCGCCGGCGGATAGCGCGCGTCGGTCAGTGGAATCAGGACGGCCCCGGCTTTGGCGATTTGGGTTTGTTGGTCCGCGGCGTCGTCGAAAGCGCAGCCGCTCGCCAAGCTCTGGGCGACTCCGGCCGAGAGTCCCGCCGCTTGCAGCTCCGAGCGCGACGCCCGGAAAATCGCCTGCGGAGAGCGGAAAATTTCCAGTAGTTGTCCCGCCTTGCGTGTGCCCAGGCCCGGCGTCATCCGCAGCGCCAGCCAATAAAGAGCATCCTGCGACGTCAGGGGATCGGGAGCGGCGGCTGCTGGCGCCGGCACGGCAGGTTGCATGTAATGGTGGTGCCCGGTGAGGGGCGGAAATCTCAGTTTTTGCGCTACGCTAGTGGCAGATGGCTCAAACTACTCAAGCGACCTACGATGACGCCAACCTGGTAATGCGCCTCTACGATCTGCGGCGTGAAGAAAAATTGCGCGAGGCCCGCGCGTGGTTCTTCGCAAGCTTCAAACCCAAGAGCATGGCCGATATCGACCAGCTATGCCCGCTCGGCTCGGACAACAATGCACGCATGCGCCAGGTGGCCTCTTACTGGGATATGGCTGCATCGTTCGTCACGGCTGGCGTGCTCAATCCCGAGCTGTTCTTTGCCAGCAACCGCGAGATGCTGGTGGTGGCCGTACGCTTCCGTCCTGTGATGGCCGACCTTCGCGCTGCGTTTAAGGACCCCAGTTTTCTTAAGAACCTGGAAACCGTGGGGCAGCAGTTCTCGGATTATTTGGACAAGGCCGGCCCGGGCACGCTCGACGCATTTGTCGCGCGCGTGGGAGGCTGAAGACCGCAGCGTGCTCCGCGAGCCGGAATTTTTTGAAGATCGCGAACTCAGCCTGATCTATGTCGCCAAGAAGCTAAAGGAAGCCCTGGCGCTGGAGCAATTGCTCACCGAAGCGGGCCTGGACTATCTGGTCGAACCCGACCGCTACAGCGGCGGAATCATCTTCCGCTCGGAGCGCGTGGGCGCGTTTTTCTACGTCGCGCCGGAACACGAGGCCGCGGCTCGCGAGGCCATGCGGAGCGGCGGCTATCGGCCCTACGAAGCCTCCGCCTGACGGAACTCCGCACCAGCGACCACAGCAGGTTTGGCTATTGCTGCGGCGGCTTGGCGATTGGAATCGTCACAATATTGCTGGTATTGAGGCCCTGAGAGATCGTCATCTGCGTTTGCAGATTGGGCGTCAGATTCGAGCTCAGCTCCAGAGTCACCTGATAGAGGCCGACCTGGCCCACCATCAAATTCGCGAATATGACCTGGGCTGTCGAGCCCCCCACCAGCGAGGAAACCGATCCTATGGGAGCATTGACCGGCGGCCCTGCGTAGGGCACTCCGTCCACAATCGCGCTCAGTGCAGGATCCGGGCTGGCAGTGCAAAAGCCTACGAAGTTCAATTCGAAATCGATTGCGTTCGTAATCCCGCTGCTGCAGACCAGTCCCAGGCCGGTGGCAATAATATTGATCGTTTCGCCGGGAATCGCGGGATTGGCCGGTGTAATCAGCGTGCCGGCCGCGCTGGCGCAGCACAGCCCAGTATTGGTCGGCGTCAGCAACAGTAGCGCTCCCGCGGTATTTGTAGTCGGAGTAGTCACATTGGCGGAAATAGGCGTGCCATTGCCATCCGGGCCGGGTATCTTCGAAAGCAGGCGGATGCGGGTAAACACGCCCGAGGCCTGAGCAGTTACCGGAGAGCCGGTGTCGGCGTTGATCAGGGCCACGAATTTGTCGCGGACGGTGGTCAGCGTATCGGCCGCAACCACGGTATAGGAGTAAGACACGCCGCCAACCGTAACCGTGCCTACATCGCCCGCCTGAATCGAACCATCCACCGAAACGGTTCCCGTGGCGAAACTGGAAGCGTGCGTGGCGATCACTGCGCGGGGTTCCTGCGCCCCCGGCGTGGGATCGGCGAAGATCCCGGGGTTTTGTTCCTGCACCTGGATGTTGACCGCGGTCGTTACCGTGACGCCGTTTGCATGCTTGGTCCGCACCCATGAAGAAGCGGTGTCCGCGCCGGTTACCGCGAAGGGAAGCTGCGCTTTGATCTCAGTGGGGCTCACCGAGAACAACGGTGCGCGCATTCCGTCAATGTAGAGTTGCACGCCACCCAGCTCAAATGGCAATACGGCATTTGGCGCTGCCGAAACCGTGGTGTCCGCCAGATTCTGGCCGCGATACAGCATCACGGAGCCGGGCGCGATAATCCCTGAGCTCCCGCCGCCGGTCAGGAATCCGGAGCTGGCTGCTGCATTGATCGTGGCGGTCGAGTTAGCGGTGGTCGAGAGTGCGATGGAGTTGCCATTAGGGCCCGGCTGGCGAGCGATCAGATTGATGGTCGCCAAAGTGGCTACCTCGCGGGCGATGACGTTGGGGTCACCCGCACCCGCGTTGATCAGCGCCGTCATCGCCACCGCAACTTTCTCCAGCGTGTCGTCGGTCTTGACGATATATTCATACTTTGCGGGAGTGCTGGAATTTGCACCGGTGATTGAGATCGTGATCGAATTCCCCGCCGTGATGGTGCCGCTGAACGCCACGCTCCCGACTGCATAGACGGCCAGGCTGGCGGCATTTACCACGCCATCGATCGGCACGGTGGCCGCGGCCGGAGAAAACACCAGGATTCGATAATCGGTGGGGTCCGCGACATACAGGTTCTGACCTACGGGGTCCCAGGCGAGCGAGGTGGGCGTCGGCGTGACATCCGAGGACGAGAGAACCACCGGGTTCGAATTGGTGAATACGTCGGAGAACTCGTCCGGCTCACCCAGAATCACATCGGCCTTCGCGGCGTTCTGCGTGGGGATGCTGTTGAACACCAGGACGCGATCGTTGCCGCCGTCGGCGATGAACAGGCGCGTGCCATCGGAGAGCGCATAACGGGGGAAGCTCAGGGTCTTGCCGCAGCGTGGCGGGTAGGCGGCGTTCCCGTCGGCGTCAGTTCCGTTTGAGATGCAGAGATTGGTCCTGTCGTTAGAGATCGACTGAGTCATGTCCTTCTGTCCGATCTCGACGTCCGCGGGCTTCTGGTTGGTGGTCGGAATGGAATTCCAGATCAGGACGCGGTTGTAGCCCAGATCCGTTACGTAGAGGCGCGTCCCGTCGCTGGTCACCGAAGTGGGGCTCAGCATAATACTGGAGGATGTAGGCAATGACAGATTGACTTGATTGACTGGCGGAGCACTGGTGAAGTTGGGCTGGCCCAGCACTACATCGGCCGCCTGGTTATTCTGCGTCGGAATGGAATTCCAGATCAATATCCTGTCGTTTTCGGTATCCGCGACGTATAGCTTGCCGTTTTGAATCCAGACGCCCTGCGGAGCGCGCAGGGAACTCGCGGTGACCGTCACCGGCGCGATAGATGTGAAATCCTTCTGCCCCAGCACAATGTCGGCTGGCCTGGAGCCATAGGTAATAGGAATGGATTTCCAGATGAGAATGCGGTTATTGGAAGTGTCGGCCACTGCCAGAATCGTGCCATCGGAGGCAACCGCGGTGGGCTGATACATGCTGGATGCGGTGACAGGGGTCGGAGCCGTTGTAATGATCGTTGAGGTACCGCCCGCCGTGGTGACGAAGTTAGGCTGCCCTAATACGTTTGAGGCCTGTCCCCCGCACACCGGACACCGCCCCGAATAGGGAGGGATCTCCGCGTCAATCGCAGGCACATGCAGCAGGTATGGGTTCACAGGAAAAATCAGAACCCGGTTGTTGTCGGGCAATAGTCCAATGCGATTGTCGTCGGCCACGAACAGTATGTTGTTCGCGAAGGCCAAACCTCCCACGCCCCCAAGGACAGTGTTGGACGCGCCGGTGCTTTGGGCGCTGAAAAAGGTCTGACCGACTACTGCGCGTGCGGCCTGACCGGTGAGAAAATCGGCGGCGGAGCAGGGCATTGACAAGGCTACGGCTCCAGCCATTAAAACAAAGTAGGATTTCAGCATGCGAGATGGCAATTATTAAATAAGACCCACGGGGTTGAAGTTTTGAGTATAACAGTGTACCGACGCGGCATGGCTGCACTGGGTTGCACAGAGTTGGTTGAACTGAGTTGGCGGCGTCGGCTTGCGGCAACGATTGCACCCGCGCGCCCCAGGCCCGCCGGCCAGCTTATTGCTTCTCGTCTGGCTTCTCGTCGAAGGTGATCCCGGATTCCGCGCCGAACTTGCGATAGTTGCGGAATTCGATGCGGTTGCGGCTGCAGTGTGACGAACCTTGCTGGCAGCTCAGCACTTCGGAGACGGTGGGCAGCAGGAAAGGCCGCGGAGTGGCCAGCCGCACAAAATCGTAATCCACGGCCTCTTCCACTTTGGATAGCGGAAACAGCAGCGGCATATTGCGCGATTCCATTTCGAGGCGCAAGACTCGCGAGGTTTCGCGATCGACCCAGATGGTTCCACGGAACGCCGGATAGTACAACTGCGCGGCCATGATGATCCGCCAGTGAGAATGCTCGCGGGTTACGTCGAATTTGAAAGTGGTCGCGCTGCGCCCGCTGATGGTATCCTGCCCGCTTTTACGGAACGTGGCCGCGGTCCCAGGATCGAAAATGTCGTCGAGCAGGGACGCGAACTCGCCAGTTGACCAGTTCCCACCCGCCTCTTCCATCGACTTTTGCGGTTTGTTTCCGACCTTGATGTTGGTGTAGCTTTCATGGCCGTTTTCATAGGCCAGATCCGCGCTGATGGTATCGATCGCCTGCCATCCGTCCTTGGGCCGGTCGCTTTGATAGCGCGTGGTCAACTGGCGGCAGAAAAAATTCGGCAGCACGCCAACGAAGTCGGAGGCGGCTTCCTTGGCCTTCACGATGATGGGATCTTCTTGCACCGGAATGTAATCGGGAGGTGCAGCGGTGTCTGCTCCGTTGGCCGAGGCCGCACTATTAGCCGGCCCCGCGTTATTAGCCGAGCTAGCCGGCTGTGCCGCACCCGCGGAAGGGGCAACTGACGGCGGCTCGGGCTCCGTATTTCTCGCCGACACGCGCGCCGGTTTGCCGCGACGAAGCTCTGGCCGCCCGGGATCGTCGGTGTCCGGAGTGGGATCGGCGGGCCGGACCAAAGTCGTGGGCCGGTTGTCTTCGGGCTCGGCCGCGGCGGCGGGCGGTGCGGTTGCAGGGGTAGGCGCCGCGGAGGCAGACGGCTGCGGTGTTGGGTCATCCTTGCGCCGCAGAGTAGGGCGCTCGTCATCGCCATTGCCGCTGCGCTTATTTTCGGCCGCCCGTCTCGCATTGCTGGAGGCTAGATTCGGCAGATCCCAGGTGCGCGATGCCTGTTCGCGTTCGCGCGCGGTCCCCGGCGCGGTGAAGGTCACCCCGGTCGCGGTGAAATAGCCCATGTCGTCCGCCGTGGAATCCACGCTGAGGTGATCCGCCGTGGCGAAGCTGGTCAGTTCGGCTGGCTTGCCGTCTTTCTGCACCGTCATCTTGTCGCCAACTTTATAAGTGATGATCCGGTGATCGTCGGCCTCCAGGACAAATTGGTTGCCGGCCACCAGGCGCAGCATCCCCGTGGTTGTGATGATCGGTGGAGTATCCTTGCGGCCTTTGGAACTGGAAGGCGTCGAGTCGCTGGTTCTGCCGCGTCCGCCGCCCATGGGCCCGCCCCCGCCGATAGGTCCACCAGGTCCGCCGCGTCCGCCCGGATATCCACCCCCCGGGGGGTAACCGCCGCCTGGATAACCGATCTGCGCGGAAAGACTTGCGGCAAGAGCGCCAAGAAGAAGCAGGCGGAGGGCGAGCATGCCCTGTGTGACGCGGATCATGCACTCTTAGTGTACATCCGAGTCGCGCAATGCAGTTGCTTCGGCCGTCGCGTACCATAAAAGATTCCCATGGCTCAAAAGGCGTCCCAAAAAGTAGCTCAAAAACCGGCTCGGAAGGTTGCTCAAAAAGCAGCGGACAAGCCGGGTCCCACCAAACGGCCCGGGATCACCTATAAAGAAGCAGGCGTCAGCATCGACGAAGCGGACCGTGCGGTCTCGTCCATCCGCACGCTCGCCCGCAAGACCTTTACCAGCGGGGTGCTCACCGACATCGGCAGCTTCGGTGGCGGATTCCTGCTGAAGGGTTACCGCGAGCCGGTGCTGGTATCGTCGGCCGACGGCGTGGGCACCAAGCTCAAGCTGGCGTTCCTCACCGGGCGCCACTCGACCATCGGAGAGGATCTGGTCAACCACTGCGTAAACGACATCGCGGTGCAAGGCGCCGTGCCCCTGTTCTTCATGGACTACTTTGCAGTGGGCAAGCTCGAATCGCGCGTGGCGGCGGAAGTGATCTCCGGCATCGCGCGCGGCTGCAAGGCCAACGGCTGCGCGCTCATCGGCGGCGAGACCGCCGAAATGCCCGGCTTCTACGCGCCAGGCGAATACGATTTGGCGGGCT
>Ga0207641_10003016_pt1 | contig 15202 bp, 9 predicted proteins | sample KBSSwiS62_FD_184306 | JGI IMG/M metagenome (GOLD analysis project Ga0207641, IMG submission 184306) | Switchgrass rhizosphere microbial communities from Kellogg Biological Station, Michigan, USA - KBS Switchgrass S6-2 (SPAdes) (version 2) | ecosystem: Host-associated > Plants > Roots >... | reverse complement strand
TCCTCCATCAGATTCTCAAGAACCTGCTCGCGAACGCATTCAAGTTCACCGAGCGCGGGCGAGTGGGGCTACGCATCGAGCCGGCGCCTGCGGGCCTGCCGTTCGGCAGTGCATCGTTGCAGCGGGCCTCGGCCGTGATGGCTTTCGCGGTCTCGGACACGGGTATTGGCATTTCTTCGGCGCAGCTCGAGAGGATCTTCGAAGCCTTCCAGCAGGCAGACACATCCATCACCCGCAAATACGGCGGTACCGGCCTGGGGCTCACCATCAGCCGCGAATATGCTCGAATCCTCGGCGGCGAGGTCGCCGTGCAAAGCACGCCGAACGTGGGGAGCACCTTTACGCTGTATCTGCCCCTTCTACGCGACGAACTCCAGATTCCAACGGTCCCGTCCGTGGGCCCTGCGGTGGAGGCTCCGCCGCTACCACTACCGGCACAGCCGATCACTGTCGAGGATACGAAGCGCCTGGCCGGAACGACGATTCTTATCGTGGAGGATGATGCTCGGAACCTCTATTCGGTGACCAGCCTGCTCGAACGGTTCAAGGTGCACGTCATCCCGGCGAACAGTGCCCGAGAGGCATTCGCTCGCCTGCGTGAGCACCCGGACACCGATCTCGTGCTCATGGACATCATGATGCCCGAGATAGACGGGTACCAAGCGACCCGCGAAATCCGTCGAATGAAGGAGTTCACTGGGTTACCGATCATCGCGCTCACGGCCAAGGCGAGCGAGTCCGATCGGGCACAATGCGTGGCGGCTGGCTGCACTGACTATGTGGTCAAGCCAGCGGATACGCGGCAGCTGACGGCTGTCATCGTACGGAATCTGCGGGCCAGCTGATGAGAGGACGATCGTGAGTTCCTCGCTCGAGACAGCGCCGACAGCGATCCCGGTGCAGATTCTCGTTGTCGACGATCTTCCTGAGAACCGGATGGCTCTTCGGGCGATCCTGTCGTCTCGGGATTACCGAATCGTCGAAGCCAGCTCAGGCGCCGAAGCGCTTCTTCGACTCCTGGAAGAGGACTTCGCGGTTCTTCTCATTGATGTCGCGATGCCCGAGATGAGCGGCTTCGAGCTGGCAGCCGCTATCAAGGAGCGTGAGAGGACCGCCGCGGTTCCGATCCTGTTCCTGACCGGTCAGGCAACGGACGTGGACCTCGTCTACTGGGGCTACCGCGTCGGAGCGGTCGACTACCTGATCAAGCCGCTCGTGCCGGAAGTGGTTCGCGCCAAGGTTGAGGTCTTTGCACAGCTCTTTCGAGAGAAAAAGCGAAACGAACAGCAGGCCGTGCTCCTTCTCGAGGCGGAACGGAACGAAAGTGAATTCCGCCTGATCATGCTGCAACTCGCGAGCGAGCGGCACTACCGTACCCTTGCGCAGGCGGTTCCCCACATCGTCTGGACCGCCCGCCCGGACGGAGCCGTGGACTACTTCAATCAGCGCTGGTTCGAATACTCGGGCCGTTCGGTGGAGCAGGCGTCTGGTTCCTGGCTCGGAATCCTTCACGCCGATGATTTGGAGCGATGCCGAACCGAATGGAAGAACGCCCTCCGTTTGGGCGAGATGTTTCAGGCGGAGTGCCGTCTGCGGAGAGCTTCCGACGGTGCGTTTCGCTGGCACCTCTGTCGCGCCATCCCGGAGCGAAGCCCGAGCGGCCAAATTCTCTCCTGGGTTGGAACGTTCACTGACATCGAAGACCAAAAGCGCGCCCAAGCGATCCAGGCGGAGTTCAAGGGCACGCTGGACGCGGAGCCCGATGCGGTTGCCATCTTCGAGCCGACGGACTGGCGCATCTTGTACGTGAACCACGGCGCCAGCGTCCTCCTCGGATATTCCAAGGACGAACTTCTCCGAATGGCGCCGGCCGACTTCATGGCTGAACACGATGGCATCAGCTTCCGGGAAGTCCTGAGGCCTCTCTTGGACGGCTCGCAGCCTCATATCCTGCTCGAAACAAAGTTCCGACGCAGAGATCCGCTGGCGCTTCCGATCGATGTCTCCGTGCAGCTCATACGTATCGGTGCCGATCGCATCGTTTCAATCGCGCGCGACATCACCGAGCGGAAGCGCACGCAGCTCGAACGGGAGCTCCTCTACCGAGAGGCGGTCGACGCAATCCGCGCGAGAGACGAGTTTCTGTCTGTCGCTTCGCACGAGCTCCGGACACCGCTTTCGGCGCTGCAGCTGCAGATTCAGATGCTGCTCCTCCCACCACGCCGATCGCCCCAGGCCGTCCTTTCTCGGGAGCAGATGAAGCCGAAGCTGGAGAAGGCTTTCAAGCAGATCGAGCGTCTTACTCGATTGATCGACGAGCTCATGGACGTTTCGCGAATCACGGCGGGCCGTCTTCGGCTCGAACTCGGGGAAATCGACCTGACTGCCGTCGTCCGCGACGTGGTCGGCCGCCTTGGCGGGGAAGCCAGCCGTGTGCATTCGTCCATTAAGGTCAGCGCGGTGACCCCCGTTGTTGGCATGTGGGATCTCATTCGCGTGGAGCAGGTCGTGACAAACCTGCTCACCAACGCGTTCAAGTTTGGCGGCGGCAAGCCGATCGAAATCACGGTCGAGGAGAGAGGTTCGATAGGGCGCCTGGTCGTTGTCGATCACGGGATAGGCATCGCTCCCGAGGACCTGGAGAGGATATTCCGCCGTTACGAGCAAGCCACCTCATCGCGCCCAGTCGGTGGACTGGGGCTCGGCCTCTACATTGCTCGCCAGATCATCGAGGCACACGGCGGGACGATTCGGGTCGAAAGCCAGCCTGGAACCGGGTCGACGTTCACCGTCGATCTTCCCAAGGGGGCCACCACCAGCGAAGAAGGAGCCGCATGCAGCGTGCCCGTGGCCGCCGGCGACAACGTCTCTCGTGCTGACGACACGTCCCATGGCGAAGCTCATCCTGATCGTTGAGGACGACCTTGACGTGGCGGAATCAGTAGCAGACGTCCTGCAGTCCGCTGGGTACTGCACCGCCATCGCAGGCAACGGGCGTGAGGCGCTCGACCACCTCCAGAAGAACAATCATCCGGATCTGATCCTGCTCGACATGATGATGCCGGTTATGGACGGCTGGCAGTTCCGGGCGGAGCAACGAAAGTTGCCCGCGCTTGACTCCATTCCTGTGGTGACCGTCACCGCCGATGGCGACGCTCGCGGGAAGGCAGCTTCAATTCAGGCTGCGGGTCACGTCGTCAAGCCGTTCATGATCGATCGCCTACTTGATGAAGTGGAGCGGATCTGCGGAGTACCCGAAGCGTAAGCTCCTGCGCCTCGCACGTGCAGACTACGTTCTAAATTCTAAGTTCTCACCTCAGGCTGCGTTTTTCAGCAGCCTGCCAGTGGCTCCGGGGCTGGCTGCGTGGCAGCCGTTCGTCCATGATCGTCGCCTCTAGAGATTCCTCGCCCCGGCTCCAGTTGTGCGCGTTCTCGTAACTGCCGAGAAGGCGGCTGCACTCCGTCAGTTTGTCCACCGCGCGTTCGAGACGGTCCAGAGTGGGCTTCAGATCGTGATTTCTCGCCCGTAGCAACTCGGTCGTGAAGGCAATGGTCTGAATCGGCGTGTTGGTGTAGTTGCGCACGCGCATGAAGGTCCGCGCCAGCTGCCCGGCCGCCAAGGCCTCGGCCTGCGCGCGCAGCATTTCCCGCTCGAGTGCCATGCCGCGGAGACGGTAGATGAGGAGTACCGCGCCGAACATTGCGTAAATCAGGACGAACCACGGTTCGCCCACTGGGAATCCGCGATGAATGTCGGGATCGAGGAAGTAGAACTTGCCGATAGCCATCCCCGCGAAGCCAGCAATCGCGGCCAGCCCGACGCCCAACTGCGGCGCCAGCATTGCCACGGCCAACGCGCCGAGCTTGTTCGCTTGAAAGGGCGTCCACGCGCTCCCGGTCGTCGCCCAGTACCCGCTCGTGATCCAGAGCGTCACCAGGATGGCGACCGTGTTGACCAGGAAAACGGCGGAGCCGAGCCGGACGGTCGCCCGCTGCCTGCGGGCCAGCAGAAGCACGATGAGACCGATCCCGACCAGCACAGAGATCGCGTACGGATAGATCGGCATGGTCGGTATGTCGCGCGCGAGGAGGAAGTCAGCAGACATCCCGACGGCGTTGAGAAATGCGGCGGAGAAGGCGCCTCGCCACGCATGCTTCACAGCCAGTTCGCGGGAAGGTGTCATTGGCGTTCGCCCTCGACAATGGACCGAAGGCGGTCGGGCTCGATGGGTTTGGAGAAGATCTCCGCATCGCCGATTCGCTGTGCCTCGACGACAAGGGGATGGCTGCTGGCGTGGCCCGTCAGAAAGACGATCCGCCCCTTGTACCCCTGGTCGCGAAGCCACGCGTAGGCGTCGATGCCCGATCGTTGGTTAGGACCCAGGTTGATGTCGAGAATCGCGACGCTGGACTCCAACGCTTCCTTCCCCAGGGCTACCAGCTCCTCGTAGCTGCCCACCCCCACGCATCGATGCTTAAGAACAACCGTGACCAGTTCCACGACGAGCTCGCGCAGGTCGTCGTTGTCTTCCACGTATAGAACGAAATCGGTGCTCTTCACCGATTCCGGGACTCGCGGCACAGGTCGTTGCGGGGTCGTCAGAGGAGCGATGGCGGAGGACGACGCGCGTGCGGGGCTGCCCGTCGAGGAGCCAGAATATGCAGCGCGCCATCCTCGATGGGGTTTGTCGACGGTGCGTCTGGTAAGGGATGACATGGCTGGCTCCTAAGCGGCTCGGTAACTGTCGAGAAGGGACGACCCGCTGGGCCCTGACGGTCGACCATGGTCTGGGGTTGCCTGGGGAATCGTGAACGAGAACGTCGTGCCGCGAGACGACGTACTCTCGACCCAGATGCGACCGCCGTGGGCCTCGACGATGCCCTTGGTGATTGGAAGGCCGAGCCCGGCGCCGAGACCCCCAGCCTTGGATGCTTGCCAGAACCGGTCAAAGACATGAGGCAGGTTCTCCGGCGCGATACCAGCGCCCGTATCCGCAACTCGGAAGACGACCTGGTGATCCCGCGAGGCCGCACCTACCGTGATGCAACCGCCAGCCTTCGTGAACTTGATCGCGTTGCCGATCAGGTTCTCGAACACTTGAAGGAGTCGATCCCGATCACCCCAGATATCGGGAAGATCGCGGTCCACGTCGACTCGAAGCTCGAGCGAGGAGGAAGAGGCGAGTGGTCTCTGCATGTCCACCGCCCCAACGATCAGGTCACGTGCAGCCAGTGGCGCTGGTTCGATGGTCAGCTGCCCGGATTCCATGACGGCGACATCCAGGAGATCTTGAATCAAGCGATTCATCCGCGTCGCTGCGCGGTGGATAGCTTCACTCCGCTTCTGAGAACGCCGCTCGGGCTCGGGGCCGCGACGCGTGAGGGCCGCCGCGTTCAACAGAATCGTGGACAGTGGATTCCGGAGGTCATGAGCCACGGTGCCGAGCACTTGATCACGTAGCTCGGTGGCATCGACCGAGGCGCGATAGAGACGTGCATTCTCGATGGCTACGACCGCCCGGTCCGCCAGCGCCAAAGCCAGCCGGAGATCGTCCGGTCCGTAGACGCGAGACGGAATGGAGGAGACGAACGCGATGGTTCCAAGGAGTTGTCCGCGCCTCAGAAGCGGCACGGCCATGAGCGACCTGGGACCGAGAGCGCGGAGCGCCTGCAGATGCTCTGGATCTTGCGCGACTGATTCGAGGTGCTCTGCGCTGACGTGTTCGATTCGGAGTGGCTGCAGCTTCTCGACGACCGCTCGGATCAGGTAAGGTCGATCGCGATCGATCGGCCATTGCTCGAGAGAGGCGCCGAGCGCCGCGTTCGCGGGGTTCGCGCAGGCCACCTTGAGCCGTCGGAGGTGCCCGTGCTCGTCCACGATCTCGACGATGCACCAATCGGCGAAGTCACGAACGGCCAACTGGGCAACGGTCGCAAGCGTGTCTTCGAAATCGAGCGACGCGGACAGCGCGACGTTCGCCTCCGCCAGAAACTGTCGATCATGTTCAATGCGCCTTCGCTCCGTAATATCTTCCGAGATCCCGAGGAGATAGGTCGCCTGACCCGCGGCGTCGTGGATCGGAACCTTCTTCGTATGCATGAAACGGACGCCCTGGTAGCGCGTTTGGATCGGTTCTTCCGCGATGTCTACGACCTTGCCACCGTTCAGGGCCTCGCGATCTTTCTCGATGAAGAATTCGGCTTGCGCCCGCGGCCAAAAATCGTAGTCGGTCTTGCCTTTGAACGTCTGCTTCGGCCAGCCGAGCAGGTCTTCGCCCGCGCGATTGAATCGCACGAACCGCAACGACTGGCCCTCCTTGATAAACAACACCAGGGGGATGTTTTCGATGATTGCGTCAAGGAATGCGTTCGCATTCTTGAGTTCTTGCTCGATGCGTTTGATCTGTTCGATGTCGGTGCACGTGCCAAACCATTTGCGGATCTCTCCGTTCGCGCCGAGGAGCGGCACGCCTCTGATCAACCACCACTGATAGGCGCCATCAGCGCGCCGCAAACGGCATTCGAGCGAATAGGTGTCACGATGTTGTACTGCACGCTGCCAGGCATCCGACGCGCGCTGCCGATCGTCCGGGTGGAAGGGCGTGAGCCAGCCTTCGCCGCGACTCTCTTCCAGGGTCAGACCCGTGTAGTCCACCCATTGCTGATTGAAGTAGATATTCCGCCCATCGGCACTGGTGGCCCAGACGATCTGCGGCATGGCCTCGGCCAACTCGCGAAACTCGCGTTCACTTCTCTCCAGCGCCTCCTGTGCGTGCTTCTGCTCGGTGACGTCCAGCACGGTGCCCATCATTCTGACGGGGTCGCCCTGTGGATTCCGATACACGCGACCCTTGGCCGAGATCCAGTGAACGGAGTCGTTCGCCCACCATATTCGACACTCCAGATCGAAGTTGTCGGACGCGAAGGCTCGTTCGAAAGCTCGTTTTGCAACTTCGCGATCTTCCGGGACAACATGATTCATGAAAACCGTCGCTCCCCAGGTGGGAACGGCCGCAGAGTATCCGAAGATCTGGTCATGCCTGAGTGACCGCACGGAGGTATCGGTGAGGAGATCCAGATCCCACATGCCCATTTGAGCCGAATCGAGCGCGAGGGTCAGACGCCCTTCACTGTCCTTCAGAGCGGCTTCTGCATGCTTCCTTTCTGTGATGTCCTCTACTTGAACGATGTAATAGCGCGGTGCGCCCTCTCGAGTACGAAGAATCGACGCGCTGAGTTGGATGTCGACGATCGTACCGTCCTTGCGGATGTAACGCCTGTCGAGCTGAAATCGGGGAATCTCCCCACGAGCGAGTTGACCTGCAAGCGCGAGGTTCGTCTCAAGATCATCGGGATGGGTGATCGCCTGGGACGTGATCGCCATCAACTCGGCGGAGGTGTAGCCGATGATTTCGCAGAGCGCACGATTGACACGAACGAAACGCCCGTCGAGCGCGACCAGTGCCATACCGATGGGCGCTTCCTCGATCGTGAGTCGAAATCGCTCCTCCGATTCATGCAGCGCCTGTTCGACGCGTCTGCGCTCACTGACGTCGCGCACGAATGCCTGCCAACGGCCGTCCGGCAGAATGTTCGAACTCACTTCAACCGGGACGAGCGTTCCATCCTTCCGCTTGTGCGACCACTCCGCGGTGTTCACCCGGCCGGGCAGAAGCAGATCGGCCCGCAGCGCCCTCAGCCGGTCCGCGTCCTCGGCGGGAATGATGTCGAAGAGGGTCTTGCCAATCAGCTCGTCCCGTTCATAGCCGAGGAGCCGACACGCGGCCTGGTTGACGTCCGTGAAGCGGCCGTCGAGGTCCGCTTGGAAAAATGCATCTGGCGCGAGCTCAACGACCTCGCGTGTCCGCACGATCGATCCGATGATCGCTTCGTTCGCCCAGCGCAGTCGCTGATTGGCATCCTGGGCTGCCTGACGCTCCTTCGTCATGCGAAACGCCAGATAGAGGACGGCGATCCCCTCGACCGCAAACAACATTCCCTGCACGACCCCTTGGAGCGGAGAATCGCCTGCGCCCATCACGAACGTGTACGCCGCACATGGCACGCTGATCACGACCGCGCAGATCCCGGGCCCGATGCCTGCAACCAGGCTGATCACCAGAACTGTGGCAAAGAACAGCATGAGTGGAGCGTCTGTTCCGGTGAAAGGGACCAGCCATTGCCTGAGGGCGAACGTGCTCGCTACCGTAGTGATGGCAAACAAATAGCGGATGAAGGTGTTGCGGAACAGCGTGCCGGCGCGAACCTCCATGCTGGGGACATCGCAATTCATTGGCCATCAACCGACCACGTGATGGCGAAGGCCTTGAAGCAGCAGCCAATTCATTGGCTCGGCTTCGAACTCACGACATGTCGTGAGCCGAGATTCGCCGCTTGTGGAATCCAGCCGGGCCGCATCCCGTTGGTACGAATTCGGAATATCCGTGAGCACGGGTTCGAGGGCGTTGGCCCAAATTCCGTGCAAAGTGTCGTCGAGCTTGATCAAGTACTGATGACGATTGGGAACTCGTTGGAACCGGCGTTTTGGCGACTGCTGGCGCGGCAGGCTGGAACGGAGGCCGACCCAGCAGCCGTTGCCGCAGCGGCTCGTCGGCTGTTGGAAGACTTCGCCCAGCGTCTGACGCCGCTCATCGGCGATGCCGGCGTCGCCGCGATCTGTGGTCGCAGCCTGCAGTTGGCAGAACGGCGATTTCCCGGGCTCGCACCGCCCCCCGCGTCGGGCGGGGATGGCGAGCCATGCACGTATGTGCAGCACTTCCTGGAGCGTCAAGATCCGGTCGTCGCCACCAAGTCCGCGGTGACGGTGCTCGTGGTCGCTTGCGAGGTGTTGGCCTCGTTCATCGGGGAGACCCTGACACGCCTTCTCTTGCACGAGACGTGGCCAGACGAGTTTGAGGGCAATCCAACGGAGACCACGACATGACCGACAAGGTTCCCATCCATCGCCTATTGACGGGCGTCCCTGGACTCGATGCCGTTCTGGGCGGAGGCCTGCCCGAATTCTCGTTCAACGTCGTCGCAGGTGCGCCCGGGGCCGGCAAGACCACGCTGGTGCAGCAGATCATGTTCTCGTTGGCGCGTCCCGATCGGCCGGCCCTGTATTTCACCGTCCTCGGCGAACCGCCGCTGAAGATGCTCCGCTATCAGCAGCAGTTCGAGTTCTTCAACATCGCGGCGGTGAATACGTCGGTGCGGTTTGTCAACCTGGCGAAGGAGGCGCTGGAGGGCGGGCTCGACGAGGTGCTCAGGCGCATCATCCAGGAAGTAGAGGCCGCGTCGCCCGCGATCGTGATCGTCGACTCATTTCGGTCGGTCATCCAAGCCGCGAAACGGCAGAACGGCGGGGTCGACGCGCAGCACTTCGTCCAGGACCTGGGCATTCGGCTGACCGGGTGGCAGGCGACGACGTTTCTTGTTGGCGAGTTTCAGCTGACCGAGTCCGAAGACCACCCCGTCTTCACGGTCGCGGACGGCCTGGTGGGGCTGTACCAGAGCCTCGACCGAAATTCCATGGTGCGCAAGATGCAGGTGATGAAGATGCGCGGCCAGGCGCCGATTCCCGGTCTGCATACGTTTCGCATCACCAACCGCGGCATTCAGGTGTTTCCCCGACTCATTCTCGACCTGCCCGAAACGTCACCGGTGGGTGGCGAGGCCAAGACGAAGCGTCCGCCGCCACGGATGTCCGTTGGGGTGACAGGCCTCGACGAGATGTTGGGCGGCGGCATTCCGTCCGGGCAATCCGTCCTCATCGCCGGACCGTCGGGATCGGGGAAGACTGTCCTCGCCACGCAGTTCATTCGCGAAGGCGTCCGTCGCGGCGAACCGGGCGTCATCGCCATCTTCGAAAAGCGTCCGAGCGAGTATGCACAGACCAGCGCCATCGGGCTTGACCAGGCCGTTCGCGACGGCCAGGTGGGCATCATCCACACGCGGCCCTTGGATCTGTCGATCGACGAGACGCAGTACGAGTTGACCGAGACGATTCAGCGGCTCAAGGCCCGGCGCGTGGTGATCGATTCGCTGTCCGGATTCGAACTCGCGCTCGCCCCCACATTTCGTGAAGATTTCCGCGAATCGCTGTACCGGTTGGTCGCGACCTTAACCGGGATGGGCGTCACGGTGATGATGACCGCGGAGTTGGAAGACACCTACACGCACCTTCGGTTCAGCCCGCATGGGACCGCGTTTCTGACCGACGCGATCATCCTGCAGCGATATCTGGAGCTCGAAGGTCAACTGCAGCGCGTGATGGCCGTAGTGAAAGTGCGCGCGAGTGCGCACAGCAAAGACCTGCGCCTGTTTGAGATCCGCGCCGACGGCATCACTGTCGGTGAACGGATCGGGGACTACGAAGGACTACTCACGGGTAGCCCACGCATCGTCTCTCCCGAACGTCAGCGGGCACGTCGTCGGTCGCGCTCCAGACGACCGAGATCGTAGCAAGACCAGTTGCCTCACCGACCCGGCAGGCCCACTCGCCCGACGAGAGCGACGAAGCGCTGGTCTGAGCGGAGGCCGTCTAGCATCGGTTCCAGCCTGAGGTACGGCATGTAGTCCGATCGCTCGGCGTAGGCCTTGTCCAGCCAGGCCAGAGCCTGGTCGCGGTCACCCAGCCCTGCATGGACCAAGGCAATCGAGTACGGTGACACATAGCGGGTCGCTGAGAGATGGCCCAAACCCTCGAGCATGGCTAGGGCTTCGGCGCGCCGGCCGGCCACCGCGAGGGCGTATCCCAACTCGCCCTCGATTTCCGGGTTCCGCTCGAGCGAATGGAGTGCCGCTCGTAAAGCCGCGATGGCCTCGGGATGCATTCCCTTTTGCAAGTATGCCCAGCCCGCATAGCGCTGGGCCTGTGGGAACGTGGGGTCCAGCTCGAGTGTCTTTCGAAACTGCTCGATAGCCTGATCGGACTGGCGCGTGTAGAGATAGTGCCAGCCGAGATGGATGCCGACCACCAGCTGCAGCGGTTCCAGTTCGAGTGCGCGCTTGCTCTCGGCCAACGACTCCTCTGTCCGTCCGAGCGCAAGCAGACAGTGTGAGTACCAATGATGCGCGGCGGTGTAGTTCGGATCCAGCTCGAGGGCGCGCCGGAATTCCGTCTCACAAGCAGCCAAATCCCATTCATAAAGAAGATGAACCTGGGCGAGGGAAGCATGTGCTTCTGCCAGCGTGCTGTCGATCTGCAGCGCCTTGAGGGCAGCGGCTTTCGCTTCCGGCATGGCCTGACGAGGAGGCAGCCCCCCGACGACCGATGAAGCGCCCAGCGACGTGTAGGAATCCGAAAGACCGCTGTAGGCGGGCGCATAGCCAGGATCGGCGGCGATGGCCTTTTGGAAATATCCGAGCGCCTGCTTGAGGGCCGTCTCGGTCCTTCGGCTCCAGAAGAAGCGCCCCCTCAAGTAGTCCTGGTAGGCCTCTGAGCGTACCGGACGGGCGCGCGCGAGGCGGGCCCGCGCGTCGGGCGTCAGCGCAACCGCGATGGTGCGTGCGACAGTCTCGGCGACCTCGCTCTGCAGGATCAGGACATCGCGGAAATGGCGTTCATACGTCTCGGCCCAGACCTGACTCTGGTCGTCGACTCGGACGAGCTGAGCGGTGACACGCACGCGCTCACCTGCTTGGCGGAGACTGCCCTCCAGAAGGTAATCCGCTCCGAGCTCTCGGCGGAGCCGGCCGATGTCTCTGTCGGCCCGCTTGTATTTCCACGTGGAGCTTCGCGCGAGGACCCTCAACCGATCGGGTTCCAGCCGGCCGAGTTGGGTAATCATCTCTTCGGTCAGCCCGTCACTCAGATATTCCTGGTCCGCATCGCCGGTGAGGTTGTCGAAGGGAAGAACCGCGAGCGTCAACCTCCGGCCTGACTGGGTCGATGGTGCCGGACGTGGGACCATCCAGTAGGCGGCGAGCGCCGCGGCACAGATCACGACAACGATCGCGAGAGTGAGAAGGCGACGAGCGGAAGTCGAGAGGAGCTCAGTCGGGGACGGCGCGACCGAGGTGATGTCCGCCATGGCTGGGGCCACCTCCGCCGTGCGCCGTGGCACCACGGGAGGGATGAACCGGTAACCACGTCGCGCGAGGGTTTCCACGTAACGAGGGGACTCGGCGGAGTCACCCAGCGCCTCCCGCAGCTTTCTCACCGCGGTGTTGAGGCTGTGGTCGAAGTCAACGTACGTGTTCGCCGGCCAGAGCTTCTCCCGGACCTCCTCTCTGGTCACCACGTCGCCCGCGCGCCCCACTAGCAGAACCAACAGCCGAAAAGGCTGGTCCTGCAGCTTGATCTTCAGTCCCTGCCGGCGTAGTTCGCCAGACAGGATGTCGATCTCGAAGGACCCGAAGCAGAGGATCCGATGTGGATCGGCCAGCTGTGCCATTGCATGCGCTGAGTGCGGCAAAGTCTAGCATCAGTGATCCAAGTCAGGTCTCAGAACAACCCTCGCGGATCGCGCATCCTCGCAGGTTATCCACAGTTGATTTGCAGTTGCGCTGCTGTGCATTGAGCGATTCCCTCTTCGGCCCCATGGTTAACGCCATCGGAGCCGTTCGCTCGGTTTTTGATGAGAGGGAGGCGGAGAATGACGCGAAACGACGGATCGCAAGTAGGTCTGCTGACGGCCGGCGCCAGCAGACTGGGTGTGGCCTTGCTCGCGCTGATCGGTTTCTCAACGACGGTGCAGGCCGACGTGGTGACAGATTGGAACGTGATCACGTTGCAGGCTGCAGCGGCGGCTGGCCTCAACCCGCAGCGCCAGCATAGAGTGGCGGCAATGGTCCACGTGGCGATCCACGACTCCGTAAACTCCGTCGCGCCGCATTACGAGTCCTACGCCGTGTACGTACCCCTGGCCACACACGCTTCGATCGAGGCTGCGGCGGTCCAGGCTGCCTACGGAGTGCTGATTCGGCTGCTCCCGGCGCAGGCGGCCATGCTGGACGCCGCCCGGTCGGCGTCATTGTCCAAGGTCCCCGACGGCCCCGCCAAGGAAGCGGGCGTGGCGGTGGGAGAGGCCGTCGCCGGTCACATCGTGTTGATGCGCAGCGGGGATGGGTCCGATGTAGAGGGCACCTACACGTTCGGCAGCGGTCCTGGCGAGTACCAGCGCACACCACCGACCTTCGGAAATCCCAGCATACCCGCCTGGCGGTTTGTCACGCCGTTCGTGCTCAACCGCGGCAGCCAGTTCCGTGTAGAGGGTCCGCCCAGCCTGAACAGCGACGAGTGGGCCGAGGAATTCAACGAAACGAAGCGCCTCGGAAGCATCGACAGCAGCGACCGCACGCCGGAGCAGACCACGATCGCCTTGTGCGGTGCCGAGCCGGCCCTGCCGATGTGGAACCGGGTGGCGCGCAGCGTGAGCGGCGAGAGAAATACCGGCCTCGTCGAGAACGCGCGGTTGTTCGCGCTGCTGAACCTGGCCATGGTCGACGCGACCATCGCCATCTGGGACAGCAAGTACGCCTATCGATTCTGGCGGCCGGTGACGGCGATCCGCATCGCTGACACCGACGGCAATGACTCGACCGCCGCCGACCCCGCTTGGACGCCTTTACGCCCTACTCCGCTCCATCCTGAGTACCCGTCGGCTCACGCCGGGTTCAGCAATGCGGCCGCCAAGGTCCTCACCAGTTTCTTTGGCAATCACGTTCCGTTCAGCACGGCGACGTCGACCTGCCCGGCGGGAGTCGTCCGCAGCTACGATAGCTTTCAGGCGATGGCTGACGAGATCGGCGACTCCCGTATTTATATCGGGTTCCATTTTCGGAGTGCGGTCCGCCACGGTGCCAATCTCGGGCGGCAGGTCGGGCATTGGACGTTTCACCGATTTCTGCAGCCGTTGCGAAACGATCGGTGAAGGCGTCGGACGTGTTCCGCGGTCGGCGACAGCCGTGTCTCGCTATCAGGCATCACGCGAGTGGTGACATCGCCGCGAGGCGTTCTACGCAGCAAACGCTGGTCATTCATCCGCGCCACGGTATTTCGTGATCGACGTCAGGACCGGTGTCTGCGATTCGCGGGCGTGGTTCTTGCTGACCTTGGTGCATGGCCAGCAAGTTCCCCGTCCGCGACGACGGGTCGTCCGGGTCTCAAACCACTGGTGCCGAACGAGTGGGGAATCGCCGTCTCGCGGCGCCCGAAGCATCTCGACTCGAAACAGGTGGTCTCCTCGGTCGCGTTGACCGCATTCTCCGCATCGATCAGCTCAGCCACCTCATACCGGTGGCGATAGGCATCACCTGGATACCTTTACTAGCGCTGTCGCTGGGGGCATGGTGGCTCACCAATCAAAGTGAACCGATCCTGAAGGATCTGTCGATCCATGTGCGCCTCCTCGTCTCGTTGCCGCTTCTCCTCGTCGCCGAGCGCGTTCTCGACCGCAGCGGCCGGCGTGCGGCGGCCCGTCTGTTCGAAGACGACTTCGTCCCGCCCGCGCTGGAGGATCGTGCGCGAGCGATCGTGGGAAGCGCCGAGCGCTGGCGAGACTCGCCGCTGATCGAGACCGTCCTCCTGCTCGTCGCGATTGCCAGCGGCGTGGCGTCGCTGTTGGGCATTCTCCCTGCGGCGGGAATTGTGCACGGTGTCGTCGATTCTCGCGCCAGCGTGGCGCACCTCTGGTACGGACTCGTTTGTTTGCCAGCCTTTCAATTCGTGTTCTGGCGTTCGCTGTTTCATTGGGGTCTGTGGGTGCGTGTGCTCGGCGGGTTTTCACGCCTGCCGCTCCGCCTCCTGCCGATACATGCCGACCGCCGCGGCGGGATCGGCTTTCTGAAACAGCCGTCGATTAGCTACGGCGCCGTGCTGCTCCTGGCCATGGGCAGCACGCTCTGCGCCGGGTGGGGAACGAAGATACTGCTGTACGGCAGCGGGATCGATGACTTCAAGCCGCTGTTCTATGCCTTCGTGCTCATTGCCACTATCATCGCCTTCGCGCCACTCCTGATGTTTGTTCCGCAGCTGTTGGCCGCCCGTCGAGAGGGACGGCGCGCATACGGCGGGCTGGTGACCGACTACGCGAGAGCCTTGCAGGAACGGTGGATCGGAGGACCCGCGCGAAAGGATCTGCTGGGAAGCCCAGATTTCCAGTCCCTAGCCGACCTCGGCACGAGCTATTCGGAAAACGTGCAGAACATGCAGGTGTTCCTCTTCAGCCTCCGCGACATCATCGGGCTCTTCATCGTG
>Ga0207641_10003015_pt1 | contig 15204 bp, 14 predicted proteins | sample KBSSwiS62_FD_184306 | JGI IMG/M metagenome (GOLD analysis project Ga0207641, IMG submission 184306) | Switchgrass rhizosphere microbial communities from Kellogg Biological Station, Michigan, USA - KBS Switchgrass S6-2 (SPAdes) (version 2) | ecosystem: Host-associated > Plants > Roots >... | reverse complement strand
AAGAACACCGGCAACCGTGGTCGTACTGCATTAGTCTGGATTCGTGGGGGACGTCGTATGGCAAAGCCGACGATCGGATTCATTGGCGCCGGGCACATTGGAAGCCAGGTGGCGAGATTGGCGATTTCATGCGGGTATCCGGTGGTGATCAGCAATTCGCGCGGACCTGAAACCCTGGCTGCACTCGTCGGCGAACTGGGACCGAGTGCACGGGCCGCGACCGCCGTTGATGCCGCGAAGGCCGGCGAGATTGTCGTGGTCTCGATACCGCTCAAGAACTACCGCGAGGTGCCGGTGGCACCCCTCGCGGGCAAGATCGTGATCGACACCAACAACTACTATCCCCAGCGTGACGGCCACATCGCGGAGCTCGACAACGAGTCAGCGACGACCGCCGAGCTGCTGCAGGCGCATCTCCCGGCTTCGAAGGTGGTCAAGGCGTTCAACCATATTTACGCTGCGCAACTGACCACTGACGGGCACCCGGCGGGATCGAAGAACCGCCGCGCGCTCGTCATCGCCGGCGACGATGCCGCTGCTAAGGCCGTCGTGACGAATCTGCTCGACGAGTTCGGTTTCGACACGGTGGATGCCGGGCCATTGAAGGAAGGATGGCGCATTCAGCGCGATACGCCGGGCTATGGTCCACGCCGCACCGCAGAGGAATTGCGCAAAGACCTGGCGGCGGCCAAGCGATACGCCGACCAGTGATCCGACGTCCATGGCCGCGCTGATCCTGCTCACCGGCGCCAGCGGATACATCGGCAGCCGCTTGCTTCGCGTGCTCGAGGAAGGCGGCTGCGCCGTGCGGTGCCTGGCGCGGCAGCCCCAGCGAGTCTCGGCGGGGCGGGCCACCACAGAGATTGTGGCAGGAGACTGTCTGGACGAAGCGTCGCTCGACGCGGCCCTGAAGGGGGTGGGCCAGGCGTATTACCTGGTGCATTCGATGGCGAGCGGATCCGTCTTTGCCGCTCGTGATCGCGAGGCGGCGGCCAACTTCGGCCGCGCCGCTGCCCGAGCCGGCGTCCGGCGCATCATCTATCTTGGAGGACTCGGCGCGGACCAGGATTCCCTGTCGACCCATCTGAAGAGCCGTCTGGAAACGGGAGAGGCGCTGCGCGAAGCCGGCGTACCGGTCGTCGAGTTTCGCGCGTCGATCGTCATCGGTGCTGGTAGCCTGTCGTTCGAGATGATCCGCGCGCTGGTCGAGCGGCTGCCCGTGATGATCTGCCCCAGGTGGGTCGACACCCGCACCCAGCCCATTGCGATTGACGACGTGCTGGCGTATCTGCGCGCGGCGATCGACCTGCCGGAGGGTCGACGGGCCGTATTCGAAATCGGCGGACCCGAGGTGGTCTCCTACGGCAACATGATGCGCGAGTACGCGAGGCTCCGCGGCCTGCGGCGCCTGCTCATACCAATACCGGTACTGACGCCGCACTTGTCGGGCCTCTGGCTCGGCCTGGTGACGCCGGCGCAGGCGCGCGTCGGACGTGCGCTGGTGGAAGGCCTGCGCAATCCCACCGTGGTGCGCTCGTCCGCGGCGCTCGAGACATTCGCGATTCGTCCGATCACGCTCCGCGAGGCCTTCACGCGCGCGATCGACGAGGGCGGCGCCGCTCAGTTCATGACCGACCGCCGTCTCACTGTCGTCGACGCGCCGCCCGCGCAGGCGTTCGCGCCCATTCGGCGCATCGGGGCCGCCACCGGTTGGTATTTCGGCGACGCGTTATGGCGGCTGCGCGGGTGGATCGACGGCGGGCTGGGCGGCGTGGGCATGCCCCGGACCCGCCGGGATCCGAATCACTGTGTCGTCGGCGACATCATCGACGGATGGCGCGTCGAGGCCTACGAGCCGGATCGCCTGCTGCGTCTGTCGGCCGGGCTGAAGTTGCCGGGCCGCGGCTGGCTCGAGTTCCGGGTCGACCCGCTCGACGGCGGCGCGCGTTCGCTCATTCGCCAGACGGCGACGTTCGACCCACGCGGCGTGGCTGGCCGACTCTACTGGTACGGCGTACTGCCGCTTCACGCGCTCGTGTTCCGCGGCCTGCTGCGGCGGATTGCGCAGCGTGCAGTGCGGGACACCGCGCCCGCGCATCCGTCGAGGTTTACGTATTCCTCGATCGCCTCGTTTGCGCTGGTGGCCGCGACGATGCCGCAGCCGGCCGCCGCGCAGGCGCAGACGCTGACGCCGGTTCGCACGGTTCCGTTCGTCGATCTGGATCGGTACCAGGGCGACTGGATCGAGATCGCGCGCTTTCCGAACCGGTTTCAGCGAGCGTGCGTCGGCGACGTGCGCGCCACCTACGCCCGCCGCCCTGACGGGCGCCTCGACGTGGTGAACCGATGCCGCACCGCCGAGGGCGAGACCGAGGCGCGCGGCGTCGCTCGCATCGTTGACGAGCGAGCCTTTGCGAAGCTGAAGGTGCGGTTCGCCCCCGCGTGGCTGTCGTGGCTGCCGATGGTCTGGGGGGATTACTGGATCATCGGCCTCGCGCCGGATTATTCCTGGGCGGTCGTCGGCGAACCCGGCCGGAAGTACCTGTGGATTCTCGCCCGTGCGCCGCAGCTTGACGACGAGTCGATCGCGGCAGCGCGCTCGGCGGCGCGCGCCAGCGGATATGACGTCGAGGGTCTGGTGCTGACGCCGCAGAGGAAAGCCAGCCCATGAGGCGTAGAGTCCTCGTCAACGACAGAATGCAGAAGGGCTACGTTTACGACCGGACCGAGCCGGTCGGCCGCAACTTCGCGCCTGGGTTCGAGCCGCAGCTCACGCCGAAGCAGATGCTGCGCCTCGGCGTGTTCGGCGGCAAGTACATGACCGACTGCCGCGACGAGTTTCCGGCGAGCTGGTTCGCCTACGCAAAGCTGTGTCCCGACCGTCATGACCCGCGCCTCAACTACTTTGGCGTGAACGCGTCCCAATCACTCGACGAGTGGTGTCGGAAGGGCTGGATCCGACCGCAGGATCCGCGCGGGTGGTTTCAGTGGTACTGCCGGTACTACATGGGCCGGCGGACACGCGACGACGCGCGGCAGATTCGGCGGTGGCGGGCGATCGCGCGGCATGTCACGGCGATCCGGAAGCATTGCGAGAAGGGCGACCTCGACTGCCGCCGACGGCAGCGGCAGGCGGTGCTGCACTGGGCCTATGACAGCCGCAGGATCTGACGTCGCCGACGGTCGCCACCGGCGGCCGATTCGCATCGGCATCTCCGCGTGCCTGCTCGGCGAGCAGGTGCGCTTCGACGGCGGCCACAAGCGGGACGCCTTCCTGACCGAGACGTTCGGGCGCTTCGTCGAGTGGGTGTCAGTGTGTCCGGAAGTCGAATGTGGCCTCGGCACGCCGCGGGAGGCCATGCGGCTCGTGCGCGCCGAGGACCGCCTCCGGCTGCTGACGATCAAGACCGGCACCGATCTGACAAGCCGGATGGAGCGCTTCTCGCGATCGCGCGTGTCAGCGCTGGCCGCCGAGAATCTGTCCGGCTACGTGCTGAAGAAAGACTCGCCCAGCTGCGGACTCGAGCGGGTGAAGGTCTACGACCGCCACGGGAGTTCCGCCCGCAGCGGCCGCGGTCTGTTCGCCGCGGCGCTCGTCGAAGCGTATCCATACCTGCCCGTCGAGGAGGAAGGTCGGCTGGCCGATCCGCGGCTCCGCGACAATTTCGTCGAGCGGGTGTTCGCCTATTGGCGACTGCGCGGCCTGTTGGACGGGCGCTGGACGGTCGGCGATCTTGTGGCTTTTCATACCGCGCACAAGCTGCTTCTGCTGGCGCACGCGCCCGAGGCGTATCGCCGGCTCGGGCGTCTCGTGGCCGGGGCGCGCGGAGTGTCGCGGCGGGACCTGGAGCGGCGCTACGTTGACGGCTTCATGCGAGCGCTCGAGCAGCTGGCGACCACGCGGCGGCACACGAACGTGCTGCAGCACATGGCGGGCTACTTCACGGATCGGCTCGACGCGGCGTCGAAGCGCGAGCTCGCAGAGGTGATTGCCGACTACCGGCGCGGTCTCGTCCCGCTCGTCGTGCCGCTCACGCTCATCCGTCACCACGTGCGCACGCTCGACGTGACCTATCTGGCCGGACAGACCTACCTGGAACCGGAGCCGAAGGAGCTGATGCTCCGCAATCACGTCTAAGTTCGTGCATCCACGACACCATCCGTGTTTGCGGGTACTTTCGAGGCGACCTTACACAGTTTCTATACAGTAAGGAGTGGACTATTTAAACGCGCGAGACCTCTGTCTCATCGCCCCATTTTCGAGATAAACAACTCCGTTTGGGGCCGAGCTGCTGATGAATTCAGCGACAAAGGCGCGCCCGATATCGTCCTGCTCAATCGTCCCGAATGGACCAGGAATCAGACGCCCCAACCAGGCAGCATAGCTCGGCGTATGGGCATTACCTGCGATGATGCCCGGGCGGAAAATCGCCAGGCTTGTGAAGCCTATCCCTTCAACCGTTTCTTCTTTCAACCCCATGACCCGGGCATAGCGAATCCTGCTTCTTGTGGTGCTTCCCGCGGCCGAGAGCAGAGCAAACTGCCTGATACCCCCGGCGTGACAACCACGGGCAAAACCACCGACAACTCCGATTTCGAGTGCCTTCAATTCCTCCTCGCTCCACTTCATGCTGCCTTGACCGACGCCAACACAGGATGCCCCATAGACAGGATCGCCTTGCGCAACCATGCTCTGCGCAAGCTTGGCCACTTCTGTCGGAAACTGCGCAGCCGCCGTATCCAACATCACCTGCCGCAAGCGAGGATCTGCGGTCAGAGAAATCGCTTTGCGATTGACCATCACGACTTCAGCGCAGGACGCCTCTGCAGCCAGCGCACGCACCACCGCAGCTCCGACTTGCCCCGTGCCACCGATGATCAAGACGCGAAAGTGTCCGGCCACTGATCCCGTAGTGTTCCATATCTCAGTCGACGTCTTCCGACGCCTTCCCGCAGGGGACGTGATATAGACTCCGGCCCGTTATCGACGCCCGCGCCTTCCAGCTGCTGCTGATGGTGGTGACCGGCTGGCTGGCGCCGCGGGAACGGGAGGTCGTCGTCTATTTGATCGAAGAAAACCAGTGCCTCCGCCGCCAGTTGGGCACCCGGCGCGTGCGCCTGACCGATGACGATCGCCGGCGGCTGGCCGCGCGCGCATACCGGGTGGGCCGAGCGGCCTTGCGGGAGATCGCCACGATCGCGACGCCGGACACCTTGTTGCGCTGGCATCGGCGGCTGATCGCGCGGAAATGGACGTACGGCCGAAAGGCCGGACGGCGCGGCGTGTTGCTCGAGATCCGGCGACTTGTCGTCCGCATGGCGGAGGAGAATCCGACGTGGGGTTACACGCGGATCCAAGGTGCGCTGAAGAACGTGGGGCACCTCGTGGGGCGATCAACGATTCGGCGCATCCTCAAGGCGGCCGGTCTTCCACCCGTACCGCAGCAGCCGACCTCATGGCAGACGTTTCTCAAGGCGCACTGGGGCGTCATCGCCGCCGCTGACTTCTTCACAACCGAAGTGTGGACGTGGCGCGGGTTGGTGACGTACTACACCGTCTTCGTCATTGATCTCGCCTCGCGCCGCGTCCACATACTCGGATCCACGCCCCATCCCAATGACGTGTTCATGAGCCAGATCGCGCACCTCGTGACGGCGGCGGATGACGGCGTGCTGATCGGACATCGTGTGCTGATCTGCGATCGGATCGGAAATGGAGCCGGACAACGGTTTAGCGTGTAGGCCGCGTCGATCTCGTCTTTGTCGTAGTCGAGAAAGACGAGCGGGCCTCTACTTTTGGCGTCACGCCAGGTGGCATGTGCGTCTGGAGCTGTTCGGCCGGCCGTGGCTGAGTTGCTGATGTGGTGGCGGTTGCCACGGCGCCACTTAAGAGCGCACGGCGCGATATCCGCGTGTCGTTCACCGGATCCATGCGGCCCAAATGTACCCCGCTCTCGCCGTTCAAGCACGTCGATCCGCCCGACTAGTACCCAGCCGACCAGCGTGCTCGCGAACCCAGTGAGGCTCGCAGCAGAACGCCGAACCCGTCCAGTGGAGGCAGACCTTGGCCCTTGCCGGGCGACCGCGGGGTTACCCGGCGTGGAGGAATGCGGGAAAGCGGGACGAAAGGGTGGACATTGTCAGGTAGGTTCTCAAAGCGGGGATCGGTAGGGTGACGACATGGCACCCGGGCGTAGAATCAGCCTCGGGAAGCACACTAACGAAGTGGCGACGGCTTCACCTGGGACGGTTACGGAACTGCTGCGGGCCTGGAGCGACGGCGACGACCGTGCGCTCGAGCGGCTGGTGCCCCTTGTCGAGGCAGAGCTGCGACGCCTCGCACGCGGGTACATGCGCCGCGAGCGCCGCGAGCACACCCTGCAGGTCACCGCGCTCGTCAACGAAGCGTTTCTGAGGCTGACCGGTGCACGGCAACTTCGGTGGCAGGACCGCGCCCACTTTCTGGGGATCACCGCGCGACTGATGCGGCGTGTGCTGGTCGATCACGCGCGTGCTCGCGGATATGAGAAACGCGGCGGCGGTCTGCAGAAAATGACACTGGACGAATTGGTCGCCGCCGTGGCTCCTGACCCCGCGTTAAACCTCTTAGACCTAGATCGCGCATTAGAGACACTGGCGACCGTTGATCCTCGGAAGTCCCAGGTGATTGAGCTCCGTTTTTTCGGCGGGCTGAGCGTCGACGAGACGGCCGTAGTACTTCAGGTGTCGGCCGATACGGTCAAGCGCGACTGGAGATTGGCGAAACTCTGGTTGCTCCGCGAACTGGAGGGAGACCCGAAGTGACTGAGGCGGAACGCCGGCAACGGGTGGAAGACATCTGCGACGACGCGCTGCGGCGCGCAGAAGAAGACGATCGCGCTGCGTTCGTGGTGATCGCGTGCGACGGCGACGAGGGGTTGCGCCAGGAGGTTGAAGCGCTTCTTTTGCACGCGCAGCGCGCGGACAAATTTCTAACCGCGTCCATCGGCGAAGTCGCAGCCAACATCCTCGCCGACCATTGCAGTTCACTGGCGGGCCGGCAGTTCGGTGTGCACCAGATGCTGTCGCTCATCGGCGCGGGAGGGATGGGCGAAGTGTATCGCGCCCACGATACGAAACTGAATCGCGATGTCGCGCTGAAAGTCCTGCCCGAGTCCTTCGCCAACGATCCCGATCGCCTTGCTCGTTTCCAGCGCGAAGCGCAGGTCCTCGCCTCGCTCAACCACCCGAACATTGCGGCAATCTACGGCCTCCAAGAATGCGATGGCGTGGAGGCACTGGTTCTTGAATTTGTAGAAGGTCCGACCCTCGCGGATCGCATCGCGCGAGGTCCCATTCCGCTCGACGAGGCGCTGCCCATCGCTAAACAGATTGCCGAGGCACTCGAAGCCGCGCATGAGCAGGGGATCATCCATCGCGATCTAAAACCCGCCAACATCAAGGTCCGAGACGACGGCACTGTCAAGGTTCTGGATTTTGGTTTGGCGAGGCTCACGGAGCCGAACGGCAAGGCGCGTGCTAGCGAGTGCGTCACGCAGTCACCGACGATCACGAGCCCGGCCGAGGCGTCAGGAATCGGCATGATTCTCGGCACGGCCGCGTACATGGCGCCCGAACAGGCGAAGGGACGACTCGCCGACAGGCGCAGTGATATTTGGGCATTTGGATGCGTACTTTTCGAGATGCTCACGGGGCAACGGGTCTTCACCGGTGCGACGATCTCCGACACGATGGCGTCGGTGATCAAGGACGATCCGCCGTGGGACAGGCTGGCTGCGGATACACCGGTGGTGATGCGCCGGTTGCTCAGGCGGTGTCTTGCCAAAGAAGTGAAGCAACGGCTACAAGCCATCGGCGAGGCGCGCATCGCGATCGAGCAGCTCCTCGGCGGTGCGCAGCACGAGGAAGAAGCGTCGGGGCCAACTCGGCATCACCTCAGGCGATGGATTGCTCTCGCAACGCTGTTGGCTCTTGTTGCGGGCTTGAATGCAGGCCGGTTGCTGAAGCTCAATCCCAACGAGGCGGTGGTGTGGTTGGATGTCGATTTGGGCTTGGGACCGGGCACTTCCTTGTCCACGGAGCGCACGCTGATCATCTCTCCCGATGGGGCGCGGCTGGTTTATCTTGCGAGCGTTTCAGGTGGTCCGCCGAGGCTCTTCAGCAGAAGGCTGGATCATCCGACAGCCACCGAGCTCCAAGACACCGAGGGAGCGTCCTGGCCCTTCTTCTCACCCGACGGGCAGTACGTAGGGTTCGCGGCCCGCGGCAAACTGAACAGAATCTCGGTGGATGGTGGCCCAGTCGTCCGATTGGGGGATCGCCCACAATTCTTGTCCGGTGCGAGTTGGGGCGAAGATTCGAACATCATCGTCGCAGATCGGCTCAACGGCCTCGGGCGAATTCCTGCCGACGGGGGAGCGCTGGCGCCGGTGATAGCACCCGAGCGAGGAAGAACGTACGCGTTTCCGGAAATACTGCCCGGAGGCAAAGCAGTGTTATTCGTGGCTACCACTCCGGACGGAGAGGGGCCCAATATCGAAGTCCTTTCTTTCGCAGATCACCATAGGAAGACGTTGGTCCGGGGGGCGACTACCCCTCATTATCTGCCGAGCGGTCATCTGCTCTACGGCGATAAGGGGACGCTCTTCGCAGTCCGATTTGACGTCAACCGTTTAGAGACGCGGGGCACAGCAGTTCCAGTACTCAACGGGACGCCGCCTGAGCGCAGCGGCCTGTTTGGCTTTGACGTGTCTCACCAAGGCACGCTGGTCTACCGCAAGACAGGTTCTGGAATCATGACGGTTCAGTGGCTGGAGAGCTCAGGCGCGAACAAACCACTGCGCGCTGAGCCCGGCATTTATGCGAATCCACGTCTCTCACCCGATGGCCAGAGGCTGGCGTTGACGCTGATTGAAGGATTAAGGCAGGACGTCTGGGTCTATGACGAGCGGCGAGACTCGATGACGAGGCTGACGACCGGAGGATTCTATTCCCATCCCATTTGGAGCCCAGACGGCCAATATCTCGTCTTCACTGCGGGAGGCAGTGGTATGTTCTGGGCCCGCGCCGACGCGGCTGGTCAGCCGCAATTTTTGACGCTGAACAGGAATAGTCAGGTGCCGTCGTCGTTTTCGCCCGACGGCAAGCGGCTGGCGTACACCGAATTCAATATCCTGTCCCGCACGAACGAAATCTGGACCGTACCGGTTGAGTACACCGGAGGTCAGTTGCACGCCGGTACGCCGGAGCCTTTTTTTGCGACTGACTTCAACGCGGCAGCGCCGGCGTTCTCCCCCGACGGGCGTTGGCTGGCGTATCAATCGAGCGCGTCTGGACGATTCGAGGTGAGCGTCCAGGCGTTTCCGGCGCCGGCCTCGGGGCAAGGTGTCAAAGGGCCGATCTCCAGTCGCGGCGGAACGTCGCCGGTCTGGTCGCGAAGTGGTCGCGAATTGCTCTATAGGTCCGGTGACCGGATCATGACCGTGAGGTATACGGAGAAGGGCGGCCTGTTCGTCGCGGAGGAGCCCCGAGTGTGGGCGGCGAAGTTGGGGGGGCTCGCTTTCGATCTCGCATTGGATGGTAAGCGTCTGGCTGTGGTAACCCCTGTGGACTCATCAGAGGCAGACAGGACTGAGCACGATGTAGTCTTTCTCTTCAACTTCTTCGATTATCTGCAGCGCTTGGTCCCCAGCCGGTAGCGCTGCCCGTCCTCTTTGTCTCGGTGTCCCGAAGGGCTCGGTTCTTTCAGCTGAACGAGCGACCCGATCGTTTGTTTAACGTCAAGACCAGTAGACACGTCACGGCAGCAACGGCGGCGGTGACCGCGGCCCTTACGGCGACATCGTGCGCGCCGAACGCGCCGCGCGGGAGCACAGCGTACACAACACCGCCAGCAAAGATGCTGAAGACAGGAAGTAAGCGGGCACGCATGGGCACATTGTCGCACGCTGTAGGGCTCTTGCGACCGACGGAATCACTTCGACGAAGGTTAACGAGCAGTCGCGAAGCGTTTATCGACTTCGTCGTGTGAGGTGCGGTCACGCCCGCTGCCGAAATCGGGTCGCCCCCGGAAATGGCTGTTTCGTCGAGCGTCCGACGGGGCGCGCGGCGCGGGACTTCTCGAGTGGCCCGAATCGGTGATGAAACGATTCCAGCGCCTCGTGGAACGCGTGGAGTGCGTCGGCGTGGCGATTCAGCCGTTTCGTGAGAGGCCGCAACGCGTAGGCGCGCGAGTAACCGAGGCAATGTGGATTGGCAAGAGCATTGACTACCTCGGCTGGCCCCGTCGCAGATTCCACAGTCCGCGCGCCGAGAGGATGAAGGTGAAGCCCCCGAGCCCGCCGAGCGCCCAGAGTGTCCAGACGAAGAAGAAGCCGCCGGCGGACCTGGCGATCTCGCCGTAATGTGCCCCCCTCATGTGAATGACGGGCATGCCTGCCGCGAACAACCCGACGAGCAGCATGATGACGTACCCCGATCGCCGTTCGGCGAGCACGAGCGTCCCATACAGGAAGACCACGAGGACGAGCAGTGCCGTGTTTGAGGGCTCGGCCTTCGATATTCCGCGGACGATGTCGTCCGTAACGTGAAGCGTCAGCAAAAGAATCGAGAGCAGGGACGCGATGGTCAACGTAACGTTGTGTTTCATTTGATATTGTCCATAGCATGGACGTAGACGGTCTACTACTTGTTCCATCCTGACATCAGAAGCCATGCGGCTGGCAGGAGGCCGTCGCCCGACGAGAGACTGTTCACGACGTTAGACGATGCCATCGAGTGGGTCACGCCCTGACATCTCGCGATCGAAAGTCGTTGACGATCCGGAGATGGTGGAGCGCTCGGCGCGCGACCTTCCGGGGGAACCACCAGGGTGCCAGGGCTGGGTATCGTGTGCGGAAGTTTGCGACGGAAAAGGGCTGCATGGGAACCCCTCCGGTTTCTTGCAGGACGTACCGGAGCGATGGCGGCGTCGCACACCCCCTATCGCCGTGCGTCTCGCCCTAAGAGGTCCCAGCGGTTTCCCTCAACGTCCAGGAACTCCACCAGTCGGCCGTAGGGTTCATCGCGAGGCGACGAGACGAATTGCACTCCCGCGGCGACCATACGTTGGTAGGTCGCTTCGAAATCATCGACGCGCAAGAACATTCCGACACGACCCCCGAACTGCCGGCCCACACTGCCCATTTGTTGCTCGCCGTCAGCACGGGCCAGCAGGACGCCTGTCTGGCCTCCTGCTGGACGCACCACGACCCATCGTTTGGGGCGGCCGTCATTGGTCAGCGACGGCGTGTCTTCAAGCAACTCGAACTGTAGGACGTCAACGAAGAAACGGATCGCAACGTCGTAGTCCCGCACGACCAGCGCGACGAGTTCCAGATGCGACATCGTGGGTGAGATTACTCCCGAGTGGTGGCGAAGTGGCGATTCGCACGTCTGAACAGCCCAATCGCCACACGTCGCCTCGGCAAGGTCACGATTGAACCGGAGGAGAGAATCGTCGAGGGGGGATGCGGCGCGCGAGCTGTCGGGAGGCTCCAACCCGGGATGGCTGGCTGTAGCCGGTGCGGAAAGTTTCCATCAGAAAAGGAGGTAGGTCGCGTTTGTGGGCGAGTAACAGCCCGTGGCGAAAGTCGGGCACGGCCTACTAGTTGGACGCCGCTGGCAACTCTGCGCTCCGCTTGATGGCTCGCAACCACATCATCCGAATGATTGAGCTACCGGGATAGATGACACGCCAGTATGCGGCAAAACGCCAGCGAAGCGTCGCATTGGTTGCGAACACGCGCGTCTCCGTCGTCAGTCGCGTACGAGTCGCTCCAATGGATCGCAGCTGAAAATTCATGACAGCGATGGCAAAGCCCGGCGAGTGAATCGCGGTAAATGTCGCGGCCGTAATCTGTGGCGGCGGGTTCGCCCGTGCGGCCTTCGGCGCCGCCACAAACGTGCCGAGGACCATTTCACTCGGTGGTTCATCGGCGAGGAGATAGAAGCCACTGCTCAGCGCAACCTCGCAGAACGGTTTGTCGGCTGGGGGATTGAGAATGCTGTCAGGCGTTGGCTGTCCGAAGCGCCGAATGAATGTGAGCGTCCGCAGTAGCGCGATTTCGTTCACGGTGACGGCACAAATGGCGTTGTAGGTCCGTTCTGCGGACGCCTCGATCGTGGTCTCGTGCACTTCGCTGAATTGGTAGATCGGAACGATTCGGTCGAGCCGGCTGACGGGCGATGCCACGCGAGTCTCGCGCATAGGCCATGCCAGCGTGCCGATGCCGGCGGCAGTGGCGAGAAGCCAAGTAATGAAGGCTCGGCGCCGCGTACGCAGTCCGAGCCAGGAAATGGGCCGGATAAGTGCGAGCGCGGCCACCACGGCGACAAGGCCGAATGCGTACAGAAGGATCGACAGCAAGACACTTATTCTAATGAGCAGCCCGTCTTCACAGATCGCCTCGATCGGATCTCTCGTACTGCACTCTGCCTATGGCGATGGGCAAACGTGCAGGGAATCGACAGCCGACGATGCGGGTCACGACGACGGACTTGCCGACGGCCGCCAGTAGACCCCGTGTTTCCAGCGCGCGCGGCGGCTACGCTCGAGAACTTCCGGCGTCCGCGGCCCAGTGCTCAGGCACATCTACCGATCTACGCGCCATAGTGTCGTAGTGCTTCGCCGAACGGCATCGTGCGGATCGACGAACCAGACAATCCAGCCGTGCGACACCGACCGCCGGAGCCCTGTTCAATTCGGGACAGCCGCCGTCGCTGGCGGACGGTAGGGTGGGTTGGATTGGGAGGACATTCATGACGACCTTCAAAGTAGCCGGGATGCTCACGATGCTGGTGGTTGCCACCGTGGCGGCGGCGTGCGACCAGGTGAAATCACCAACGAGCCCAAGCGTGGCGGCGCGCCCAGCACTATCGCTCGTCTCAGACGCCGGAGCCGCTGCCGTGACTGCTGCAACAACCGGACAGCCGACGCCGACGGATCTCACGTCCCGCGGATGGACCTGTTTCACGCCGCCTGTTCCCAACCGGATCGTGTGCAGTCATCCGAACCAGGGCTCGCCTACGGTCGGCAATCCACCGCCTCAGGATCGCCCCGCGACCTTCACGTTCTGGCTGTTCGACGCATCCGGCGTCTTTACCGGCACCGAACTCCTGATTCGCACCGACCTTTACAAAGGTCAGCTCTGCGAGTCAACCGGTGCGCCGTACGAGTTCAGGCCATTCATTGGCTACTACGAATGTGTCCACACCCCAGGTCGCTGACCTTCAGGAGGTAATGACACGCGTCACGTAATCCGGCGCGGTCTGCTAGTTCGCTTCCGCTGTGGAGCGACATCCGCGGTCGGGGATTCACAACATTCCTCGACGACCGCGAGCTGTCGCAACGGAAACCGATTCAATGACCCAGGGCCCGTCTACTCGCCGCCGGTCTTGGAGGACCGAAAGGGAACCCCGAGGATGAGCTTCTCGAGTGTGGCAACGAGTTAACCCGGCGGCGCGCTCTCGGCTTCGGACGATGGCGCGTCCGCGTCGCTGTCGAGGTGAAAACTGCCGACGACGAGGTCCTCGAGCGTCACTCGGTTTTCTCGTCGGCGTGCCAATCCGAAACGCGGATTGATCGTTGTCTCCGCCCAAATACGCGCGACCCGACAACCGCAGTCCGTGTACAAAGGGTCGGGCGGCGTCAGTCGCGCGCACGCTTCGTTACGTAGAATGGATTCGTTAGAGCGATCGTCTCGCCGCTGAGTGTCGTCAGGCGGATCCAGGCATAGCCGTCCTCCGTCGGGCGCTGGAACACAGTCGCATCGGCAAGCTGCCGCGAATCGACGAGCCGTCCATTCCAGAACAGCTCGGCGCGCCAGATTTCGTTCAGGTCCCGCGTCCGGAGCACCTCAATCTGCAGCGCGTCTCCGGGCCGGTACCGCAACGAGTCTCCGATCATTCCCTGTTCAGCGCCGATCGATGCGGTGACCAGCGGCGGCATATCGTGCGCGCTCCGCATCACCATCACGCGACCCGCGCGGAGCCCATCGAGGATGGCCTCTTTCGACAAGCGATCCGCATAGACGCGAACCGAGGCACGGTCGATATCGTCCTGGGGAGAATGGAAGTCGCTCGTGCCGACCGCGGCGACGCGCCGACCTGACTCGACAAGCCGGTTCCAGAATGCGACCGCCGATTCCTGCGGTCCGGTGGCGCCATTCCAGATCTCCACGGCATCGATGTCGGATGGAATGGCGTGCCGCCACGCACAGCCGTCGCAGGTGGCGAACGGGTGATTGATCGAAAACAGTGCGCCGCTGCTGTGCGCTGCGCTCACGATCCGGCGAAGCTTGTCGGCGGCGTCCTGTTCGTCGGCTCGTACCCGGAAGTCGATCCAGCCTCCTGGCTCGAGCCCCCAGACGTTGGCGTGTCCGCTCGGTGTCGTGACTTCTTCGCCGACGATCGTGAGCGGCCGCGCCGTCGGCATGGACTGGACCGCATGGGCCGTGTTGTTGTGATCGGTGATCGCGACGAAATCGAGCCCCGCGCGTGAGGCGCGCGACAGAAGATCCGCCGTTGTGAGCGCGCCGTCGCTGTGGACCGTGTGGAGGTGCAGCCCGCCCGCGTACCATCTCCCCGGGTTCGGAAGCGGGCCGGCGCGGGTTGTTACTTCGATGTCGAGCGCCACTCCGTCAAACGGAACCTTGTGGAGTCCCACCAGAAGATGCCATTGACCGGACGGCAGAGGCCCGGCGCGATAGCCGAGACTTGCCTGGGTCTGGCCGATCACGATCGGCTCGCGATGATTGCCACCATAGCCGCGGAAATTCGAACCGCCAAGCTCGAGTGGACCAGGCTCGAATAGTCCCAGCTGGACCACCGTTTCGCCGCCGCCGTCGTCATAGCGGCACGACACCTTCAGCGTGTCGGTTGCCGGGGGAACGTCGATCGGCACGTAGCGGTACTGCTCGATGCCGTCGGCCGGCGCGTCGTAGCGGACATGGATTACGCGCGACGGGGCGCTGCCTGTGCTGACGTGGCGTTCGGAAAGCAACCCGTGGAGAGCAAGGGCGAGCAGGAAGAGCAGGGCGGTCCGCGTGACGACGCGCAGCCCGTTCACGCGAGATCGTCGGCCGCTGCGGACGCCCGTCCGGTCGCCAGCTCGTCGCGATCGGCGCCGGCGCGCGCGCAGTTGAACACCGCGCCGGACGGCGGCAC
>Ga0207641_10003012_pt1 | contig 15210 bp, 17 predicted proteins | sample KBSSwiS62_FD_184306 | JGI IMG/M metagenome (GOLD analysis project Ga0207641, IMG submission 184306) | Switchgrass rhizosphere microbial communities from Kellogg Biological Station, Michigan, USA - KBS Switchgrass S6-2 (SPAdes) (version 2) | ecosystem: Host-associated > Plants > Roots >... | reverse complement strand
TCGGCTTCTCACACCGCAACTCAGGCAGCGCCAACCCCCCGATCTCGAACCACGAGTCCTGATCCACCAGCAGGTCGATCCGCTCACGCACCGGCAGCCGACCAGACTCGCGGTCCCGGCGCAGCCCCCCCCGGCCCGCCACTCGCATACGCCGCCTCCTGCTTCGCCCGGAGGACGGCACGCAGCTCAGCCATCGTCTCCCCGCCAGGGGCGGACGTCGGGCTCGGCCGGGACGCTGTTCGTTGCCGTCACGGGACCGACCTCCGATGTCCGTTCGCCCTCTCGTCGAGCGACGCTAGGCTTTCAGACGACCGATTGGTAGATAGAATGCCGACGACACTGTCCCCACCCCGAGCGGAGCAGAGCATGGCGATCAGAACGGTACTCGTGGCGAACCGCGGCGAGATCGCCATACGCATCATCCGGGCATGCCACGAGCTCGGGCTGCGCGCGGTCGCCGTGTACTCGGACGCGGACGAGGGCGCACTGCACACGCGGCTCGCCGACGAGGCGCGGCGCATCGGACCGCCACCGGCCCGGTCCTCCTACCTGGACGCTGCAGCCCTGGTCGCCGCGGCCGCGGCTGCGGGCGCGGACGCGGTGCACCCGGGCTACGGCCTGCTGTCGGAGGACGCCGGGTTCGCCCGTGCGGTCCGCGCGGCGGGTCTGACGTTCGTCGGGCCCTCTCCCGAGGTCATCGCCACGATGGCGGACAAGGTCACCGCCCGTCGCCTCGCCGAGGAGTGCGGGGTGCCGGTGCCGCCCGGCACCGGGGACCTGACCCCCGAGCAGGCGCCCGCCGAGGCCGAGCGGATCGGCTACCCGGTGGTCGTGAAGGCGTCCTTCGGCGGCGGTGGCCGAGGCATGCGGGTCGTCGGGTCGGCCGCCGAGCTCGCCGACGCGATGGCCGCGGCCGGACGCGAGGCCGCCGCGGCCTTCGGCAGGCCCGAGGTCCACCTCGAGCGGTACCTGGAACGGCCGCGGCACGTGGAGGTGCAGGTGCTGGGCGACACCCAGGGCACGGTGGTCCACCTAGCCGACCGGGACTGTTCGGTGCAGCGCCGGCACCAGAAGCTGCTGGAGGAGGCACCCGCCTCCGGGCTGCCGGACGGACTGCGCTCCCGCCTCCTGGACGCGGCGCTCACCCTCTCCCGCAAGGTCGGCTACGTCGGGGCGGGTACCGTGGAGTTCCTCGTGCTCCCGGCGAGTGACGAGTTCTTCTTCCTCGAGATGAACACTCGGCTGCAGGTGGAGCACGGCGTCACCGAGCTCGTCACCGGGCGGGACATCGTGGCCACCCAGCTGCGCATCGCCGACGGCGAGCCGCTGCCGTTCACCCAGGCCGACGTGCAGGTCACCGGGCACGCGCTGCAGGCCCGAATCGCGGCCGAGGACCCGTGGCAGGACTTCCGCCCCGCCCCGGGGGCCATCACCGAGCTGCGTCTGCCCGAGGGCCCCGGCATCCGCAACGACTTCGGGGTGGAGTCCGGAGGGTCGGTGCCCCCGCACTACGACTCGATGTTCGGCAAGGTGCTCGTCCACGCCGAGAACCGGGACGACGCCCGGCGCCTGCTCGACGACGCGCTCGCCGGGCTGCGGGTGACCGGGATCCCGACCACCGCCCCCTTTCTGAGGCAGGTGCTGTCCTCGGCGTCCTTCGCCGCGGGCACGCACGACACCGGGTCCGTGGCGCGGGAGTGGACACCCGCCCCCGGGGGCCCCGTCGTCTCGCCCGCCGCGGCCGAGACCCGGGAAGCAGGGGGGTCGGCGACCGTCCGGCGGGTCCACATCGCCTCCGACCGGGGGCCGATCGATGTGGCGATCTACGGCCGGGCTACACCGGCCGCGGCCAGAGCGGTCCCGTCCTCCCGACCGGTCCGCGAACGGGCGGCGGCCGCGGGCGACGCGGCCGCAGCGGAAGCTGGGGCTCCCGTGGCCCCGATGGACGCCACCGTCGTGGCGGTCAAGGTCGAGCCCGGGCAGCAGGTCGAGCCCGGCGACGTCATCGCCGTCCTGGAGGCGATGAAGATGGAGATGGAGATCCGCGCCGACACCGCGGGCACCGTGGCCACCGTGCACGCCACCGCGGGCGCCTCCGTCCCCGCGGGCTCCCCCCTGGTCACGTTCGCCTGACCGGCCCGGGACGGTGTGGCGGCGACCTTCATCGGTCGCCGCCACCGTCCCGTCGTTCGGGTGCGTTCAGCTCCGGCGCATGCCCGCCAGGATGCTGTGCCCCATCGCCCCCGTACGGGGGAACAGCGCGATCCGCCGCTCCGCACGGTCCGCCAGCTGCTGGAGCCGGGCCGCACGGTCCGCGGCCGGGGTCTCGGCGGCCTCGACCCGTGCGATGTCGGGCGCCAGGACCCAGGTCTGTGCCAGCTGGCGCAGCAGCAGCCGCAGCCGCCTCCCGCGCTGGTGGGCGTCGCCGTCGCCGACCGCGGGGAGGACGTCGTCCAAGGCGGCGGTGACCTCGCGCAGGACGTCCCCGCCGGGGAGGTCGGCCGGGCCGGACGGCGCCGGGGTGCTCCGCAGCGCCACCCCCTCCAGCTCGGCCAGGCTCCCGACGACCAGCCGCTCCAGCGCGGGGACGAGCATCAGGTGCAGCAGCCGGTCCCGGCCCCGCACCGGGTTGGCCAGGGCGCCCAGGCAGCTGACCAGGTTGCGCACCAGGGTGACCGCCTGCCAGTACGCCAGTCGGTCGCCGTCCACCGAGATCCCGGCGTGCGGCTCGTAGTGCGCACGGACCCGGGCCGCGAAGTCCGGCAGCTCCAGGCCGTGCAGCACGGCCCGGACGGTGATCCAGGCCAGGTCGTCGACGGGATCGCCGAGGTGGGCGAACTCCCAGTCCAACAGGGCCGACACGGTGCCCTCGACGTGTAGGACGTTGCCCGGTCCCGCGTCCCCGTGGCAGAGCGCAAGCCGGACGGGCTCGCCGGGGAAGTGTTCGCGGAGTATCTGGAACGCCAGGTCGACGAGATCCGACCTGGGCCTGATCCGATCGGCCACCCGGGCCCACAGCTCGACGTCGTCCTCGGCCCGCCTGCCCCACCCCGGCAGCTCCATCCGCGCCGGATCCAGCGCGTGCAGCCGCCCGAGCTCGACCAGCAACCCGTCGAGCACGTCGTCCGACCACTCCGCGGTCCCGGCGGCCCGGGTGAGCAACATCCGCTTGCGCGGTTCGTCGAAGCCGAGCAGCCGCGGGGTCCGAACATCGGTGTCCGCGCCGGTGCGCAGCCCGTCCAGGGCCCGGTACACCACGGCCTCACGGGTGAGGGTGAGCTCGGTGCCGCTCAACGGGCCGTCGCCGTAGTCGGCTCGGGCGACGACGTCCCGGGGTCCGTCGGCGGTGTCCACCCGTGCGGCCACGAGGGATCGTGAGTTGCCTGCGCCGAGCGGTTCCCAGGACCGGACCGGCCCACCTGACACGGCCTCGACCCAGTCCCGCAGCTCGCCCTGGCCCGCCGTGGCCGTGACCGCGGTGCTCAGCGGACCGCTCCCGTGTCCTGCCGGTCCCACGCGGACTGCACGTGGAACCCCCGCTTGATCCCCGGGCGGTCGATCTTGCCGTTCCCGAGCCGGGCCAGCGGCTCGGAGTCGACGACCAGGTAGCGGGGCAGCTTGAGCCGGGTCAGGCGGGTGGCCGCGAACTCGAGCACGTCCTCCGGTGCCACAGCACCGCGGGTCACGACCACTGCGGCCACCTCCTCGGTCCGGATCGCGTCCGGCACGCCGAACACCAGGCACTCGACGACGTCCGGGTGCTCGATGAGGACGTTCTCCACCTCCTCGGGACTGATGTTCTCACCCGACCGCTTGATCATGTTCTTGAGCCGGCCCCGGAAGAACAACCGGCCCTCCTCGTCCACCTCGCCGTAGTCGCCGGAGCGGATCCAGCCGTCCACCAGGGTCGTGGCCGTGGCCTCCGGATCGTCCAGGTAACCCAGCATGACCTGGTCGTGGCGCAGTGCGATCTCGCCGATGTCCCCCGGCCCGAGGCGGGTGAACGACTCGTCGAACACCCCGATCTCGACACCGGCCATCGGCGTCCCGACGTAGCCCTCCCACTGGCCGCGGTACCCCGGCTCGCTGCCCGAGCAGAGCGCACCCGTCTCGGTCATCCCCCATACCGTGGACAGCTCGACCCCGAAACGCTGCCGGAAGGCCTCCATCCACACGTGTGTGATGATGTGGCGCATTGGGATCGCGCCGGCGGGCGGCGCCTTCTGCTGCGTCTCCATCAGCAGGTTCAGGTGTGCCGGGAAGAGGATCGACACTGTCGCCTCATGCTCTGCCACCTGCTGCCAGAAGCGCGACGGGCTGAACCGGTCGACGATCGTCAGTGCGCCACCGGTCCAGGTGGCGATCGCGGGAGCCACGAGGGCCCCGATGGCATGGCCCATCGTGAGGGGCAGGAAGTAGTTGTCGGACTCCGTGATCCCGAAGTGCTCGGCGAACGCCCGCCCGGCACTCGGGAAGACCCCCGCGCCGAGCACCACGCCCTTGGGGCGACCGGTGCTCCCCGACGTGTACAGGACGAGCGCCGGGTCCCGGTCGGAGTAGCCGGGCAGCGGCGGGTCGAGTGGCGCAGTCCGGCCCAGCGCGTCGAGCTCGACGACGGTCGCCCGCCCCGCCTCCACTCCCGGGGGAACCCCGTCCAGCACTACCGCCGTGAGCCGGGGAAAGCGGTCCAGGGCGGTGACCAGGGACCCGCCCACCGCACCGTCGGCGACCAGGACCACGCCACCACTGTGCTCGATCCGGAACGCGAGCTCGTCCACCGTGAGCTCGCCCTGCAGGGGGACCGCCACCGCGCCGAGCTCCTGCACCGCGAACAGCAGCATCAGCGTCTCCGCACGGTTGGACATGCCCAGCAGGACACGGTCCCCCCGCCTCACTCCGAGACCCACCAGACCCGCGGCGAACCGCCGCTGCGCCTCATCGAACTCGGCCACCGTCCAGGTGTGGCCCTCGACGTGCAGGAACGGCCGGTCCGCCGACTCCCGGCACCGTCGGTGCCACAGCTCGCGCCCGGTCTCCACCACCGTCACCGTCTTCGCCTCCTTGCGATCCGCCTCGACGTCGGAGCAGCGCCGACCGCCCGATCCGGGGGCGTCTACCTACCGTTTGACTGGTAATTGTGCGCCATCGTACGCACATGGGGCCGCGAGACAAGCCCCGAGAACGGAGGACGGCCATGGCGGCCCAAGCGGATGTGGGCCCTGCCGGGTGCGAGCTACACCGTCGACGCCGGAATCATGATCATCGGCGGGCAGGGACAGGTGACGATCGCGTCCCCGAGCTTCCTCATCGAGCACGACCGCGGCCTGGTGCTGTTCGACACCGGGCGCACCCCGGACGCGATCGGCGACCCCGTCAAGATCTTCGGCGCGCTCGCCGAGGAGGTCGACATGGTCTTCGAGGAATCCGATCGCCTCGACCTCCAGATCGCGGCGGTCGGCTTTCGGCCAGAGCAGGTGACCCCGGGGCACGTCCGCGCCGCCGAGCACCGCGGGCCCGCTCGACGACCACGCCTGCGCCCCGGCACTGCCGGGCAGCTGCGGGCTGCCGTCGACTGCGGTTCGGGCGCTCTCGGCTCGGGTCCGCGGCGACCATCGCGCCCTGGACCGGGAGTTCACCCGCCAGGAACGGGAGATCAGCGCGGTGCGACTTGACCCCACGGCGCCCCTGATCGCCCCGTCCCCCGCACACCGGTCGCCCGCGGTACGCACCGACTCACCTCGAAGCACCGAAGGCCCTCGGTGACCGCGTTGAGCACCGTTGACCTGCGACAACCGGTACCAGATGTGGGGCAGGTGGGGCTCGAACCCCACGACCTGACGGGTCTTCTATGACATCGCCAGCCATGCTCACCGAGAGTCTCCTGTGCTGGTCAGAGCAGCTTTCGCTGATCAGCCCTCGCGGACCAGCAGCAGGTCGGCCGCGTGTTCGTGAGCGGGGTTCCGCTGGTGTCGGCTTTTCGTCAATTTCGCCTGTTCCCCCAAGGTGTCCCGGCTCCCACGTGGCGAGTGTCGGTCTCGATCATGCGGTGCTGTGGTGATCTGTTGAGCGGTGGGGTTCAGGCGTAGCCTCGCTTGAGCATCATGGCTGCGGCCTTCTCGAACTCGGCGTCGGTCGGGATGGCGAAGTCCAAGGCATTGGCGTAGCGGGTGATGATGTTGAACAGGGCCGCGACCGCTGCGGCGTCCGTGAGCTGTTGCCGGGTGGTCCCTGCTGCTATCGCCGCTTGGGCTTGGGCGGCTTTCAATTGGTCAGGTGCAAGGTCATCGTTTCCAGGACGGCGAGCGTCGCGCGGAGTGCTTCTGAGATGGGTGCGGTGTGGTAGTCGGTGAGGCAGGCGTCCGCCACCGCGTTGTCCATGCCGCGTACGGCGATGGCGCGGTGGGCCCCGACGCAGAAGGGACACGAGTTCCACTTGGCGACCATCGCGGCCATCAGTTCTCGCTCCGCCACCGACCATTCGCTCGGTCCGCGCATCGCGTCCTGGGTCCACGCACCGAGGACCGGGCCGACGAAGTCCTTGTGGTAGAAGGCAACCCTGGCCGCGTCCGGGAGGCGCGCGCCCAGCGCCATCGAGATGATCCGGATTAGAGCCCTGCTACGGAGGCTGTCTCCGCGCTCGATCTCAGGCAGGCGCATCGGTCGCCTCCTCGATGGCGCGAGCAGCGGCGTCCCAGCGCGTCAGTCCCGCACCGATACACGCGGACATGACGATCTCGAACGCCGCTTTGTCGCTGCCCACTGCCTGCCGGACGGCCTCGACCTCCGCGTCGGTCACCTGGTAGGAGGCTTCACCGATCTGCCGGGCGAGGGTGTCGTACGGCCCGTCAGTAGGCGGCCCGCCTGCGGCTCTGGCCGACACGGCGGTCCGTAGCGACGTCTCGGTCACTCCGGTGTCGCCTGCCACCGCAGCGCGCAAGGCTTCCGCGTGATCGCGGTGCCGGGCGCCGGCGTCCGTGCTCATCTGACCTCTCCGCTGTCGTCGAGAATTGAGTCTGATGTGGACGCTAGCTGCTTGAGGCGCCGTTGGCTTGCCGTTGCGTTGCCGCGCGGAACCGTTCGAGGTAGAGGGGCCAGCCCTCGCCAGTGCCGAGGCTGGTGAAGCTCTGCCAGCCCTCGCCATGGCGGTCGAGGTGCCGGTGTTCGAGCACCACACGGGTGCGTTCGGGAGCTTCGGCCGTGAATCGGATTTCGACCTCGCTGGTGTGGTCCGGGTCGGACTCCAGCTGCCATCGCGGGCTGATGTCCCAGCTGATGACCAGCCGATGCGGTGGCTCGTACGCGAGAACCCGTGCCCAGGTGCACCGGCTGCCGTCGGTGCCGATGTCGTACACGGTTCCGCCGATCTGGGGCTCCAGCACTGTGCGTTCGATCGGCACCGCGAGCAGGTTGTGCTCGCGGGGCTTGATTTCGTCGAACCGGTCGGTGAACACGTGGAAGGCGTGCTCCACGGGGACGTCGACGACGATGTCGACCTGCAGCGCAGTCTGGTCTTGGGGAGTGGTGCTCATCGTGTTGGTGTCCCTTCCGCGGTCGGCGGGTAGGTCCGCTCGGCCAGGTCCTTGAAGTTCGTCAGGGTCTTGCGCCAGTAGGAGTCGAGCTCTCGGCGCATCTCATCCAGACCGCCTGCTCGCATCTCGTACAGCCGCATCCGACCCTGTTGCTGAACGTCGACCAGCCGCGCGTCCAGCAGAACGCGCAGGTGCTGCGACACGGCCGGCCTGCTCACTGGCAGGTCACGCGCGATTTCGGTGACCGAGCACGGCCCGCCGACGACGCGGGCGAACACCCTGCGCCGAGTGGGGTCGGCCAGGGCTTGCCACGGATCGGCGGTTGAGGCCACCATGACGCGTAAGCTACTACTTACGCGTCATGGTGTCGAGCAAGAGCGCCGAGCAGACACGAGCCGTGGGTGGTGGGCGTAGTGCGTTCTCAGCTGCTCGAGCTACCCGAGCGAGCGGTGATGTGCGCGGCGAGGTAGGCGGCGTCGGCGCTCACGAACCCGAGTAGTGCGGACCCGGCGGTGTGTTGCCAGGGTTGGCCGAGTACGTACAGCCCGGTGACCGGGGTGATGCCACGGACATGGCGAAGGTGTTCGTTCCCATCGAGGGCTTCGGGGATGTTGATCCAGCTGTGGTCGCGGTGGAATCCGGTTGCCCAGACAACGGTGGACACTCGCAGCGTGGCGCCGTCGGAGAACACGGCGTGGTTGTCGTGTGTGCTGATCAGGCGTGGCCGCAGGGTGGTGCCGGCTCGGCGGAGGTCGCGGGTGGACAGTCCGATGACGGTGCCTTCGCCGCGGCGCATCCAGTGGCCGCGACGGGAGGTGGCGGGTGCGGTGATCAGGCCGGTGATGGTTTGCCACCAGAAGATGTCGCGCCCGAGCGGGCGCTGGGGGACGGTGGCGTTGCGGGTGCCGATCGCGAGATCGACCGCGCGGGTGGTGGCGAGTTCGGAAGCGATCTGGAAGCCGGAGTTGCCGCCGCCGACGACCAGCACCGGGCCGGGCGGTACTTGGTCGGGGTTGCGGTAGCAGGAGCTGTGTAGCTGGGTCACCTGGATGGGGAGCATGGCCGGGATGGGCGACGACCGAGACGGTGACCGGCTACGGGGACTGTGGGACAAGTACGCGCCGCGGTACGACCGCGACCTTGGATTCTTCGAGAGGCTGCAGTTCGGCGGCGGTCGGCAGTGGGTGTACGCGCAGGCGACCGGGGACGTGCTGGAGGTTGCGGTCGGGACGGGGTTGAACCTGGCCCACTTTCCGGATGATGTGCGGTTGACCGGGATCGACTTCAGTCCGGCGATGCTGGATCTGGCTCGTCGGCGCGCCGCGGATCTCGGGCGCGAGGTCGTACCCGACTACCAGACTCGCCGCCCGCTGCCGCTCGTCGAAGTCGGGTTCGTCGTGGAACGGCCCGAACGCCTCAAGGCCGGCACCGTAGAACGCGGCGCCGCACGCAAACCAGCTGACAGAGCCAGCCGCCCCCGCTCGGCGGCAGCCGCCGGAGGCTGCCGTCAGGTGGCGACGGGCAGATCGGCCAGGCGCCATTCGAGCATCCCGTCGGCCAGCCGTCGAGCCGAGCGTCCGTGGGCGGTGAGCAGGCGGACGGCGTCGTGGGCGAGCACGCAGTAGGCGCCGCGGCAGTAGGCGACGATTTCCTGATCGAGCGGGAGTTCGGCGAGCCGGTCCGCGAGCTCCTCCACGGGAATCGACACGGCTCCGGGGATGTGCCCGGCGGCGTACTCCTGCGCGGGTCGCACGTCGATCACGGTCGCTTGCCCCGAGTCGACGCGTCGCAGCAGTTCCTCGCGGTCGACCTGGTCGGTGTCCGGTCCGAGGTAGGCGGCACGGGCGGTCGCCACCTCGGCCAGGTGTTCGCTGGCCACCGTGCGCACCAGTGCGTACAGGGCGGCGACGTCGGTGCCGGCGAGTCGGTAGAAGATCTTGGTGCCGTCGCGGCGGGTGGCGACCAGGTTGGCCCGCTTGAGGGTCTGCAGATGCGCCGAGGCGGTGGTCAGCCCGAGTTCCGCGGCGCGCGCGAGTGCCTCGACGGTGCGCTCGCCCTGGGCTAGCAGGTCGAGCAGTTCCAGGCGCTTGCCGCTGCCCATCGCCTTGCCGACCTGAGCGAACAGGTCGAACAACGCGTTCTTGGTGTCTCGGTCACCCATGGTTCTCCAATCATCTGTGGAATAGTGTAGAACAAGTTGAGTCAAGGAGGTGGCAGGGGTGAGCACGATCGACGTGGTTCCGCTCGTCGACGAAGGATTGGGCAACTCCGCCTACCTGGTCGATCTCGGCGACGGCCGGGCGATGGTGGTCGACGTGAGTCTCGACCTGCGCGCGACGTCCGATGCCGCGCGACGCCGGGGGCTGACGGTCGCGTTCGCCGCCGACACGCACCTGCACGCGGACTTCCTGTCCGGCGCCCGGCAGTTGTCGGCGACCGAGGGCACGCGAGTGCTGGCTTCGGCGGACGGGCACCGCGAGTTCACCCACAGCGGCTTACGCGACGGTGACGAGGTCGACCTCGGCGGCCTGCGGCTGCGGGCGTTGGGCACCCCCGGCCACACCCACGAGCATCTGTCGTTCCTGCTGCTGGACGGCGACCGCCCGGTCGGGGTCTTCACCGGCGGTTCCCTGCTCGTGGGCTCCGCGGCCCGCACCGACCTCGTCTCTCCGGAACAGACCGAGGCGCTGGCTCGCGCCCAGTACGCCTCGTTACGTCGGCTCGCCGAGCTTCCGGACGAGGTCGCCGTGTGGCCGACGCACGGCGCTGGATCGTTCTGCTCGGCCCCGCCCGGCACCGACCGGGTCAGCACGATCGGCCGGGAGAAAGCCACGAATCCGTTGCTGCGCAATGACGACGAAGACGACTTCGTCGCCGCGCTGCTCGGCTCGCTCGGCAGTTATCCGCCATACTTCCTGCGGTTGGGTGAGATCAACCGCCGCGGGCCGGCCGTGCTCGACCAGGCCCCAGGACTCCGCCCTCTCGATGTCACTGCCGTGCGGGCGATGCTCGCCGACGGCGCACGGCTGGTGGACGTGCGGCCCGTCGCGGAGGTCGCCGCCGTGCACGTGCCGGGGGCGTTGTCCATCCCGCTGCGGCCGGTGTTCGCGTCCTGGCTCGGCTGGCTCGCCCCGCACGACCGGCCGCTGATCATCCTGCGCGCGGCCGACCAGGATCCAGCGGAGATCGCCTGGCAGGCCACCAAAATCGGCTACACCAACCTCGCCGGAGAACTCTCCGGCGGCATCGACGCCTGGACTGCCGCCGGCCACGCCACCACCAGCACCCGCCTGGTCGGCCCCGGGGACGTGGAGGGCCGGGTGCTCGACATCCGGCAGACCCCGGAGTTCGCCGCCGGGCACCTGCCCGAAGCCCTGCACGTCGAACTCGGCGAGTTGCCCCGCCGCGCCGACGAGGTACCGGGCGAACCGCTGGTGGTGATGTGCGGGCACGGGGAACGCGCGATGGGCGCGGCCAGCCTGCTCGAACACGCCGGCCACCGCGACCTCGCCGTGCTGACCGGCGGCCCCGCCGACTGGGCGACGGCGACTGGCCGGCACTTGGAGACCGGGCTATGACCCGCGCCGCCGCGGACCTGCGGTTGGGTATCCGCGCCAACCTCGCCCAGTTCAGCCTGCTCGTCGCGGTCAACGCGCTGGTCGGCGGCGTGCTCGGGCAGGAACGCACCGTGCTGCCGCTGCTGGCCGAGCAGACCTTCCACCTGACCGGGTACACGTTCCTGCTGACCTATGTGCTGGCCTTCGGCCTCACCAAAGCCGCCACCAACTACTTCGCCGGCAGCTGGTCGGACCGGTTCGGCCGCAAACCCGTCCTGCTCGCTGGGTGGCTCGTGGCGATCCCGATCCCGCTGATGCTGATCTGGGCGCCCTCGTGGGGCTGGGTCGTGGCCGCCAACGTGCTGCTCGGCATCAACCAGGGACTGACCTGGTCCACCACCGTGATCATGAAGATCGACCTCGCCGGTCCCGACCGCCGTGGCCTGGCGATGGGGCTGAACGAGGCCGCCGGCTACATCGCGGTCGCCGTCACCGCGCTGGCCACCGGCTACCTCGCCGCCCACTACGGGCTGCGGCCCGCCCCGTTCCTGCTCGGCGCGGCCTACGTCGCGCTGGGCATCGGGCTGACCGGGCTCGCGGTGCGCGAAACCCGCGAGCACGCCCGCCTGGAAGCCACCCGCCACGCCACCCGCACCGACGGCCGGCACGATCACCTGCACGCCGAGCTGACCAACCGGCAGGTCTTCGGCCACACCAGCCTGCACGAACCCGCGCTGTCGGCGGCCAGCCAAGCCGGGATGGTCAACAACCTCAACGACGGCCTCGCCTGGGGCCTGTTCCCGATCCTGTTCGCCGCTGCCGGACTCTCGGTGTCACACATCGGGATCCTTGCCGCGGTATATCCCGCGGTGTGGGGGCTGGGCCAACTGGTCACCGGGCCGCTGTCGGACCGTTGGGGCCGCAAACACCTCATCACCGCGGGCATGCTCCTGCAGGCTGCCGCGCTCGCCGTCGTTGCCCTCGCGGACACCTTCACCCTGTGGCTGGTGGCCGCCGTCTTCCTCGGTGTCGGCACCGCCATGGTCTACCCGACGCTGCTCGCCACGATCGGCGACGTCGCCCACCCGGCGTGGCGCGCCCGCGCGGTCGGGGTATACCGGTTGTGGCGCGACGGCGGCTTCGCAGTCGGCGCCGTCCTCGCCGGCGTCGTTGCCGACCTATGGGGGCTGCGCGCCGCGGTCTGGGTCGTCGCCGCCCTCACGGCGTTCTCCGGTGTCATCGTCGCGATCCGGATGTACGAGACGCACCCGAAAGCCGACCGCTCCAAGCACATCACCGCCTCGGATGAAGGTGCCGCATGACTGTCCCCAGTGGACTCGCCGAGGGTCCGATCTACCTGGACTACAACGCCACCACGCCGGTTGACCCCGCTGTCGCCGAGGCGATGCAGCCGTGCCTGAGCACCATGTTCGGCAACCCGTCCAGCGACCACTACTACGGCCACGGCCCGCACGCCGCACTGGATCAGGCCCGCGACCAGGTCACCGCTCTCATCGGGGCTGGTGGCGGCCGAATCGTGTTCAGCGGGTCGGGCTCCGAGGCCGGCAACCTCGCCATCCGGGGCGCGGTCCTCGCCTCCGGGCGTGACCGGCCACACGTGATCACCCAACACACCGAACACCCCGCCGTGCTGCAGGCATGTGCCGCCTTGCGCCGCTGGCACGTTCCACAGTGATGCCGCCCAAGCGATCGGGAAGATCTCGTTCGACGTCGCCGCCCTGGACGTGGACCTGCTCACCGTGGTCGGGCACAAGGTGTACGCGCCCAAGGGCATCGCCGCGCTGTACGCGCGCTCAAGTGTTGCCTTGGAGCCCGTGGTGTATGGCGGCGGGCAGGAGCACGGCCTGCGCGCGGGCACCGAGAATGTCGCGCTCGCCGTCGGGCTCGGCGTCGCCGCTCGGCTCGCGGCCGACGACCTCGCCGCGGGCCGTCATCACCGCTTGCAGCAACTGCAGGATCGGCTGCACGAGCGCCTCGCCGCCGGTCTGCCCGACCGCGTACTGCTCAATGGGCCGGCCACCGCGCGCCGGCCGAACACGGTCAACGTCAGTATCCGCGGCAGCGCCGGGCACGAGCTGCTCGCCGCGCTACCGGGTGTCGCCGCGTCCATCGGCTCGGCCTGCCACAGCGGCACCCACGAACCCTCACCGGTGCTGACCACGATGGGCCTGAACACCGACCGCAGCCTGTCCGCGCTGCGGCTGTCCCTGGGCCGCTGGAGCACCACCGACGACATCGATCGGGCCGCCACCCAGATCGTCAAGGCCGGGTGGGACACCGGCAAACGCTGACCCGCCAACGGGAAACCGGAGATTCATGACCGAGGCGAACCTCACGTCCATCCAGCCGTGATGGGTGCCAACCAAGGCGCGGAGAGGGGGACGCCTGGCGGGGAGGGCCGAGTCCGTCCAGTCTCGTTCTGGACTGGACGGACCCGGCCACCAACATCAGCTGACCGCGATGGTCACCGCGGCCGTGTGGAGCACACCGCCGGTCTGGAACTGCAGGAACAGCCTCCAGTTGCCGGGCTTGGGCAGCATCGCCTCGAACGTCAGCGTCGGGCCGCCGTGGTCGCCGCTTATCGTGCCGTGCGGGTGCAGATGCGCGAAGGCGAGATCGCCGTCGTGGAACGCGGTCAGGTGGGCGTAGGTGTCCAGATAGGGCTGCAGGTCGGTGACCGGCGTGCCGTCCTTGGCGACCGTGACCCTGAGCTCGTGGCTCATCCCGGCTTTGAGCTGATCGGCGGCGAGGGTCAGGGTGTAGCCGTCGACCTGCGTGGTGGCCGACGCGACCGGCACCGGTGTGGTGGGGGCGTTGCCGGGCACCGTGATCTGCTGGCTGAGCACCAGCGGCACCGCCTTGCCGGCGCCGTCCTTGGTGATGAACGAGGTGTAGGCCCGGTAGGTGCCGGGCTGCAGCGGCAGCAGCGGCGCCGTCCACGTGCCATCCGCCGCCATCTCGGGGTGGATGTGCTGGAAGCCGGTCAGGTCCGAGCGGATCAGGTAGAAGTGCATTAGCTTGGTCTGGTCGGGCTCAAAGCTGGTGACCGGTGTGCCGTTGGCGCTGTGGATCTGGAACCGCAACGGCGTGGCGTGTCCAGCCGGCAACGCAGCGGTGCTCGGGGCGAACGTGAACCCGGAGGCTGAGGCGGTCAATCCGTCCCCGGAGAGCATGTCGGCTTCCATGCCGGGCATGCCGTGCCGGCTCGCAGAGGTGGAGGCAGGCGTCGAGCCGTGATCCATCCCCGACATGCCGGAGGAGGAGTCACTGCCGCAGGCGACCGCGGCGAATCCGACCACTGCAGCAACGACGGTCGTGCTGAGCGCGCGACGAAGTCGCGCATGTGTACGAGTACGCATGAGGATCAACAATCTTCCGGACGGCGCGCGTCAACGCGCATGGTGAACAGAGGGACGTCGTGGTGACCGGAAATCCCGGTCACCGAGTCCCTGTCACGTCCGGGACACGCACAGGCTCACCAGCAGGGCAGGACCCGCTCTGGGCATCGCACACCCGGCGCGCAGTTCGCCGGGCGTCGGATGTCCGAGCGTCGCGGGTGTGGCCAGCCCGGCGGCCGGCAGCGCAAGTGGCCCGGCCAAGTCGCTCCGAGGTGGCGTGGAGACGCACAGCGTGCCGTGTCCACCAGCGTGGGGCGAGGCCGCCAGCAGCGCGGAGTCGGGCGTGCTCGTCACTGCCTCAGCCATCGCGGTGTCGTGCGCACTGGCGACCGTCGGCGCCGTACTGCTCGTGGTCATCGCCGGGGTGCCACCCGGACAGCCAGCCCCTGCCGCCACGCCGACACCGTGCATGAGCAGCAGCCCGACCAGCACCGTGCACGCGGTCAGCAGCCGGGCGATCACCCGGACCGCCGGCAGCACCCTGTCCACCGCGCTCCCTCCGCTCGTTAGCTCGGCCAGGCGCCCGCCAGCGTAGGCGCGCGCTGCGCCGGTGCCAGTGCGTGGGGTCGGAGTATGCATGCTCAGTGGCGGTGCTCGTCGTGCCGGTTGTGATCGTGGGATGGCGTGTCGGGTGAGCCGCCCATCATCCGCAGCATGCCGATCCCCAAGTCCAACCGTGGTCGCACCCTGCCCCGGCTCCCGGTT
>Ga0207641_10003010_pt1 | contig 15213 bp, 16 predicted proteins | sample KBSSwiS62_FD_184306 | JGI IMG/M metagenome (GOLD analysis project Ga0207641, IMG submission 184306) | Switchgrass rhizosphere microbial communities from Kellogg Biological Station, Michigan, USA - KBS Switchgrass S6-2 (SPAdes) (version 2) | ecosystem: Host-associated > Plants > Roots >... | reverse complement strand
TTCCGCCGAAAGACGCGTTCGTGGTGAAGAAGCTTCGCGACGCCGGCGCGATCATCCTCGCGAAGCTGAACATGTCCGAGTTCGCCTCCGGCGGGACCTACAGCTCGCTCGGCGGCCAGTCGCTCAACCCGCACGACCTCGCGCGCGGGCCGTCGGGTTCGTCGGGCGGCACCGGTGTCGCGGTGGCGGCGGCGTACGCGCCGATCGGGATGGGGACGGACACGGGTGGATCGATTCGCGGACCGGCCACGTCGAACGGCATCGCCGCGCTCAAGCCCACGCACGGGCTGCTCAGCCGATCGGGGATCATCCCGCTCGCGCTCAGCTTCGACACCGGCGGTCCGATGGCGCGCAGCGTCTACGACGTCGCGGCGGCGCTGGGGATCATGACCGGGATCGACCCGGCCGACGCGGCGACCTCGAAGAGCGACGGGAAGTTTCAGACGGATTACACGAAGGAGCTGCGCGCCGATGCGCTGCGCGGCGCGCGCATCGGTGTGGCGCGCGACTTCATGGGCGCCGATCCCGACGTCGACTGGGTGATGGAAGCGGCGTTCGCGGCGATGCGCAAGGCAGGCGCGACGCTGGTCGACGTGCGGTACCCGAAATGGCTGCTCGATGTAAAAGGGGAGTTTTACACCGCCGTTCGCTATCCGGAATTTACGGCGCAGATTGCGGAGTACTTGAAGGGGACTGGTCCGAAGTATCCGAAGACGCTCGCCGAGCTCATCGATCGCGCCAACCAGTTCAATGCGACACGTGCCGACGGTGTGCGTCCGAACCCCAGCCGCTGGACGCTGTTCAAGCGCGAGCTCGAGAGCGGCAGCATGACGGATTACCGCTACACCGCCGTTCACGACTTCGGTCTGCCGATGATCCGAGCGGTTGTCGAGGGGATGCTGGCGTCGCAGCAGCTCGACGCGATCGCGTATCCGACCGCCTCGCGCCGGCCGGCGCTGATCGCCGCGCTGCCGCCGGGCGCCGGCACGACGACAGCGTCCGCATTGTCCGCCGCCGGCCTCGCCGCCAGCGACATCGCGAACCTTACCGGCTTTCCTGATCTGATCGTACCGGCGGGGTTCACCGGAGACAGCCTGCCGGTGGGACTGTCATTCCTCGGCCCCGCGTTCAGCGAGCCGAAGCTGCTCGCGCTCGGTTACAGCTTCGAGCAGGCGACGAAGGCGCGCCGGCGTCCGATCCACACGCCGGCTCTGCCCGGGGAGGGGATTGGAGTGCCCTGATAACGGTTTCGGATACGTAGTGTCCGGCTTTAGCCGGACCTTGATGTCTGCGTTAGCCGGACCTCGGTGTCGTTACATCTTTCACGATCTCCCAGTCGCCGAGTAATCGAACGGTGGCGCAACTCGGCCCGCCGTCCCTGCCTGTCCCCGGGATTCGCGCCTGGAGGAGGATCGACCAGGACCAACCGAATAGGAAGTTCATTCTGCATGCATGGCTCTTCGATTCATGGGAATTCCAAAAGCACGATCGTGCTGTCTCCTTCTCGCTCGCACTGACGGTCATCCCCAACCGTACAGGCTCGCCGGATTGTGAACCAAAAGCTTTCGTCTGAGCGCCTCGTCGGGCACGATCAGCGGCACCAGGTCGACGAGATCTCCGTCATTCGGCATATGCCGGCCGACGTTCGGGTGGGGCCAGTCGGTGCCCCACAGCACGCGATCAGGCGCCGCGTTGACCAGCGCCTGCGCGAAAGGAATGGCGTCGACAAACGGCGAGCCCGCTGCGGACACGCGCTCGGCGCCGCACACTTTGACCCAGCAGTTGCCGACTTTCATCAGTTCGAGAAGCGCGCGGAACGGCCCCTGCTCCAGGCCTGCGCCCGCGTTGACGCGGCCCATGTGATCAATCACGAAGGGCAAAGAGAGTGCGCGAAGGAGGCCAGTCAGTTCAACGATATCAGCCGCGTCCAGATGTACGACGAGATGCCATCCGAGCGGCTGAATGCGCTGAAGGACATGATTGAAGACATTCATGTCCGGCATACCGCCCAGATGGCTGACGAAGTTGAAGCGCACGCCCCTGATGCCGCCCTCATGTAGGGCGGCATAGTCCTTCTCAGTGAAAGACCCATCGACGATGGCGATCCCGCGATACTGACCGCCGCTCGTCGCGATGGCATCGAGCATCGCGCGGTTGTCCGTGCCGTGGCAGCTTGCCTGAACGATGACAGCCCGCTGGATACCTAAGATCTCATGCAGCGCTGACAGGCGCTCTTTGGGGGCGTCGGGCGGCGTGTAAGCGCGACCTGGCGCGTACGGGAATACTGCGGCTGGCCCGAAGACATGGCAATGCGCGTCGCACGCGAGCGGCGGCATGCTGAATCGCGGCGCCCTCGTCTCAGGATTGGGCGCCTCACAAGAGTTCACGTCGCCTCAGACGATGCAAGAGGTTCCGACTCATGCGAACGTGCGAAGGACTGTAGAATCCGCACACGAATGCAGTCAAATCCAAGCGCTCTCGAAGTCAGGACCATGAAGCAGGTTGCCCTGCGGATTGTGCCATTCTTGATGGTCTGCTATTTCGTGTCCTTCGTCGACCGGGTCAATCTGGGATTCGCGGCACTGCAGATGGTGAAGGACCTTCACCTGTCACCCACGGTATTCGGCTTCGGCGGTGGCATTTTCTTCGTCTCGTACTTCCTGTGCGAGGTGCCGAGCAACTTGTTCCTCGAGAAGTTCGGCGCCCGCCGCTGGCTCGCTCGCATCATGATCACGTGGGGAGTGCTGGCGGGCGGAATGGCGTTGGTCAAAGGGCCGCAGTCACTCTATCTGATGCGGCTTCTGCTAGGGGCGGCCGAAGCGGGATTCTTTCCCGGCGTGATTCTCTACCTCACCTATTGGTTTCCCGCCGAGTACCGCGCCCGGATCGTCGGTTTGTTCATGGTCGCCATTCCGGTCTCGAGCTTTGTCGGATCGCCCATCTCGGCGGCACTCCTCGAAACCGACGGATGGTTTGGGCTCCGTGGATGGCAGTGGATGTTCATCGTGGAGGCTCTTCCCGCTGTCTTGCTGGGGCTGGCGTGCCTGTTCGTTCTGAGCGACCGGCCGGCGGACGCGCGCTGGCTCGGGAGCGATGAGCGCAACTGGTTGCTGTCGAGGCTTCGTGCCGAGGGCCGCCGAGGGAGGCTAGTCAGGCAGATGAGCGTGTGGCAAGTGTTGTGGAACAAGCATGTGCTGGTGCTGAGCGTGGTGTTGGCGGGGAGCACGGCGGTGAGCAGCGGGCTCCAGCTCTGGCAGCCGCAGATCATCAAGTCGTACGGTCTCACAAACATGCAGACCGGCCTGCTCAATTCCATTCCCTTTGCGCTGGCGTCCGTCATCATGATTTGGTGGGGGAGGCGATCGGACCAGACTGGTGAGCGGATCTGGCACGCGTCCCTGCCTCTTATGCTGACCGCAGTCAGCCTGGGGTTCGCGCTTCTTTTCGACTCGCTCCTCTCCATCATCGTCATCCTGTGCCTGGCCGTCATCGGTATCTACGCGGGCAAAGGACCGGCGTGGGCGGTTTCGACCGAGTGGCTTTCGGCTGGCACGGCGGCCGCTGGCCTGGCGCAGATTAACGCCATCAGCAATCTCGCCGGCTTCGGCACGACGTATGTGATGGGCTACATCAAGGACGCGACCGGAAAGTTCACGCTGGCGCTTGTACCACTCGTAGCGTTGGCAACGGCGGCAGCTTTGGCCATCCTCTGGATTGGCCGGGTGGAGACACGGAACGCGCTCGCTGGAGGCAACTCAGCAACGGTTGGGCCATGATGCGCCCCCAGACAATCGTACATGCCGAATGAGATCTGCGAGACCAAGCCATAGCGAGTCAAGCAGGGCGGCGCCTACAGTTTTCGCAGATGCGCCAGCAGCGCAGGGCGCTCTTCGGGCGTAGGCTGGCGATCAAAGTGCAGGCCGTCCGTCGACGCATCCGGCGGCACCGGGGTGAGGACCGCCGTCACTCGCACCCGCTTGAAGAACTCGTTGTAATGATCGACGACGTCTTCCAGGGTGGCCGCGCTGTGGTTGACCAGCGCGCCGAGCGCCTGCTCCTGTAGCGTTGCCATCCGGCCGTCCAACTGATAACCGCCTGTCTGGTTCGGTCCCCGCGGCCGGGGTTGACGCCGTCGGGTCCCGTCAGCTTCACATCATTGACGCACGGAACACCGGTTACCGAAACGCGTCGGCATGATCGGTGGCCCACTGGCGAAAGGTGCGGGCGGGCGTCCCGATGATGTCGGCGACGGTGGAGGTCACGAACGCCGGCTGCCCGATCGCCGCGCCCCACGCGTTCAGCAACATGTTGACGACCGGAGGCGGCCAGCGGCCTTCCGTCTCGCGACGGAACGCGTCGGGCGTCAGCTCCTCGAACCGGATCGGACGGCCGATCGTGTCCGCAATGATGCTGACCTGCTCGGCCTGGCTCAGCGACTCGGGGCCCGTCAGAACGTAGTCGCCGCCGGCGTGGCCATCCTGGTACAACGCGCGCGCGACCACGGCCGCGATATCGCGTTCGTCGATTGGTGCTGTCTCGGCCGCCCCGTACGGCCATCGGACGACGCCGCTGTTTCGGATGGCGTCCGCCCACCAGAACGTCACGTTCGACGCGAACATTCCTGGCCGGATCATCGTGGCCGCCAGGCCGGCGGCCGCGATCGATCGCTCGATGCCGGCGTGAAGGGCAGCCATCGGATTCGGCTGCTGAAAAAACGGGTGCTTGGTCTGGTGCGGCGATGACAGAAAGACGACGCGTCGCGTGTGGGCCGCGAGGTGTTCGACGACGGCGCTGACTGTCGCTGAAGGGGCGGTCCACAGCAGGAATACAGCACCGACACCTTGCAGAGCCGCGTCCAGCGAATCGGGGGTAGTGAGATCGCCCGCGAAGACCTCGACGGCCGCCGGCAACTCCGCCGCTGACGGCCGGCGCGTCAGCGCACGCACCGGAACGCCGGCAGCCCGCAATTCGGCGACCACCAGACGGCCGACGCGGCCAGTGGCGCCCGTGACGAGGACCGGGTTCAGATTCCTGTTTACCACGCCCAACGTTCTGATCTGTGGTCAGTTCCGCTCGCGGCAAGAAAAATTCGCGGCGTCGTTCGTGTCTCCGCTCCCTTTGTAGATCGCGACTTGCGGATACGGACACAGGGGGCGCGAGCGGTCGACCACACCGTTGATGGAATGCGTGGCGACGACGGCGTCGGGCGCGATGCCCTGTTCCAGCCACCGCTCGAGCGCGGTCTGCATGTCGAACGCGTTCGGACCAGTTCCGCCGAAACAATGGCCCATTCCCGGAGCCATGAACAACCGATAAAAGCTCCGCACGTCTTTCAGCACCGCGGGGCGATCCTGCCTGGCGGCTCCAAAAAACGAAAGCACGCTCTCGTAGTAGTCGATGCTGTTTTGCGCGGCGATCAGCTGATCGCTCCAGCCGTGATATTGCAGCAGCTTTCCCCCACGGCGCCGGAACTCTCCGAGATTGGGATCGGTGGCGTTGAGAATCGGAGCAAACGCCGATTCCCCCTTGCGGAACGCCTGGTAGCCAGCCGGATCCGAGAACTGAAATGTCCGCCAGTCCCAGTTGGGATCGGCGAACACGAGCCACTTGTAATGCGCGATCGGAATGGTAAACGGACTGGAGACGTCGCGGTTGGGCCAGAACGGCTCACTCCCCGGCGCCAGACCCGGATAGAGCTGCGCACCCGTGGTCGGATCCTTGAGCCCGCCGTACACGCGGCGAGCCGCCTCCACCTGCGCGGGCGTCAGGCAGGTTCCGGGCGCCTGATTGGGCTCGCACTTCAACGCCGACGGGTCGAACCTGCAGCGCCGCGGATCGTCGAGCACGCCGTCGACGACGCCATCCGCGCCGTCGCACGCCGCGAGGACACCGCGGTAGAGCAGTCCCAGCGCGGAGGACGGCAGGTTGTTCCTCGAATCCTTGAAGGTTGCCAGGATGGCGTCGAGGTCGCCCGCCATCAGCCGGGTCCAGTTGTTCGCTGGCGCGCCGGCGACGATGGCGTCGTAGTCGGCCGGGAACCGCTGCGCCTCCATCAGGCCTTCGTATCCGCCTGACGAACAGCCGATCCAATAGGACCGTTCCGGAGGCTTGCCGTAGAGCGCACGCACGAGCGCTTTCGCTTGCAACGTCGTTTCGTGATACGACCGATAGGCAAAGTCGATGAGCTGTTCCGGATAGTCGAACGCGAATCGCGCCATGTCCGCGCCGGGCCTGTCTTCGTGACCGGTATTCGTGGACGCGCTCGCATTGTTGCGGCGGATTTGTTCGGCAAGGCCGCCGAACGGGATGCTGCCCGCCCAGCCACCATTGCCCACGCCGGAGAATCTGCCGTTCCAGGTCTGCAACGGCAGCCACGCTTCGAAGAGGATGTGCGAATCACGCGTCGGCGCGATCTCGCCTGCGACACGGCAGAACGGTGGCAGGTTGGTGATCGCGTTCCTCGAGCCTGGTGGCGTGAACGATCCGCTGCTCACGGCCTCGGCCGTGCGAATCGTCGTGTTTGGGAGACGCTGACTGGCCAGCTCGGCGCACGAGGCTGCGGTCGGGGTCGGCGCGGACGGCGCCTGTGCGGCGGTCGCAGTGGACAGGCACAGACTCCAGATGGCAAGGGCCCATAGTCTCGAGGTCGTCACGCACGTCCTCCCTTCGGCACGGCTACTGACGCGCCGCGGCGCGCGGCGCGCGAATGGCACGGCCGGGTCTGGCAGCCGTCACGTTGCCGCCGTCGACGACGGGTTGGCCGCCGATGATCACATACGGGATACCCGCCGATGGGATCGTGGCGTTCTCGTAGGTCGACCGATCGATCACGGTCGCCGGGTCGAACACCGTGAGGTCGGCGTCGGCGTCCACCTTGATGCGCCCCTTGTTCGCCATGGCCGGCGTCCGCCGCTCGAGCCGGCGGGCCGGTTCGAGCGTCATCCGTCGCACCGCTTCCATGAGCGGCACGACCTTCTCCTCACGCACGTACTTGCCCAGCACCTTGGCGTAGGTCCCCGAGGTGCGCGGGTGGCCGCGGCCGTTTTCGATGAAGCCGTCGCTGGCGATCATCGCGAGCGGGCTGGCGATGGCCGCACGCGTCTGTTCTTCGGATCGCCCGTGGATGATTATCGTTCCGCCGGCCTCGCGCGCCTTGGCGAACGTCGCGCGGGTGAGGCGCTCGCCGGTCGAGACGAGTTGGTGCAGCGTGAAGCGTGCGTCCGGCCACGACCGCCAATCGTCGAACAGCGCCGACTGGATCTCCGTCATGCCGGCGCCATAGGGATACGCTTCGGTCGTCACGTCCTGTCCGGCGTCGCGCGCGGCCTTGATCGCCGCGAGAAACGCGTCGATTTCCGTGTCCGCGGACGAATTGACGTGGACGATGTGCAGGGGAGCGTGCGCGGCGGCGGCCGCGGCGATTGTTTCCTGCAGGCCCTTGATCCCACCGCGCATGTGAATGTGCGCCGAGACGCCGCCCTCGGCCGCGACGCGGAACATGCGTTCGATTTCCGACATCGGCGCGCCTGGTGTGTACGCGCTCCCGAATCCCATGGCGACTGCGCCCTGAGCGAGCCCGTCGCGCAGAATCGCCTCCATCGCCGCCATCTGCTCGTCGGTGGCGGTGCCGCTGCCGCCGATCCCGGCCGGCAGCAGTCCCGTGCCGGGATCGCCCAGCACTTTCATCCGCGCCGGAATGTGTCCGACTGACACGCCGTAGTTGACGATCTGGCCGGGTTCGCGCGTGGCATACCACGCCGCGACATTGCCGGTGCCGACCTCCAGCTCGAACGCGGAGGTGACGCCGTCGCGCACCATCAGGCGGTACGATTCCTCCTGCTGCCCGTGCTCGTGGAGGTCGATGAAACCGGGTGACACGACGTGGCGGGACGCGTCGATGACGCGCACGCCGGTGAGCGGCGTCTCGGACACCGCCGCGATCTTCCCGGCCAGAATCCCGACGTGGCGCACCGCGTCGAGCCCTGACTCGGGATCGAGGACGCGTCCGTTCGCGATCACCAGATCGTAGGACGGCGCCGGCTGGCGCGCGCACGCCGCGAACGTGAGACACATCGCGGTGACGAACAGCGCCGGCCAGCGGATCATGCTGGTTGACCGGATGCTTCGCAGTTGATCATCCACGGTATCCCGAACCGATCGATCACCATGCCGAACCGTTCGGCCCAGAACGTTTTCTCGAGCGGCATCACCATGCTGCCCGCGTGGCTCAGCTCGCGAAAGATTCGCTCGGCCTCGGCCGCGTCCTTGATCTGGATCGACAGCGAGAAGCCCTTCGGAGGCTCGTAGCGATCCGGCGCGACGTCGGCGCCCATCAACTCCTGTCCGCCGACCGTGACGGAACCGTGCATCACTTTGTCCTGCCAGTCCGCGGGGACTTGGTGCGCCAGCGAGGTCCCCGTGTAGCGGAAAATGTTCCCGAGCTGGCCGCCGAGCACGCGTTCATAAAGTTTGAACGCTTCTTCGCACTGTCCGTTGAAGCTCAGATATGGATTCACCTGCATAGGGTGCCTCCTGGGCAGCGCGATGTTAGCGAGCCGTCGCGTCTCGAAGCAAGGCTCTCGTCCAGTCGCTGGTCGCGGCTTGATGCACGGTCTTCCCGCCGCCGTCGCGATCGGTCACGCGTGCGCCGCGTTCCAGCAGCCGCCGGACGATTGCGGCCTGCTGTTCACGAGCGACCGAGGAACCACTCCCTCCCCGTCCGGTGGTTTGCACCGCAAGATGTAAGGGCGTGGACCCCGCCTTGTTTGGCAGTCTCGGATTCGCCCCGCCATCCAGCAGCGCGTCTACCGCCGCGAGCGACCGCGTGCGCACCGCTCGGTGCAGCGGTGCGACGCCGTCCTTGTTCAGCGCGTTTGGATCGGCGCCAATTGACAGGAGATAGGCGACCGTCTCGGCCTGTCTGTCCGGTTCAAATCGATTGGCATCCGCCGCGTAGTGCAGCGGCTCCGCTCCCCGGCGATTCCTCGCGTGGATGTCGGCGCCGTGCGCCACCAGACACTCCGCCACGGGGCGGCAGAACGCGGCGGCAGCCATATGGAGCGCGGTATCGCCCTGATAGAGGTAATGCGCGATGTCGGTGAAAAAGAAGGTCGCAGGTCCCTGACGCGTCGCGCCGGTGCCGGCCGCCATCGTCGCCAGCGCCGGGCGGACAGCGAGACGGCGGGACACCCGATCGAGGTCGCCGGCCACGACGACTCGGACAAAATCAAGGAAGGCTGATCTCATTGGTCGGCGCCGGATACGTGATGTCGCTCGCTTTGAATCAGGAGGCGGTCGGGCAGGCGTACCGCAGACAGCACGCCGTGTGAAATCGTGTCGAGGCCGATCGTCGATCCGACGATCCTCGGTGTCGGCCACCCTCGCTGATCCATATCCGCGTTGTTCCAATGACCATAGACGATCGTCTCTATTCCCTGATATCCATCCGGGAAGCCGACCACGCCCCACAACAACGCGTTGACCGACTGGTCCTCGAGGCGCGCTACCTTCGGATCCAGCCCCGCATGCGTGCATACGCAATCCGCGCTCCGGTGGTACGGCAAGAGATCTTCAAAAAACCGGCGGTGGTCCTCCGGCACGGCGTCGAAGAAGGGCGCGTACGGTAAGGCGCATCGACTCACGTAGAGCGAGAGCCCTGTCTCCGACATGGCCTCGCGCAAGGTGTGTCCGGCCTCAGCGGAATAACTGATGATGGTGTCGAACGCGTCCATGCCCATTAACCATGAATGCCGCCGGTAATCGCACGACGTCCGGAGGAACCAATCCTCATGGTTGCCGCGCAGGCAGACGACCTCCGCGCTGACCTCGCGTTGAAACCGGAGAATCGCTTCGACACAGCCCTTGGTGTCGGGACCTCTGTCGATGTAGTCGCCAAGGAACACCACGGTGTCTTTCCCGGAGACCTCGCGCCGAATCTTGCCGAGAACGTCCCTGAGGGCCGGCAGATTGCCGTGGATGTCGCCGATCGCAATTGTGGCCATGTCGACTGAGGCGCGATGTGCTCAGGTGCGGCGGCGTGCCACGCGTTGCGGCTGCTTTTTCGCTTGAACCTTTCCGGCCTTGACGTACCGAATGTCTGGAGCCGGAACGCCTCCGGGTACCGAGTACGCGAGCATGACGATCCCGCTTTTCGGAAGGATTCTCTGGTCCGCCAACACGAGCGTTGTCGACCCGCCAGACGGAAGGAGCGGGATGCCGGCGCCGAGAAGGGCAGGCATAACGGCCACTTCCACCGTATCCACGAGGCGTGCGTCGAGCAACGACCGGAAGAGCGAGCCGCCGCCGAAGAGCCAGATGTCTCGACCGGGCTTCGCTTTCAGCGTGGCAACGACGTCACGCGGGTCGTCGTTGTAGATGCGGACACCGCGGTGTGTCGCGGCTGGAAGCGTCCGCGAAAAGACGACGACTTCGAGGCCCGGCATCGCGCCGTTGCCGCCCTGGGCCGTCATCATCTGATACGTCTTCCGCCCCATGACGGCGGTGTCGAATTCTTTGTACAGCGCCGCGAAGTCGATCGCGGGGTCCATCACGATCCAGTCGTATTCGCCATTGGCGCCGGCGATGAAGCCATCCAGACTCACGGCGACTTGATAACGCAGCCGTCGGCTCATGGCCGGCATTATGCGCCTGCGCGCGAAATATGAGACAGCAGAAGTTTCGAGTGTGGCTAGTGGCCTGTCACGAAAAAGACCTCAGGGTTTCGTGATTTCGTGTTTTCGTGGCAGGCCACAACTGGTCCCGATTCAGCGTGGACGCTCCACTAGTGCGTGGCGAGCGGCCGGACGTGCGAGACGAGCTGCCCCAGGAACTCCCGCGACTTCATGAACACCGCGAAGTGGCCGGCGCCTGCGATTGGGATGAACGCTTGCTGCGGCGCGTGGATGCCGGTCACGGACGACCGCGCCAGGCTCGTCGGCGTGGTGAAGTTGCGCCCGGAATCGGCCACCTGACCGGTGCCGGTCTCAGCATGGTTGGATGGTGGAATCGACGGAAAGGATGGCTTACGGCTTGACGGCGATCATCTGCAACTCGACCCGTGCGCCCGCGTTCAGCGCGGCCACCTGCACCGTGGCCCGGGCCGGCGGATCGGTGGGGAAGACCTCGCTGTACACCGCATTGAATTTCGCGAAGTCATCGAAACTCGTGATGTAGGCGGTCACGGAAGTGACATCTTTGAAATCCATGCCGGCCGTTCTGAGCACCTCGCGCGAATTGGCCAGCACCTGGCGCGTCTCGGCTTCGATGCCTCCGGACACCAACCGGCTGGTGACCGGATCCCGTCCGAGGTGGCCGGAGACGTAGAGCGTGTTGCCAACCAGAATCCCTGGACTGAAGGGAAGCCCGGTGTTTGGAGCTTTCTCGGGGCGAATGACCCGGCGTTGGGCCCGCGACTGCGCTCCAAGATCATCTCCCTGCCACGCGAGTGTCATGAGGATCCCAACGATCAGGCCTCCAACGCCCGCCGCGCTGACGATGCGAAGACGATCAGTCGGCATGATGCTCACCTTCTTGATGCCGCCGCCTACGAGGAAACCGGCCGATTCGCCCGGAGGAACGAACGTATCTGACGCACGGCGAGAGGAATCCGTTCCTTGGGCTCCTTCCACGGGAACATGCTCACTTCGGCCTTCGGCGCGAGCATCGCGGCCTCCATGGCGACGGCGTACGGATGCGCGGGGATATCGTCCGGCAGGATCAGGACCGGCGTCTGGCAGGTGCGAACGAAGTCGCGCGTCACGGTGAAAACGAAGTCCGCGTTGGTGCGGTACATCTTCGTCAGGAACTTGTCGACCCTCTCCATCGTGATCTCGGGTCGGCGCTTGATCAGCTCCGGTCCCCAGCCCTTGATGTTGGTGTCATAGAACAAATCGCGCATCTCCGGACGCGATCCGCTGGGTTGCGCCAGCACGGCGGCGACCACACGATTGGGCGCCCGCCGCAGCAGGTTCCAGATGAAGGGGCCGCCAATGCAGAAGCCTAATACCATGAACTTGTCGATGCGCAGGTGATCCATCAGTCCCAGGTGGTCGTCGGTGTAGGCATCCCACGGCCGCTCGATCTCGAGCGGGCCGGAGGACTGGCCGCTGTTGGCGTTGCGCAGGTCCGCCGCGATGCAGCGATACTCGCCTTTGAACTCATCGATCGCGTTGAAGGGATTGGTCAGGCCGGCGATCGTCGAGTTCAGTCCACCGCCGGCGATCAGCAGCAACGGGAAACCGGAGCCGTGCTCTTCGTAGTGGATGCGAACGGGGCCTTTCTCGTAGAACGACATCGCCGCTCCTCCTTGGCCGGTCTGCTGCGCAAACACCCGCGGCGCCGCAGCCATCACGGTCGCCGTGGCGCCGGTCTTGAGTATTTTGCGTCTGAGTCGATCGGTCATTGGCGTCCTCCTGACATGCGGACTTTACTCGATCGCCGCTCGCGGAATTGTCGCCCCGGCGACCCCGGACCTCAGTTGGCGCTCGTACTCGGCTTCATCAAAGTGCTCGTTGGATGCTGCGGTCGGACTAAGTCTCCAGAAGATCCTTGCCAACGATGACGGTGCCCTTGAACTGCGTCCGCGCTGCATCAATCCACATCTGATCGGTGACCGTGGGATCGTCTGCAGGGATGAGATGGGACAGCACCAGTGTCTTGACGCCAGCCGCTTGCGCCACACGCCCCGCGTCCTCGGCCGAGCTCTGGCCCCGGATGATGGTCTGTTTGAGTGTCGTTGCGTTGGGGACGCGGGCAATCAGGCGATCGACTGCCGGGAAGTAGACAGCCGAGTGAACCAGGACGTCGGCTCCCTGCGCCAATTTGACCAGATTGTCCGAGCGTGCGGTGTCGCCCGAGATCACGATCGAGCGGTCGGCGGCGTCGAATCGATATGCGAAAGCCAAAACGAACGGCGGATGATTCACCATCGCCGCGGTCACCTTCACCCGATCGTTTTGCGTCACGGCACCGCCTTCGCTGACTTCGTGGACGTGCACGAGCGGCGCGAGCGGCACACGGCTCTCGTCCGCGATGCGCGCCTCGATGTCACTCGCATTCATTTGGAAGAACAGGGCCGTCATCTTCTCGAGCGGCGGCGGTCCCCATGTGTCCACGCGTGATTGCAGCCCGGCAGCCCACGCCAAAGAGATCAGGTTTCCGTAGTCGGCGTTGTGGTCCGAGTGATGGTGCGTCAGAAAAATGTGCCGGAGCCTGGGCAGCGGGACGCCTGCAAAGACGAGTTGGCGGGCGACGCCATTACCGCAATCGATCACATACGCCTCGTCGTTGACGAGAATCACCTGTGCGGATGCGGAGCTGGCGGTCCGTGGTCGTGGCCCGCCTCCCGTGCCGAGCAAGATCAGTCTGGTCTTCGTGCCCTGCGTGAATGCCCGCCGCGGCGAGACCACAGCGCCCAGGACACCGGCCACGCCCGTGAGCACTTCTCGTCGACCGATCCTCAGCCCCATCGTCCTCAGTATTCACATATCCGGCGCGCGGATTACTACGACAGCAGCAATACGTGCTCCATTACCAGGCGCGGTTCTCGATCGGGATCCTGCACAACGCGGCTGTCGTTGTTGAACAGCATCGTATCGCGCGATGTGGCGGAATAGGCCGGCCACTTCGGCAGCCCTGGCGTGTTGGGATTTCCCGTCCGTGCGAACGACACCCACGCGGCGCTCACCTTGCCGGCGAGCGCGTGCGCTTCCGGCATCTTGGAGATGAGCGGACCGGCGATTGTGATGTTATTGAACACGAACGGGATCTCCACGGCATGCGGCGATCGCATGTGGCCGCCGCCTTCCGGCGTCTCCCAGTCGAATCGATACGCGAACGCCGGCGCTCCGGCTTGAACCGCCTTGCGTTTGGCGAGTTCCCTCGAGTAGGTGCCCCGAGGATGATCGGTCGCAATCAGGATCCACAGGTCCCACGGCGTGGCTGCCGGATGTGCCTTGCGGTAGATCTCGATGACTCGACCGGGATCGCCGCCGATGCGCTTCTCCGCGCGAAGCTTCAGCCCCGCGTCGTCGAGCGCAAGGGTCTCCGGTGTTGGCCGATCGTAGAGCGTCTCTTCGGTCCGCGCATAGCCAATCAGGAGTGGAATGCTGGCTGAAAGACCCGGCGCGGCCGGATCCCACGGATGGTTCGGTATCGCGCTGCCATCAACGGTGGGCGAATTGGCGGTCATGCCCGGTTCGCGCCCCGGAAGTTTCGCGTTCACCGCAGCATTGGCCGCGAGCAGGCGATCCATCGGCACGTTCTGCAACTCCCGGGCGCGACCTCTCCCGAGTCCCACTTCAGCGAGCAGCAGATCGGTGGCACGAATCGCGTCTTCTCGCTCGGTGAGGCGCAGCACGGCCCCGCTCTCGACGATGGCGCGATGAAACAGCCCCTTCGCTCCGGCATCGCCATCAGCGTCGCGACCTTTCGTCCGCCGCCGGACTGTCCGAAGATCGTCACGAGATTGGGATCGCCGCCGAAGCGATCGATGTTGTCGCGCACCCATTGCAACGCCGCCACGATGTCGAGCTGACCGACGCCGCCTGAGAGGGCAAAATCCGAACCGGCCGCTTCCCCGAGGTAGGTAAAGCCGAACACGTTCAGCCGGTGATTGATCGTTACCACCACGACGTCACCCGACCGCGCGAGACTGGTGCCGTCAAGGATCGGCGTCGATCCCGACCCCGAAGAAAAGCCACCGCCATGCAACCAGACCATCACCGGCCGGTTGCGGCCGCCGCTCAACGCCGGCGTGAAGACATTCAACACGAGGCAGTCTTCACTCTCTTCCGGAAGTCGCGCCCGTGCCGCGCGACCGCGGACGTCCGCAGCGCCGACCGTTTGCGGAGCCGTCGACCCATAGGCGAGGGCGTCGCGGATGCCCTTCCACGCCGCCGGCGGTTTCGGCGGCATGAAGCGGTTTGTGCCAGCCGTCGTGTCGCCATAGGGAATTCCTTTGAACACGTTGATCCCTGCGTCCACGATGCCGCGGACCGTTCCGGCCGATGTCGTCGCGGTGACGCTATCTCCGGCTGCCGCCTCCAGTCTCAACCAGGGACGCGCTTCGACTGCGGCAAGCAGCAGCGCCGCCTGCTTGACGAACGTTCGCCGGCTCGAGATCGTCATGCCCCCTCCATCAGCCGTTACTGTACCTGTCTGATTCCTGATGCAGCCTTTCCGCTGCGTCCTTGAGTCTAGCCAACGCCTCGGCCA
>Ga0207641_10003009_pt1 | contig 15216 bp, 14 predicted proteins | sample KBSSwiS62_FD_184306 | JGI IMG/M metagenome (GOLD analysis project Ga0207641, IMG submission 184306) | Switchgrass rhizosphere microbial communities from Kellogg Biological Station, Michigan, USA - KBS Switchgrass S6-2 (SPAdes) (version 2) | ecosystem: Host-associated > Plants > Roots >... | reverse complement strand
CAGAGCGTTGCGGATCGAAGATGAAGAAGTGGCGAGAGCAAACTGTGTCATGTAACTACTACCCCGGTTGTTGAACGTGAGTCCACGCCAAGGCAGCAGTACGTGCTGACGACAAACAGTGTTGCTTGCCGGTAACCCCGCTATCTCGTGCCTGTGAGAGCTCGAGACCGGAGGCTTTGCGTCCCCGCCTTGCGACGGGTTTGCCCTTGCGTTGTGAGGCTAGTTAACCTGAGGGAAAAAGTGGCCGCAAGCGAGCGCGCGGCGCGTCAGCCGGTTGTTAAATGGAGGGTTGAAGGGTGCGAATCAGAGTTGGTTCGCAGTTCAGCGGGCCGTCGCGCCGCATGATCTGCGACCACAAGCACAATGAGCCACTTCCGCGGCGCACAAACCGCCTCATGTGCATCGCACGCCAGGGGCTGAAAATAATTTTTCGAGCTGAGAATTGTGTGAGGTGCGTATCGAGATCACTCCGAGCTCGACATCGACTTCCATCATCGTGCCGACAATCCGCAGGTGAATGCCGTTGAAATATTCAGCAGGAGGGCGTCGAGCTTTGGTCTTGCCTGACTACTCGTCAGTGCTCGAGCTGGCGATGTCGGCGTCTGGGCCCATCAGTGCGCAAACAAGTATTCACAGCTCTCGTCTCCAGGCGAGTGCGCCATTACGCGATCGTAGAGTGAAATGTTTTCCGATACGGCTCGCTCCACGTCTTCAGACAGCAGGAAGCCAGCGACCACCTGCCGTTTCGCTGCGGCGCGAATTTTCGCGATAAAATCGGTGCGCGTTGGATAGCGCGACGCGATGCTGGGACGCGGATCGCCGCTCGCGCGACGCTCGGCCTCGGTCCGAGCGAAGGGGACGAAACTGCCGTCGAAACGCGCAGTCGCCCAAGCAAAACCGATTTCCGCGGAGCGGCGGTTCCAACCGGTATGGGTGCCAAGGGGTACCTGCAATTCAACGAACCGTACCCCACCACGATCATTGCCATCACCATCCGGCGCAGGCACACGCGTTTCAAACGGCCTCCCGCGCAACGGCGGCACCTGATCAGCGACTCCGTCGCTCGCGAATCGAGGCCCAAAATCGAGGCGAAACTCGCGTAAATTCTGTTCCGGCGGTACCAGCCCGATGTTTCGCGGGAATGCTGCGCGATAAGCATCAACCGATATCAGCGTACCCTCGCGCAGGCTCTGATATGCACTTGCCGGGGGTAGTAGCGACTCGGTGGTCCATCGATTCAGAGCCACGATAAGGGCCCTAATGGCGAGATAGTGATCAGTTGTAGAAACGCAGCTCGAGTAGGGTGAGCGAGAATGCGAACGGCCTACATAGTGTTGCGCACCTGAGAAAGCGTAAAGACGTACGTTGGCCGCCGGAGCTACATCTGCAGTACCGTCCGGGGTAGTTGCAATCAATGAGGCTCCCCGATTCCAGAATTCCGTCGACGTGTTGGCGATCAACACCTTGGGCAGATGACCCTGCGCATCGAGCGCATGGTCGAGCGTCGAGCCCGTCTGACCTGTCAGCGGATCCCGAGAAGTCCCACTCGTAAATGGAAAGAGATCCGAAGGATAGTCGTTCTCCTCCAGCATCGATGGATGCCGCGTGGGCTGTACAAACCGACTGTTGAATCCAGCCGCACCACCAGCGCCGGGAACCTCCATGTAGGCGCCGTCAAACGCGAGGCGCCCGCTCTCGTCCACATCGAGTCCATCATGCAACATACGACCGATGAGGCGCCCCGATTGGCTGATGCCGAAGATCAGGGTCTTTCGCGGTGTCGGCGCACCCTCAAATGGATGATCGCGAAAGAAAGCGAGGAGATCGCGGATGCCGGCGAGGCCGGCACCCGTTACATATGGGTCCTTGGCCGTATAGACCAGATCGTAGATCCTCCCTGGCTGAAACCCACCATCGAGCTGTATTCGGCCAGGACCGCCCGGCTGCTCCGCCGCCACAAAGTGCCAACGCCCACGTTCGATGGGAGCTCGCTTGTCGCCGGGTTGTGAACGCTCGGTCAACTCTGCCTTGGGATCACTTGCAGTTGCCGGTTCATACGTGAGTCCGCGCATCCCGGCATATGTTGCCATGCTCGTGGGCGCATCAACGATTATCTCGTTCTGCACCAAGCCCGTGACATTGCTACCGTCAGCTTCATGCGCCACCGGCGGAGCGAATACGAGAGGTTTCATACCCGGAGCCTGCGGCGCCACATCCCAGGTCCAGGCGGAAAATAACAGAGTGAATCCGTGGCGCATCAGAAAGCCATCGCCGGCATCAGCCACGCTCGTCGGATCGTTGTGTTCCGGGATCTTGCCGTTCACCTGGCCGAGTATGGCAATGTTGCCGCGGTTGTTGACGTCGTAAAGCAGAGTCGATCCGGAATACTTCACAGGGCGAAGCATGAGAAAGCTGGTTTCAAACGTTACGCGGCCATGTTCGTCACGAGGCGCCAGCTTCAGATCCACGATGCGTTGATTGGCCGCGGCATTCGGGTCGAGACTGAAGCGCGCGATTCCGCGAATTTTCTCGTACGGGCCCACCTTGCCAAAACTCATTCCAGAGGCGAACGCGGAACGCTCGAGTACCTGCACGCTCGTCACTTCGGATTGCACAGACGCGGAGGCTGCAACTGCCGTCGCTGCACCAATCACCAACCAGCGCTGATTTTTCAAGGTTGAAACCCCGGCTGTCGAGCCATCAGAGCCCGAGGATACTACCGTACGAGCAAAGGCCGCCGTACAACCCTCTATTTCGGACTTGCACATCACGCGCTTGCCGAGGCTGTGAATCTGGTGTCACACTGGCCCGGCGCTTGGCTCGAGGATCAAGATGATCTGCAAGGCCCATCATTGGCGTTTCTTGACACTCCTGGCGGTGGTCGCCACTTTAGCCCTGCCGTTGCTCGCCATCAGGGCTCGGTCCGCCGAGTTATCGGCCCAGGAAGCGGCTACTCAAAGTCCTCCTCGTGAGACTCGATCCACGCTGGATACGGTCACCATCAACGCGCGCAGGGAACGAGAGATCAAGCGTCAGATCAACAAGTTCGTATCGGGTGCCGTATTCACTTACTTGCATGATTCCCTCGAGCGGTGGAATAGACCGGTTTGTCCGCTAGTGGCGGGCCTGCCGAGGGAGCGGGGAGAGTTCATTCTCGCCAGGGTGTCTCAAATTGCGAGAGACTCAAACGCGCCGCTGGGGTCCGAACATTGCAAACCCAACCTTTATATCGTAGTCACAGATATCCCTGATCTCCTTCTCGAAAAATGGTCCAAGCGCGACCGGCGCATGTTCAACACCTGTAACGGAATGGGGTATGTCAAAGAATTCCTGCACTCTCGGCAGCCGGTACGCGTGTTTTACAACGCAAAGTTCAGCTCAGGCGGCAGCCAGCGGGATGCATCCGCGCTCGAACTGAATGGCTTGCACATCGACTTCGAGAACGAGTGCACGGCTTCGGGAGCTGCAGGCACGCGGTTGAGCTATGGGGCCATTCAGGAACTGACATCGGTGATTGTCGTCGTGGACAGTCGGCAGACCACCAACCGCAACATGGGGCAGCTTGCCGACTACATTGCGATGGTTGGGCTTGCCCAGATCCGCGTGAAAGCGGATACGGGCACAGCACCCAGCATCCTGCATCTATTCCGGGAATCTGACGCGTTACCTCAGGGGCTCAGCCCATGGGATGCAGCTTTCCTCCATAGTCTTTACGCCACCACCCAGTCGAGTGTACTCGAGGTAACAATGATCAAGCGTCGCATGTTTGATCAGATTTTCGGATCAGCAACCGTCCCGTGAGCGCTTGGTAATTCAACATGGATCGATTCGGGGATTCGGCGCACCGAACCAACGGGAAGCCACTTGAACCAACTCCGCCGGGTTGGCCACGGTATCAGTCGCCCAAGCGACAAATCCATCCGGGCGCACGAGCAGCGCAGTCAGGCCCAGCCGGTTTTTAGCTTCGCGCGCAACATACGTGATACGACCATTCCAGTGGCTCGCCATCGCGCGCAATGGCTCACTCGCATCGAAGTCTAACAATAGGCCCCTGCCCTCCTCCATCAGCTTGCCGACCCTCGTTCCATCGGCAAATTCGAAGTCGGGTACACTGCGGCCCACTGCCGGATGGTTCCCACCGAGGTCGTAGCGGAGGGAAACGCCCCATACCCGCTCGGCGAAATAGGTTGCTCCGTCACGCGTGTCGATGACATCGCGAATGATGGCTTCGAGCGCACGCGAACTGCGGCTTGGACGCATGATCGCAACCTGCGCGCGAGACCAGTCGAGAACCAGAGCGCCCACCGGATGCCGTTCGTTTGTATAGCTATCGAGCAGATCTGTAGGTGCATCATTTTTGACGGCCGCCGCAAGCTTCCATCCCAGGTTCATCGCATCACCCAGCCCGAGATTGAGACCTTGGCCGCCCAGAGGGGAATGAATGTGTGCTGCGTCACCAGCCAGAAGTACGCGCCCCTTGCGATATTCTGTCGCCTGGTAGGCGCGATCCGTCCACGTGGTGGCAAGCTCGAGCGACGTTAAGACCACATCAGTGTTAGAGACGCGGCGTGACACTGTTTGAACGTGTTCGAGCGTGACCGGCTCAGTTCGATGGAAAGCGCCACCGTCAAAGTCGACCATCGCGAAAGTCCCTGGCTTCTGATAGGTATACATGCCCGTCGGCGTGTAATGGCGTCCCGGCCTGAGCATTTCAGGGTCTGCCATTTCGACTTGTGCGGAATAGCCGGTGAACTCTGGTTCTGTGCCTACGAACTCGAAGCCGCCCGCCTTGCGAACCGAGCTGCGACCGCCGTCGCATCCGACGAGCCATTGTCCGCGAAAGGTTTCTCCACCGGCCCGAACCGAAACGTCTTTGTCGGACTGATCGAAGCCTTCCACGCTGATGCCGCGCCTGATTTCTACACCCAGCGCGCTGGCGCGGGCGACGAGGACAGCTTCGACATCCTGCAGGGTTGTAGCCAGGTTGGTAGGTGCCGGAGTTGGAAGGCGATGCGTCCACTTCGACGTATCGATGTTATCCATGAAGAATTGGATGCCGGCGAAATGCCCACCGGGGCGGCGTGCCTGCTCCATCCAATGCGCGCCGGCTGGAACGCTTCCGCTGCGCTTTGTTGGTTCCGAGGCGGAGATGGCATCGAGCAGCCCTCGACGATAGAAGGCCTCCAGGGTTGGGGCGGACAGGCCGCGCATGCCGAACGGAAGTTGCTTTAAGGGCGAATGCGAGTCTTGGGCCTGTTCCAGGACGAGCACCGAGAGTCCTGCGAGGCGAAGCTCACAGGCGAGGAACAAGCCAACAAGACCTGCGCCCGCGATAACCACGTCATGGCGTGCGATGGGCGAAGAAGATGGTGGGCAATCGTGCATGAAATGCTCCTGTGCGGTCGTTCGACCGGAGCAGTTCCCTCAATGAGAACCCCACGGACGAACACAAAGACGCTTTCGCAGCGCCGGCGGTTCATCGAGGGGAACTCATGCACGCGGCACGAGAACAGAGCTTTCGTTTCCGAAAGGACTTGGGCTTACCAAACCAAGTCTGCCTTTTCCGATGGGCACAATATAGTGAAGCGGTGGGCGGTGCGCAAATGGAGCGGACCTGCGGTTGCGCGCTTGCGGCTGATGTCGCACGGCAGCTGCGCTCCATGCTTGACGAGGGAAATTACGGCGATATAAGTAAACTCACCGTACAGTTGGAGACTCCATCGTGCTCCGTTCCCTGTCATGGCAAATCCGCTCAGTCATGCACGTAGCTGCCTTGCTATTCGGATTCTCTTGCGTCCATGCGGCAGTGGCCGGACCTGTTGGTGAGATCAACCGTCACTACGTGGATGAACATCGACGCAACTGGGACGGACACGGCCCGCGTCCGTTGGAAACTTCCATTTGGTATCCGGCCAAGACCGCAGGTCCGGCAGGCGATGCAAAGCCAAGTCATACGATCTTCGAGATGCCGGCCGTTATCCGAGACGCGGCACTTGCAGATCCGCATGAGAAGTATCCGCTCATACTGATATCGCACGGAACCGGGGGATGCGCCGGAGCGCTCCTGTGGCTGGGCCACTATCTCGCCTCCCATGGATATCTCGTTGCCGCCATCAATCATCATGGGAATACCTGTGCGGAAGCCAAGCCGGATCCACGGGGTTATCTGCTTTGGTGGGAACGTGCGCAGGATCTGCGGGTGGCCCTGGACGAGGTGCTCGCGGATCCGCAGTTTGGGACCCACATCGACAGTCGAAGGATTGGCGCCGTCGGCTTCTCGCTCGGAGGTTACACGGTCATCACGATCGCAGGCGCCCGCTTAGACAGGCCACGATATCTTCGCTTCTGCTCTTCACCGGCGCGCGATTTCACCTGCGGCCCGCAGGCCGAGTATCCGGAGGCGCCCAAGTTGTTCGAACAGCTCGAGAAGAGCGACCCCGTCGTGCAGGAGGCCCTGAAGCATTCCGGTGATTCTTACCGTGAGCCGAGAGTCCGCGCGGTGTTTGCCTTGGCACCCGTGTTTGGCAGCGGCTTTGCCGCCAACGACGTCGCGGATATCCATGTTCCAGTCGAGATTGTGGTTGGCGCCGCCGATACAGTGGCCCCTCCTGCAACCAATGCGGAGCGGTATGCGACTTTGATCAAAGGTGCTCGATTGGTTGAAATTCCAGGTAAGGTGGGGCACTACGATTTTGTCCCGCGATGCACCGATGAAGGTCAGAAAATGGCCAAGCAGATGAACATTGAGCGCCTTTGCTATGACGATCCCAGCGTTGATCGTCGCGCTGTCCAAGATGAAGTACGTTCCCTGGCTTTGAAGTTCTTCAACCGAAATCTGAATTCCGCGAGTCACTGACATCGTGCGAGTGCTCGATTACCCTCTGATTCGTCGAAATGTGTTCCAGTCCGCCCGGGCGCGCCATCGATTACCCGGGGTGTCATCATGTTCCTCGAGGACAGCGGAGACTTCAAACTCCTCTGACTCGTCTTCGTAGAACAGCGTCACCAGCATCCCGGCCCGCAGCTGGAGCTCTTTGGCGACCTCATCCAACGGTTTCCCTACCTGCCCTAATGTGACTCCATAACGCAGGCACCAGCAAATCTCGTGATTCGCGCCGTAGACGGAATTAAAGTCTGCGTATATGCGCAGTGTCATTGGTCACTGTCCCCGCCGCCTTCCCAAAACTCACTGGGCGAATAATGCCGACAACCACGCGCGGTATAGCGGAGAGGGATTGTGGCGTCGGCCCGTGTGCAAATCAACGCTGCGACTCAGCAATCAATTCGTTCGAGGTGAACGTCCCGTCCGTTCGCTCTCGTGGGACTCAACGCATTCAGCCGACGCCACAGCCTCTCTCTGCTAAGAGACGTGCCCCCACCCCGTGGCACCCTCCCCCGCTGCAGGCGGACAGGTCTAGAGCTGGCCGTGGAGAGGACAGCGACTCGTCTGAATGATATTTTGCGGAAAATTCCAACTTAACCAGTAGTGAAAAATGCGAATCGCATTGATCGACTCGAGGAAACAGCGATGCAAAAGGCCATCTGGTTGTCTTTCGACCTGGGGGTGAAAGGTGACTACGAGTCATTGTATGCATGGCTCGACAATCATGGAGCCATTGAGTGTGGCGACAGTACCGCCTTCCTGAAGTACGAAGTTGGAAAGGACGCTTCGTCAGAGCAGCTTTTGAAGAAGCTGCAGAAGGACCTCAAGAGCGCAGTCGACTTCAATAAAACAGATCGGCTGTATGTGGCTTACCGTGGAGACGATACGAGTTTGAAAGGCCGCTTTTTGTTTGGCAAGAGAAAAGCGGCACCCTGGCAAGGCTATGGTGATGCGGAGACCGGGGAAGATGCCTGATGGCCAAGAGACTCGTCGCCGACTCCTGTTTTTGGTTTGCTCTCTTTGAACCTCGCGGCCATTATCATCGTGCCGCTACCGGCCTCCAGGAACAGCTCATCGTTCACGACCGGATCGTGCCTTGGCCCACCCTGTACGAGGCGCTCAACACACGACTGTGGCGTCGGCTTGTGCGGACGAGGCACCGAGAGTGCGTGTAAGCGATCGGGCGCGAACCAGCTGAACCCCATCAGGGACAGCGGGCCGAGCTCGCATCAAATGTCCGAATGTACGGGTGCAATCGAATCTGTCCGGTCATCACCAATGAAAGCCTAACAATGTGGGGCGTCCCTGTACGTCCGGGAATAGAACTGCTGGGCCGGCAGTCACTACTGCAGCCAGCCAGAGAATTCCTTGCGGAGAAACGATCATGTTCCGGTCGATGCTTATTGCGTTACTCACAGCCTTCGTTATCAGCGGTTGCGCCAGCATGGAGAACTCATCTGCCGACGAGTACTGTTTGTCGGCTTCGGGGACGCCCTGTGTTGAGATCTCTGGATACAGCGAATGTCAACCATGCCCGTCGGTGCAATCAGAGCCGGCTGGATCCTGACGTGACCTTCGGCACCTGCCAGCTCCGGACTTCGGGAGTACAGTTCATGCCATGCAATCGGGGTCTGGAATGACATCGTCGCTGCACAGCCGCACTATCAACCTCAACCGGCGTGCATGGTCGGTTTCTGCAGACCCAGGATTGCGCGGAACCATCGCTAACACCACGACTTTGTCGCGAGTGCGGATCTCTCGATTGACGCCAACACCTCGAGCTGGCAGTGACCCACTCTGGCATGCCCGAAAGGCACACTACCATCGGCGCGGGTATCACGATTTTCCGCGAGCTTCTCCAATTCTGGCCTTCCATTGCGAGAGAGAGTGCCGCAGGATTCCCCGCGGCTGCCCGTTCAGAGCCAGGTCTTCTATGCTTACGACCGTGTCATGCTCGGCTCGTGCTTCGGGCCAGCTCTGCTCGGCATTGAGCCGTCGCGAAGAATTTGACCCAAGAGTGATATCTTCTCGCATTGAGGCTTTCAGTGAGCTCGAGAACGCACCCTCGAGCAACTGACGATTGCCGCTCTCGGCAGCGATGCGCGCGACGACAACAAGCGTATCCATTTCGCGCAACCAGCGTTCGCGTTCCGCGAGATCATCGATGCCACGTCGATATGAGGTCAGACAGATTTTCGCAAAGGCGAGCAGGAGAGCCATGGATGCGACGAGCAATGGCAGACTTTCAATGCTCGGGACGCGACCCGCCATGCCCATGATATTGACAATGGTCGCTCCGGCGACCATGACAATCGCAACAGCGACCCCCACGAGCATGACTCCCAGCATTACACCATTGCAGCGGCGCAACCATTGCGCCGAGCGCGCAGCCTGAAGCCGAGACTCACCGAAATAATCCTGAGCTGAAGATTCCATTCGCTGCGTTATTAGCTTTCGCTGGAGTGAGCGTTATGCACACGCCGGCCCATTTAAGGGCGCCACGTTGTATGACGAGCCGTCGTATGTTTTCCGCTATGTCGCATGTCAGTCTATCGGTTAGGTTCGCAATAAATACCGACTAGCATGACGGAATTTTGACACTAAACCGTCTCAAATAGACGGTGCGCATGACGTCGGGGACAGCTTCCGCTGAAGACGCCTTCTACGGAAAGCGGCGCCTACGCAGTTTGAGCACTGCACACATTGAGCTTAGCTTACCTTCTGGTAACGGACGGCGACCGACCCGCCGCTGTGCTGATGACCCAACCGCATGCACATCCGCCTGCGAAAGAGGCCGCGCAGAGCGACGCCGTGAGGCGCCGAAGTAGGCTCGCAGATGCGTACCGCATGAAGGAATGGATCTGGGACGTTGTTCTGATCATCGGCCTGCTGATAGTGGGCAGCGCGGTTTCGGCGATTGCTCTGAGCGGCTCCGGATTCTGGAAAACGAATCTGACTCTCGAGAAGACTATTTATATGGCAGTGCCTGCTATGGTGCTTGGGGTGTTGCTAATGGTCGTAGCCTTCGTTCGCCTCGCCAGCTTACGCAAGTGCAGCAGCGCGAATCTGACAGCGCTGACTGAGGCGGAAGGAATCGATAGGTTGTATTCACTGGCCACCGGAAATACCAGCGTCGGCATGGTGGAGACTTTGGCGCAATCAACGGTCGCATTGACACGCGGACTACCCATGAGGGCCGAAATGACCAACCAGACGCTGGAGCTCTCGCGAAGAGAAGGAAAAGCCCGCGCAAGATTGGCAACGGAGCAGCTTCTAAACTTCATCGCCGATCGATCCCAGCCAGATGGAAACGCCGATATGAAAGAGAAAAAGACGCGGGCTGGTGGCTCGAATCCGCAGTAGTTGAAACACGATGAGGAATGCTGATATCCAAGGACAGTTTATCTGGCACGATTTGATAACAACTGATGCCGCGGAGGCGAGAAACTTCTACTCTCGCGTCGTTGGCTGGACGCCCAAGGCATCAACGGTCGACTCATATACTCTGTTGATGGCCGGTCGGAAGCAGGCAGCTGGGATAATGTCGCTCCCTGACGATGATTCGTCGGCAACTCAACCCCATTGGTTGGTATACATCGGGACACCCGATGTGGATCACACGGTCAGTTCCGCCATAAGTCTCGGTGGTCGCGTATTGAAAGAGGCGTCGAACATCATGGATGTCGGCCGCTACGCAGTGCTCAGCGATCCTCAGGGCGCAGCGTTCGCCGTGTTCGCACCTCATCCAAACTACGAAGGCTCATTGTCACCCAGTGAGGGCGAGGGTGGTTTCCCATGGCACGAGTTGGCGACCACCAATGTCCCAGCGGCTCTCAAATTTTACTCTCAATTGTTTGGCTGGACCCGAGGACCAGCGCATGACATGGGCGAGACCGGGATATATCAGATCTTCGCGAACCACGAAATAGACGTGGGCGGCATTTACAAGTCAGCAGCCTTCTCGCCCTGTAGTTGGCTGAGCTACGTCCGGGTTTCCGACGCCGCGCACGCTGCCAGTGCAGTGAAGGATGCCGGTGGCCGGATTCTCAATGGTCCACTCGAAGCGTCTGGGGGCTCGACTCTGTTGCAGATTCTAGATCCTCGGGGCTGCGCATTCGCCTTGATAGAGACTGCATCCTCCAAGCGATTGCTCGACGCAAAAGCGACTAACGCTAAACTCAAAAAGAGGAAGCGTAAAAAGAAGCGTGTGCCGATGCGATCTGAGAATTATCCGACCCCACCTCTCCTTTCCAATCTTCCATCTGCGCAGCAAAGCCACATGCGATCACCTCCAACGCAATCCGTCACCAAGAGCAAGGTCTTTGTGGTCCATGGACGCGATGAAGCCGCGCGCGAGACTGTCGCTCGCTATCTGGAAAGGCTCGGCATCAACCCGATAATCCTGCATGAACAGGCGAGTCGAGGACTCACGGTCATTGAAAAGCTCGAGCGGCAAGCGGATGTTCCCTTTGCCGTCGTCCTTTTGACACCCGACGACGAAGGCCATCTCATCGGGAGCAACGATGCCCTCCAGCCCAGAGCCCGTCAGAACGTCATTCTTGAGCTCGGCTACTTTGTGGGGCGGCTTGGACGATCGTCCGTCTGCGCGCTCTATAAAGGTCATGTCGAGTTGCCAAGCGATTGGGGCGGAGTGGCGTGGGTACCATTCGACACTCATGGTGGGTGGAAAGCAGAACTGGCCCGCGAGTTGCGGGGAGCTGGATTCGCTGTTGATCTCAACGCAATCATTTCTGAACGTTAGAAAAACGCCTCGGATGGGGAAGCTGGCGGGATAGAACACGCCCAGCCACAATCCGGATGTTGGGATATAGCGGGTGCTGCTGCGAAATCCACGTGTCTGATCGGTTTTATAGGAGCGCAGCGGGTCAAAGAACCACGCGCGGCATAGCGGAGAGGGGCTGGGTGCCGGCTTGTGCGCAAATCAACACCGCGGCTCAACAATCAATTCGATCCAACCGAACGTCCCGTTCGATCGCCTCGTCGGACTCAGCGCACTCAGCCGACGCCACAGCCGCTCTCGGCTAGGACGTGGCCCAAACCCGTGGCACCCTCCCCCCGCCAAAGACGGAAAGATCCCAGCCGCAGGCACATTTCGCTGCGAGCAGTGTACTGACGCGAACACCGTTTGTATCATTGAAAGCCGGTGACCGGCCGTAAGTTCTGTCGTTGACGCGTGCAGTCTCAGGTCGGCGCAGAGGCGACCTGACCATCGGAGAAGCGCCTATGAAAGCATTGATCATCCTGCTCGTGGTGAGCGTGGGAATGCATTTCGGGCTGGCGGCCGCGGCAGAAGCAAACAGCCCGCTCATGGGAACTTGGCGCCTCGTCAGTTACACCGACACGCCGCAGAGCGGTGAGCCGATTCATGCCTTCGGGATTCACCCGATTGGGCAATTCATATTCACTGCTGACGGGCATGTCTCCATCAGCATTATGCGCAACCCGCCGGATACTGATGCCCCCTCGATAGACCGAAATCCGGATGCCTGCTTTCCCGCGTGGTACTGCGCCTACTTCGGCACCTACAAGGTAGACTATGGACTCAACACGTGGGTCACACACGTACTCGGTGGCAACATTCCGAGCTACATAGGAACGGATCAACCGCGGAAATTTGTCCTGCGTAAGAACCAACTCATCATCAATGACACGTTCCAGGAAAGTGGTAAGACAGTTCGTGCAGAGCGCGTTCTCGTCAGAGAAGGATCCGCAGAACGAGCAGATCCACGTCAACCGCCGACACAGAGTGAATGGCTGGCGATCGTCCAGGAGCGACTTGCGGGCTTAAAGGGAGATAAGGACACCTGGCGGCGTCACATCTCCGAGGGTTGTGTCTGGGTCGGGCCTGCGGCCAAGGTCGCCAGGTTCCCCGAAGTCCTTGCACAGCAGGTCGATGCTGGCATCCAGGGAGAGATTCTGGATCTCTCCGTTGACGATCACGGCGATTCAGTTGTCCTAACCTACATCCTGCGCGAACAGGTTCCCCAGGAAGGTGGGGCGAAGATCGTGCGACTGCGGCGAATGGACACCTACACCCGACTGAGTGGGGATTGGCGCCTGATTTCCGTCGCGGAACTCGTGGTTAATCCCGATAGAAAACGTGCGCAACTCGACCCTCGATTGCTCGATGAGTACACCGGGATCTATGAGAATGTCCTGAACGGCAAGAAGCTGCGCACGCGAATCTGGCGTGAGGGATCGAAGCTCATGTCCCAAACAGAGGGACAGGAAACGGAAGAGCTCATCCCTGAAAGCAACACTGTTTTCTTTCAGGCAAGCACTCCGGAAGAAGGGTCGCCTGACAACCTCTTTGTGCGCGACGCCAAGGGGCACACGATCGCCTGGATCTATAAGGATGCAGGCGTCGAATTTCGGGCCGACAAAGTTCGTTGAACGGCCGGGACACCGGGAGGGCGATCCGGCCGACTAAATCACGTCCAGGGCCACAGCCCCTCTCTGCCGGGACGTGCCCTCACCGGACGGCCCGGCACATTGCATGTGCGAGCTGGGCAGAAGCCAGAGCTCCAATGAGGAGTCTAGCCCGGCATTTGGGGCAGCGACCCCAGAACCTCCCACGCGGAACTATCCGTCTGAGGAAACTGCTTTTGCAGCATGCGAAGTGCGCGGGATATATGACGCCCGGCGCCTTTGGGAATTGAAGCCGCGGCATCCTCGATAGCGCCCGGAAACCGTTCTGCCAATGCCTCGAACAAAGTCGCTGCCTGTAGTAAATCTTTTTCGGACTTGCCGCCAGTGTTGGTTCTCAGCTGCGACACGATCAATTTATGTATTGCATACCTCTCCGGAACCGGCACACGCACCAGGACGACTCCGTGGGAGCTCAGCACGGGAATTTCCTGGGACGCACCCAGCAGATAACCCAAATGCGGCAGTCCCTTGGCATATGCCTTCAGCTCTGGAACGGGCACAGTGGGGTAATCGTCGTCCTTGGATGGCACGAGCAGATCAACTCGAAGGCGCGCTCCTCCCTTTTCCGGGAAAGACGTTCCTGGCTTCCCGCGATCCGAGGAGGGAACTTCGAAGAACTCGGTACCCGTCTCCCGCAGCATTTCGAGGAAAGGCGGCATCTCGGAAAGTGCCAGCGCCTCACGGCGCGCGATATCAACGTCCTCGGTGGAGTAAGCCACAGCTTTTACGCCGAGCGCATTCAGGATGGCCCCATAAGCATGAGAACCAATCAACATCGCCCCGGCTCGGAACAGACCATGGTTGTGCAGACTGGCCAACGTATAGAACGCCTTCCGGTCAACCGTCGCAAAACCGGATCGGGCCAGAATCCTCACACGATTGATGGTTGCGTTGGCGACGTCGATTCTTTCGCGAAGAGCCGCCACTTTTGCGGTCACTTCCGGATCGCCTAATTTTCCGAAGTAGGTTTCGTGGCGACGGTTCGCGGCGTCTGAGTATCGGTGTACCCAATAGGACACCCCGCCTCCGTTCTCTCGCTCCGTGATTGCGCCAGGTGTACCGAGAAATGCTTCGCTCTGTTCGCCGGCCGCCGCTTCTAATTCGGCGAACAGGAGCGTCAACGCTCGCTCATGGTGTGTCGTAAGGGAAGCCATATCCCACAAGGGTACATCTTGTGGGATACAAACGAAATTCGCGGGGCGCAGCCCCAAAAAGCCAAAACCCCCGAGATCTTTCGACCTCGGGGGCTTCGCATTAGGAGCCTGGCAGTGACCTACTCTGGCATGCCTGAAAGGCACACTACCATCGGCGCAGAGCGTTTTCACTTCCGAGTTCGGAATGGGATCGGGTGGTTCCCGCTCGCTATGGCCGCCAGGCAAACTGTTTGAGGATCACGTGGCGGGCTGTAACACCCGCCACGAGCGCCTCTAATCCGGTTGGTTTCTTGTTTCGACGTTTGTCGCGTTCAACAGTAACGATGATCAAACAACATCAATCGCTTGCATCGATAACCATCAAGCCCAATCCCGATGGATCAGACCGCTTGAGGTTATATGGTCAAGCCTCACGGGCAATTAGTACTGGTTAGCTGAAGTCATTACTGACCTTACACACCCAGCCTATCAACCACCTAGTCTTGGTGGGCCCTTCAGGGGAATCGAGTTCCCAGGGAGATCTAGTCTTGGGGGGGGCTTCCCGCTTAGATGCTTTCAGCGGTTATCCCGTCCGTACATAGCTACCCGGCAGTGCCACTTGCGTGACAACCGGAACACCAGAGGTACGTCCATCCCGGTCCTCTCGTACTAAGGACAGCTCACCCTCAAATCTCCAACGGCTACGGAAGATAGGGACCAAACTGTCTCACGACGTTTTGAACCCAGCTC
>Ga0207641_10003008_pt1 | contig 15223 bp, 11 predicted proteins | sample KBSSwiS62_FD_184306 | JGI IMG/M metagenome (GOLD analysis project Ga0207641, IMG submission 184306) | Switchgrass rhizosphere microbial communities from Kellogg Biological Station, Michigan, USA - KBS Switchgrass S6-2 (SPAdes) (version 2) | ecosystem: Host-associated > Plants > Roots >... | reverse complement strand
CCTTGCAGATTCAGGTTCTAGTCCTCGCAAGGGGGTGGAGGTTCGAGTCCTCTTTTCGGCATTCTGCAATCAACAAGTTAGAGCTGCTGGTTGCGTTTTCTGTTTCGCCCTCCGAATCTTGCCTCCTGTTTTTCTCCTGAGCGAAGTCCGCAATCTTCGGGTCGTCACCTCCGTTTCGTGAAAATTCTGCTTTCAGCTCACGCCACGTTCCCATTGCGGTCGCTTCGTCGAGGCGGTTCATGCGTCTGGGCTTGTACGAATTCCAGAGGTCCTCTTTCAACTGGCGTGTTCGCCGATTAGTTCAGAGCGGCCTATTGGAACGACATTCCAAACTTCCATGGGCCGCCGAACGCTCTGTAAATCACCGAAGCCTGATAGGGAGCCTGCTGAATCTGCAATACCTTCTTTGAAATCTGCTGAATCGAAATCTGCTTGGTCCCTGATTTGATGTCGCATCGCACCGCAATATGTTGCGCCGCGGGCACAGCCGTGACTCCGATTGGCGCTGTCCGACCGGACCAAGCCGCTATTTTCCGGGCGACAGCTATCGGTGTCGACGAAGGTCACGCAAAAAACACGACGCGGCGTGAGAGGTTTGGGCCGCAAAAAGCGCCTGCTCAACTGTAGGGTGGAACGTCGTCACCCTTACTCGCAAACGAAAAGGTTTGGTCAGAACGCTCGCACCGAAAAAGGCGGCGCATCTCGTGGCCGTGTGGGCAAACGTTGAATTTCGTTTAGGTGAAGAAACTTGATCGTACATCTATAAGGAGGTCCGAATGATGACTCACTTGCTAAGGGGGGCGAAGATTGTCGCCTCTGCTGTAGTGTTATCCGCCTTGGTGCTGGTCCCATCCGTAACGGCGCAGAAAGCGGCGACTGATAAAGTTCCAACAATTAGTTTTGAACCTGAGCGGTCATTGATGAGCGGCGCCATAGTCTATCGCTCGGCGACAATGCTCGTCAGAACGCGGGACGACGTGACCGGAACGATTCACACGTCAGGCCTTGTGCCTGGCCATGTGGTCACTGGCTGGTTTGGCATTTTTAACCATCCGGAGCATTGCTCGACGCGCCCATGCAGCCCGCCGGTCGATCTTAACAATCCTCTCGTGCAAGGTTCGCTGGTAAATATGGGAGGCGCGCTTGTCGGTCCCGCCGGGACGGCGGATTTTGCCGAAGTCCGAGCCGTCGGCGACACGACAAACGCCTTTTCCGGTCCCGGTTTGATCGATCCGCGCGGAGCCGAAATCCACCTGGCGGTCCGGGATCACGGAGTAGCTTTAATGGAGCCAGCATTCTCACAACAGCTAAACATGTTTAACGGCGGCTGTCCGCCAAACACGTGTTTAACCATACAGTCGGCACCGCACGCACCATAGGTCGAGGTCCGGCTTGTGCTCGACTCGCCGCGCCTTGAACGCGGCGAGTCGAGCGTAATCAGCCCTTGCCGATGGATCCGTTAACCCTCAGCGGTTCGTAGTGCGGACGCGCAGAAATGGTTTCGGGTGATACCAAAATTGCTGGAGGTACCTATGGATAGTCAAACGAAGCAGAACTCAAAAGGAATTACGCATCAGGAGAAGAAACTCAGGGACGGCGTGACGCGCCGCGGGTTCCTGGGACGCATCGGTGGTGTGACCGCAGTGACAATGGCAGCGGGCTCAATTCCCCTCGAACCTTTGCTAGGCGAAAAGCACTCGGTGGCGGGCGCCTCCATCGTCGACTTTAAACCTGCCGTGCGCGCGGCCCGCAGTATGCAATACCGCAAGAAAGTAGCCCAGGATGAGGGCATCAACGTTGGAAATCAACCAGACAATGGAGATGCGACGGCCTTTTCAGACTTCAGCGGTAGTTTCAGCAAAGCCCTGCTGCACGATGGTCTCGGCGTCCCGAATGCTGCTGCCTGCCTCAGCCTGAAAAATGCCCTGCTCACCGGTGAGCATTTAGATTTCAAAGACATCATCATGGGAGCCCCGGGCGGAGGGCCCAATTCGAAATTGAATTGTCCTCAGGGCGCCCTTGCATTTGACCTGGAAGGCCTCGACTCCCATGCCACCGTCATCCCCCCAGCCCCAGGCGTCACCAGCGCGCAGACCGCGGCCGAACAGATTGAGCACTACTGGGCTGCTCTGCTGGCCGATGTGCCGTTCACTGAATACCCAATGAATGCCCTGGTGGCCCAGGCCGCGTCGGACATGAACAAGCTGTCATTTCTCAGGAGTTCCGGGAACAATCAGTTCCCGTTTCCGGTGACACCGCAGAATCTGTTCCGCGGTCAGTTTGTCGTAGGCGACGGTAACGTTCAGGGGCCTTACGTATCGCAGTTCATGATCCAGCCGACTTACTATGGCGCGCAGTTCCTTAGCCAGCAGTACCAGACGTTCCTTCCTGTGGGCGGTGGCGGCAGCGCCTTCATGACGTCGGTCAGCGAGTACCAGTTAGTCCAGAACGGTGGGGATTCGGGTCGCCAGGTCGCCGTTGACCCAAGATTCCGGTACATCCGGAATGGTCGGGACCTCGCCGCCTACACTCGTGTGGACGTGCTCTATCAGGCGTACTTCACGGCCATGCTCTGCCTGGCGGGAATGGGTGCGCCACCGAACCCTTGTAATCCCTACATTAGTTCGAAGACGGAGAAGGGCTTCGGTACGCTCGGCGGGCCGGACGTCGCAGCGACGCTGGCAGAAATGGCCACGCGAGCGCTCAAAGCCTCCTGGTTTCACAAGTGGATCGTCAACATGCGCATGCGGCCGGAGGAGTATGGGGCCCTGGTACAGGCGAACCTGACGCACACTACACCGTTTCCCAAAGCCGCAGGGGCCTTGCACTCCGACATCTTCGGATCCGCGGCGCTTCCCATTACGTTTTCAAACTATGGCAGTTACTTGCTTCCGCAGGCGTTCCCTGAAGGTTCGCCAACACATCCATGCTACCCAACGGGTCACGGGACGGTCGGCGGCGCATGCATCACTCTGCTTAAGTTTTTCTTTGACGGCAGCCAGAATATCCGCCAGTTGCTCACCGGCGCCGGACGGGACGTGTACGTGCCGAGCGCGGATGGCCTGTCGCTGAACACTTACACCGGTGCGGACAGGAACAATCTGGACATCAACGGAGAACTGAATAAGCTGGCGTACAACATCTCAATTGGTCACGGGATTCACGCCGGCATTCACTTCCGCAGTTCAACCTACTGGTCCATCCTGCTGGGCGAGCAGGTTGCACTAAGCGTACTTCGGGACCGGGCGGGTTCCTATAACGAGCCATTCACTATCACCATCACGAAATTCGACGGAACCAAGGCCACCATTTCGAACGAGTAACACTGCCTGGTGCTTAGATTTCAATGACGTGTTTCACGGGGGGATGGTCGACCCAAAGTCAGTGACGTTCTTTAAGTTCTAAAGCTGTTCGTTCTTGAGTCGAGGGTTCTTGGCCAAACCCTCGGCTCTCGCACGACTCCTTTAAATTTCCGGCGGACGGTAGGCGAGTTTCTTCTTCGAAGCTACATCCATCTCTTCCACCGTGATTAGGGGGATTGTCTTGATGTGCGTTATCCGACTGGCATTCACGGCCAGCGACACCGCAACCGACGAAGCGCTATCTGGCAGCTCCGCGATGAGTGCGACGTCTGAGTCGACAAAAGTGAAGTAGAACGCTTCGAGCTTGCCTCCTGCTTCTTTCACAAGTCCCTCTGCGACCTGACGGCGTTTGGATCCGCCTCCTACGAAGGCCAACTGCACCTTCCCGCCGTGTAGCTACCCAGAAATAGATATTTCGCCATGGAGATATCTCCTCTTGTGAACGGATTGAAGGACTATAGCGCTCAAGATCGATGCAGTGTTTTGCGAGATCGGCCGATCTATCCCCAGATGCCTCTTATTCTTGTTATCCTCTGCACAACGCATATGGATACACCCTCGCCTTCCGAGATCACGGAGATGCTTATTGCCTGGAAACGGGGCGACGAGGACGCCCTCGCGCAACTCACTCCGTTCGTTCATCGTGAACTCCGGCGCATCGCGAAACGCTATATGGCTGGTGAACGCGCCGGGCATTTGCTCCAGCCCACGGCGCTAGTCAACGAAGCTTATATTCGGCTCAGCGACTGGAAAAACGTCGAATGGAAGAATCGGGCTCATTTCTTTGGGTTAGCCGCGCAAATCATGCGTCGTATTCTGGTGGATTTTGCCCGCGCGACGGGCCGCCAAAAGCGGGGTGGGGATGGGCTTCAGGTTTCGCTGTCGGCCGCTGAAAACATTGCACCCCGCAAAAGTGCGGATCTGGTTGCGCTGGATGATGCCCTGAAAAAGTTGGCGGAACTGGATGCGCGTCAGGCTCGCGTTGTCGAGTTGCGCTTTTTTGCGGGGCTGAGCCTCAAAGAGGCGGCCGAAGCCCTGGATGTTTCAGTCGCAACCGTCTCGCGTGACTGGAGCATTGCCGAAGCGTGGCTCTTCAGGGAACTGAGGCAGGGTTAATCCAATGCCCGCCCGTCACCATCAAGTCAGCGCAATCTTTCTCGAAGCCCTGGAAGTTCCTCTCGCTCAACGCGCCCAGTTCCTCCATAAGATTTGCGGCTCAGATGAGGAGCTCCTCCGGGAAGTGCAGTCGTTGCTCGACGCTCATGAGCAGGCGGGTAGTTATTTTGACATTCCCGCCGTGGGAGTTGCCGCACGCCTGCTCGCTGAAAAAGACTCCCTGGCCGGCGACGCCACGGCCGGCTCCCTAGTCGGGCGCCGTCTCAAACAATATGAGTTTCTCTCACGGATTGGCGTCGGTGGCATGGGTGAAGTCTATCGGGCGCATGACCGCAATCTGGGTCGCGACGTGGCGATCAAGGTGCTGTCGCCCGAATTCTCAGCAGACCCCAAGCGCATCGCCCACCTTCGAACGGAAGCCCGCACATTGGCCACCCTCAACCACCCTTGTATCGGCGCAATCCACGACGTCCAGGAAGAAGACGGTCTGTGCGGCCTCGTGCTCGAACTGGTCGAAGGAGATACCCTTGCCGAACGCATCGCTCGCAGCCCTTTGTCTTCCGACGAAACGTTGTCGATCGCAAAGCAGGTTGCCGACGCGCTGACTGCCGCCCACGGCAAAGGAATCGTCCATCGGGACCTTAAGCCCGCCAATATCAAGATCACCCCTGAAGGCCGAGTGAAAGTGCTCGATTTTGGATTGGCCAAGTTGACAGTGCCGGAATCGCCGGGTTCTTCGGTCCAGGCCAGTCTGCCGACGCTCTCGTCCGCCTCGGATGCGATCATCGGCACGCCGTCTTACATGAGCCCGGAACAGGCCCGAGGCGAACCTCCAAATGTCCGCACCGATATCTGGGCCTTTGGCTGCGTTCTGTACGAAATGCTCAGCGGGAAAAGAGCGTTCAAGGGAGAAACGACGACCGAGGTCCTTGCCACCGTTATCGATCGTGATCCCGATTGGTCTGCGCTTCCTCGGTCGGCTGCAAGGGCCCGCTCTCTCGCGCAACGATGTCTCCAAAAGGATTCAACCCGTCGGATCCCGAACATGGTCCGAGTACAAGCGGAACTCGAATCCCTGACCGCCACGAATCGTTCAAATCGACGCTTGGGTCTTGCCGCCGCTGTGCTCGGGATCTTAGTAGCCCTGGGCCTGGTCTATGGGCTGGTTTCAGGTAGGTCGTCTGGCACGAAGCCACCAAACCGATCCCTGGCTGTGCTGCCCCTGGTGGATCGGTCAGCGCTAGGCGAAGAGTCGGGTTCTTTCGCGGACGGCATGACCGAAGAACTCAGCGGGGAATTGGGCCGGTTTCGGGATCTGAGGGTTATCTCCTCCCGGATGTACAAAGGCACTCAAAAAACTCTTAGGGAAATTGCGCGGGACCTGAAGGTCGACTTCCTGCTGGAAGGTTCTGTCGAGCGATCTCACGGGCAAGTCCTTATCCACGCTTCGCTGTTCGAGGCCGCCGAAGACAGGCAACTGTGGTCCGACAGCTACCAGCGCGACTACCAGGATGTGCTCACACTACGGCGAGGACTGGCTCGAGACATCGCGCTTCAAATCAATCTTAAGCTCACACCGGAAGACGAAAATCGCATGGCGGGCGGCGGGAAAGTCATTCCTGAGGCATACCAGGCTTATCTGGAGGGCCTGAAGAAGTTGGATTCCAGGGATCCTTCCGGCGTAATCGTGAGCATGGACAAGTTTGAAAGAGCCATCGAAATCGATCCTGGTTTCGGCCCGGCGCACGCCGGGTTGGCCAAGACCTATGCCAACATGGGTTTCAATTCCGTAATGTTGCCCGCTGAAGCCTATCCCCTCGCGAAAGAAGAAGCGCAAAAAGCTCTGATCCTGGACCCGTCAAACGAGGACGCGCGCATCACCCTGGTTCGGATACGAGTGGATCAGGACTGGGACTTCAACGGAGCGGAGGGGGAGTACAAACAGCTTATCGAAAAAAATCCCAACAACGTGTCCGTCTATGCATTCTATACAGAATTGCTTGTCGCGCTCGGGCGGTTTGACGACGCTCTTGTGATGAACAGACGGAGCATCGAACTGGATCCCCAGTCCGTGGATTCCGCCCAACGTGAAGGCTGGATCCAATACATGGCGCGGAAGCCGGAAGCGTCAATAGCAGGGTGGAAGAAGGCCCTGGAGCTCAACCCTTCCGGTCAGCTCATTTTCTTGGGACTGGGAGATGCCTCCGCATTGGCCGCGAAAGACCGTGAAGCATTCGGTTATTACCAACAGTACCTTGCGGCCGGCCTCACCGATGAAAAGGTCCTCTCCGCCCAGGCAAAGGCCTATCAATCGGGCGGTCTGGATGGATACACGCGGAAGTGGCTGGCACGGACTGAGGAAGAGGAAAGTGGTGGGGACTTTATCTGGACCTATAACCGGGCGAAACTTCACGCCAGGGTTGGGAATCGGAAGGAGGCCTTAATCTGGCTCGGCAAGGCCTTCCAGGAGCACCACAACCGCCTGATCTATCTCAAAGTGGAACCCGACTTCGAGAAGATGCGCTCGGAACCCGAATATCTGAATCTCATGAGGAAGGTCGGGCTGCCGCTGTGAGCGGGATTCTTATCTTCGGGATTTGTCTTTGATTCGCTTTACCCGGGGGCTATAGTCCAGACGACCTTATAAAGGAAGATTAATGAACACACGGAAATTCATCGCATGGACAGTTCTTGTTGCCGCCGTCGTTCAACTTTCCGCTCTGGATATCCGAGCGTGTGGCGACAAGCTGCTGCTTCTCGGGGCCGGCGTCCGTGTTTCAAGAGTCCATAAGGCAGGCCAGTCGCGCTCCATCCTCCTTTACAAGAGCGAAAGTCTGGCACGAGCTGGATCAAGTGACTTTGAGGCCGCCGTCAAGCGCGTCGGTCACAAGGTGCGGATCGCCAAAGACATCGTGCAAATCAACGAAGCGCTTAAGTCGGCGACTTTCGATTACCTTGTCGCCGCGCCTGCAGATCTGGAATCCGTGCGGGGTCCGATCGCGTCCTCGCTCTCGAAACCAGTTCTCATATCCATGGGCGTTCCTGCAAAGGCAAAGGAACCCAACTATGTCGCGTTGATTTCCGATGCAGAGAAGACGCGCACCAAATGAGCGGCCTCCTGAGAGGGCTTCCCCAATAATCCCCAATTTTCTGCAATCGCTGAAGGTCGTTGCCGTGATCTCCCTGTTCACGTTCGCAATCCCGAATAACCTGTTGGGCCAGGCGTTTGTTCCGCTGCGTGGCGAAGGCACCGTCACTTTGAGCTATCAGTACACCAACGTCCATGACCACCTTCGAAGTGACGGAAGCGTGTTCCAGGCCGGTCGCATTTATTCTCACATCGCGTCCGCCCAGGTCGACTACGGCGTCACCGACAAGCTGGCCGCCAGTTTCTCTGTGCCATACATCATGTCCCTTTACAAGGGATCAGCCCCGCATAATCCGGACGCACTCCACGTTCACGATCCTGGCCAGGAAGTCATCGACGATGGCACGTACCACGGCGGCGTGCAGGATCTTGGCTTAGGCGTTCGATACAATCTCACTGTCAGGCCGTTCGCCATCACGCCGTTTCTTGCGTGGAATCAGCCCAGCCACGACTACCCGTTCTTTGCCCACTCCGCAGTGGGCCGAAACCTGTGGCAGGTGAATATTGGCGCAAGTATCGGGGGGTCGGCCAACAGCCTTTTGCCCAACTCCTATTTTCATCTGCGGTACGCATACGGAATCACCGAACGAACAAAAATCGACGGTGTTTCGTATGGCGGCAATCAAAGCCTGTTGCGCGGGGATTTTGGATATTTTTTCACCGAGCGCCTATCCGCCAAGGCGATCGAAATACTGCAGATCACCCATGGCGGGCTGAACTTCCCGCAGGATTTCCCTGACCGGGCGAGTGAGTTATGGCTGCATCATGATCAGATATTGAGTGTCGGCTATCTAGAATTGGGAGGTGGCCTCGACTATGCGCTCACTCCTTCAATGGATCTTTCAGCCAACGTGCTGAAGTCCGTGTGGGGCCACAATGGCCATTCACTCCGGATGGGCCTCGCTATGGGCGTCACACATTACTTCCCACGCCCCGTTCGTTAGCACTTTCCGCCACAAACACCGCCTTTTGTAATAGAGGTGAGATATGAAACCGGTGGGAAAGAAAATCAAGCTATCCATCAAAGCGTTCATTGTCGTTGCGGTCTTCTTCATGGCCGTTGCCGGGCACGTGCCAATCGCAATGCACAATCCTTCGGTTCGTTCACGGCGACCGGCGATATGACGACGGGCAGGGCACACTTCTCACTCACGTTGCTCGCGAACGGTGATGTCCTGGTTGCAGGAGGCGACGGCCTTGCTGTCCTGCATTGCCCGCGCTGCACGGACGCATGGAAATCATCGCGGCTGTCGAGTCTCCTGAAGTGGCTTGCCTGATTCTCTATAGTCTCGGAATCGTCTCCCGGCCGCCGCCGAATCGAACAGTCGGAGTACGATTGACGCCGATTTCCGCGGGCCAAGCGTGCCTCTCCTCCTCGCGGGCCTGAGCGGATTCGTCATCGTCGAGATTACCGACCCGCGATCGACGCCGCTGGAAATGATGGCCATTTCAACCAGCTACGCGGTTCCGATCCTTCCAGTGATGGCGCAACAACAAGTTGAGTTCGGTTGTTTGCAGGGCTCAAGAAGTTTCCCTGGGTCCGTCAGAGCTCAAATACGATCCGCAAAACCTGCCGACCCTTACAACCGGTGCTGGATCAAGTGAGCGAACAGCGCGCGCAGGCTGAACGTCGGACCGCGACGAAGGACTGAGTTTTTCCTCCGTGACTTCTTTGCCTTTCGCAGTCTCGGCAGCGCCTCAGGCGAACGCCCCACCGTCACCAATCACCCTGATACTCAACTGGCAGTCACTCTTAAAGCAGAAGTGATCCGCCGCGCGCTGGACAGAAGACGACCTTCGACGCTTGAAGCTGGTGAAGTTAGCTACCTGATCTCCACAGCGAAGCGGAAAGTGGAAACCCGACGAAATTAGGCGACCCCTGATGTCCTACTGCTTCTGTTCCGCCTCGCGCACGGTTCGCATGAAGGTCTCCTCGGTCCTCGCAACCATATCCGTAAACGCTTTGGCATCCATGCATGTGACGCAGCTCGGATTGACGGGAAGCGCGGGATTCGAGGATAGGAGAAACAAGCAGGGGTACCATTCGCCCTTCCGGTCACGAGCCAACCGTGCCGGCGTCCGTATAGACGAATGGGTTTCTGCAACCACATCTTTTCCGGATCGAACGGGACGAGCACAACAGTGACGCCCTTATGACCCTCGATCAGTTCAGCATTAAATCGGACTTTTTCCATTCCCTTAGCATCGGAGGATAGGCATTTCAAGCATCGTGCAGAGCATAGCTCGCCGATTTGTTCCAGCCCGTTTCCGCGTTTGGAATGTCGGATAAGAACTATTCCGTCTCTGTATGTCGAGAGAGCCGTATTTCTTCGGGGTTGCACAGAGCAAATAAGAGGGCGTGTCCACTTCAGCAGGACATACGGGGAGCTTGACCTTCGGAGGCGCGCAGGTTAGTTAGTAGAGCCAGGAGATGTCGGTTTCGCGGGCGGGCGGAGACATCGGCGGAGGGCGTGACGGCAGCCCCAGGCAGTCCAGAATCTTCCGGGTTGTTTCTGGCGGATGTATCGCTGCAACGATGCGCAGCCTGCCGCCGCAGCGATCACAGGCCAAAACGTCGGCCTCGAAAACTCTCTTCATCAGTTCCGCCCAGGAGTAGTTCTGTGGATGCCGCAGCGGCGGAGCCGAACCCTTGGGTTCCCGTTGGGGGTCACGCATCGAAACTTCCGGAGCAGAGCTCCGCTGAGGCGCTGCGAAGTCCGGTGCCGTTTGCATCTCCGCACGGGGAACGATCTTCGCTCTCCACTTCGCTGCTGGCGCCAGGACACCGTGATACCGCGCCAGATGGGCGCGGGGCGGCGGCACCAAAGCCGATAGTTTTTCGATGAACTCCAGTGGCGAGTAAAAGGCTCGTGAGATGCCGTTCCGCCAGGGGCGTTTGAACTCATAGACGAGCCTCCCATCCGGCGTCATCTCCAACCGCTCGCTGGCCAACGGAGGGCGTGCCACATACCGACACAAACGTTCGAGCCGTTTGCGGTCTCCTGCGGATACGGCGACGTTGGCATGTACACTAAAGCCCGAGACTCGCGCACAGCGCTCTGACGGCGTGGCCTCCAGCGATTCCGGATCGACGCGATCTCCACCAGTCTGGACGCGGGCGCCTGCGTGCGGGCCTGTCGCGATCCGGCCCGTGATCGATGCCACGAGGACGTCCGACAGCCATGGGGCCTCATCCCGCAAACGATCCCGTTCTTCGCCGTCCCCGGAATCGAGCTCCCCGGCACGGCGTTTCCGTGCCTCGATAACAGAATCGCCCTTATGCGGCGTTACACGACGAAGCGACTACTCCCTCCCCTCGTTTGAAATTCCTACGCTCTGAGAAACAAAGCCACGTCCGAACAGAAGAGACCCGTGGCTCCGCAACTCAGAGGCTTTCGACTTTGGACGGTCGCGCACAAAGGACTGCGGCCTGGAAACGAAGAGTTCGAAGCAGCAAAACGGCGGGAGTGGTGCCACGCACCGCGGATATTAGCTAGAGACGTTTCAGCGGCATTCGTTCCTTGATTCGTGTCTGACCAGCGACAGGTAAAGCTCCGATCGACGTTCTAATCATCGACCACATCGCGAGGCGGTCCGCAAACTAGGCAATGCAAGAGACGGCGTGAGACGCTTGTGACAACCATTCGCCGAGGCGCAGCAAAATTATGTGATTCCCGAACCATAGGGCGCGAGCTGAAGCTCGGAGTCGGAAAAATTACGCAGACTCAAGGTTCGAATTGTTCCCAAGCGGTTTTTATCCGGGCAAGAACGTCCTCGAAGCGCGGACGCCCATCGAGTTTCCGAAAGGCTGTGCTGTGTTTCGAGACGTAAGGGTAATGCCAGAAACCTTTGCGAAATGCGGTTTCCAGCCAGTCGATCGCCAGGTCCGTCTCGCCGGTGAAGGCATAGCATTCGCTGACCCAGAACGACCAGAACTCGACGTTTTGCGCACGCGACAAAAGATCCAGATCGAAGCAGGATTTGGCATCTTCAAGCTGCCCTTCCAATGCCAGACGCAGAAAGCGGCAGGCCCGTCCGGCTACTGTGGGCGACTTTTCCGAGAGCGGCCGCAGAACCTGGATGGCGTCGTGCGGCCGCCGGTCATTAATAAACGACATTGCCACTGGCCATCGCATCATGGGAAATTCAGGCACAGCGCGCAGAAAACGTAAACCTTCCCCTTGAACGAAGTTGTTGTTCCCGAACCACAACTCCACGGCGTAGGCACCCACGTGAACAATTAATTGAAGTGGATCCGCTTTGACACAATCCGCGTAGGCTTTTCTGGCCTGCTCGACGCCCACGCACATGTACACACGAGCGATTTCACCCAATGCGTACACGTTGTTCGGATCGATCTCAAGAGCCCGCTTGAAACTTCGAACCGCCTCCTGCGGTTGTCCCTGGTTCTGCCGGACCATCCCCATCAGCGCATGTCCAGGGCCGGAATCCGGATTCAACGAGAACACCTTTTGTGCCAGTTCTTCGGCCCGCTTGACGTAACCGTCGTCGGCCTTGACCGCAGCGTTCACATACTGCCAGTAGAGGGTTCCCAGCGAGGCATATAGCAATTCGTTGTCGCCGACGAGAGCGATAGCGGTTTCGATCAGCTCACGAGCTTTGTCCAGGCCCTCTTCCGTGAACTTGTAGATTTCATAACGCGCCCGCTGGTAGCACTCGAACGCTTCTATGTTGTCGATGGGCCGCGCCGCCAGTTTCCGGTCTTCTTCAGGCGATAATCGCATCTTCAGGGCGTCGACGATCTTGCGCGAGATCTGTTCCTGGATTTCAAAGATGTCCTCGAGCTTGCCCGAGTACTTTTCCGCCCAGAGAGGCCGATTCGATTCGGGGTCCACTAATTGCGCGGTCACGCGGACGGCGTTGCCGGCCTTCCGGACGCTGCCTTCCAGAACGTATCGCACGTTCAGTTGAGCCGCGACCGTTTTGAGATCCTGACTCGATCCCTTCAGTTGCATGCTCGAACTGCGGGAAATCACGCGCAGGCTTGCGATCTGAGAGAGGTCGGTGATGATCTCGTCGGTCAAGCCGTCGCTGAAATACTCGTTATCCGGATCCGGACTCAGGTTCTCGAATGGCAGGACGACAATCGATTTTTCCTGGCTGTCGGACCGCGCCGCGAGCCGGGCTTCCGAATCCCGGCGAATCCGTGAAATCGATATCTTGAGATCCCGCGCGCTGGAAGGTCGCAGGTCTCGGGATTTCTCCAGGAGTTCGTAAACGACCCTATCCAGTTCTTTTGGGATCCTGGGATTTAAACGCGCCGGTGAGTCGACGACCTTGTTGAAGACCTGCTCGAAGATGATGGCCGAAGTGTTGCCGGCGAAAGCGGGCCGCCCGGTGAGCATCTCGTAAAAGACGACACCAAGGGAAAACAGATCGGACCGGGCGTCGAGCTTCTCGCCTCGTGCTTGCTCGGGCGACATGTAGGAGATTGTCCCCATGACCGTACCCACCGCAGTGACATCTACGGTCGGCGCGGCCTCCGATGCCGCAGCCTGGTCCCGAGCCAGGCCGAAATCCAGCAGTTTGGCCGCGCCGCGATCGGTGATGAAGATGTTCGCCGGCTTGATGTCGCGATGAAGGATACCTGCGCTGTGCGCGGCGTCCAGGCCATCCGCCAGTTGCATGCTCAGATCGAGGGCTTCGTCGAGCGGCAGTGGGCCGCGCTCCAGCCGTTCTCTGAGCGTCTCGCCCTGGAGCAGTTCCATCACAATGAAAGGTTGGCCCTCGTGTTCGCCCAGGTCGTAGACGATACAGATATTGGGATGATTCAGAGCGGAAGCCGCACGCGCCTCGCGGCGAAATCGGGAGAGATGCTCCGGATTCCGGGCAAACTCCGGAGGCAGCGTCTTGATCGCAACCTCGCGGAAAAGGTTTGTGTCACGAGCCTTCCACACTTCTCCCATCCCGCCTTTGCCGATGGCGGCGAGGATCTCGTAATGGCTGAAGGATGTCCGCGCTTCCACTGTTGCTTTCTTCCGAGTCGGCCTATTCTCGATTTGCAGGCCTCATTTTAGGAGAAGAAGAAAATTTCTGAGCATCAATTTGCAAGCTTTGCCAGCAGCCCAAGCGAACTGTGATTCATTTCCTAAGTCCATCCCGATGATCTGAAATGCGAAACTTCTATCCAACGCCGCGAATTCACTCAATAGGTGGTTTCCCCGGAGCAGGGCTCATATCTGCGAGAGGAGTTCGGCACAAGTCTCTCACCAGAAACGGAAGCGCTGTTTCTCGAAATCCTGCGGATAATGAAAGCGACGCATGACGCAGATCCACATCACTCTTCTCGGGGGCTTCCAGGCAGAGCTTTCTTCCGGGCAGCCGGTGACCGTCGCAGGCCAGAAGGCCCAGGCCCTTCTCGCGTATTTGGCGATGTCAAGGGGCCGGGCGCACCCGCGAGGCAAGCTCGCGGTGCTGGTATGGCCTGATGTCGCCCACGAGCGGGCGCGGCAGAGTCTGCGCCAGGCCTTGACTTTTTTCCGATGAACCTCATACAAGTACAGGGTACATGCCTGCTGCCGCCGGTGCGGCCTAATTACCCTTCATCGTCTTGATATTTCTGTTACCACGTTGGGCCGGTGGTCTGTTGGACCGCTACGGCAGTCGGCGGCTTCTCACTTTCGGACCCGTCGGCAGCGTCCAGAACGTTGGGATAGAGCGTCCGTTATTTAGCGAGAAGTTTAATAAGCGGCGCCTTATCAAACGAAGGGCCGAAACGATTACTAGGAAACATCTGGTAGTCGGATGTCTCGCCGAGCTCAGCTCTATTCTGGTTCTTCAAACAGCCGCAAGTAAGGATCGAACCGGAACCGGCGGTTGCGGGCGTACCCGGTGATTTCGCGCAGAAGCCCTGTTTCGACAAGCCGGTTGACAAGGTTGTTAGCGGCGGCCGACTTGACGCCGACCCAATCGCTGACCGTTGCCACGTTCACGATAGGGTGATCGAAGAGACGGTCCATCACGCGATGTCCATTGGCTGCGGCCAGCCCGAGGCCGGCCGTAATGCGGGCCCGGTATTCCTCGCGCATTCGGAGGATCGCGGCGGCCGTTGAAGTAGACTCCCGGCTGACTTCGACGACGCCGCGCAGAAAAAACGCGAGCCAGCTTTCCCAGTCCCCATTGTCGCGCACCGCCTGCAAGCGCTCGTAATACTCGGCGCGGCGTTGCTTAAAGTAGTGCGACAGATACAGCACGGGCCGGGCGAGGAGCTTTTTCTCGGTGAGAAGAAACGTGATCAGCAACCGGCCAACGCGTCCGTTGCCGTCGAGGAATGGATGAATGGTCTCGAATTGAGCGTGCGCGAGCCCGACCTGGATGAGTGCCGGAGGAGGGTTTTCGGTATGCAGAAAAAGCTCCAGATTCGAAAGCGCCTGTGGGACTTCCTGCGGCGGCGGAGGGACGAACGTCGCCTCCTTGAGTGAGCAGCGGCCTGGTCCGATCCAGTTCTGGGTCGTGCGCAATTCTCCCGGCGTTAGACGGCCGCCGCGTGCGCCCTGCATCAATTTGGCGTGAATCTCACGAATAAGCCGCACGGATACCGGCAATTCGGCCAGCCGCTCGATGCCGTGGTTCATTG
>Ga0207641_10003007_pt1 | contig 15230 bp, 19 predicted proteins | sample KBSSwiS62_FD_184306 | JGI IMG/M metagenome (GOLD analysis project Ga0207641, IMG submission 184306) | Switchgrass rhizosphere microbial communities from Kellogg Biological Station, Michigan, USA - KBS Switchgrass S6-2 (SPAdes) (version 2) | ecosystem: Host-associated > Plants > Roots >... | reverse complement strand
GAACAGGACGGGCTTGTCGAACGGCGGGATTTCGGCGAGCAGATGTCCGTACTGGCCGCGATGCTTCTCCTCGCGCTCGGGGTCGCTGACCAAGCCCTCCAGCGCCTCTCCGGCGGTGACATGGGGGCGCTCAGCATTACCAGAGTCGCGGCGTTCCCACCTTCCGCCGTGAGTCGGTTCGGGGTGAACCGGGGTCGGCCTACCCTTCGGGGCACCGACGATGAAGAGACGCGGACGAGCCTGCGGGACACCGAAGTCGGCAGCGTTCAAAACCTTGACGTGGCAGTCGTAACCGGCCTCATCGATTTCACGGAGTAGTCGCGTGAGGGCAGGTCTGCTGGCCTTGTTGTTGTAGGTCAGCGCGTAAACGTTTTCTAGGACGAATGCTCGCGGACGGGCCTGACTGAGCACCCGCGTGTACGCCTGTAGGAGCGAGGCGTCGGGGTCGAGGCCAGATCGCTTCCACTCCAACCAGAAACCACTTTTCGAGAATGGCGTACAGGGTGGCCCACCGAGCAGCAGGTCTGGGCGCTGCCCCTTCCGCAGTCCCGCCGCCTTCAGAATTTCGGCCGTAGGGGTGTCAAGGATGTCCTTCTGGATCACCGGAGACGCCAGAGTGTCGAAGTTCTTCTCCATGGTGAGCGCCGCGTCCTTGTCCCGCTCGACCGCTGCGCGTACCTGGAATCCTGCAGCCTCGGCACCGAGGTCGAGTCCGCCCGCCCCTGAGAACAGGGAGATCGCTACACCCTTAGTACCAACCATGCGCTCAGCTTCCCACGACCCACCCACAGGAGAGCGTATTGCCTGATCATGTCCCGTAATTGACTAGCACAGAGGGCTGCTGACTCTGAAGAACCCCACACATGAAAGGTTTCGCACTACATCGGCTGCCCGCATCGCGATCCAACCAGTATCGTGCAGCGAAGTCTTGCGGTTGGTGGCGAGATTCCCGCAAGTCAGGTGATCGTAAGGACGCGGCGGAGGGAGGAGAGTGGAAGAAGCTTCACTCGCCGGCCGTTCGTTCGGCGAAGTCTACCGAGTCCAGGGTCGCCGAGATCTGCATGCGTTTCTTGTGGAGGCGATCGAGACATCCGGGGCACGCGTGCTTTATGCCAGCAGTCCGGATCGGGCGCCGGTCTATTTGGGCGTGCAACTGGACTCTGACGAACGGGTGGGAATCCTGGTCTACCCCTTCCGCATCACTCGCAATGTGATCCGAAATCGCCCGCAAGATGAGGTCAGGGGCCAGCTTCGTTACGGATCGGAGCGTAGTTGGCAGCGAGAGCACCCAGTTGGTCGCGACGTGGCTGGTGTAGATGTCACTGTGATCGTAGGAGTCGATGTTGCCGTCGGCGTACTCCTCGGGTTAGATGCGACACTCTGGGACCCGCTGCCAATGGGAATCTCCTTCTATGCCCGGGAGTTCGAGATCGCCCAAGCGAAATCCACTGGGTGGCACGTATGGGAGAAAGAAAATCGAGGTGGCACAAAGCGCACGACGCCCCGCTCGCCGACCCATCTCGAAACCCTCGTCGCTTTTGCCCCCGACAGGTTCATTGACTATGTCCGGCTGGAGCGACGATGTCGCGTGCTCCGTCTGGACCCAGCGTTGCGATACGCCGCGGCGATGGCTATGGGGGAGCCGTCGAGCCCGGAGAAACCACCGCGACACGTGCTCGAGGAGCAGTTTGCTCTATCCAGCGAGCAGATCCTGGACATCATCGGCGGCCGGAACCGGCTTGCCGTTGCGGTACGTGGCGGCGTTGCCGAGCACCACTTGGAACAAATACTGTCGCTCTCCCCTCTGGTCGCAGCGGTCAATCGGCTCGACGTCGACGCGCAACACGACTTCGACATCACCCTGAAGTCAGGGCCGCGGGTACGAATCGAATGCAAGAACGCGAGCCCGAAGTCGTTGGCAAATGGGACTTATAAAGTCGAGGTACAGAAGACACGCACTTCCAAGGCGGACCCCGCTTCACGCTTCTACCGGGCCGACGCCTTTGACGTAGTTGCAGCGTGCATGTACTCCCCAACCGGTCGGTGGGAGTTTCGTTTTGGCACTACAGCGAACATGCGGAGACACACCCATTTTGGCGACCGCCTGGCTCCTATCCAACCCATCACTGCGGACTGGGTCAGCGACCTGGCAGATCTCTAGCAATTCGTATTGCCTTCTCAACCAGCGTGTCTCGGTAAGTTCACGTGTTGCGCTCGACGCGTTCAAGAGGCGAGCGAGTCACCCTCGGCCAGGTAGCCATATAGTGAACCCCGGCATATTCATAGGAGTTTCGAGATGCGTTTTGCCATGTGCGCTCCTTCCCGCATGCGCCTGGCCGCTGCGATGTGTGCGGCATCAATGACTTTTCGTGGACGCCCGAACTTCGAGCCGTTGGCGCGGGAAGACACTCGCTAGAGTGTGGTCCTCTCCTTGGTCGGCTCTCGCTCGTATCGGCAAAGGAGCCGAGGACGCCGATCATCATCCGGCCCGCAGCGGCTAACAAGTCGATGCCGTCCGCGACCGATACCAACGCGACGTCCCTATAGGTCAGCGACTTGACCGTCTCAAGAATGTGAAGTGTGTCGCGGCCCAGGCGGTCGAGTTTCCCAACCAACACCGTGCCGGCCATCAGCGACGTCTGTGAGGAGACACCGCCGGAACCGGGCAACGGACATAAGCCATCAGCTCGGCTATGCCGGGTCGGTCATCGCGCGCCCCGGACATGGCGTCTGAGAACGTCTTCGGGACACCGGCAGAGGTCAGAGCGGCTGTTGCTGCTCGGGTGCCTGGGCGCGGTGCTGACCCGCATATACCCGATTCGTTGACCCGTATTGTTCATTTCGCTCCTCTATCGCTGTCTCTCAAGTTGTTCAACACTCGTTGTGAGACAAGCATTTCCGAGACGAACTTCTGAGATGCATTGAGCTGCAAAACTGTAGCGGATGGAGACCGTCGACCGCTGTCTCGAATGTCCTCGGTTTCGCGACACTCCCGCCCCGCTGCCGCCGACTCGATGCAGGTGATCCAGTAACGTCCCGAACCGACACGGTCGATGCCCTACTGGCATCGGCAACGGCGGCATGAGGCAGGTGTCCTCAACTACACCCACAAGACGGGGCAGTTCCGTCGCGATGTAAGGCCCGCAAACATCACGCTGACCGACGCCGACGGTGAACAGGAGCCTTTACCGTGGTGTGGGGCGGGCTCGAACCATGGAACTATGCCAAAGCCTGAGTTTGTCCTATTTCGGCGATGCGGATCGGAACACCTTCAACCTCGCCAGGCACCGAAAGCGGCTTACTCGGATGATGTTCGAGCAAGATGACAATGCCCCAACTGCCGTCAGGAAGTGGCTCGATCGCGGTCGTACTGAGCTTGCGACGCTGGTGCCGGCTCAGTCGCCTTATGAGCTGGTCACGCGCCGTTTCTGCGTCAGAGTAAGTTCGACCAGCCATTTTCTTACGCTTCCGTCCCCCGTGTCCGGCCCCGTAGGATACTTCCTATATTAGCTGACATGGTCTCCGCTGGCACTGCCCAGCCCACGGGCTGACCGGAGCCGCCGCGGGTTCCGAGTTCGGATGCCGCAACAATCATGCCTATCGCCTTGGCGTCCGAGGTGTCGTCAGCGGGAAAGACAAGCGCTCCCGAGTCACCGCGCTTAGCGAACGGCTCATCGGCTTCGATGCCGATAAGTCCATCAAAGTACTTACGCCCATCCCCATGAATTACAGGTATGTTCTTCGTACCTAGCAGGGTCACAGTACCTACGGTAGTCTTTGTCCCGGCGCCTGTCTTGCGGACACGCAGCCGACGGAGCTGTTCTGGCGTGTACGCACCCAACACTGACCGCCCCCCGTCGTCATATCCGGGATGGAGATTGATTAGCCCTAGATCGGTTGTGTTTCGCTTCGCGCGAAGCTCCGACCAGCCGACGACATGCCCGATCTCTTCCTCGTTCACGCCGAGTGCGACGGTCGGTTCCCCCGCTATCCTGGGTCCGGACGAGGCGACGTGTCCGGCAGTCAGCGCGAAACTGGTATTGCCATGTGCCACAGCGCCACCCAAAGTTCCGCTCAATCCACCTGGGACCCTCACGGAACCGCCGATGCTCACCGCACCCGCTGCAATGATGATTGGACCAACGATTAGCGCCGCGAACGAAGCTCCCCTATCAGCCATGAATTGCGGGGCACGATTCCAGAACGGACGAAAGTCCTTCCGACGCATCGGCAACTTGGACTCCATGATCGCGACCGCGGTCCATCGGTCATCCGCCTCGCTGGTCGATTCGCTTACAGAAACGACACCCGAGCCGATCCAATAGGGGAACATTCTCTGGTCGGACTCCGAGTAGGTGGGGGCCCATAATTCGATCGCGCGATCGAGCGACCTCGCCCAATCCATAGCAACCGCAAGCGTCCCCGACTGCTTTAGGCCAAACTCCTTTGAAAGTTTCATAATCGGATTTCTCGCCGCTTAGCCAACACCTAGAAACGACGCCGCAGCGTCAACCAGCATCCACGCACCCGCGCCCACCAGTAGGAATCCAATCACAACAAGAGCGAGCCAGCGATCTGCTTTGGCCAGTGCATTTAACAGCTCTGTAACCGCCTTCAAAACTTTCTCGAGAGATGCGAAAGGATCGAAATCTGCTGTCGCTCTGGCAGCGTGACGAATCTCGTAGATCATCTTCGTGATCCCTCCCCCGACGCCGAAGGTCAAAGCGACTAGCCCGAGCGTCATCAACAGGATGCCTACGACGAGGAAAACCCACGGCGAGACGCCAATCGAGCACGTAGTCACCACCACCCCCAAGTGCCAGTCGCCCAGAGTTTACATAGATGCATTGCCTCTCAGTACTTATATCGTTCCGTCGTGAGGTTTCGTGGGATTTACCCCGGCGAGTGTTGCCGGCATGTCTGCGTACTCCTGCCAGTAAGAAGTGGCTGCCGTCGTCGGCAGTGGTCTGTCATGTCTCGCAATAGACCACATTCGAGACACCGATCAACTCGCGGCGCTACAACGCGACCGATCAGGTCAGCTTGTCTCACAAGTTGTCTCGAAAGTGCCTGCCTTTATCTGCGTGTGGATCGCTTTAACGAGACACCGCTACTATCAGTCCGGTGTCTGGAGCTGTCTCACCGTGCGTGCCAACAGCGAGATCCATGGCAGATTCGATTTACCTCGAAGAGACATAATGTGCAGCAGCGACATACCTCCCGGCTCCAAGATCGTTACCTTCCGGACCTCCTGGAGGCGAAGTCAGTTGACACCCCACAGTTCCGCAGCGGTGTTGCCGCGCTCGCGCCCTGGCTGACCATCGCGCAGGTGGCAGAGGTCTGTGGCGTCGACCGTCTTGAGGTCTACTCCAAACTTCCCCGAGTCTTGAAGTTCGGCACATCGGGGTACGAGGCGGCGCGATGCCGTTCGGCCGACTGACCCGTGTGGAGCGCGGGTCGCTACTGCGGCCGCTCGGAACCCGACGCCCCGACGGAGTTACTGGCTCGCTGGGTGACGCTCAAGTAGGCCGCCCACCATTACAAGGTCAGCTCGAAGCTCGTTCACCGCTTGATCCCGCACAAACAGGTGGAAGCTCGCCGCAAGTTCTGTCAAGTGTCGAGCCGGTGACAGATGCGCAGCCACTGCCTCGCTTGACTCTCTCAGCCGTCGCATCGGTGGCCGCGGCATTGCCTACGGGGAAAGAACGGTCCGCGTTCGCGAGGCCGTTCGAAGGTGCTGATCGTCGGAGTCGGCGTAGAGGTCTGTGACGGTGTCGTGGCGACCACTTCCACCGACGGTGACGTGCTGACGGGCGTGGTGGTCTGTGCCGGTGTCGCATCAGGGTTACCGCCACCCCTGATCACGACCACCGTAGCCAGCAGGGCAGCCAACCCGAACAGGACGATCGTGGTGGCCAGCAATGCCACCTGCCCACCGCTGAACCGTGATCGCCCGACCCGCGCCACGGGCATGGGCAGCTGGGCCGCCGGGGACGCTACCGCCGCCGAGTACTGCCGCGTAGGCGTCGGGCGGCTGGGGGCAACAGCGACGCGAGGCGCCGACACCGGTCCGCCAGGCTGAACAGCCGCCTGGGCCGCCGACGTCGCCGCGGCCGCCATCCCGCCTGCCGACGCATACCGGTCGGCCGGATTCTTGGCCATGCCCCTCGCGATGACGTCGTCGAACGCCGGGCTGATCCCCACCCCCGCGAGGCTAGGCCGTGGCGGTGGCAAGACCAGGTGCGCGTTCATCACCTGCTGCACGTCTCCCTCGAAAGGCGCTCGGCCAGTGAGACATTCGTAGAGCAGACACGTCAGCGAGTACACGTCCGCCGCCGGCCCGCCGGGCTCGCCATTCAACCGCTCAGGCGCGATGTACGCGCACGATCCCATGATGAGATCGGCCTTCGTGACGCTCGCCTCGCCGCCGCCGTAGGCGATGCCGAAGTCCACCAGGTAGGCGAACGCATCGGCCGTCATCAGCACGTTCTCGGGTTTCACGTCGCGGTGCGCCAGATCATTGGAATGCGCAGCGTCCAGCGCCTTGGCGACCTGGCCGATGATCGACGCCGTCCGCCTCGGTGCGAGCGCACCATTGGCCTGCAGGACGTCCCTCAGGCTGGGGCCCTCGACCAGCCGCATGTCGATGTAGAGCACACCGTCGATCTCGCCGAAGTCGTGTACCGGGATGACGTGCGGCTCGCGCAACCGAGCCGCGATACGCGACTCTCGTTGGAACCGCGCCCGGTAGGCGGCATCGGCCGCCACCTCGGGTCGCAGGAGCTTGAGCGCGACCACCCGCTCGCGCCGGGTGTCATACGCGCGGTAGACCTCGCCCATCCCACCGCTGCCGATCAGCGACTGCAGCTCATACGGTCCGAACTGCGTGCCGACGCCCGCGGTACCCATCGCAGTCCCACCCTTTCGGAGCGCCAACCGATGACTCAGCCCGCTCCCCGGCGCGGACGACGTACGCCAAGGTTACCCATCGACGACGGGTCAACGACCTCATCCGCGAATGTCTTGCTGCCGAGGTCATTACGGGCTGGCACACTTCATTGGCGTCAGCCCCGCGGCACGTGATGAAGCTCGTCGCGATGAGTTTCGTCCGTCCCGCCCGTCTACACCAGAAACAGCAGCACAACGAGGACGGAGACCTCATGACGACCACACAGCCCGGCCGCCCGCCCATCGTCGACCAAGCCACCTGGCAGGCCGCCCGCGACGAACTCATGATTCGCGAGAAGGCCCACACCCGCGAGGGCGACGCGATCGCCGCCGCCCGGCGTCGACTGCCGATGGTCGAGTTCGACGGCACCGTCGAGGTCGTCGGACCCAACGGCCCGGTCCCGTTCCTCGACCTGTTCGAGGGCCGCGACGAGCTCATCGTCTACAAGCACATGTGGTGGGACGGCGCGCCACACCAGGGCCAGTGCGAGGGCTGCACCCTCACGGCCTGGCACCTGAAGGACGCCATCTACCTCAATGCCCGCGGCGTATCGTTCGCCATCCTGACCACGGGTCGTTGGGACGAGGTCGCGTCCTTCGTCGGGTTCATGGGCTACACCCAGCCCTGGTATTCGGTACGTGACGTGGACGAGCCGATCGGCGGCGAAATGGGTTATCTCACATGCTTTCTGCGCGACGGGGACCGCGCGTTCCTGACCTACTCCACGACGGGCCGCGGTAACGAGCCGATGGATGTGTGCTTGGGCCTGTTGGACATGACGCCCTACGGCCGTGGCGAGGCGTGGCAGGAGAATCCCGAGGGCTGGCCCGAAGGCCGCGACGCCTGCTGGTACTGGCGGACGGATGCCGACGGCAACGCGACCTGGGACGGCACCAGTCGACCGGTACCGCAGTGGACCCGCCCAGGTGCGACCGCGGAGACGACGCTCGGTCGCAAGGGCTGACGCCAGGCTCGTACCGGCAGGGGCAACGGCCTATCCTCTGGTGGGTGGAGCAGCTCACGGCGACTGGCGTCTGTGACGACTGCGCGTAGCGGCCGCGAACTCGACGAACTCCTCGCCGAGTGGGACCTGACCCCCGACGGCGAAGCCGTCCGCTCTGCTGGCGCCACGGTGCTTCCGGTGCGCACCGCCGACGGCGAAGCCGTCTTCAAGGTCACGGACCTCGCCGACGACGCCCACCTGGTGCTGCGCCGCTGGAACGGCGACGGGGCGGTCCGCCTGCTGCGCGCCGACCCACAGCGGCAGGCCGTGCTGCTGGAGCGTCTCCAGCCAGAGAGCCTGGAGAACTCGTGGGACGTCGAGGCCTGCCAGGTGGTCGCCGGGCTGTACGCACGCCTACACGTCCCCGCAATGCCCCAATTGACCAGCCTGACAATGCTTCTCAACGAATGGGCCGACGAATTCGTGGCCCTCCCGCGCAGTGCCCCGATCCCGCACCGGCTCGTCGAGCAGGTCACGACCCTGTGCCGCGAACTCGCCCACGAACCCGCCGACCGCGTCCTGCACGGAAATCTGCACTACGGCAACGTGCTCGCCGCCGACCGCGAACCCTGGCTGGCCATCTCCCCGACCTCGCTGAACGGCGACCCGCACTACGAACTCGCACCGATGCTCTGGCACCGCTGGGACGAGCTCGCCGGCTGGGTACGGGACGGCGTGCGGCAACGCTTCTACGCGCTCATCGAGGCTGCCGGATTCGACGAGGACCGGGCCCGCGCGTGGACCGTCGTCCGCGTGGTCCGCGCAGCCGTGCGGGCGATGCACGCCCAGAATGACGTCACGCGGTTCGTCACCTTGGCCAAGGCGATCCAGGACTAGGCGGAACGCCCAAGTGGTGACGAGAATCGTTGACCAATGCAGCTTCGGTGAACGAGCTTAGGAGACGCCTCGATGCCTTCACCACTGTTCGCGGCCACGTCCGGGCAGCGCGAGGACACCGACTCGTGGTGACACCGCGCTTCCGTCGCGGCGGCCGGCCGAGCGTGCTGACGATCGTGGGCTCTTTCATCGCCGCGTTCGCCCTCGTCGCCGCGGGATCATTCATGTTGCGGCAGTTGCATTCTGGTGTGTCAGCCCAGACGACCGTGGTGTACTGCCCGGCCGGTAAGACTCCAATTTGCGACGCCCTGTGGCCACCCGTCACCAAGCCAGTGCAAATCACGGCCGTCCCCATCACGACGACGCTCTCCCCGGGCCTTCTCCCCCCTGGCGAATACGGAGGCGTGAACCTCAGCGTCACCTACGACGGGTGCACGGTCACCAAAGTCGAGTCCTCTTGCCCCGGGGTGGTACCGCCAACACGTGACAAGGAGCGGTTGGTCAAGCTCTACGAGTCCGGGCCCGAGGACGTGGGCAAGGTGATCGCGGTTCACGCGCACGAAGGACCCGGCGGAACAACTCTGACTGCCGACTCGTCGGGCACGGCGGTGGGTCTGCTCGGACTCGGGTGCGTCAGTTTGGTCATCGGCGTAGTCGAAATCGTGCGGCGACGACGATCGGACACTGGGACCCCTTCGTCATCGTGAACGTCTCCGGCACATGATCGCACCGAAGCCCGTTTCATCCACGTGTGTGTCCATATCCTCAGTGCGACAACGGAATTGCGCACAGCCAACATGAATCTAACGCGGCTTGCCGACCTCGAGAATTCCCCAAACGCGAATCTGATCGTTGACCCACGGTATTTTTGGTGCACAAGCCAAGGAGAAAGCACGATGGCACGTGGTATCCGCGGTAGGTCGCGATGACGAGGTACCGCCGCGGACGTCGGCCCAACCTGCTGTCGATCGTGGGGTGTCTACTGGCGGCCGTCGTCCTGATTTCCCTCGGAGTGTTCTTTTGGCGGGAAGTGCACTCGGGCGAGGCCTCACGCACCACGCTGGTGTACTGCCCGACCGGCAAGACCCCGACGTGCGCTGCCCTGTGGCCATCCGTCACGACACCCGTCGAGATCATCGAGATCCCCAACCAGACCTGGTTCGCCGAGGGAACTACGACGGACGTCAATCACGACGGCCGGACGATTCACGTGAAGCTCATCAAATGTCACGTCAACGACGGCGGGATCGGCTGCACCGGCGTGGCACCGCCGCCCCCCGACTCGATCGGTTTGATCGATGTGAAGCTGGCCGATGGCAGCGACGTCGGCAAGCCGATCGCGGTACATCTGCACCAGGGGAGATTCGGACCCATCCTGACCGCCGACTCTCCGCTCCTCCCGTTCATCCCGATGGGCTTGGGCGGTGTCGCGTTCACGATCGGCGTGGTCGAAATCGTGCAACGCCGTCGCAATCCCATCCCGCCCGCTGGCTGGGCAGATCCGACGGACCAGCATTTTCGACCTCTGTGACGACGTGTCGCGGTGGAAGCGATGACAACCCCATGGACCTCGTCTTTCACACACGACGCCGGCTGGGTACGCGACGGCGTGCGGCAACGCTTCTACGCGCTCGGCGACGCCGCCGGGTTCGACGAGGATCAGGCCCGCGCGTGGACCGTCGTTCGTGTGGTTCTCGAAGCCATGCGGGCGATGGACGCCCAGGGCGACGTGACGCGGTTCGTCACGCTGGCCAAGGCGATCCAGGGTTAACCCTCGGCACCGGACATCCGGCCTGGGAAAATCGCTGGGCGAAGGTGTATTGAAGTTGTCCCGCTCTCAGCGAATTTGAATGCGTGCGACTCGACTCGTGTCCATTGACAGGCCAGTCACCGCGGTCATACATTTTCGGAAACCTGTCCAATCAGGACGACGGGAGACGACGTGTCCATCGGAACCGCCTCGCCAAGCGTGTTCGACGCCGACCTACCCACCCTCGACTACGACCTCGCGACGACGCCTGCGCAGCTCTATCCGCAACTGCTAGCGGTGCAGCGGCAAGCACCGATTGCGATGGGACCCTTTGGGCCCGAGATCCTTTCGCAAGAGCTCGCCCGTTTCGTCCTGCGGGACCGTCGCTTCCAGATGCCGCCGGGGCTCAACCTCGCGATGCAGGGCATCACGTCGGGTCCGCTGTGGGACAAGGTGGTCAACTCACTGATCGGCATGGAGGGCCCGACCCACGACCGCGTCCGCGGCGTCGCTGCCAAGGCGTTCACCCCGCGGGCCGTCGAGCGGCTGCACGCCACCATCGTCGACGTGGTGGACGAGATCGTCGGCGAAGTCAGCACGCGCAGGCGCTGCGACGTCGTCGCCGACATCGCCCGGCCCTACCCCGTGCCCATAATCTGCGCCCTGCTCGGCGCACCCAAGGAGGATTGGGAACGCTTCTCGCACTGGGCCGATGAGGTCTTCACTGCGTTCAGCTTCGCCTTCACCGCCGATCTCGAACCGGCCGTGATGGCAGCCTGGCACGAGCTCGACGACTACGTCGACGACATGGTCGCCCGTCGCCGCCACACCCTCAACGACGACCTGCTGTCGGACCTCATCCGCGCCGAACACGACGGCCACCGCCTCGACGCCACCGAGCTGCGAATGATGGCCTCGGGCCTGCTGCTCGCCGGCACCGACACCACGCGCAATCAGGTGGCGGCGTCGATCGACGTGCTGATCGACCACCCCGATCAGTGGAACATGTTGCGCGACAACCCCGATCTGGCCATGGCTGCCGTCGACGAGACGATGCGCCACTCCCCGATCGCAAGCGCCACCATGCGAGCCGCCACCGAGGCCGTCGACCTCGCCGACGTCGTCATCCCCGAAGGCACCATGGTGATCGTCAACACCGCAGCCACCAACCGGGATCCGGCGATCTACGCCGACGCCGATCGATTCGACATCACCCGCCGCGACGCCCCGCCGATCCTCACCTTCGGTGCGGGCGCGCACTACTGCCTCGGCGCCAACCTCGCGCGCGTCGAGCTCGCGGAGGCTTTGAAGGCGGTCACCGGCCGCATCGCCAGCCCGCGCCGCACCGGGCCCGCGCCGTGGAAGCCGATGACGTCGTTGAGCGGGCCGACGAGCCTGCCGATTGCCTGGGACTGACTCGAGCCCATTCCCAGGCGCACTGCCTATCGTCACGCCGTGACGGTCATCGGGCGTGGACGCTGGATCCCGCGGTAGTGCTCGTCGCGGGCATTGCGGCGAGCTACGCGTGGTGCCTGCGCGGGACTAGCTGCGGGGTCAGCCGGGCGCAGTCCGTTTGCTTCGCAACGGGTTTGGCACTATGGACGTTGGCGGTGACGAGTCCGCTCGCGGCGTACGCGCCGCTGCTGTTCTGGGTGCGGGCGTTGCAAGTGCTGGTGCTGATGTTCGTCGTGCCATTGCTACTTGCGGCAGGCGCCCCCTTGACCGCGGTGCGCGCGGTGTTCGGCGAACGGGTCGACGCGATGCTCGCGACGCGGACGGCTAAGGTGCTCGTCTCACCGGCGTTGACGTCAGTGCTGATGTTGGCGACGCCGTGGCTGCTGTACATGACGCCGTGGTACGTCGCGTCGCTCGTTCAGCCGGTGCTCGGCATCGTGACCCGAATGGCATTGGTGGCCATCGGTTTCGCGTACTTCTACGCGCGGCTTCAAGTCGACCCCGTTCCGCGGCGATACACGCCGCTGCTGTCGGTCGGCATCAGCATCGTGGAGTCGCTCGCCGACGGGCTGCTGGGTCTGGTGCTGTGGCTCGGGCCGCTGATCGCGGTCGACTACTACGTCGGCCTGCATCGCACGTTTGGGCCGAGTCTGCGTGACGACCAGACCTTCGGTGCGGGAATCCTGTGGATTCTGGGCGACGTCGTCGGGATTCCGTTCGTCGTGTTGTTGATGCGCGCCTTGGGCTCGGACGAGCGCACCCACGCTGCTGTCGTCGACGCCGGGTTGGACGCCAAGGACGACGACGCGGCTGGCGGACTGTGGTGGGAGCAGGACCCGGAGCTGCGCGAGCGCTTCCGGCGATGAGTTTCGCGGCGGCGCACGGTCTGCCTCTTACGATCCGCTAGCTGTTGCGACCCTGGCGATCTCGCCCAAGAGGATGCTTGCCGTAGGTTGTGGCGCCATGATCGGTCCGTTTCCATACGACGCTGTCCGCGCATTCGTCACAGAAGTCAACGTCGGCACTCGCTACCTGTTCGCGCTTTCCAATGCACAGCGCGCTGTGACCATGGCCGGTGACGGTGTCGGCGGCCTCGTCGAAGAAGATCGCGGCATAGTCGAAGTGACGCTCGAATCGTGCTGGGCTGTGGCTCAAGGCAATTCGAATGAAGAGCTACGCCAATACGTCGATCCGTTGTACAGCCGGATGGTGCCAGACTGGGAGGACGAGTACTCACCCTACAATTCGGCAGTGAACAGTGCGCTGGCAGCGTTGGTGTATGCCCTTGCGGCGTTCAACGGTGAGGACCCCATAAACTCCGCATACTGGGCAGCGACGTCGATGAACGATGTTGCCGACTATCTACTGCATCGAAACCTGCCGGCGTATGTCGACGATCTTGCGACGACACCGATAACCGCACTTGCTGCACAGTGTGTGGTCAAGGACATGAAGCGACTGGCAAGCGGGCCCGTCCCCAGGGATCTTCGTCAGCTTGTCATCGACGAGGGGCACCGGATCGCGTCGCTGGCGCCTTGAACACAACGCCATTCGCGACAGCGCTGCAGAGACCTACGCGGGTGCAGGCGACAGCACGTGGACGGCCTCCCGCAGCGGTTCTGGCGAGGTCGCGACTTCCCCGATGTACGGGTGCGAAAGTTGCACGATGAGAAACAGTTCGGCGGCGACCAGCATCCCCAGCGTCGCGACCATCGTGTAGTGCATGACGGGTTTCTCGACGCCGTACACGATCGCGCAGCCAAGGAGTAGCCCGCTCGTCAAGAAGATGACCGCCCACAACGACCACGGTGGGCCAATGTCGGTTCGTGCCTGGAGCACCCGTTCCGTGCGCGCCTGACTCGTCTTGTCGAGGTTGGCGAAAGACGTTGCCAGCAGCTTCGTTTGGGCATCGGAGGTCGGCCGGACTTGCATGTAGGCGGCATAGAGGCGTTGCAGGGCGGCATCGGCCTCGGGGTATGAACCGCCACTCGCGGCGATGGGCCACTCGGCGAGGGCCGCGTGCTCGTAGTCCAGCATGCTCTGACGGAGTCGGTCGCTGTCGGGCTTGTCGAAGAAGGTGAGGTCCCTGGCCATTTGCACCGCCGTTGCGCCCTCGATCCGGGACTTGCCGTCTGCACTGTTGATCTGACCCCACATCGCGGACACCACGAATCCGACGAAGAACGCGAACACGAAACCGACGACGCCGAAGGCGAACCTCATCGGGTCGTTGTGCTCGTCCTTCCTCAGCCCGGGGAAGCGCCGCCGGACGATCACCTGGACCAGTACTGCTCCACCGGCGACGACGACGACGAGTCCGAGCAACAGCAGCCACGACGGAAACGTGGTGACCAGCCAACGACTCACGATTCACCCTCCCCCGTACTCGCGCCGCCGACCCAGCGACGGAGGCGCCTGGTCGAGCCTCTCGACTGTAGGCCGGAATCCTCGGTGTGTGGTCCGGTTCGTGGCCGCGTCGTTCCGGCCGGTCGACTTCGCCCGCCAATGCCCCATCAACCTCGTGTTTCACACTGGTCGACACCCCTCACATAGCAGGTTCAACTCGGCGGCGACACTCCCCATCCACGAGCCGGATCTGTCGTCCGCGTGCCCTATGTTGGGGCGTCCGGATCAACAACGAGGGGGCGCAAGGTGCACGACGACGCAGGGCTGCCCGTCGGCGAACTGCTGAAACTCAACCGCGACCTGCAAGCCTCACCCACGGTCCGCCTGCTCTCGGCGACGTCGGCAGATCACTGCCGGCCAGTCGGCGGCATCTGCCCTCGACCACGCCGGCGGTGCTTGGGCCGAATGCGGATGCGGGTATGGGTCGACGGTGTGCACGAATGTCAGATCGCGAGCGTTGGACGCCCAGAGGTGAATGACCTGCCCGCACCCGTCGCAGCGGCCGCTCCCGAACCCGACGTCATTGCCGGCCGTTTGTCGGCCTAGGCGAATCCGCCCGCGACGGAGGCGTCGATCAACTCCCGGGCGCGGCCTTGGTAGAAGTCGAAATCCATCCAGCCCTCGGCGTCGTTGGGCAATTGCGTGACATAGCTCCTGAGTTCGGACATTTGGCTTAGTGCCCCGATTTTGGGGCATTGAGGGCGGTCAGGATTTCTTGTTGGGCTGTTGGGACTTCCGGCGGGAAGGTCTCTACGGCGCCGTTGATCGCGATGGTCGCTGAGCGCAGCGGTCGCAGTTGTTTGATCACTTTGGCGATGCTCAGGCCGGTG
>Ga0207641_10003006_pt1 | contig 15231 bp, 11 predicted proteins | sample KBSSwiS62_FD_184306 | JGI IMG/M metagenome (GOLD analysis project Ga0207641, IMG submission 184306) | Switchgrass rhizosphere microbial communities from Kellogg Biological Station, Michigan, USA - KBS Switchgrass S6-2 (SPAdes) (version 2) | ecosystem: Host-associated > Plants > Roots >... | reverse complement strand
TGAAAACTTACGTCGTACAAAACCTGCTTGCCGGTATCGTAAGAAAAATCCGCATGCTCAAAAATCACTTCGCCGTCGATGCGTTCGATCGTCGCGGTGCGGCCGGCATCTTCGTCTTCCGCTTTTTCGTTCAAGATTTCGCGGGTGCGTTCCAAGCCAGTGATGGCTTCGGTAAGCTGCGTTCCAATCGCGACGATCTGGAACACCGGTGCCACCAGCATCGCCAGAAACGCCATGTAACTGACCAAGGTGCCGGGCGTCATGTGGCCGGCCGCGATCTGTTTTGCACCTAGGAACATAATCATTGCGCTGACCATGCCCATCAGCACCACACCCGATAAGCTCATCAGGGAAGTAGCCGTCAGGGTCTTGAGAACGTTATCCAGCAGTTTCTGCACGCCGGTGGCAAAGACCTTTTCTTCGCGCTCTTCGGCGTGGTAACCCTTCACCACGCGCACACCGCCGAGGGACTCCGTCAATCGTCCCGTCACTTCAGCGTTGATCTTCGGTCGCGCTCGAAAAATCGGGCGAATCGTCGCGAATGCTTTGTTGATCAGCAGGCCAAACGTCACCAAGATCAGAAATGCCAGCAGAGTCATAATCGCACTGGTTTTCAGCAAAATCACAAATGCGATAGCCGCGGTCATCAATCCGCCAAGAAATTCGACCAATCCAGTACCGATCAGGTTGCGGATACCTTCGACGTCGCTCATGATGCGCGAAACCAGTTCGCCGGTTTTGTGCGAATCGTAATAAGTGACTGGGAGCCGCCCGATGTGCGCCTGGATGCGTTTGCGCATGTCGGTGATCATGCGCTGCGCTGATTTAGAGAGCAGCTGCGTCAACGAAAACGACGTAATGCCCTGAATGATGGTTGCGCCAACGACTACCAGAACCAACGGTAGCAATTTTTGCGTCTGATGCTTGGCGATGACGTCATCAAAAAAATATTTCGGCGAAAACGGTAGCGCTAGACCAGCGACCCGGTTGATCGCCATCAGGGCCAAGCCAAGAAGCAGAAGCCCCTTCCTGGGTTTCAACAAGGCAAAAATCTCGGGCAGGGCCTTCCAGGTTTCGGCCGCTGACTTTTTGGGCTTGCCCGAGGTGGCGATTATCCCGCCGCCTGCTGAGCGTGGAGCGGCTCGTTCCGAATGACCGATACGCGTTGGACTCCCGGGAAGTTTGGGCACAGTGTTCTTTCGATGCTTCCAGCTGAACTACGACTATACGCCGGAGCAATCGGCAAGCTAAGTCCTCAATGGGAGGGATAGCCGCCAAGACGTAACGCCAAACCAGCCAACGCTCCGCCCAGCACCACCCAGGCTGAATTGACCTTAAAGCGGAACACCAGCCCCGCGGCCACCACACCGATCCCCAGCGCCAGTAGGGTGGTCACCACTTCGCGCCCGAACTGAATCCCGACGAAGGCCATCAGTGCCACCGCTGCCGCGTTTACACCGTCCAGAAAAGCTCCGGCGTTTGGCGACTTGCGCATCCGCGGCAACACTTTCGCCGTCAGCGCAACATACGTGAACGCCGGCACAAACATCCCTAGCGTCGCCACTCCGGCGCCGTGCCATCCCGCCAGCACATAACCCACAAAAGTGGCCACCGTAAAAAACGGACCGGGCGTCGCCTGGCTCACCGCAATGGCGTCGAGCAGCTGCGGCTCCGTCAGCCAGTGCAGGCGCTGCACCAAATCTTCGCGCAACACCGCCAGCAGCACATATCCGCTGCCAAACAACAGCGCGCCAATTTTCAGAAAGTACAGGAACACTCCCGACGAAGTCACCGCGATGAACGAACTCACTCCTCCAAGCACAGCAACCTTACTGGTCGCAGCATCGCCAATGGCAATGCTCACCGCTGAGCTGACCGCTGCGCCATTGCGCTTCTCCCCGAACCGTGTCGCCACGATCCACGCCACGCCGGTTCCAATCAACAGCGCCAGCGTCGCCACATGAGCGGCCGCTAATCCCAGCACCACTACCGCCAAGAAAATCAGTTCGCGCGATTTCAGCGCCGCCTTCGCCAGCGACCACACCGCCTGCACCAGCAGTACCACCACGACCGGCTTCACACCCCACAATACGCCGGCCAGTTCCGGCAATGCCCCATATTTAACGTAAGCCCATGCCAACCCCAGGGTCATAAATGCCGCAGGTAGGATGAAACACGCTCCCGCGACTAACAAACCGGCGAAGCCGCCGCGCAACTCGCCCAGGTAGATGGCCATCTCCGTCGACGTTGGCCCCGGCAACAAGTTCACCGCGCCCAGCCGGTCTAGAAATTCCTCGCGGGAGAGCCATTTGCGCCGTCGCACAAATTCCTCTTCCATTAAGCCGACGTGCGCTGCAGCTCCGCCAAACGCCGCAAATCCCAGACGCAAGAACGCCCGCGCAATTTCACCCAAGCGACCGCTTCTCGTCGATTCTTCTTCCATTGCCTTTAGCGCGTCTGGCAAGCCCGCCGCTCCTCTGGCGCACTGGGTGTAAAGCCCGTAAAATGTGCACGCACATGAATCTCTGCGCCATCCTCTGGGCCGTCGCCCAGAATCCGGTTTCCAACTACTGGCATAAGCTGACCGATAAAACGTTCACGGGCATCTACCACGTCAACGCCTTCGATCTGATGATGATGGTCCCGTATTTCATTGTGCTCATCATCCTTGCAGTCTACGGGATGCATCGTTACTGGCTGGTCTACGACTACTATAAATATCGCAAGAACGTTCCCGGCCCTCCGCCTCCCGTCGTGCAATGGCCTCGCGCAACCGTCCAGCTCCCGATTTTCAACGAACGTTACGTGATTGAGCGCCTGGTCGACGCTGTCGCTAAATTTGACTACCCTGCCGACTTGCTCGACGTCCAAGTGCTCGACGATTCTACCGATGAAACCCAGCAAGTGGCGCGCGCTTGTGTGGAACGCCACGCCGCCCAAGGCATGCCGATCAGCTACATCCATCGCACCAATCGCCAGGGTTTCAAAGCTGGCGCATTGGAGAACGGGCTAAGGACAGCTCGCGGCGAATTCGTTGCCATCTTCGACGCGGATTTTATCCCGGAAAGCGATTTTCTCCGCCGCACCATACCTTATTTTCAAAAGCCCGAAATCGGCATGGTGCAGACTCGCTGGACTTACTTGAACCGCGACTACTCGCTGCTCACACAGGTGGAAACGATCCTGCTCGACGGCCATTTCGTGGTCGAACACGGCGCGCGCTCCCGCCGCGGCACGTTCTTCAACTTCAACGGCACGGCCGGCGTTTGGCGCCGCACCGCCATCGACGCAGCCGGCGGCTGGCAGCACGACACCCTCACCGAAGACACCGATCTTTCCTACAGAGCGCAACTCAAAGGATGGAAGTTTTTGTATTTGCCAGATATTGAATGCGCCAGCGAATTGCCGGTAGACATGAATGGTTTCAAAGCGCAGCAAGCGCGCTGGGCCAAGGGGCTGATGCAGACGGCGAAGAAAATCCTGCCGTTGGTGTTTCAGTCCAAAGCGCCCTGGCACGTTAAAGCCGAAGCATTTTTTCACCTGACCGCCAACATCAGCTATCCGCTAATGGTGCTGTTCTCGGCCATGCTGCTACCGGCCATGATCGTCCGCTTCTATCAAGGCTGGCTGCAGATGATCCTGATCGACCTGCCGCTGTTCCTGGCGTCCACTTGTTCCATCTCTAGTTTCTACCTGGTGGCGCAAAAAGAATTGCGCCCCAAAAGCTGGTGGCGCACATTTTTCTATATGCCGTTTGTCATGGCCACCGGCATCGGAATCTCCATTCGCAACGCCAAAGCCGTGTTGGAAGCTCTTTTCGGTGTGCAGAGTGAGTTCGCACGCACGCCAAAATTCAAGATCGAGGGCAAGAAAGACACTTTCGTCGCCAAGAAATACAAAAACGAGGCTGGCTGGATGCCCTATGCCGAAATTTTGCTCGGCATCTACTTCGCCTTCACCGTCGTTTACGCCATCTCCAATCAGAACTACGCGACGATTCCCTTTCTGCTGCTGTTTGTCTGGGGCTACCTCTATACCGGCTTCATGTCTCTCGGACAAACGTATTTCGCGCACCTGCGCTTTGGCGTGAACGCGCCGGAAATGCGCCCGGCCGCCTCCGGTGCACCCGGGTTTTAGCCGCGCCTGAAACCTTGAATGTCTTCGTTTTTGCTGTAAGGAGTGACACGTGAAACTTGGCCTGGCCTCTCTGGCTGCTGTGCTCTTATTGCTCTTACCCCAAAAAAGCGACAAGCCCGTGCCGGTGGAAGAAGAACCGCTGCACAAAGTGGAATTCAAGAATGATGCGGTGACCGTCATGCGCTTGATTTTGCCGCCCGGACAATACACGCAATACCACATCCACACGCACGACCGCGTAGCCGTCCAACTGTCCACGACTTCCACGACACAGCAGGACTGGAAAAAATCCGAAGGCCCGGCAAATCCGGTAAAGCCTGGTGATTTCGCGGCTATGACGCTGCAGGGCGACAGCTACATTCACCGCGTCCACAACGTCGGTAAAGAGCCGTATGAAGTAATTGATATCGAATTCGCGCAGCGGCCCATAGCACCTTCCGCCGAACTAGCTGGGCCGGTGGCCGCCGAGAATCCCAGCTCACGCATCTACAATTGGGAGCTGGCCGCCGGCGCGACCGCGCCAATGCACAAGCACGTTCGGCCCTATGTGATTGTTTCCGTGACTGCCCTCAATCTGCAAATGAACTCCTCCGACGGCCAGACCGCCGCCCGCGCCGTCGAAGCCGGCGGCTTCCGCTTCGTGGAGGTGCCACCAGGTGGTTCGGTCATTCACAATCTAGCCAACATCGGCAACACGCCGGGCCAAATCATCGAAGTCGAAATGAAGTAGTCCGGCGCGCGCTAGCTAGTCTTTTTGCATTATTGCCCGTGCTCCACCTGATTAAGTCCCCAGCAGTTTCTTTGGGTTTGTGTTCGAATTTGAGGTCGCATCAGGTCAGAAAATAACTCTGTTCAGCGGGCTATACCGGGAACGCTCACTCAATTCGGATTGGCGGGGGTCGTGCCCGCCACGATCCTTCTTGATCGCGACGGCTCTGCGGTACTTCGCATCATCGGCGACGCCTGCAGGAAGGAAGGATCTCTCTTCCCGCCTGGACTGGCTCCTCTCAGGCCGCTCCGGCAAAAAACCCCGGGCATTACAGAAATATCTGTAACATCGCGTTGTCCTTTCCGGTTGTCTGAATCCTCGCTGATTCAGATAGAATGAAGCGCTCGGTTGCGTCAGCTCTGTGGTTGGATGTCACCCGCTTCCCTGAGCGGGAATAACTTAATTCGTCATCGGAGCAGCGGATGAAATCAGGAGCCTCACGCTGGTGGTATGCCTCGCGATTGGCAATCTTGGCTGGTGTGGGCCTGTTGTTGACGGTTTGTGGCCAGGCCCAGCAGCGTCGCGATCGTGAGCCCAACGAAGTTTACGCGCAGCGCCGCGCGAAGATCGCCGCGCAAATCGATGCGCCGGTCATTTTGTGGGGATTCACCGGACGCGAAGAATATTCGCAGTCCTACGTGTTTACGCAGGAAGACAATTTCTATTACCTAACCGGTCACAACGAAGAAGGCGCAGGTTTGGTCATTTTGCCGGCGCCAAAAACCGGCGAGCACGACGCCTGGGACGGTCCCCGCGAAATCTTGTTTTTACCGGCGAAGGATCCACAAAAGGAAAAGTGGAACGGCGTTCGCCTCTCGCCTAGCGATTCTGACATTGCCGGGCGCGCCGGTTTTGCGACCGTACAAGCTTTTGGCGAAATGCGCGCCACCGTAGAAAAACTGGCCAAGGCCTACCCTGCCAATTTCTACACCATTCTTCCGTATGAGAAAGAAAACGGCGGCTATCCGCACGAAAAGGCTGTCGTGGACTGGCTGCAACTCGCCGCCCCTCCGGTCAAGCTCAAGGACATTCGCGGCAGCATCGAAACGCTGCGCACCATCAAGTCCTCCGGTGAACTCGCTTTCCTGAAAAAGGCGATCGACCTTTCCGTGGATTCGCATCTCGCTGCTATGAAAATGATGCGGCCTGGACTCTATGAATATCAGGTAGCTGCCAAAATGGTGGAAGTCCACGCCACGGGCGGCTCGGAAGCCGAAGGCTACGCACCTATAGTGGGCGCCGGTCCGAACTCCACGGCGCTGCATTACGACAAGCTCGCGCGCAAAATTGAAGACGGTGACATTGTCGTGCTGGACGTCGGCGCGCAATACTCCGGCTATTCCGCGGACATCACTCGCACACTTCCCGCCAATGGTAAATTCACCCCGCGCCAGCGTGAGATTTACGAAATCGTGCTTGGCGCGCAGAACGCCGCCATGGCTGCGCTAAAGCCCGGCATGACTCTCTGCAAGTCCGGCGACAAGAGCGTTTACAAAATTTCTTTCGAGTTCGTCAATTCGCACGGCAAGGACCTGCACGGCAAGAAACTGGGCCAGTATTATATCCATGGGCTTGGCCACCACATCGGACTCGACGTGCACGACCCAGGTGAGTACTGCAAGCCTTTGCAGCCCGGCATGGTGGTGACCATGGAGCCCGGCATTTACATTCCTGAAGAGAACCTTGGTGTGCGTATCGAAGACGACGTGCTTATCACCGAGTCCGGGTACGAACTGCTCAGCCAGCGCCTGCCCCGCGACCCCGCGGAGATTGAGAAGATCATGGCCGACACCGCTCGCCAGCGCGCCGGGTTGGCCGCGAAGGCAACTCCTGTTCTCGGTGATTGACTGCCATTGCCACTGGCGAGACACTATTTAGAGAGGAAGGTAGCTGCATCAGGGAAACGTTGTCCCGCAACGCCGCCAGAACGGGTTTCAGAGCTGTTTTCAGCCTCTGGAAAAACAATGACGAACTTGAGCGCGAAACACCCTTCTTCTTTTTCTGAGGCACGCATTGCCGCACGCGTGGCTGCACTGGGCAAGCAGATTGCCCGCGCCTACCAGGGTCGCCGTCTGGACGTGGTTATTACCATGGATCGCGGTTTTGTTTTTGCCGCTGATCTTGTCCGGCAAATTGCAGTGCCGCTGGTTTGCCACTTTGTTCGCGCGCAGGTAAGCGACGTGCAGCAAGGCAAACATGCGCGGCGCGAAGTTTTTTTCACTGGCGCCCGCCCGGAATTGAAAGGCCGCGACGTCCTTCTGGTGGACGCAGTTCTGGACAGCGGCGTCACGCAGGAATTTTTGTTGCGGCGCCTGGCGGAAAGTCAGCCGCGTTCGTTGCGCTTGGCCGTTCTGCTGGATAAGCCGCAGAGCCGTCGCGTCGCCTTGGAGCCCGATTACTTTGGCTTCCAAACCGCATCTAACCAGATGTGGGTCGGTTATGGTTTGGCTGATGCTGTGGGCGCAGGGAGAAACGCTCGCAGCCTGTCGGCAAAGCGCATTTCGGCGTCTAATAAGAAGAGCGGTTCCAGGAGTCGGGGCTTCCGCCCCGGCGGTAGTAGGCGCAAGATTTTGGGGCCTTAGCCCCTGAAGGAACGCATGCAACTTTCGGTACCCAGTTGGAGAGGTAAAACGTGAACCCCAGTTCGACAGCAAAAACGATTTTATTCTGGCTCTCGATCGTGCTTCTAGGCGTCATGCTCTGGAAGCTCGTTTCGGCCAATGGTCAGGCGGCTCGCGAAGACGAGCCCAGCTTCAGCGAGTTTATGGCCCACGTTGATCAGGGCGACGTCAAAGAGGTCACCATGTACCTCTCGCCAAACAGCTATGAGCTGCAAGGCGAATACGCCAAGGCCAACAAGAAATTCCACGTCACCGTTTTCAAGGAAGCCGCGCCCGACCTCACCAAGCAACTACGCGATAAATCGGTGCTCATCAAAGTGAAAGAGGTCCGCAGCGGTGATTGGTTGATCATTCTTCTAAACGCTCTGCCCCTTCTTCTTCTCGTAGGCTTCTGCTTGTTCCTCATGCGCCAGATGCAGGCCGGCGGCAACAAGGCTCTAAGTTTCGGCAAATCGCGGGCCCGCTTGCTTTCCGCTCAACAGAAAAAAGTCACCTTTAAAGATGTTGCGGGGACTGACGAAGCCAAGGAAGAACTCCAGGAAATTATCGAGTTCCTCAAAGACCCCCAGAAATTCCAGAAACTCGGCGGCCGCATTCCCAAGGGCGTCCTCCTCGTCGGACCTCCAGGCACGGGCAAAACTTTGCTTGCTCGCGCTATCGCTGGCGAAGCCAATGTTCCCTTCTTCTCCATCTCCGGTTCCGACTTCGTCGAAATGTTCGTCGGCGTTGGTGCCAGCCGCGTTCGCGATCTTTTCGAACAAGGCAAAAAGAATGCGCCTTGCATCATCTTCATTGACGAAATTGACGCCGTCGGCCGCCATCGCGGCGCCGGACTCGGCGGTGGTCATGATGAGCGCGAACAAACTCTAAACGCTTTGCTCGTCGAAATGGACGGTTTTGAATCCAACGAGGGCGTCATTCTAATCGCCGCCACCAACCGTCCCGATGTGCTCGACCCCGCGTTGTTGCGCCCCGGCCGCTTCGATCGCCGCGTGGTCGTTGCCCGCCCCGACGTCAAAGGCCGTGAAGAAATCCTCCGCGTACACACGCGCAAAAAGCCCATTGCCGACGATGTCGACCTTTCCATCATCGCGCGCGGCACTCCCGGTTTCTCTGGCGCCGATCTGGAAAGTCTGGCCAACGAAGCCGCTCTCTGGGCCGCTCGCCAGAACCGCAAGCTCGTAACCATGGCCGACTTCGAAATGGCCAAGGACAAAGTCCTCATGGGCGTCGAACGCAAGTCCATGATTCTGTCCGACGAGGAAAAGAAAAACACTGCGTATCACGAAGCCGGCCACGCTCTAGTCGCTGCCATGACGCCCGGCGCCGATCCCGTACACAAGGTCACCATCATTCCGCGCGGCATGGCTCTCGGCCTGACGATGCAGTTGCCGACCGACGACAAACATTCCTACACAAAAGGCCACCTGGAAGGCATGCTGGCCGTTTTGATGGGCGGCCGCAGTGCCGAAGAGATTTTCCTAGGCCACATCACCACTGGTGCAGGCAATGACATCGAACGCGCCACCGACATCGCTCGCAATATGGTTTGTGAATGGGGCATGAGTGAGCTCGGTCCTCTGGCTTTCGGTAAGAAGGAAGAAGCCATCTTCCTCGGCCGTGAAATCGCCCAGCACCGCGACTTCAGCGAAGCCACCGCCGTCGACATCGACAAGGAAGTGAAACGCATCGTCAGCGGCGCTTACGACAACGCTAAAGGCATCCTGAATACCCATCGGGACATTCTCGAGCGCATCGCTCAGGCCTTGCTTGAACGCGAAGTCCTCGACGCCAACGAAGTCCGCATGTTGATCGAAGGCACGCCGCTTCCCGAAAAGCCGCGCACTCCGCCGCCATCCACTCCGCCGTTGGCCCCTGCAGCCGATCCAAAGGTAGTCCGCCCCGAACTGCGGCCCGCTCCGGGCTTCACCCGCGGCGACAGCCCGGCCAAAGCCTAAAGATTCAAGCTCCTCGGCTTTTCTCGGTCCGGCCATAGGAGCAACTCACCCGAGCAGTGATCGCTTCCCGGGGGGGAAGCATCTCGGTTGTTATCTTTTAATTCTTCCACGGACGTTTCTCACCTTATCTAAGCAAGTACCCACAAATCTCCGCCCCTCGCCCGGGTGAGGCTCGACGAGCCAATCTCCTAATTGCTTTAGAATCAGCACTTACAAAGCTGCGGAAAAACAAAGGCTTCAAGTCCCTTTAGAGCACCACTTGTGCAAAATCAGGGCGGGGTTCCCCGCCAAAAAATCAGGGCGTGCCGAAGCACGCCCTTAGGGGACAGATTTCATTTGTGGTTTCGCGCCAAAAAGAGCGCAAAACGCCTAGCGAGCCAGCGGCCGCGAATAGATCGGCGACGTGCCCGGACGGCGCAGCGGATAGCCTTGCGGATGCCCAAGCGCCTGACTGGAAGCTGCCGGACGGAACACCGAGTTCACTCGCGTGGCGACGGGATCCATCGAGCTTGCTCCCGACACCGCCGCCGGCTGGGGCAGCCGCGCCGGGTTACCGATAGGGCGGAGGTTCACGGGCGCTCCTCCCACATGGTCGCTAATCGCCTGCAAACGCTTCAAAATCGATTGCCACTGCTCCCAATCCAGCTGCTGCAGAAACGGCCGCAGCCCCTGGATGAACGGATCCTCGAGCAGCGCTTCGCCGTCCGATTCCGGTATGAAGAACCGGTTCAGCCCGACATTCAGCGCCTCGCTGATCTTTTCCAGTGTGCCGAGGCTTGGCGTCATCTGCCCGCTCTCAATGCGCGAGAGGTAGGACCGCGACACCTTGCTCTTCGATTGCAGCTGGCTCTGCGTCATCGCGCGGGATTCCCGCAGCTGGCGGATGCGCTGGCCGATGTTCTCCACCGTTTGCTGGTTGGCAAACTTGTCGGTCGACACTTCCACGCCCTGCTCCTCCACCGGTGGCGCTGGGGGGATCAGGAACTCCAGTCTCTGCGGCAATGCCCGCACACAGCGGCGGCAATTGCCCGTGCGAGTGCGATATTGCACTAACCCGCACGTCTTGCAGCGGATCACTTCCCTGTCCATCTCTAATGAGTTCAAAGATGACTCTTTTTCCATATGTGCGGACACCGGTACTCCTCGCTGACTTTTGTCCGGCGTGCGGATAGGAGAGGAACGTCGGAACGTTCTTTGGGGGAAGGCAGATACTGGCGCGAGGGAGAGTCTCTACCAGCTGTTCTGTAGTGTCAAGATTATTCTTTCAAATTTCCAATTTTTTCCTTGGGACTAGCACTCGGTTTACGCCTGACTTTCGCCTTTTTTCTTCGGCCTTTTCTCCGCAGCTCCAAACACTCACAATTCCTTGTGTCCCTTTTTCACAACCACCACAATCCTCGTGGTCCCTTTGCGAGGAGGGCAACTCACGGATTGTTTCGTATCCATAAACTTCGATTAGAATTACGATTCGACCCAATACTCGTATGCCTTCGACCGAATGGTTCAGAAACACGAACTTGGAACAACGAGATCCAGGCTCAATTTTTCGGGAGACTCGCCCGCGCACGGACGAAGTTTCAATATCTTAGGATTCAGGCCTCCTACTTGGCAGAAAGATACCCAACCGTCGCACTTATGCTGCTCGAAAGATATTTTACCCTGGGCGAAAACTTTGACATAGCTCAAGCCTATGTTGACCAGGCCACCGCGTATCTTTCCCTTGGAGACACTGACAAAGCTATCCTTTCGCTTCAAGCGGCGCTGATCCGGGAACGCACAAATCCCAACATCCGCAGAACTTCCTGGAGCCAATTCGCGATGTTAGTGGCGGCTCGGCGCATGCAGCCGCACTATGAACAGGCCCTAGAGCTTCTCGCGCAAAATCAATCGCAAACGATCTTCCCCGTCGACAAGTTTCGATGGCAGGCTGCACGCGCACTTATCGCTGCTGAGCAGAAGGACGGCCCAACGGCGCGAGAGCACTCCGTCAAGGCGCTCGAGGCAGCTCAACTGGGCCACTCCGGTTTTCGCTATCATCCCAAAGTAGGCTTAGTAGGTCCTGAACTGACGCCGCTTAAAGAAAAATTAGTTCAGTTGTCGAGACTCTGAAGTCGATCAAGGAGGACTAGTGCCGAACCGCGAAGATGCCTGGAACCTGGTCTGCGAATACACCCAATCGGAATCGCTGCGCAAACACATGCTGGCGGTGGAAACCTGCGTGCGCGCCTATGCGCACAAAAACGGCGCCGATGAAGAGACTTGGAGCATTGCCGCACTTCTCCATGACTTCGATTATGAGCGCTGGCCCAACAACGAGCACGCTCCCGACAAGGAGCATCCCGCCGAAGGCGCCAAAATCCTTCGCGAACGCGGCTACTCCGAAGAGATCATCCGCGCCATCATTACGCACGCCGATTATTGCGGCGTACCGCGGCAGACTCTCCTCGAACACACGCTTTTCGCGTGCGACGAACTCGCCGGCTTCCTCACCGCCTGCGTCTACGTCCGACCTTCGAAAAGCATCCTCGATCTAGAAACCGCGTCCGTCACAAAAAAACTGAAAGACAAAGCCTTCGCCAAAGGCGTCAACCGCGACGATGTCCGCAACGGCGCTACAGAACTCGGCATCCCACTCGAAGAACACATCGCCTTCTGCATCCAGGCCATGCGGGAAAACGCGGATGCGCTTGGACTGCGCGGGAATGCTGCAGCATCGGCTTAGCCGTTGGCTAAGAACCGTTCGTCAGGTCTAATATCAGGTCTAAAACCCCGACTCCCTAGGCGAAAGCCGCCTTCACGGACGGGCGATTCAACGACCACACCTGGTCGAGCGCATTGCCGCGCCAAAGCAGCGTTATTGGGGCGAGACCTGCATTTGCGGCACCAAAAAAAAGGAAAACGCCCATCGCCGCGAGCCCGAGCGGAGAGCGCGGATGCGCCAAGGCACTTTGACCTTTCATGAATTGAACTTGCCTTTCTGGTGTACGGCTGCCGTGAAACGGCTACTGCTCAATATGACCTTGCTTCGCAAGCCTTATCCAATCCCGTCTTGGCTATCATAGAGAAAGCCATGCTATCGTCCGGCCAACTGCACGGCTTTGAGATCCTTCTCCTGACGCTGATGGTGTTTGTGGTGTTGTTTGCGGCGCTGGCGCGCAAGCTGAGCACGCCTTATCCCATCGTTCTGGTGGTCGCCGGTCTGCTGCTCAGTTTTATTCCCGGCATTCCCAAAATCGCGCTCAATCCTGATGTCGTATTCCTCGCGGTCCTTCCGCCGCTGCTGTACTCCGCCGCCTGGCTCACCTCCTGGCGCGATTTCAAAGCCAATCTCGTCAGCATCCTTCTCCTGGCGTTCGGACTTGTCGGCTTCACGGTGCTTGGCGTCGCGGAAGCTGCGCACATGGTATTTCCAGGATTCGACTGGCGCCTTGGGCTTGTTCTTGGCTCGGTTGTGGCCACGACCGATGCCATCGCCGCCACTTCCATCGCCAAACGTCTTTCCCTTCCGCGACGCATCGTGGACGTCCTGGAAGGCGAAAGCCTGGTCAACGACGCCACCGGCCTGCTCGCGCTCGAAGTGGCCATCGGCATCGTGGTCAGCGGCCGCACGCCTGCACCTGCCGCCGCTTCGCTTCGCCTCATTTACTTGATCGCCGTTGGCGTCGCCATTGGCCTGCTGATCGCTTTGCTTGTCGAGTGGTTCGAGAAATACCTCGATGACGGCCCGATCGAAATCGTCATCAGCATACTCACGCCGTACACGGCCTATCTTGCCGCCGAATCCGTCCGTGCTTCGGGTGTGTTAGCGGTCGTAGCCTGCGGACTCTATCTCAGCCGGCAGAGCTCGCAATTTTTCTCGGCTAGCGTGCGGCTGCAGGCGTGGGCGGTGTGGGACTCGCTCACCTTTGTGATCAACGGACTGACGTTCGTGATGATCGGTCTGCAATTGCCTTACGTCCTCGCGGGCATTCATGAGTACAGCCTGCGCCAATTGTTGCTGTACGGCGCGCTCTTCAGCGGGATCGTGATCTTGCTGCGCGTGCTCTGGCTTTATCCCGGCGCACATCTGGCCCATTTCATTCGTACACGCTTGCTCAAACAAAATTATCCGAGGCCGTCCGCGCGCCAGATTTTTATCGTGGGATGGACGGGCATGCGCGGCGTGGTCGCGTTAGCCGCTGCACTCGCCCTGCCGGAAGTCCTGGCGAACGGCCAGCCTTTTCCGCAACGCAACCTCATCGTCTTTCTCACCTTCAGCGTAATTCTCGTCACTCTGGTTTTGCAGGGATTGACGCTGCCGCCCTTGATTCGCGCGCTGGGACTCTGCGGCACGGGCGCTGACCTAAAAGAAGAAGAAGAGGAAGCGCGGCGGTTCATCACCAGCACTGCACTGGCCTACCTGGAAGGCCTGCGTGAAAATGACACCGCGGAATTCTCCGCTGTTTATGACGACATTTCGCACCGTTATGCGCGGCGTCTGGCGGCGATGAGCAAGGAAAGTCAGGACAGCGATGAGCTTTCCGGCAAAGAATTGGATCGCTATCGCAAGCTATTGGGCGAGTTGCTGCGCCTCGAACGAAAGGCCGCAGTGCAGTTGCGCAACGACGGCCGCATCAACGATGAGGTACTGCGCAAACTGGAGCACGAACTGGATTTAAGCGAAACCCGCCTGACGCTCAGCTGAGTCTGCTTTCCAAATCTAAATCACGCACGATGGGCCAATAGCACGATGCCCATACCGATCAGCACGCCGCACAGGAGCACAGCGCCGGCCCACACCCGGTTGCGGGTGCTCGACCAGAAATCGGCAGCTGCCGCTGGAGCAGGTTTAGAAGGCCCAATCTGAGCAGTCGCCGCTTGAGCTTCCACCAACAACGGCAGCACGGGAACGGGAACGGATTGAGCCGCCCGCGATGGTGCAGCCGATTGCACGGCCATCCTGGGAAGCTCGTTCTTCCGCTCGACACTACCCACAAAGCAGTAGCCCAGGCGCGGGATCGTTTCAATGTAAGCCGGCTGATCTGGTGAATCGCCCAGAACCAGGCGCAGCTTGTTGACCGTCGTATTCACGTTCGCGTCGTAGTTCACGAACGTTCCCTCCGGCCATAATTTTTCGCGCAGTGCTTCACGCGTCACCACTTCGCCGGGCTTATCGAGCAGCGCTACCAGCGTCTGGAACACTTTCCCAGGCAAACGCACTTTGCTGCCGTCCTTAAAGAGCAGCTCCCGTTGCGTGTCCAGCTGGAATCCGCCAAAACAGAGGTACCTGCAGCCTGGCGTTGCCGAGGCGTTTTCCCGAGCGCGCGCATTGAGCGCCGAACTCGCGGTCATAGGAATACTCATGGGTTCCCTCCGGGCACCCACCGACCGTTTACATCCGCCGAGCCTTTCCAGAATTTGGCCGGCGAATCAATCACTCGCGTGTAGCGACAGCTTGACCAACTCTTAAGAGCCACTTATACTTGACTTGTATATGCAAGTCAAGTCCGATCCCGGCTTTGGCTCACTTCCTGACCTCTCCGGAACCTCCGCCTGTGCGGCTTATCAATTCCGCCGTACTTCCCGCGCGGTGGCTCGGCTCTACGACGCCGCGATCGCTCCATCCGGGTTACGTTCCACTCAATTCGCAATTCTAACGGCAATCGCCAAGCTGCAATCCGTCTCCATGTCACGCGTTGGTGAAATTCTGGTAATCGACCCCGCCACCATCACCCGTAGCGTAAGGCTGCTTCAAAAAGACGGTTTA
>Ga0207641_10003003_pt1 | contig 15238 bp, 18 predicted proteins | sample KBSSwiS62_FD_184306 | JGI IMG/M metagenome (GOLD analysis project Ga0207641, IMG submission 184306) | Switchgrass rhizosphere microbial communities from Kellogg Biological Station, Michigan, USA - KBS Switchgrass S6-2 (SPAdes) (version 2) | ecosystem: Host-associated > Plants > Roots >... | reverse complement strand
TAATTTTCATACAACAACGTTTAAAAGTGTCCGTGATACTATCATTCAAATGAAAAAGGATGTAATAAATGCCCATGTGCATGATGCGGGCTGTACAAAGATCCAGGAGGAAGCAAGAGTGGGCAATCCTAAACTTAATATTCCACCTGATCCTAATTGGAAGAATGCCTGTCTTGATAAGGACCTGGTTATTGTAATAAAGCCTGATGATGAGGCTACATATAAAAACACGATCGATATCCTGGATGAAATGGCTATTAGTGCTATTAAACGTTACGCAATGGTTGATCTTTTTCCCGCAGAAAAGGAATTAATTAAGAAAACGGAAGGCGGAAATTAATTAACTGATTAATGTGGAATTTCATTCATTCCGCATCTAATTATTAAAGAAACTGCAAATGGAAATAAATAAAATTTTGTCAAGCGATATTCTGGATCTTCTTTTTGAGGATAGGAATAAAGCTTATGGCGCATATGAGCTACGTAAAACGTATAAAAAAAGGCTTACAATAGCTTTGCTTTGTACTGCAGCTGTTGCGTTACTTGCACTAGGTGGGTCTTTCCTTGCAAGCTCACTGAAAAAGAATTCAGGAAAAGTGCAGGTCAGAGAGTTAACTCTTACTGAGTTAAAACAGGAAGAGGAGAAAAAGCCTGAACCTCCTCCTCCGCCACCACCAAAGCAGGAGCCACCAAAAGTGGAGATGACAAAATTCACCCCTCCTAAAATTGTAAAAGATGAAGAGGTGAAAAAAGAAGAGATCCCACCAGAAGTAAAAGAGTTGGAAGATACCAAGATCGATGTAAAGAGCCAGGAAGGTATAAAAGATGAAGGTCTTGCTCCTGCGGTAGTTGATGAAGGCAAACAGGTAGTAGAAGAAAAGAAAGATGATGATGAAAACAAGGTTTTTGAGAAAGTGGAGGTTGAGGCAAGTTTTAAAGGCGGTGAAAGAGAGTGGCGCAAGTATCTTGAAAGAAACCTTGACCCCAATGTACCTGTTGAGAACGGTGCAAGTGAAGGAACTTATACTGTCATAGTACAATTCATCGTGGATAAAGAAGGTAAGATAAGTGATGTAAAAGCCATATCAAATCATGGTCATGGTATGGAAGAAGAAGCGATCAAAGTAATTAAGAAAGGGCCGGACTGGGTGCCTGCCATTCAAAATGGTCGCCAGGTAAAAGCTTATCGCAAACAGCCAATTACTTTTGTGGTAGCAGCAGAATAAAACTTTTTTACTGTTGAGCAAATAATTAAATCCCTCCCGACAAGTCGGGAGGGATTTCTATTTTTGGGGGATGCAGGGAAAATTATCGGGATGGGATGATACGATCGTAGCATTGGCAACACCGCCGGGAATAGGGGCCATTGGTATTATTCGCCTTAGCGGCGCTAAAGCGATCGACATAGTGAATGAGGTGTTTCCATCAAAAGATCTTAGCCAGCAAGCATCGCATACTATTCATGTTGGTATTATAAAAGATAAAGAAGCAATACTTGATGAAGTTGTTATTTCAATTTATAAGAATCCACGATCGTACACCGGTGAAGATGTGGTGGAAATAAGCGGACATGGTTCGCCATTTGTTTTGCAACAAATAATAAACGCATGTACACATCGTGGCGCAAGAATGGCAAAACCGGGGGAGTTTACACAAAGAGCATTTTTAAAAGGCAAGCTTGACCTTGCACAGGCCGAAGCTGTTGCCGATTTGATTGCATCAAATACACAAGCTTCGCAAAAAACAGCCTTACACAATATTCGTGGTGGGTTTTCAAATAAACTGAAAGAACTAAGAGATCAGTTACTAAAGTTTTCTGCTTTAATAGAACTGGAACTTGATTTCAGCCAGGAGGATGTTGAGTTTGCAGATAGGAAACAATTTTATGAATTGATAAATGAATTAAACAAACTAACTGATCAATTGATCAATTCTTTTCGCCTTGGGAATGTAATTAAGAACGGTGTTAGCGTGGCAATTGTTGGAAAACCAAATGCCGGCAAATCAACATTATTAAATGCCTTGTTGCAGGAAGACAGGGCCATTGTAAGTGATATACCAGGTACTACAAGAGATACGATAGAAGAAATCATCAATATCGATGGTATTCTTTTTCGCCTGATAGATACTGCTGGTATTCGCCAGCATACAAGCGATATAATTGAAATAATGGGAGTGGAGAAAAGCCTGGATAAAATGAAGACGGCTGACCTGGTATTGTATTTATTTGATGTGGATGATAATATTAAAGAGATAAGCAGTTTACAGGATGAGTTAAAAAAAAGAGAATTGAAATTTTTACTTGTTGCCAATAAAACGGATAAACGAGATGAATCTATTGCAAGAGAAAAGTTTTCTTCATTAGATAACATCGTATTTATTTCTGCGAAAAATAATAAACATCTTGAAGTATTAAAAGAAAGAATGGTTGATAAAATAATTTCTGGTGAAGTACAATCAGAAGACACTATTGTTACCAATGCACGGCATTATCATTCGTTAAAAGAAGTAGCTAAATCTTTAACTGATATAAAAAACGGCCTGGATAATAAACTTGCTGGTGATCTGTTGGCATTGGATATCCGAAGAGGCCTTCATTATCTTGGTGAAATAACAGGAGAGATAACAAATGAAGATCAGCTTGATTATATCTTTAGTAAGTTCTGTATTGGAAAGTGAAGTTATTTTCCGATGTTTTCCTTCCTGACAAATCTTATAAGCCCATTGAATACTAAAAAAATCTATACTGAAAATAAAGACCTTACCTTCTTGGATGCGTACCTGAGACCGGAAACCAACTGAACATGGTCATCAATAATTTATTGATGATTGTTGCTCGAATTGTGTCCTTTCTTTTCTGAAATAAGCTTTTCATAGATTGAACTTTTTCATTTGTTATATGATGGCGAAAAGTAAGGTAGAAACTTACGGTAATAAATTCAATATGCCAAAAGTGCTATTTTCTTACTATAACTGTTGGTAAAAAATGTCAATGTTTACATGAAATCTGTTCCGCATTCATGGGTTGAAAAGTCCTGAAGCGATCCAATAATCTTATTACGAATGAAAATTGAATAAAAAACTCATGGTCGAAGATCAATTTTAAATCTTGCGCTGTTAGATATTTTATTCTTCAACTGGTAACGATTCGAGCTGGGACAAATAGTAATCTTCTTTCAAAATCTCAGGTTCAAATATGACTGCTTCGAAAGCAACATGGCCCGTCCAAACTGTTTCGCTCTTGACCTTCGGGTGAATGAAGAGATACTTTTACTCAGAGCAAAACAAAAAATAGAAACATTATAGATGTAGAATAACCAATTTATGAAAAATAATAAAGACATCAAGTCTCCTATCATAAAAGCAGCAGCAGTTCAAATCAGCCCTGTACTTTATAGTCGGGAAAGTACTGTCAGGAAGGTGATACAGAAGATCTATGAGCTCGGTCAGAAAGGTGTACAGTTTGCCACCTTCCCTGAGACAGTAATACCTTATTATCCTTACTTTTCATTGGTTCAAACCCCAATACAAAATCTTTCCGGCCCTGAGCAGAGGAGATTGCTTAACGAAGCGGTTACGATTCCATCTGATGCTATCGATGCTGTCGGTGATGCTGCAAAACAAACAGGAATAGTTATATCCATTGGTGTCAATGAACGTGATAGAAGTACAATATACAATACTCAACTACTCTTTGATGCTGACGGAACATTGATTCAACGCCGTCGCAAAATTTCTCCCACCTATCATGAACGCATGGTTTGGGGACAAGGAGATGGCTCTGGCTTATGCGCTGTTGATAGCGCTGCTGGTCGAATCGGTCAACTAGCCTGCTGGGAACACTATAATCCTCTTGCACGTTATGCAATGATCGCTGATGGCGAACAAATACATTCTGCTATGTATCCGGGATCCTTTTTGGGTGAATTGTTTAGCAAACAAATTGAGGTCAACATTAAGCAACATGCGTTAGAATCCGGGTGCTTTGTTGTTTGTGCAACTGCATGGCTGAATCCAGATCAGCAATCACAAATAATGAAGGACACTGGTTGTGCTATTGGTCCGATTTCCCGCGGTTGCTTTACTGCGATTGTAACGCCTGATGGTACACTTCTCGGTGAACCCATCTTATCTGGTGAAGGTGTTGTAATCGCCGATCTCGATTTTACGTTAATCGATAGAAGAAAGATAGCAATGGATTCCAGTGGTCACTACAACAGGCCGGAATTATTAAGTCTGTTGATTGATCGAACACCCGCTAAACATATTCACGAACGCAATACACAACCTATTTCATATTTAAAGACTTTACTAAACGGTGGTCTATCTAAAGAAGATGCAGAGAAAGAAATGCAAACATTAGAAGTACTGGTTCGAAGAGTCAGTATTGTTTCATCTAAACCTTTTGAAACGGTTATAGAGACGTTAACACAAAACATTGGACATTCAGATATCAACAATTTTCACAAAGCAGTATTGGAATCAGCAAGTGCCGCAGACCTGGAAAGATTGGTTAATGGATTGACCGGACCGTCAGGTCTGATGGAATTTGTTCGCTTTGATTCCGGCGAAGTATTACGCAAAGAGCAGAATGGAAAAAATTTCAAAAGTATACGTCTGATCGTCGGCAATCCACTCATCATGAAAGAAATGGTGAAGGCCGCTCCCGATGCAGCAGCTTATGCACCAATAACAATTTTAGTAGATGAACGAGATTATGGAGTCCACATGTCCTATGACACCATGGAAAGTTTAATTGCTCCCTATGGAAGCAGGGAAGCTCTCAATGTTGCAAAAGATCTCGATAAAAAGATCGAGCAATTGTTCAAAGAAATAGCCTGCTAAAACAGATGGATGTTTTGCAACTAATTCTGTCCGTTTCAACCGATTCGTCCTTGAAAAAAAATGTTATTGAAAATAATTTTACGGTTAACAATAAAAAAAATAACAAATGAAAACAACTAAAAAAATGATTGCAAATGCAATGATGGCTGGAGCCGTAGTGATGCAAGGATCGATCAGCCAAGCTCAGCCAAAATCTGATGGCAAATTGGTAACTAATGAATCGATCCAGCCATTCACAGTACATATTCCTCAAACAGAGATTGACGAATTGCGTCGTCGCGTTTTAGCAACACGATGGCCCGCTAAAGAAACGGTTACAGATCGGTCACAAGGAGTACGACTTGAAAAATTGCAGGAGTTGGTAAATTATTGGACAACACAATATGATTGGCGTAAAGCTGAGGCAAAACTAAATGCCTTACCGCAATTCATGACTAACATAGATGGTGTAGATATTCACTTCATTCATGTCCGCTCAAAATACCCGAATGCCATGCCATTAATCATCACACATGGTTGGCCAGGTTCTGTTTTCGAATTGTTGAAAGTCATTGATCCTTTAACCAATCCTACTGCTCATGGTGGAAAAGCCGAGGATGCCTTTGATGTAGTCATTCCTTCTATTCCTGGGTTTGGTTTTTCAGGAAAACCAACTGACACTGGTTGGAATCCCGAACGCATTGCACATGTTTGGGCAGAGTTGATGAAGCGTCTTGGATATACCCGCTATGTAGCACAGGGCGGCGACTGGGGTGCAGGTATCGTTAACGATATGGCACGGCAGGCACCCGCAGGGTTACTTGCTATTCACACGAATTTACCAGCAACTATTCCAGATGAAATAGGTGCGGCTCTTGGTGGACCTGGAGTTCCTCCCGTAGGTATTACGGAAAAAGAGCGAACAACATTCGAAAAACTAAAGGTCTTTGTTTCGAAAAACTTTGCATATGCATTGATAACGGGAACTCGTCCTCAAACTGTAGGTTACGGGTTAACAGATTCTCCTGCTGGCCTTGCAGCATGGATATATGACTATAACGATGGCGAACCCGAACATTTACTGACTAAAGAGGATATCCTTGATGATATCACTTTATACTGGCTAACAAACAGTGCGATTTCGTCTGGTCGTATCTATTGGGAGAATGCTGGTCGAATGTTGATAGGTGCAAGTGCAATGAAGACATCAGAGATTACAGTACCCGTAGCGGTTACAGTATTTCCGGGAGAGATATATCAGGCTCCCGAATCATGGTCACGACGTGCTTATCACAACCTTGTTTATTTCCATGAAGCAGACAAAGGAGGACACTTCGCCGCTTGGGAAGAGCCTGAACTTTTCGCTGAAGAGATGCGTGCAGCATTCAAATCCCTCAGATGATTTGTTAGACAACCTATAAATTTTACATCAATGAAAAAAAATGAAAACATTAATGGCTGTACGGATCTTACCGAAGCCCTGGCCTTGCAGGTTCCAGATGAAACATTAACAAGTGATATGATTCGTCCTTTCAACGTACATATTTCCGATGAGGATCTTAAAGATCTTAAGCAACGTATAATTGCCACCCGTTGGCCGGACAAAGAGACCATTGCAGATGCCTCACAAGGTGCACAACTTGCCAACCTTCAGCAGCTCCTCAGCTATTGGGGTAACAAATATGATTGGCGTAAAGCCGAGGCGAAGTTGAATGCCTTCCCTCAGTTTATGACGAACATTGATGGGATTGACATCCATTTTATTCATGTCCGCTCGAAACACCGTAGTGCAATGCCATTGATCATTACACATGGATGGCCGGGTTCAATATTCGAACAGTTGAAGATCATAGCTCCTCTCACAGATCCTACAAACTATGGGGGGAAGGCAGAGGATGCATTTGATGTCGTGATCCCATCGCTGCCAGGATTTGGTTTTTCAGGCCGCCCAATTGAAATTGGTTGGGGTTTAGAAAAAATTGCACATGCATGGGATATACTTATGAAACGAATAGGTTATACAAAGTATGTCGCACAAGGTGGTGACTGGGGTGCAGGGGTCGTTCAGGCAATGGGACGACAAGCACCAACAGGATTGCTTGCAATTCATAATAACTTACCAGCTACATTCCCTCCTGATGCAGCAGCAGCGATTGCAAGTGGTGGAGCACCTCCTGAAGGATTATCTAAAGAAGAACTTAAAGAATTCAATGCGCTCAGAAATTTTCTTCAGAATGGTGGATGGACATATTTGACCATGATGAGTGCCCGGCCCCAGGCAGTTGGTTATGGTCTTACAGATTCCCCTGCTGGATTAGCGGGTTGGATGCTTGTGCACGGAGGTTTTGGTAAATGGACATACGGTAAGGACCCAAATCAATCACCAACAGTTGAAGATGTGCTTGATAATTTTTCCCTGTATTGGTTGACGAATACAGCAACTTCGGGAGCAAGACTTTATTGGGAAAACAGAAATGAAAACCTGATCAGTGCAATTGCTCAAAAGACTGCTGAAATAAAATTACCAGTTGCGATCACAGTATTTCCTGATGATGATCTTTATCGTGCACCTGAAACATGGGCCCGACGAGCATATCCAACACTCATATATTACAATAAAGCGGAAAAGGGCGGACACTTCGCAGCTTGGGAGCATCCTCAAATCTTTGCAGAAGAAATGCGTAAGGCTTTTAAATCTCTGCGTTGGTTCGAGACATTAAAAAAATTCCAAAGAGTATAATTTGAAAGTCAACTGAATTGCAATAATCAATTGTATCAATAAAAATTTAACTGAAATAAATATGAAACAGATAATCATAATGCTGGTTACAATTGCGGTGGTGTTGAACCTTTTCACCGCTTGCGACAAAACATCTGCACAAAAAAATAAGGGAGACAGTATTCAGACATTGAAAGGAAGTGCAAAAGAAATTCGTGGTGCTACTCCTTATATAGAATTAAAGAATGAGCCTCCACCTAAATTGTTCGTGGACCCTCCGCTTCCAGACTTGTTGGATAAAGGTGTTGTTTGGATTCAATGGCGGGTGGAGAATGTGCACATTGCAGCAGTGTTTGGTAAAGGTGCACTCGAGGCTTCACCAAGACTCGGGCACTTGCACGTACAGGTGGACGATCTTCCATGGTGGTGGGCAGACCCGAGTAATGTTAACACGATCGACATGGCAGGTTTGCCTCCTGGCCCACACAAAGTTTTGATCACATTGGTCGATTCAAATCACGAGCCTTTTACAGGGCAATCTAAACTAGTGACGTTTACAGTTGGAGGAGGTTCAGTCGCTTATTCTTCAGTTCAATCGTCGAATAAAAAAGTTATGTCCTGTGGTTATTGATTTAGAAGAGATCAGTATTAACTACAATTTAGCCACTGATTAAAATAGGATTTTCAAAACTGAAAAAAAGAAACAATGGAAACAGTAATTCAAAAAGGCAAAGTATTATATACGGCTAAAACGCATACTACCGGCGGCCGGGAACGTGTAATTTCAAAGAGCTTTGATGGACATCTCGAGGTTAAACTATCCGTACCGGGAACTAATGGCACCGGCACTAATCCTGAACAATTATTTGCGGCCGGGTGGTCGGCATGTTTTGAAGAGGCATTGAGCACAGCTGCACGTAAAAGACATCTAATTCTTCAAAAGGGAACGGCTATCGATGCTGAAGTTGATCTGTGTATTGATAAAGGCGAGTATTATCTCCAGGCAAGGCTTAATATAAACATTCCCGGCTTGAATAGAGATGCCGCACATGTGCTAATAGATGAAGCACATAAAACTTGTCCTTATTCAAAAGCGATAGAAGGCAATGTGAAAGTTGAGTACAACCTGGTGGATACAGCAGTTTAAAAAACGTAAAATGGCTATCAATCGTCAAAGTCGTCGTAGCTTTTTAAATAACGCCAGGATAGCACTGGCTTCACGGCCAATCTATTTATTAGGTTCTGTACTCATGAGATCTGAAAAAACAACAGCCGTTTCACTTGAAAAGAATCAAAACATACAGTTTACATCTCTAAAGCAAGTCAATGCCGGTGTTCTTAATATTGGATATGCTGAAGAAGGTACACCAAACGGAACACCGGTAATTCTTTTACATGGTTGGCCTTATGATATTCACACTTATGCTGATGTAGCACAACTATTGTCCACAAAAGGTTATCGTGTGATCGTTCCCTATCTACGCGGTTATGGATCTACAACATTTCTTTCTGACAAAACATTTCGTAATGGTCAGCAATCTGCAATTGCACTTGATATCATTGAACTGATGAATGCACTCAACATAGAAAAAGCAATCATCGGTGGTTGCGACTGGGGAGCAAGGACTGCAAACATAATTGCAGCAATTTGGCCAGACCGATGCAAAGGTTTGGTATCAGTAAGCGGTTATTTGATTGGCAACAGGGAAACAAATAAAATTCCATTAGCTCCGGCGGCGGAATTGCAATGGTGGTATCAATATTATTTCTCTACAGAACGTGGAAGAGCCGGGTATGAAAAATATCGATATGATTTTGCAAAGCTGATCTGGCAGATCGCATCTCCAAAATGGAATTTTGATGATACTACTTTTGATCGTAGTGCCCTTTCATTTAATAACAGTGACCATGTTGATATAGTAATTCATAATTATCGTTGGAGGCTAGATCTTGCTGATGGTGAATCAAGATATGATGAGTATGAAAAATTTTTGGCAGACAGTCCCACTATTGCGGTACCGGCGATAACTCTTGAAGGAGATGCGAATGGTGCGCCACATCCAACACTGGCGTCTTATGACAAAAAATTTTCAGGAAAGTACAAGCACAAAACTATTACGGGAGGTATTGGGCATAATTTGCCTCAGGAAGCACCGAATGCATTTGTAGATGCAATTATTGAAGTTGATAGTTATTTTAAATAAAAAATACGATCATGAAATACGAAGACATTTCTCTCGTTGCAGATATTTCGCTTGCACTATCTTTTTTAGCGGCACTTATTTTTGGATTTGTCCAGGTAAGGCAAGTGTCGCGGGACCGGCGCGAAAGATTCACTATGGAAACGCTTCGCAATATTCAAACCCTGGAATTTGCTGAGGTAAGTAGCCTGCTAAGTTATCACAAGACGCCAGCCAACTTTGCAGAATTTAAACAAATGCCACTTGTAGAACAGGCAAAACTTATACAGTTCGGACAAGAGATGGAATCACTGGGCATTTTGGTTGCGGAAGGATTAATAGATATTGAATTGGTTGATAAAACACTGGGCTCATTTGTAACCACGTCATGGCAAAAAAGCAAAACAATTTTTGAGGAAATAAGAAAGCAACATTCAGATCCTTTCTTAGCTGAATATTTTCAATGGCTGGCAGAATATATTTATGATCGAATGCAAAAAGAACCACGGCAACCATTTTATGAAGCGTATAAATTTACTAGTTAAGATGTAAATCCTTTTCATTTACTGATCATCTTCTTCAAGATCCTCATGCCGGTCGCTTCCAAAGCTGTAATAATTATTCTCTTGATCTTCTTCACCGATCGCCTCACTAGAATCATCTAGCTCTGCACCGGGAATATCAAGATCAGGACCTTTGCCGTTTTCATTTATTCTTATCTCTTTGGGATCGTCATTATTTTTCAATGGAACTTCCTTTTCCCTGTTATAGATATCGTCTTCTTCTTTATAAGTTGGCAAAGGATATTTTTCATTCTCATTAAGGTGATTTCTTTTGGGTTTAATCTTTTTTGACATAGTAGTTATACATAAATAGTTGTTGATTTATTTCAAGCGCAATTTTTATAATAATAATTATTCACAGAAGCAGATTTATTGCAGAGTCACCGTGATGTAGTCTGCGAGATTCGGCCAATACTGCATTTAATAACGAATCATAAGTTTCGTCATAAGTCAAAATTGGAAAACCGTTTAAGAAAAATGTTGGTGTTCGATTAACACCGCTGCGAATCCCGCTTTCGAAATCTGTCTCTATTTTACGGGACACTTCTTCGCTTCTTGAATCCTTGCTGAATTGTTTAATGTCGATATTGAGATCTTTGGCTAGCAAGTATAATAAATTGCTGCTGAGTCTATCCTGGTTTTCAAAGATCAGGTGATGCATTTCCCAAAATTTGTGCTGTTTGCCTGCAGCTTCTGCTGCTGCTGCTGACATATAAGCATGCGGATGAATTTTCTTTAATGGAAAGTTGCGGAAAACAAAATGTAATTCATTACCTCTTTCCTTAAGAAGACGATTAACCAGGGGATGTGCAAGTTTGCAATGGGGACACTCAAAATCGCCATACTCAACTAATGAGATATCAGCTTTTACATTCCCCCGAAAATGATCTGTTGAGTTTATTGGGTGTTTTAATACTGACATGATCTTATATTTTTATATTAGACATTTCTTCCAATGCATCCAGGATACCATCAGCTCCCGGATTAATTGCATCAGGTGATAGATAACTCCATTGAATAATTCCCGCTTTATCTATAACAAAAAGAGCTCTTTTGCATTCGCCGGTATTTTCATTATAGGCACCGTACAATTTTGAAACTTCACCTTTTGGCTCAAAGTCTGACAACAATGGAAAATTTAAATGCCTGTTCTCCGAAAATGCCATATGACACCATTTACTATCGACAGATATACCAATGAGCTGTGCATTGAATTTGTGAAAGAGTTCACGTGTTTCATTATAAAGCGTCATCTGATCACCGCACACAGGGCTCCAATCTGCAGGATAAAAGGCGATTATTACAACCTTGCCTTTCAAGTCAGATGATCTGAGTTTTTGATCTGGTGTTGCATACAAATCAAATTCGGGTGCTTTATTTCCTTTGGACAAGATCATATAATTAACTATGAAGATTGTTTTACTAATTGCACTTCACAATTGATCCAAACATCTTCGCTGACTAAAACTCCGCCTGTTTCCAATGCAGCATTCCAATTCAATCCCCAATCCTTCCTGTTTATTTTTCCATTAATACTAAATAATGCTTTTTCTGTTCCAAACGGATCTTTAACCAACCCGCCCAGTTCGACATTTAGTTGGATCTGCTTCTTAATTCCTTTCATTGTGAGCTCACCATATAATTTATAGTTGTCACCGTCTCCGACCTTAATAAAACTGTTTCCTGTAAAATTGATCTCCTTAAATTTTTCTACGTCAAAAAAATCAGCGCTTCTCAAGTGTGTATCTCTTTGATTGTTGCCGGTGTCTATCGATGCTGAATTGATCCAAACATCAATTTCAGCGGTCGTAAAATCATCGTCCGTTACATAAATACTTGCATCATATTCTTTAAATGTTCCTTTTACATTGGTAAACATCAGATGCTTTACTTTAAAACCAATTTCGCTATGAAGAGGATCAAGGACCCATTTTGTTTTTGCAGATATTTCCTGGGATTGCATTTTAAATATTTTAAGTGTTTATAATTAGTAGTGATTAATTCAACTTTCTGACCGGCGAAACAGAATTAAAAGTGTTTTTAGATCGGCTAGCAATATTCCCTTGATATTATAATTCAAAGCGACTATGCCTAGAACTACGTGTCTTTGTATCTTATAGTATTCCATTATCGCAAACTTATCTACCCTTATGAAAATGCCCTCTTGTATCCATCGCAGGTCATTATCTGAAATATGAAAATCATTTGTAAATCCCCGTCTATGCAGATCACATACTGCATCTGTTTTATTTGAATAGGTTTTCATAAATGTTTTTTTAAGTTCATAATTCAAAACTAACTGTTGATGATCCCGGCCAAAAGTTGCAAATGCTTAACCCAGCCTAAATCAATTTTGAAACGGCCATTTGAAACTTTAGATTTTTTGAAAACGGTCCGATTATCTATTTTCCCCATCTTTTGATTTTTCTTTTCGCTGTAACTGAATTTTTTTCAGCAAGTAATTCACCATTACCTGAACCTTATGAGAAATGAACAAAATGATAAGGAAGGCAAATACAAAAGATATGGACCAAGAACGAAACCATATGTAAAAAAAACCTTGCAGGAATCCAAAGTTCAGAACCACATGTATAAATGAAATAGAGCATGTTGTGATAAATGCCATGACGAATGCAAATGTTATTTTCTGTGGCATATATTTTTTTTGTTTTAAGAAGACCACATTCATTTTTGAATTCTTTTCAAGACCCTGTTTCATGATAGATAAATCGCCGGTGTATCTTTCAATGTTTTAAGGAATAGCTTCCTTGCTTTTTCTTGTTGACGGCTGATCACAGATTGTGCAGTTGTTCCAAGCCATCTTACCAATTCTTTCTGGCGCATATCTTTGAATGAATAGATAGAGAAGAGTATTACTTCTATTGCATTATTATTTTTCATACTGTTTATTTTTATGAGTTATTGTTTTTATTTACAGTGCAAAGTGGGTTTACCTGTTATCGAGCCAATGCAGAAATTCAGTCACTTTTTCTTTTGAAACTATAAGTTTGTCTTTTGTTGCAATGACGGGATTTACTAACAGTTTTCTGGCAAAATAATGTTCAACTTCTTTTACAGCATTAAAATTGATAAGGTATTGGCGGTTCAATCGGTAAAACTGTTTTTCAGGTAAAAGATTTTGGATTTGCTCTAATGAATAGTTCACAAAATATTCCTGCCTGTCAAAACACATGATCACGGGTGATTCATACTTGATATAAAAGAAGGCGATGTTTTCCGTGGGCACGATGACATACTTATTGCTCTTAAAAACAAGAAAACTTTTTTTACCTGTTGTTGTGAGCTTTGTTAAAAGATCATTGAGCCATGGCAGGCGAACCTGCTGAAAAATATTTCTGTAGGTCTCGCTTATGTTTTCGGTGGAAGGCATGATCTCATTTGCCAGTAATTTATCTAATGCAAGTGTGGGGCTGAAACTGTTTGTAATTGATTTGGTTTCCATTTCATAATTTTTTTAAAGGTTTATTGTTTAAAGTTTTATTTCAATCCCTGGAGCCAATGAAGAATGGCATTAGCTTCATTCTTCCAGGCAGGAACTCCAAAAACTAAATGTGTATGTACTTTGAATTCTATATACTCAGTAACAGAATGACCGTTTGCATACCTTTTGTAGTTGCTGTAGTTCAATGAAGCCGGGATGAGCTTGTCATTACTCCCTGAAGTAAACAACAAAGGTGGATGCGGCTTATGAAAATCTATTTTAGCAACGCAGTTCAATGCTTCCCTGATGATCCTTTTCGATTCAGGTATTGCATACAGGTAATACAATTCTTTTGCCTGTTCATAATCCATTCCATTAACGATTGTGTATTTCCATTTCTTAAATGACATCAGGTAAGTTTTCTTATTTGAACTAAACAGCACCATTGCTTCCCAGATCGCTTTCAAAAATGAAAGCCAGAATCTACTGATACCCTGTGGAGGAAATGAATGAATGGCGACACCCGCAACCCCTAACTCACGTTGTAGCAGTAACTGTATGATCAAACCACCTAAAGAATGCCCGATCAGTATTGGTTTTTCCGACAAAGTGTTTATGATAGAGGAAAAATGATCCGTCAAAGAAGTAAGTGTGTTCAATGCGATTGGATCATTTGTAGACCTGTTGCGCAACTCTTCAGGAGAAGCATCTTTATATGGCCAGGCAGGTGCTATACATTTGTATCCTTTACTTTCAAAATATAATTTCCATTCATCCCAGCAATTATTACCAATAAATGTCCCCGCTATGAAAACAACTGATCTGGTTGCGTTGCTGGTCATGGTTTTTTTGTTTGGCTAATCGAAAACCAAACCCGGTGCCAGCGTAATAAATTATTATTAGTCAATGATACTTGTAATTCGTGCCATGAATACAACCACGAAATTTCGTGGTTTGGTTAAATTTCCACGAAATAAAATGGTACCTTTAAAATCAATCCCACAAACGGAAAGTATACCGGAATTGTTTGAAGAAATGGTTTTCGACTTTTACAATTGATATCCAGGCTTATCTCCTTCGCCTAATGATAAATTACTTTTCGAACAAATACCCCTTATGAATCTGGATCTCTAATTGATCGTTCACCACAAACAACCGAGTATGTTCAAGTCGCATTTAATATGCTTTCTCTTTTGCATAGTCATGCTCATGGAAGCATCATCACAATCGTCAACATCTTCGAAAATTTCAACCTATCCATATCATCATATTTTGGCGAATTAATGGATCATTAACCAAAAACCAACTGTGTATGTTCAAGTCCTTTTTTATCTGCATCCTGTTTGAGAAAAGACTTACCATTATAACAATGTTTTTGTTTATTGCGGCAATCTGTAATGGGCAAAGAGAACAAAAAAATTACCTCACCCCGCAGCAGTTGGCCGAATTGCACAACGAGCTTCATAAAAACATAGAAGATACGACCCGAATCAGGTTATTATTACGAATG
>Ga0207641_10003000_pt1 | contig 15245 bp, 8 predicted proteins | sample KBSSwiS62_FD_184306 | JGI IMG/M metagenome (GOLD analysis project Ga0207641, IMG submission 184306) | Switchgrass rhizosphere microbial communities from Kellogg Biological Station, Michigan, USA - KBS Switchgrass S6-2 (SPAdes) (version 2) | ecosystem: Host-associated > Plants > Roots >... | reverse complement strand
CCAACTAATTCCAAGTATAAGGCCGCCACCGGTCAACGAAGTGATTTTTAAAAAATCTCTTCTGTTTGTTTTATTGAGAGTTGACATAGTTAAAGTTTTTTGCTTGCAGATTGGATTGCTTCACGAATACGATGATAGGCACCGCAACGACAAAGATTGCCGTGCATTGCATCATCAATTTGTTGCTGTGTTGGCTTGGGATTTCGTTTTAGCAAGGCAGCGGCAGTCATTATTTGGCCGGCCTGGCAATAACCGCACTGAGGAACATCCACTTCATCCCACGCTAATTGAACAGGATGATCACCATTTTTTGACAAGCCTTCTATCGTTGTAACTTTTGCAGACTTAATTGCTGAAACAGGTAAAGTACAAGAACGAACAGGATTGCCATCAATATGAACAGTGCATGCACCACATTGTGCAATGCCGCAACCATATTTAGTTCCTACCAAACCGAGATGATCTCGCAATACCCATAGCAAGGGAGTATCTGCAGCTACATCAGTTTTGTATTCTTTACCATTGATCTGAAGTGTAATAGCAGCCATTGGAATTATTTTTAATCAACCCTGAAGTTACGAAAAAGAGATTTCGATAGGTAGATATTCCGTAAGGGTTACAGCTTCAACTCCATAAATACTAACCAGTTTTCAGCTCGTCTGGAATTTCGTAGTAAATCGGTTGTCCATTTAAAAAACCTTGACACAGAATTTACAATAAACTAAAGTAAGTTTCTAAATTTCGGAAATTGAGTTATTGCATGTGCTGCAACAACTTTGTATTTGATTGTTGGCAAAAATTATACAAACAGATATTTGTGGTTTAAGAATTAGTTTTTTGCATACTTATCCAGGAACTTCAAAATTTGTCCATAGCCTTTGATCTCATTTTCTTTTTTTACGAACCCATGGCCTTCATCCGGAAAAACAACATATTCAACTGGAACGCCGTTCTTCTTAACAGTTTCAACTACTTCATCACTTTCTTTTTTTTGTACTCTCGGATCATTGGCTCCCTGTAACACCATTAAAGGCTTCTTAATATTTGAAGCATGCAGCAGAGGCGAAAATTGCTGCAGCCTTACTGAATCGGCAGTATTCGGATCTCCAAGTTCTTCATACAAAGCTTTTCTGAATGATTCCCAATACGGAGGTATTTCTCTTAAAGTTCTTGTCCAGTTTACAACACCAAACAGGTCAACGCCTGCTTTGAATTCATCGGGATGAAAACAAAGTGCAGCTACAGTCATGTATCCCCCATATGATCCACCCAGGATTGCGATCTTTGAAGAGTCAATATAATCCAGCGAGGCAAGATATTTTTTGCCCCATACAACATCTTTCAGATCCTTGTTGCCATGATCACGATTATCCATTTTGAAAAATGTTTTTCCATAACCACTGCTGCCGCGATTATTTACGTCTAATACTGCATATCCATGATTAACGAGATATTGAGTAAGCGGAAAATAATATAAACCTGCCTGGCCACCGGGACCACCATGCACAAAAACAATGGCTGCAGCTTTATTATTTGCGCTTGCCTGGTGGGGTTTATAATAAATTGCCGGGATCTCTAAACCATCAAATGATTTATATCGCACAACTTCACCAGCTACAAGATCGTTTTCCTGTATTTCAGGATTGAGGCTGTTAGTAAGCTTTTTTAATTCCTTAGTATTAAAATCATAAACGTACATATTATTAGGAGCTTTAGAGCTTCCGACGGTTATACTCATTTTATTCTCATCTCTTGAAATATTTACACCTTGAATTGTTCCATCCTGGATCGCTGGAAAATCAAGTTCTTTGCCCGTAACATGATCAAAAAGATGAAGTTTGTTGTGTGCATCTTCATTTACATATATCACCCTGTATTTTTCATTATTAGAAATTCCCATATAAACAACATCCCAATTTGCTTCGTAGAATTTTTCTTTTTTTCCGGTTGCAATGTCATATTTCATTACATAAGTAAATTCGCTGCCATCGTTTGTGAGATAATAAAGTGTGTTGTTATCAAGAGAAAACTTAAGTGGGTTAGTTGTTGCTTCTATGCTGTCTGCATTTATTTTCTTCGTAGTTCCGCTTTGCTGATCAACTAAAAAAGCATTATTCGAAGAAGTTGTAAGATTTTCAACCAATACGAGGTATCGTTCATTCGGGGATATTGCGCTTACATCAAAACCTTTATCATTTTTATAGATCATATGAGAGATCCATTTTGTGGTGTCCATTTTATACAGATCAAAAAACCTGGCGTCCCTTTTGTTCGAAGAATAATAAAGTGATTTATCGTCCCTGCTCCATCCCCAGAATTGGGCTTTCTCTTGTTTGCCTGGAGTCAGGTCTTTTACATTTTCGGATGTTGTGCGCAAATACAAATGCGAGATCTCATTACCTCCTTTATCAGCATTGTAAATAATATTTGTTGTACCTGGCACATAACTATTCGCAAATATTGATTCTTTATCAGATTTGGTAATGGCCTGTTTCTGACCACTTGCAATATCGATCTCATATATATTATAAATTCCGCTTTCATTACTGGTGACAAGCATTTTTTTATCATCACCTGAAATGTCGCCACCGAACACCTCTGAGCTTTTATAAAGTTGCTCTATTGTATATTGTTTCACTTCTTTGGCAGCTTCTTTATTTTCGCCGGCAGTCTTATTGTTATTGCAAGCCGATAAAAAAACTAAAAGAATAATGGAAAGCAAAAGTGTTCGCATATCATTTGTTTTAGCGTTAACGTAAATCAGGAAGGTACAATTAATTCGGATATGAGACAGGGGCTAAAATAAATGGTATTTCAGGAAAACTTTTGCCAGGATATAAGATCGCTAATTCAATGTGACATTTGCATCGATATCCTTTACATCAATTATGGAGTAGTCTTTGATAATATTATATAACGTACCTCTTTCAACAGGTTTGCGTTTTACTTGCTTGATCAAAGCAACTAATTCACCAGTTGTCATTGAAGGATTTTGTTCTTCGGCACCAGCCATGCTGTAGATCTTTGTTGTATCATCAATAGTACCATCAATATCATTTACTCCGAATGATAAACTTAGTTGTGCGTTTTGACGACCAAGCATTGGCCAATAGGCTTTCAAATGAGGGAAATTGTCCATATAGATCCGGGCAACAGCATACATTTTCATGTCTTCGACAATACTGCTTTCATTTACATTACTCATGTCATTATCCTTATTGCGGAATTTAAGCGGGATAAAAGTATTGAACCCACCCGTCTTATCCTGCAGACTTCTTAATCGGCTCATATGATCAATGCGATGAGAATAATTTTCTATATGACCATACAACATGGTAGCATTGCTATGCATGCCAAGCTTATGTGCTGCTTTATGAATATTTAACCAGCCTTGCGAATTAACTTTATCAGCACAAATCGTCTCTCTTATTTGTTCATCAAAAATTTCGGCGCCTCCTCCGGGTAATGAATCAAGCCCTGCATTTTTCAAATAGGTCAGTCCTTCTTCATTTGTCATTTTTGCTTTGCGAAACATATAATCGAGTTCAACTGCTGTAAACCCTTTTATATGTAATGATGGCCTGTGTTTTTTTATTTCTCTTAAAACTTCTGCAAAGAATTCAAGATTCATTTTAGGATGCACCCCACCAACTATATGCACTTCGGTTACTGGCTGTCCGTCATATTTTTTAACCATGTGCAACATTTGTTCTGCAGAAAGTTCCCAGCCTTCTTCACGGTGAGCATATAAGCGACTATAGCTACAAAAATTACAAGTAAAAATGCAAACATTGGTGGGTTCAATATGAAAGTTCCGGTTAAAATAAGTTATGTCGCCGTGCTTTTTTTCTCTTATAAAATTAGCAAGCGAACCAAGGAAAGGGAGAGAACCTTTTTGAAAAAGCAACAATCCTTCTTCGTCAGTTATCCTTTCATTATTATAAACTTTTTTCTGTATGTCAAGTAACTCTTTGGGTACACTAAAATTTGATTCTGCAATTGTAGATAGCATTTAAATTAATTTGAACGCAAATTTAGCGCATAAATAAATAACCCTCCCGACTAAAGCGAGAGGGTTACCATTATCGTTTATGATCGTTATTAAAACTTCACCACCTGTACATTCACATTTCGATTGCTGTCATCATAGCCAAGATTGACAGTATAAGTACCGGATGCTCGGCCTCCGAGATCGATCTGGAAATATTTTTCTCCACCATTCGGGAACTGCTTACTATAAACTAATTGACCAGCTGAATTGTAAACATTGATATATCTCAACGTTGTTGGAACCTGGAAATGCCATACGCCAAATGTGCTTCTAAATGGATTTGGAAGGATGAGATAACCATCACTCTTCAGTTTTGCAGGCAGTATCTGTGTTCTCAGGTTCACATCATCGAGATATAAATTGTTTTCCATATTTCCACTGAAGCGAAACGAGACCTGGAACAAAGGTTCTGTAGCACCAAGCCATTTACCAAGGTTCACTGAATCTCTTCTCCACTGTGAAGCCAAAGGAGTGAAGTTTGAAAATGATATTTGGAAATTAGGATCGTTTACTGTTTGTAATTCTTCACCATATTTTTTATAAATAGTAGTGAATGTATTGCCACAATCTTTAGAAAGCAATACAGTAAGTGTATCCAATCTAGAACCAGTTGTGCCTGGTAATGTTTTTGTAATGTGTGCGAGGTTGAATGAAAGAAAGATGGAATCAATACCTGAATAGCTATAGTTAGGCATGGTAAGATCGTCAAAGCGATCAATAGAAGTATTTACAAAATCATTGAAGAATGCGGAACCTGGATTCTTGTTACCAATCGAAGCATTTCTTTGCCATGTGATATCTGCATTTGGATTATTGATAAACCAGTTTGTTGGCGGAAATGTATTGCTTGTAAATTCTTCGGTAATTGATCCTGGTAGCGCTAACACCTGGGTTACGGTATATGATTTCACGAAAGCATCATTGCTTGGATCCTGATCAGGAACATTATTAGGCAATGTTGTGAATACATTGATGGAGTGATTGCCTATGGCGCCCAAATTGGCAGTTGCCAATGTTACAGTTGCCGTTTGATTTCTCGCAAGGTTACCAGTCCAGTTAAATGTTGTAACAGGGCCTGTTCCATCGACCTGGTAATTAATTTTTACTGATGTAAGATTAATTTTTCCATAATTTTTAATAACGACAACCGGAGCATCAGAACTTGTACAAATTCTGGCCCCGGGTTTATTTACAGCAATAACACCAGCATCATTATTGAAGAATATTTTTTTATCAAGGTTGATATCATCAATGTGCATGTTATTTCCATATTGATTAATGGTCCTGAATTGCACCATAATATTTCCAGAAGGAATAAAGTTGCTGAGATCAATAGATTTTTTTACCCATTGATTAACTGCTGAAGGAAAAAAAGCTGTAGTTTGAGATGTAGTGGCTCCTGCAGGGGCAACAAAAGCTGTATCATTTCTTACGTTATAAACTACCTGGAATGTTTGTCCACAATCTGGTGATACCAATACCTGGAAGTGCTCAAATGGTGTCCTTGGGTCACCTCTATAAGCACCCCAGAAACTAACCCAAAGTGAATCGGCTGTTCCTATTGAATAAGGCGGAGTTCTTAGATCATCTCTTTCATCGACAACTGAATAATCAAAATGATCAACAAAAGCTTTTCCCGTGCCACTATGCGCAATACCAGTAGTAGTTCTTTGCCATGTAATACCACCATCAGGATTATTTATTGTCCATCCTGCAGGCGGGAAAGATGCGCCTTCAAATCCTTCCACCAAAGGCAAGGCAGCTCCAGTACCCTGCGTCCCATTTACTATTTTGCAATCATCAATCGGGTCTGTATCAGCAACTGTATTTGGAAGCGATGTACAAACTTGTATATTGTTAGCTCCTAATAAAAGTGGAACAGCATTTAAAGGAATTGAAATGGTAGCAAATGATGCCAGGTTACCCGTCCAATTAAATGTTTGTATTGTAGAAGTATTTCTTGTCACTGTTATTGTTACTGAAGTAAGTGGATTAGAGCCAGTATTTCTTAGTGTAACAGTTAAAGGAGTTGTTAGGTCACAAGTAACAAAACCTGCAGGCGGGGTATTAATAACAGATATACTTGCATTATTCAATAGTAAGACCGGTGGCACGCAACCATTTGATGTAATCAAACCTACACGATCAGGAAAAGCGAGGATTGCACTGTTCATCCTGGTTGCCTGGTTTTGGGTAAAAAGAGTCATACAAGCATCATCGGCATAATCCATATGATTTTGCCACATTACACCCGGTGCAGTCGGTGAACATGTATTTAATACTGGTGCCGGTGGGCAGCCAAAAGTCGGACCTACTGTAGGAGGAGTATCGGCGCAATTATCACTCAATGTACAGGTTGGATTTCCTGAATTATTTGGGCCCCAGGGATGGTCAAGATTAAAGTAATGCCCAATTTCATGAACAGCAGTTTTGCCCCCATTGAATTCAGGATCGAGATATGAAGCTCCTGAACCAAATGCACGGTAATCATTTACAAATCCATTTCTTGGATCACTTGGGGCAAATGCCCCTGGATTGTATGAATAACCAAGAATACCTCCACTCAATTGTACTACCCAAATATTAAGATACTTCGTAGGATCCCAGGCAGGTATTTGAGTACTCGGGTGTACGACATCAGAAAAAATATTAGTGTTTATAACCCTGTCAATTCCATTTGTGGGCTCATTTGTAGGAGTACGTTGAGCTAAACAAAAACGAATATCACTCCTTCCATAAGTTGTTCTGAAAGGAGTATAGGTTCTCAGGCTATCAGTTGATGAAGCAGCTCCATATCCCCAATTCAGCGTATCAAGCTGACGGAAAACTGTGGCATCTGTTACAAGATTAGGATCAGGAAGACCAATGTGTACGACAATTGGCACTGTGATTATAGAATTTATTCTGTTTTGCCGGTTGTTAACTATTTGACTAAGCTTTTCATTAAACATCTTTTGTTGGGCGTCAAATCTTTCTTTGGCTAATGGGTCCTGAGAAAATAAATTTTGCATCGCTTCATATGTAGCGCAGGTACGGTAAGTAGGTATGTTTGTACTTGCAGGAGTTTTTTGTTGAGCAATTATATTCGAATAACCAAAAAGTAAAATTGCAGTAAATGCCAGAGAAGTAATTTTTTTCAAAAAGTTTTTTTTGGGGTTAAGAATATAATCTTATCTCTCAGATCGTACTTATCTCTCAGATCGTTGCTACAAGTTTACAGAATTATACCCAAAAAGAAAAAATTGTTTTTATCTATACCTGCAAATAATCAAGGAGTTAAGTTAAAAATGATGGGAGGATTTAAATGTTCGCTCAACGAGTATTTTTGGGTGATTAAGAATTGGACAAATTGAAGTGACAAATGCTGAAAGATCGTAGGTTTTTCAGAACAAATACTGAAATGGTTATCTTCCGGAAATTTTATTATCAAATCAAAAAGGAATGAATCTTAAAACTCGGTTAACGCTAATGAGCTTTTTCCAATTTTATGTTTGGGGAGCCTGGCTATTGACAATAGGAACTTATTGCTTGAATGCAAAAGGATGGAGTTTCCCTGAATTCGGAGCAATATTTTCAACATTAGCATTATCATCATTGTTTATGCCAGCCCTGACAGGCATCATTGCTGACAAATGGATAAATGCGGAAAGACTTTATGGAGTATTACACATTCTTTATGGACTAGTATTGTTTTATGTGCCAAAAGTTAATGACCCTGATACATTGTATTATGTAGTTTTTGGGGCAATGATCTGTTACATGCCCACTATTTCTTTATCAAATTCCATTGCATATACAATTCTTAAAAGGGAACAATTCGATGTTGTGAAAGTTTTTCCACCGATCCGTGTTTTTGGAACTATTGGTTTTATAGCTGCAATGTGGACAACGAATCTTACAGGAAGTAAGGATAATTCAAACCAGTTTTTAATTGCTGCAGTAGCAGCTATTGCTTTGGGAGTTTATTCATTTACTCTACCGAAATGTCCGCCACCAAGGTCAATATCGAAAGATGCTGGGATCATTGAACAATTGGGATTAAAAGCTTTTACGTTATTTAAAAGCTACAAAATGGCGCTGTTCTTTATTTTCTCCATGATGCTTGGCGCAGCACTTCAGTTAACAAATATGTACGGTGATTCCTATCTTGGCGGTTTTGGTAGAGTAGCTGAATACAAAGATTCTTTTGTCGTAAAATTTTCTCTGATCATATTGTCGATCTCACAGATGTCAGAAACATTATTTATTCTTACCATTCCATTTTTCCTCAGAAGATTCGGTATTAAAAAAGTAATGTTGTTTTCAATGCTTGCATGGGTAATTCGTTTTGGTTTGTTTGCTTATGGCGATCCATCATTAGCAGGTACTACTTTGATCATTTTATCTTGTATCGTTTATGGAATGGCCTTCGACTTCTTTAATATTTCGGGTTCGTTGTTTGTTGAGACAACAACTGATTCAAGTATTCGATCCAGTGCGCAGGGATTGTTTATGATGATGACGAATGGTGTAGGTGCCTGGCTGGGTAGTATTATTAGTGGTTGGGTTATTGGTAAATATTTTATACTGCCAGATGGTAATAGTGATTGGCATGGCATATGGCTGACCTTTGCTGCGTATTCACTTGTAGTTGCAATATTGTTTACTATCTTTTTTAAACATAAACATGATCCGAATAAATTAGCTACGGTTCATCATTAAAATTTCATCAACTTTAATAAATAAAAAAACCCGTTTCAAATCGAAACGGGTTTTTTTATCAACTTTTAAGTTAGATATGCGACTCGATCTTTTTTACAAAATTTCCTTTGGGTTGAGCACCTACTAATTTGTCAACCACTTGTCCGTTTTTGAAAAACAGGATCGCTGGGATAGAAGTGATGCCATAGTTCATGCTTACGCTTGGATTAACGTCCACATTTACTTTACCCACATTTATTTTACCATCATATTCTTTTGCAAGGGATTCAATAACTGGTCCGATAGCACGACATGGTCCACACCATTCAGCCCAAAAATCAACTACTGTTAATTTATCTGCGCTTAAAACTTCATTCTGGAAGTTGCCATCTGTAAATTCTTTTGCCATAGTATTATTTCGTTTTATAATTTTTATAAGGAGGACAAAAATACGACCAAAATCTTTACTGCGAAAATATGACAAGACATTGTGACTAACTTGTCATAAAAGCGGACGTAATTGGGTTTGTATCATGTAAAATAGTCTGCCATTAAGTGATTTTTAACAGAGTAGCTTTTTTCAGCGTGGAGCTCAGTTGCTCGTCACTTGTACATCCAGTTCAGGATTGCTTTCAAGAAAATCAACCATTTCTTCGTTCATTTCAAAGCCACTATCCATTGTCACTAAGCTGATCTTCAGGTTTTCTTTTGATTCAATAAGATTTAATCTTAAAGTAGATCTGCCCGGAAATTTTTTCACGTTCTCCTCAAAAAAGCTGATCAGGTTAGTAGAAATATTTTTTGGATGAACATCAATGATCAATTGTTTGGTAAGGCTTCGTTTAATGGTTTCGACCATTGTAATGCCATTTATCTTGAATTCATATTCCGGCGTATTAAATCGCTGTTTGAAAAAGCCTGTGATGAATAAGGAAGATCCTTGTTGTAAAAAGGGAGTGAATTTCACATAATCATCACCCCAAAGCACCAATTCAGTTTTCCCAGAATAATCTTCAATAGTAAACGAACCGTATTTATTTCCCTTTCTCGAAATTTTATGATCTGCATTTGTAACCAGGCCCACTAACCTGAACATCCTGTTTGAATTTGGCTGAAGCCCCACCGCTTCTTTGAATTCATTAAACTCTGCAACAGAAGTAATGCCGTAGTATTTCAATTCAAACTTGTAATGATCAAGAGGATGACCGCTCAAAAACATTCCAGTTACGTCTTTCTCGTGATCAAGCTGAACTATCAAGGGCCATGGATCACACTGTGGAAGAGTAGGAGTCTTTATTTCAACAGCTAAGGGAAGATCACCAAACAAAGTATTCGTGGCTGAAATATTATTTTGCTGGTAAACCTGTCCAAAGCGAATGATCTTTTCAAGACCTGTTGTTTGATCTTCTGGTATTGTATGAAAAAATTGTGCACGATGGTGTTCAGGGAAACATTCAAAAGCTCCGGCATATGCCAGGCTTTCCAATGTTCTTCTATTTACGGCACGTTGATTAACTCTTTTTATAAAATCAAAAATGTTTTTAAATATTCCGTTCTTTTCTCTTTCGTCAATAATATTTTCGATCGCAGCTTCGCCACAACCTTTTAATCCGCCTAATCCAAATCGTATTTCCCCTTTTTGGTTTACTGCAAATCCTTTTTTTGATTCATTGATATCAGGTCCAAGAACTTTAATACCCATTCGCTTACACTCTTCCATAAAGAAGGTGATCTTTTCGATTGCTCCTGCATGATTTAAAACTCCTGCCATGTATTCAGCAGGGTAGTGGCTCTTTAAATAAGCAGTTTGATAGGCAACATAAGCATAGCAGGTAGAATGAGACTTATTAAAAGCGTATTGTGCAAATGCTTCCCAGTCTGTCCATATCTTTTGCAAAGTATACTCGCCGTATCCTTTCTTCTTTGCATTATCAATGAACTGGCTTTTCATTTTATCCAGTACTGACTTTTGCTTTTTACCCATTGCTTTACGCAGTACGTCTGCATCTCCTTTGCTGAAGTCAGCCAGTTTTTGTGCAAGTAACATCACCTGTTCCTGGTAAACTGTAATACCATAAGTCTCATTCAATATCTCTTCCATTTCAGGAAGATCATAACTGATGGCCTCACGTCCGTGCTTGCGTTCAATGAAGTTTGGAATGTATGCAAGCGGGCCCGGACGATACAAGGCATTCATTGCAATAAGATCATCAAGCCTATCTGGTTTTAGTTCACGCAAATATTTTTGCATACCCGGGCTTTCAAATTGGAATGTGCCGATCGTGTCGCCGTGCTGGTATAGTTTAAAAGTTTTTTCATCATCAAGTGGAAGTTTATCGATATCGATCTCCACTCCATGATTTTGTTTTATAAGTTCGAGAGCATCTTTAATAATAGTAAGCGTCTTTAAACCAAGAAAGTCCATCTTGATAACACCGGCATCTTCAATTATATTTCCTTCGATTTGTGTTACCCAGAGATCAGAATCTTTTGCAGTAGCAACTGGAATTAATTCAGTGAGGTCTTTTGGTGCAATGATAATACCGGCTGCATGAATACCAGTATTGCGAACCGAACCTTCCAAAATTTCAGCCTGGTGCAATACATCGCTCTGAATCCCTTTGCTATTGTATATCTCCCGGAGTTTTTTTATTACTTCAATATCATCGGGTCCTACACCATCTTTCTCCATCAAAGATTTTTCACCATCCTTTGATGTAAGTGGTGCATGCAATACTCTTCTTAATTCTATCCCGGGTCTGTCAGGAACCATTTTCGCCAAAGCATTTGAATCGGGTAGCGGTAGATCCATTACTCTTGCTACATCTTTAATACTCATCTTCGCTGCCATCGTACCATAAGTAATGATTTGAGCAACCTGGTTCTTCCCATATTTTTTTATAACGTAATCAATAACTTTTTGTCGGCCTACATCATCAAAGTCAGTGTCGATATCCGGCATTGATTTACGATCGGGATTTAAAAATCTTTCAAAAAGTAAATTGTATTTAATAGGATCAATATTGGTAATACCAATGCAATACGCAACAACGCTTCCGGCAGCTGAGCCGCGACCAGGCCCAACCAATACATCCATTTCTCTTCCAGCTCTTATAAAATCACTAACTATAAGAAAGTAGCCGGCAAATCCCATTGTTTTAATAGTAAACAATTCAAATTCGATCCTTTCCTTTATTTCATCAGTAAGATCTGAATAACGATTCTTTGCTCCCTCGTACGTAATGTGCTTCAAATATTCCCATTGATTCAATGAGTCGGGACTTACTTCACCCTTATCAAGCTTTTCAGCTTTTTTATGTGTTTTAAATTTATCGGGGATGGGGAAGGCAGGTAATAAAATGTCTTTCTTAAGATTAAGAATAGAAACTTTGTCAACTATTTCATTCGTGTTATCGATCGCTACGGGAAGATCAGAGAAGTTTTTTGACATCTCCTCTGTCTTCTTGAAATAGAACTGGTCATTGGGAAATGCAAAACGTTTGTCTTTCACCATGATATCATCGTCAGAGAATTCCCTTAATGCAGGTGTTGCTAATTTTTCACCGGTATTGATACAAAGCAAAATATCATGTGCTGTAAAATCAGTTTGATCCACATAGTGTGAATCGTTACTTGCTATGATCTTTACATTGTATTTCTGTGCAAATTTTACCAGCACTTCATTGACCGTGTTCTGTTCTTTCATCCCATGCCGCTGCAGCTCTACATAATAATCTTCGCCGAAAATATCCAACCACCATTTGAATTCTTTTTCCGCATCTGCTTCTGATCTTCTTAAAATTGCTTGCGGAACTAATGCGCCCAGACAACAGGTGGTGGCAATTAAGCCTTCGTGATATTTTAAAATTAATTCTTTATCGATACGAGGGTATTTACTGTACATCCCTTCAATAAAACCAAGTGATGTAAGCTTTACCAGGTTTTTATAGCCAATCTCATTTTTTGCAAGCAGTATCTGGTGATGACGGGGATCTTTATCTTCTTTTGAAAAAGTTTTCCGGAGGCGATCTGCCGTGATGTAAAATTCGCAACCAACAATTGGCTTAACCTTTAAGGTTCCGTCTTCATTCTTGTGTTTGTATGCCTCTGCCACAAATTCAAAAACACCAAACATGTTCCCATGATCAGAAATTGCCAGGGCCGGCATTTTATCATCAATTGCTTTTTGATAAAGCTTTTGAATGGATGCTGCACCATCTAATAAAGAGAATTGTGTATGTACGTGTAAGTGTGAAAATTTCATTCTTCTTGTTCCTTAAGTTTAATGATCAGCATCAATCAATTTAATGTACTTATTGTCAGCTGCTATTTGCAAATAAAAGCTAATGACAATTTTTCAAGGCAAATTTCGTTTAAATAATATCCACAAGCTCGGAAAAGATTTTTATTTTTGTTAACTGGTTATGGCAGGATGTTAGCGTATAGGCCTTCTCAATTTATTTTTGAATCCAATTCATGCTAAAACAAGCAACTCTTTACTCAATAATGATTGTGTTACTGGCAAGTTGTGCCAGTTTAAAGACGGCTTTTACGGGCAACCAGGGAACCGCTTCTACAAACAATTCCACCTCTGTTAAAAAAGAAACAAAATTTTTGGATCAGATCGATGTGCCTGTTGAATCTTCAAAAGGGGTAAAAGAAAAAGAACAGGAGAAGAATGTCGCAAAAAAGGAAACCTCCACAACCCGCAACAGCACTCATAGAGAAAGCAATGCAGAAAATTTATCTTCCTTGCAAATAAAATATGCTGTTTTACTTAATACACCTGCCGAGGAAATAAACAATCCAAAGATGTTTGAGTTCATCGATGATTGGTATGGCACGCCCTATCATTTAGGAGGTACTACAAAAAAAGGAGTTGATTGCTCAGCATTTTCCCAATTTCTTTTTGCCTCTGTTTATGGTCTTAGTATTCCAAGAACCGCAAGAGATCAATATAATTTAACGAGTCGCATTTCAAGAACACAATTAACAGAAGGAGACCTGATCTTCTTCAATACCCGGGGAGGTATTTCTCATGTTGGTGTTTATCTTCAGAACAACAAATTTGTTCACGCATCTACAAGCGGTGGCGTAATGATCAGCGATATTTATGATGAATATTGGGCTAAAAAATTTGTAGGTGTAGGAAGATTAAAAGATCGTGAAGCAGTAGTAAGTGCTAAATAAACCGCTAATTCTTAATTCTCTTTTTTAAAGTCTCTAATACAATTTTCAGATCGGGTGTAAGATTGAGCCAATAAGTTCCGGCAAAAAACAATCCAATAAACAGTAAGCTTCTTGTCGCCAACCATACAATACCAGTTTTATCTTTTAAAAGAAAATAGCAAATGCCGTAGCAGGCAAATGCTAATAAAATTGCGAGCAACGATTTGATTGTAAATGGTTGCATTTTGAACTTTCGCAACAAAAAGAGATAGCGGATAAAATTATAGATCGAGAATGAGATCAGGTTAGCAACTGCGGGGCCAATCAATCCTAGTTTCATTGTCAACATCCAATTTAATGGCAGCATTATTACCAATAATATCACACCCGTGATAAAATCAAATCGCCAAAAAGTAGATGTGGTGATGATCTGTCCGCTGACGCCTGTACCCATATCTACTATCCGCATCAACCCCATAAAAAGAAATACATCAAGGGCCACTTTATATTCAGCTTGCAGATTAAAAGAATCAATCGCATCATTATAATTTAACCAGACTAGACAAAACATGGCGGCAGAAAAAATGAGTTGGTTGATAGAGGAACGTTGGTAAATACGATTGATCTTTTTATAATCCTTATCCTTCCAGGCTTGTGAAAGATGTGCGACTGAAGCTGCAATAATACTTCTTTGTGGTGCTTGTATCAGGCTTGTAAGGTATTGAGCAAAGGTGAAAAGCCCAACCATGCCGGCTCCATCAGGGAATACGCCGGCAATAATAATTGTGTCGGCAACTGCTGCAAGATTGTATATAAGTGTGCCTCCCCATACAAATCCGCAAAGCATCAGGATCTTTTTGAATAGTCTCCTTGTTACTTTACTTACCGAAAAATGAAGAATGATCTTTCCTGTGCTGTATAAATAAATAAAAAGAACAATAGCAAGAATAAGGTAGAGAAACGCATATATTTTTATAAACAGATCAAATTCTTTTATTACACTGATACTTACAAGCACAAAAAGGATGGTTACAAAAACACGAAACTGTACTTCCTTTAAATAATTTGAAAGAATAGATTTATGATTCTGCCAGGCAAATCCTTCAAGTACTGAAAAAAGAGTTAGCCCGAGACCAAATGGAAAAAGCCAGTAATAGTATTGCACAATTTGTGGTGAGTTATCAAATGCTCTTCCCACGATATTCTTCATAAACAATCCGGCGATAGCTAAAAGAGCAAATCCGGCAATACTTACAAGCAATGCCCATGCTGCCTGGTCATTTTTATTCCTGGGTAAGTGATCTTTATAATAAGGAAAAAATTTATTGATGTAGGCCGGCATTCC
>Ga0207641_10002998_pt1 | contig 15252 bp, 13 predicted proteins | sample KBSSwiS62_FD_184306 | JGI IMG/M metagenome (GOLD analysis project Ga0207641, IMG submission 184306) | Switchgrass rhizosphere microbial communities from Kellogg Biological Station, Michigan, USA - KBS Switchgrass S6-2 (SPAdes) (version 2) | ecosystem: Host-associated > Plants > Roots >... | reverse complement strand
AGCTGAACGGCTTCGAACTCGTCCGCGCGTCCGAGATCAACGCCAACCCCAAGGACAGCGCCGACTGGCCGAACGGGGTGTGGACGCTGCCGCCGACGTACGCTCTCAAGGACCAGGACCGCGCCAAATATCAGGCGATCGGCGAAAGCGACCGGATGACCTTGCTGTTTCGCAAACGCCCCTGATATTGCGCCGGCCATGACCCGGATTACTGTCGCTGCCCTGCAGCTCGCCCTCAATTCCGCCGACGAGGGCGAGAACATCGCCGCGGTCGCGGCGCTCGTCGAAGAGGCGGCGGGGCGGGGCGCGCAGATCGTGCTGCCGCCCGAGCTGTTTTCCGGGCCGTACTTCTGCAAGATCGAGGACGAGGCGCTGTTCGCGCTGGCGCGGCCGACCGCCGAGCATCCCTCGGTGGTGGCGATGCGCAAGCTCGCCGCCGCGCTCAAGGTCGCGATCCCGACGAGCTTCTTCGAGCGCGACGGGCATCACTACTACAACACGCTGGCGATGATCGGGCCGGACGGCGAGGTGATGGGCACCTACCGCAAGAGCCACATCCCCGATGGCCCGGGCTACGAGGAGAAGTACTACTTCCGCCCCGGCAACGACGGCTTCAAGGTGTGGGACCTGTTCGGCACCCGGATCGGCGTCGGCATCTGCTGGGACCAGTGGTATCCCGAGGCGGCGCGGGTGATGGCGCTGATGGGCGCCGAGCTGCTGTTCTATCCCACCGCGATCGGCTCTGAGCCTTACGATGCCGACCTCGACACCAGCCGCATGTGGCGCCGCGCCATGCTGGGCCACGCAGTGTCGAACTGCATGCCGGTGATCGCCGCCAACCGCATCGGCACCGAAGACGAATGCGGCGGCGAGGGGCAGGCGTTCTACGGCCACTCCTTCATCACCGACGAGTGGGGCGACTTCCTGGCCGAGTTCGGCAAGGACGAGACCGGAACGCTCGTCGCCGAGATCGACCTGGCCGCCGCCGCCCGCCATCGCGCCGGCATGGGCTTCTTCCGCGATCGCCGGCCGCAGCTCTACGGCCGCATCGCGCAGGACATCTAGGCGCGGGAGGTGGCGGCGATGCACCGCTATCTGATCGCGCTCGGCTCGAACGTCCCGCATCCGCGCCATGGCCGGCCCGAGGCAGTGCTGCGCGCGGCGCTCTCGGCCTTGTCGCATCCGCCGCTGAGGTTGGGACCGGTCTCCGCCACGATGACCTCGGCCCCGGTCGGCCCCTCGCAGCGCCGCTATGCCAACGCGGCCGCGGTGCTCTGCGCGCCGTGGCCGCCCGAGGCGATGCTGGCGCACCTCAAGGCGCTGGAGCGGTCCTTCGGCCGGCGCTCCTTCGGGCAACGCTGGCGCGCGCGAGTGCTCGATCTCGACATCGTGCTGTGGAGCGGCGGGCGCCATGCCAGCCGCGATCTGACGATCCCCCACCCGCGCTTTCGCGAGCGCCTTTTCGTCCTGCGACCGGCGGTGCGCATCGCCCGCGACTGGCGCGATCCGATCAGCGGGCTGATGCTCGCGCACCTGACCGCCCGCTTGACCCGGCCGCGCGCCGCTCCTACGGCACACCCCACCCGCACGCGACGGCGGCTCGGGGGCCCTTAGCTCAGTCGGTAGAGCAACTGACTTTTAATCAGTAGGTCGCTGGTTCGAACCCAGCAGGGCTCACCATCTTCGATCCGCGTTGCCGGCATGGCCCGATCTCCGCCATGAACCGCTGCGACATTCCGAGGATGCACGTATTTCCCTTTGCCAAGCGTGGTCGCGGCGCATCATAGATGCACGGCCCGCGTGGTAAGGAGAGGCCAGCGATGATTTTGAGCCAGCCAGTCACGGGCGACGCCGCGCCGGCGGGGCCCAAGCGCTGGTACGCGCAGCTCTACGTCCAGGTCTTGATCGCCATCACCCTGGGCGTGCTGCTCGGTCACTTCGCGCCCGCTGCGGGCGAGGCGATGCAGCCGCTGGGCGATGGCTTCATCAAGCTGGTCAAGATGATCATCGCGCCGGTCATCTTCCTGACCATCGTGACCGGCATCGCCGGCATGCGCGACCTTGCGGCGGTGGGCCGCGTGGCGGGAAAGGCCTTCGCCTACTTCCTGTGTTTCTCGACGGTCGCGCTGATCGTCGGCCTCGTCGTGGCCAACGTGGTGCGGCCGGGGGCTGGGCTCAACATCGATCCGGCCTCGCTCGATGCCGGCAAGGTCGCCGATTATGCCGCCAAGGCGCACGAAGCGACGCTGACGGGCTTCCTGCTCGGCATCATCCCGGACAGCTTCCTTTCCGCGCTGACCGCGGGCAACATCCTGCAGACGCTGTTCGTCGCGATCCTATTCGGGATCGGCCTGGCGCTGAGCGGAGATCGCGGCGTTCGCGTACTCTCGGCCCTGGATGATCTTTCCGTCGCCATGTTCAAGGTCGTGGCGATCCTGATGCGCTTCGCTCCGATCGGCGCGTTCGGGGCGATGGCGTTCACGATCGGCAAGTACGGTGTGGGCACGCTGGCCAATCTCGCCGCGCTGGTCGGCACGTTCTATCTCACGAGCGTGCTGTTCGTGGTCGTCGTGCTGGGCGCGGTCGGTAAGCTCGCCGGGTTCTCGATCTTCCGGCTGATCGCCTACCTCAAGGCCGAACTGCTGCTGGTGCTCGGCACTTCCTCCTCGGAGAGCGCCTTGCCCTCGCTGATGGAGAAGATGGAACGGGCGGGGTGTCCCAAGTCGATCGTCGGCCTCGTCGTGCCGACGGGATACTCGTTCAATCTCGACGGCACCAACATCTACATGACGCTGGCGGCGCTGTTCATCGCGCAGGCGTGCAACGTCGAGCTGACGCTGGGCCAGCAACTGCTGCTGCTTTCGGTGGCGATGCTGTCCTCGAAGGGAGCAGCGGGCGTCACGGGCGCGGGGTTCATCACCCTGGCCGCGACGCTTTCGATCGTGCCGTCGGTGCCGGTGGCGGGCATGGCGCTCATTCTGGGCGTCGATCGCTTCATGAGCGAGTGCCGCAGCCTGACCAACTTCATCGGCAACGCGGTCGCCACCGTCGTCGTCGCTCGCTGGGAGGGGCGCCTCGATCGCGCACAGTTGGATGCCGCGCTTGGCGGCAGGCTTTCGGCCGAGCAGGCGTGATCTGGCCTATTCGGGTCGAGAGCAGATCAACTGGTGGAAGCGAGCGATGTCCGCCGCTTGTGCGAGGTCGCTCCCGGGGCTGAGCACCGCTGCCGACCCCGCCGCCATGCCGAGGCAGAAGGCCTCGTTCGGCTCCTTGCCGGTCAACAAGCCGTAGAGCATCGCCGCGACGAAGCTGTCGCCCGCGCCGACCGCGCTCTTGGCCTCGATCTCCAGCGCCGGGATGAAGCGGGTTCCTGCCGCGGAGGCGAGCAGACCGCCGTTGTGGCCCATCGTCACCGCGACGAGGCGCGCCTGGCCGCGCGTGACGATCTCCATCGCGGCCTCGCCGATCGCCTCGATGCTCTCGAGCTTGCGGCCGGCAAGCTGCTCCAACTCGCCCTGGCTCGGCTTGACCAGCAGGAGGCCCCCGTTTTCGATCCCGGCGGCGAGCGCCTCTCCCGATGTGTCCAGTACCACGTCGATGCCGCGCTGCCCCGCCACCTTGGCGGCGCGCGCGTAGAAGTCGACCGGCACGTCGGGCGGCAGCGAGCCCGACAGGACCAGCGCGGATATGCCTTCGGGCGCATCCAGGGCGGCCGCATCCAGCGCGGCAAGACACGCCTGCCATTCCTCGGCGGTGACGTGCGGGCCGGACGGGGTGAAGCGGTACTCCTTGCGCGTGCTGAGTTCGTGCGCCGCAGCGGCGACCCTGGTCGAACCTGCGATGGGAATGCGGCAGCAGGTGAGGCCATGCTCGGCGAGCAGGCCGTCCAGCGCCGGCCCGGTCGCGCCGCCGGAGAGATAGACGCTGAGTGCCTCGCCGCCCAGGCGCTGGAACACGCGCGCGACGTTGATCCCGCCGCCGCCGGGGGCGTACTGCTCGTTGGTGGTGCGCATCTTGTGGGTGTGGCGCATGACCTCGACATCGTAGGACACGTCGATCGTCGGGTTCATCGTCAGGGTGGCGATGCGGGGCATGAGCGGCGAGGTCCCTTTCGGTCAGATTACCGGCCGAGAGGACAGCCGGTCGATGACAGCGTGGTGAAGAACGAGGCTTCACGCCAGAGGCTGCACGCCCGTGCGCGGATGCGCTGGAGGCTCATAGACTGGAGGCAGCGACCATGACGGGGCCGCGCCGTAGGGTGCCGCCGCGCTATGCCGCGTCGCGCCGCCCGTCGGCACCGGCGTAGTAGCGCACGAGCGCGCCCGCGGGCTCGGGCACGCCGAACAGGAAGCCCTGGCCCTGGCTGCATCCTTCCGAGCGCAGGTAGTCGCGCACGCTCTCCTGTTCGATCCCTTCGGCCGCCACTGCCAGGCCAAGACTGCGGCCAAGACCGATCACCGCGCGGATCACGGCGCGCGACTTCTCCTGCTCCATGTTGAGGACGAAGGACTTGTCGATCTTGATCTTGGTGAACGGGTAGTTGAGCAGATAGCTGAGCGAGGAATACCCGGTGCCGAAGTCGTCGAGCGAGATGCCGATGCCGAAAGCGCGCAAGTTGCGGATAATGGCCGAGGGGCGCGCGCCTTTCTCCATGAGCACGGCCTCGGTCACTTCCAGTTCGAGGCGTTCCGCTGGCAGGTTCGACGATGACAGCGCGTTTATCACCGTGCTGATGAGATTGCCGTTGCGGAATTGCAGCGGGGAGACGTTGACCGACAGCTTGATCTCGTCGGGCCAGTTCGCCGCCTCGCGGCAGGCGGTGTGCAACACGAAGCGGCCCAGGGTGTCGATCAGCCCGAGTTCCTCCGCCAGCGGGACGAAGACATCGGGCGAGACGGGCCCGCGCACCGGGTGATGCCAGCGAAGCAGCGCCTCGAAGCATTCCACCTCGCCGCTGTCGAGGTTGATCAATGGCTGGTAGTGGACGTGCAACTGCCCCGACTGCATGGCTTCGCGGAAGTCGATCTCCAGCCGGGTCTTCTCCTGAACCTTGTCGTCCAGGCTGGTTTCGAAGCCGCGGCAGGTTCCGCGCTTCTCGGCCTTGGCGGCGTAGAGCGCGAGATCAGCATAGCGCAGCAGCGTTTCGGGATCGGAACTGTCGTACGGCGAGGTCGCGAAGCCGATCGTCGCGCCGATGTGCAACTGATTGCCTTGCACGAGGAACGGGCGTGAGAGCGAGCTGATGATCGAACGCGAGACGATTTCGGCCTGGGTGCGGCTCGTCCTGCGAAAGATGATGGCAAACTCGTCGCCGCCGATGCGGCAAAGCAGGGCCTCGGGCGGGATCAGCTCACGCATCCGGCGGGCAGCTTCCGTCAGCAGCGCATCGCCGAGGTGGTGGCCGTAGGTGTCGTTCACCGCCTTGAAGTGATCGAGATCGAGGAGGGCGATCGTCACGGTCTCGTTGCAGCGTGAGGGGGCCAGCAACTCGCGCAAGTGCTCGCGGCAGAAGGCGCGGTTGGCAAGGCCGGTAAGCTCGTCATGCGTCGCCATGTGCGCCATGCGCTGCTCGATGCGGCGTCGCTCGGTGATGTCGAACACCGAGACGATGGTGGCGTCGAAGCCTTCCAGCTGCGACAGCCGCGTGGCGAGCATCGTCTCGGTGGTTCGACCGTCGCGCAAGCGCATTTGCCAGACGCGGTCGGCGTCCCCGTGGTCGTCGGCGAGCATCGCCTCGGCCGCGTCCCACTCGTGATCGACGAACAAGTGCCGGATGGCGAGGCCGTTCATTTCCACGCCGTCATAACCGAAGAAGCTGCTGGCCGCCGGGTTGGCCGATCGCACCTGACCGCTGTGGATGTCGTAGACCAGGGTGGGCACCGGATTCCGCTCGAACAGGAGGCGAAAGGCTTCCTCGCTCTCGCGCAGATCGGTGATGTCGACCCTCAGGCCGATCGTACCGCCATCGGCGGTCTTGCGCTCTTCGATCAGGATGTGGCGGCCATTCGCCAGCCTCTGTTCGTGCCGTGACGCCGGCGCGTCGAGCAACGCGAGCCGTTCCTTCAGCCAGTCCTCCTCCCGGCCGAGCGCGTCGGGATAGTCGCCCCGGGCGATGCCCACGCGCAAGGTGTCGGCAAAGCGCTCGCCTGGCTCCAGGAGATCGGCCGACGTCGCATAGATCTCGGCGTACTGCTCGTTCCAGAGGATGTAGCGCCCATCCGCGTCCAGGAAGACGACGCCCTGAGGAAGGAGATTGATCGCCTCGCGCAGACGTTGCTCGGCAAGGTTCGCCGCGCTGACCGCTTGCCGCAGCGCTTGCGTATTCTCGAAATCCAGCTCGTCGAGCGACGAGCAGCAGCTGTCTTCCTGTTCCATACTGTGCCCCACAGTGTCTGGAAAACGTACCGCGGTGTAGGTTAACAAATCAGGAAGGGCGATGTTAATCGGTCGTGTGCGCCGGCAGCCGCGTGGCTTGCGCGGCCCAGGTCAGCAAACCCGGCCACGCAGCGACCAGGCGCGTGCCCACCGCGCGAGCCCAGGGGCGTTCGGCGGCGCGTTGCAAGCGCATGGCCCGACGGACCTGTCCGCCGGCCTGAGCCGCGACGCGCCGGTGGTAGGTCGTGGCGTTGGCGCCGCCCACGAGAGCCTCGGCGGCGAGCTGTGCGCTGCGCAGCGCGATGGCCATGCCGTCACCCGTCAGAGAGGCAGTCATGGCGACCTGATCGCCCAGGCGCCACACGTCGGGCGCTTCGCCGCCATCAGGCTCATGCACGAAGCCATAGGGCAGGTTGGCGATCGCGAGCGGCCGCGCCATGCACGGTTCGGCTTCGCCCAGACGCCGCGCGAGGATCGGCTCGCGCAGCAGGTGCTCGAGCAGGGAAGGCCAGGTGGAGCCAAGTTCGGCGAAGCGGTCGCGGCGGATCACCAGGCACATGTTGATGTCGCGCGCGCCGACCCTTTGCAGGCCCGCGTAGCCGCCGTCGAACACGACCAGCTCGATGGCGCCCTCCATCTGCGCGAGCACGGCAGCCGAGCAACGCCAGTGCATCTTGAGGCCGATGTAACCCTTGCTTCCCGCCGGCGAAGGGCGGGGCAAGCCGCGCAGATCGTGCTTGCCGGTGGCGAGCAGGACTTGGCTGGCTTCGTGCTCGCCGTGGCTCGAAAGGACCGTGCCACCGCGCAGGCCTGTCACGCGAACGCCGCGCGTCACGTGCGCGCCCGCAGCGGCGGCCGTCTCCAGCAGCGCTTCGTCCAGCACCTTGCGGCTCAGGCCGTGGGCGACGAAGGGCAGGGGGGCTTCGCGGGTCAGGTGCCCATGGTGCAAGCGGACGCGGTCCATCGGGACGGCGCCCAGCGCCGCGGGCGCAAGGCCGAGATCCTCCAGGTGCTGGCAGGCTTCGATCGAGAGGAACTCGCCGCAGACCTTCTCATGCGGGCCCTGCTCCCGCTCGAGCAGGACCACGCTTCGCCCGTGGCGCGCGAGACGCGTGGCGGCGCCGGCGCCGGCAAGGCCGCCGCCGATGACGACGACCGGCTTCACCAACGCCGTCGCTCCACGCAGTAGCGGAAGGGGAAGCGCCAGTGGATGGCGGCCTCGCTCACTCCAGGCTCGCGCGCGCCGGCCTCGCGCAGCAGGCGTTGCCAGTCGTCGTGGCGGAAGCTGCGGGCGATCGACAGTGGTCCGTCGTGCTGCACGAAGCGGTGCCAGCGGGCTAGCGTAGCCAGGGCGGTGAAGCCATACCAGGGCAGCGCGTGACGGTGCAGGTCGTTGACGAACCAACCCAGGCGCGCGGTCTGCTCCATCCACGCGAGGAAGCCGACGATCTCGGCATCGTCCATGTGGTGAGTGACGAGCGAACTGATCGTGAGGTCGGGCACAGTATGCTGCGCCCACGCGAAGGCGTCGCCGGTGACCCATTCGATGTCCATGCCCGAAGGAGTCATCGCGCGGGCTGCGGGCTCGCTCCGGGGATTGAGGTCGATGCCGACGAGCCGCGCACGCCTGCCCTCCTTTTGCAGCATGGCGGCAATGCTGCGCAGCATGTCCCCGGCGCCGAACCCGACATCGAGGATCACCGGCTCGGAAGCGGTCGGCAATGCCGCCAGTGCCCGGCCGCGGGCCAGGGTGACCGTGTTTACCGTCGCGAGGTCGGCCATGCAGGCGGCGAAGTCGGCCGGGTCGACATCCTCGCCATCCATGAGCTCGGGCGCCCGCGACCGCTGGCGCAAGTCGGGCATCAGAGCAGTTGGAAGCGGAAGGTCTCCGCCGCGAGCCCCGGACCGAACGCCATGCCGAGACCGTTGCGCGCGGCATCACCCTCCCGGCGGGCCGCGATCATGCGGGCGAGTACGAACATCAGCGTGGCCGACGACATGTTGCCGCACTCGCGCAGCACCGCGCGCGAAGGGGCGAGCGCCTCGGGCGGGAGTTCGAACCCCTTCTCCACCGCATCGAGGATCGAGCGGCCGCCGGCGTGCACGGCCCACAAGTCGAAATCGCCGGTCGACTGCCCGCGCAGGATACCGTCGCTATCGTTGCGCGCGCGCTCCACCGAGAGCGCTTCGGCGATGCGGATCGGCACTTGTCCGTCGAGGTGCATGGCAAAACCCTGGTCGCCGATCCGCCACGTGATGAGGTCGGCCGAGCCCGGGATCGCGGCCGGGCGGAAGTCCTGGAGGGCGATGCCGCGCTCCTCGGCGGTGACCAATGCGGCCGAGGCGCCGTCGCTGAACAGCAGCATCGCCAGCAGCTTGTCGACGTCTCCGGTCTCCTGCAGATGCAGCGTGCACAGTTCGACGTTGACGACGAGGACGCGCGCGTCGGGCGTGGAGCGGACGATGTGATGGGCGAGCCGCAAGGCGTTCACCGCGGCATAGCAGCCCATGAAGCCCACCAGGGTGCGCTCGGCCGAGGGATCGATGCCGGTGCGCCGGATCAGGATCTGGTCGAGCCCCGGGGCCACGAAGCCGGTGCAGCTGGCGACCACGACATGGGTAATGCCCTGTCCGGCGATATCCTCGTCCAGCGCGTCGATCGCCTGCAGCGCCAGCTCGGGCGCCCACCGCTCGTAGCGCTCCATGCGCTTGGCGGTGCTCGGGAAATTGCCCCGCATGTAGAAGCCTTCGCTGTCCGTCACCTCGCCTTCCTCGGTCACCAGGGGCTCGACGAAGGAATAGCGGCTCTCGATGCCGGAGCGCTTGGCCATCCGCTCGTAGATCGCGCGCGTGCGCCGTTCGCCGAGCATGTGGTCGACAAGGCCGTGGAAGGCCGCGTGGACGTTGTTGGGCGGGGTTGCCGTCCCGATCTTGTTGATGTGGGCCGTGGTGGTTGATGGGATCATCGTCATTGCGCTCCCGCTGATGGCCCCGTCGCACCATGCACGCGGTCTCTGCCTCGTGCAAACTCCGTGTGCGCGCCAAGGATGCGGATCGCACCAAAGGAATGCAAATGACCCGCCGCGCCCAAGGCACGACGGGTCAAGCTTTCCTCCCCAGGAAAGTCGCAGGGAGCGGGTCTGCGCCGCCCCCTCACCGGTCAGCGGCGGATTGCGCTGCCGAGCCGATGGTAGAGGTTCGAGTACTTGGACGAGATCGGATCGTCCTCGTGCGCCTTGAGGTAGAAGACCACGGCTTCCTGCAGAAGCTTGAAGTCCTCGTTTGAAAGCACGGCTCGGGCGCGGGCCGGTTCGGTCGTGGTAGTCATAGTCACGTCTCCATTCCTTGGCTCGCGTTCCAGAGCGGGCTTTGATCCGAGCGAGGCGAGCGGCAGCAGCGCCCCGTCGGGAAGTCTGAGGTGTCCGCTGTTAAGGGTCATCGGCGAACTCCGTAGTGCACGTTCTCAGGCGGCGAATTGAGGTCCCAGCCGCTCAGGCGGCGAACTGGTTCCCCCAGCCGCTTAGGCGGCGAACTGGTTCCCCTAGCCGCTCAGGCGGCGAACTGGTTCATCGTGTTGTGGGCGCCGCCCGCCTTGAGCGCGGCCTCTCCGGCGAAGTACTCCTTGTGGTCGTCGCCGATGTCGGAGCCGGCCATGTTCTGGTGCTTCACGCAAGCGATGCCCTGGCGGATCTCCTGGCGCTGCACGCCCTTGACGTAGCCGAGCATGCCCGCTTCGCCGAAGTACTCCTTGGCGAGGTTGTCGGTCGACAGCGCCGCGGTGTGGTAGGTCGGCAGAGTGATGAGGTGGTGGAAGATGCCCGCCTCGCGCGCCGCGTCCCTCTGGAAGGTGCGGATGCGCTCGTCGGCCTCGGCGCCGAGCTCGGTGCCGTCGTAATCCACGCTCATCAGCCTGGCGCGGTCATAGGCCGAGACGTCCTTGCCCGCCGCTTCCCAGGCGTCGAACACCTGCTGGCGGAAGTTCAGCGTCCAGTTGAAGCTGGGCGAGTTGTTGTAGACCAGCTTGGCGTTGGGAATGACCTCGCGGATGCGGCTGACCATGCCGCCGATCTGGCCGATGTGCGGCTTCTCGGTCTCGATCCACAGCAGGTCGGCGCCCTTCTGCAGCGCTTCGATGCAGTCGAGCACGCAACGGTCCTCACCGGTGCCAGAGCGGAACTGGTAGAGGTTGCTCGGCAGGCGCTTGGGACGCAGCAGCTTGCCGTCGCGGCTGATCAGCACTTCGCCGTGGCCGACGCTGGTGACTTCTTCGCAGTCGAGGAAGCTGTTGTACTTATCGCCGATGTCGCCCGCTTCGCGCGTGAAGGCGATCTGCTTGGTCAGGCCGGCGCCCAGCGAGTCGGTGCGCGCCACGATCAGGCCGTCATCGACGCCCATTTCCATGAAGGCGTAGCGGATGGCGCGGATTTTGGCGATGAAGTCCTCGTGCGGGACAGTGACCTTGCCGTCCTGATGGCCGCACTGCTTCTCGTCGGAAACCTGGTTCTCGATCTGCAGGCAGCAGGCGCCCGCCTCGATGAACTTCTTCGCGAGCAGGTAGGTCGCCTCGGCGTTGCCGAAGCCGGCATCGATGTCGGCGATGATCGGCACGACGTGAGTCTCGTAGTTGTCGATCGCGTGCTCGATGCGCTTGGCCTCGATCTCGTCACCGCTCTCGCGTGCCTTGTCGAGGTCGCGGAACAGCATGCCGAGTTCGCGCGAATCGGCCTGCTTGAGGAACGTGTAGAGCTCCTCGACGAGCGCCGGGACGCTGGTCTTCTCGTGCATCGACTGGTCGGGAAGCGGGCCGAACTCGCTGCGCAGCGCGGCGACCATCCAGCCCGAGAGGTACAGGTAACGGCCCTTGGTGGAGCCGAAGTGCTTCTTGATGCTGATCATCTTCTGCTGGCCGATGAAACCGTGCCAGCAGCCGAGCGACTGCGTGTAGTTCGCCGGATCGGCGTCATAGGCGGCCATGTCGGCGCGCATGATCTTCGCGGTGTAGCGCGCGATGTCGAGCCCCGTGCGGAAGCGGTTCTGCAGCCGCATGCGCGCCACCGATTCGGGCTCGATGCCGTTCCAGTTGGCTTCGGTGCCGATGGTGCGGCCCGCGTCGATGATGGTCTGCTGGTAAGTCACGGTCGTATCCTCTTTCCGCATTGCACGTCCGGTCTCGGAAGTGGGTTTGCGCTAACCCCTCGGCGGCGGGTGCGGAACGGGCTGTGAAGTCAGCATGTAAAACTTTACAGATATTCTTTGTAAAGTTGTGCGGCTATGACAAAGGGTACCGATGGCAGAAGCTAGACCCTTGTACCTTGGCCCCAGGCTGCGCCGTCTCCGGCGCGAGCTTGGCCTCACGCAACAAGCGATGGCGGACGATCTGGCGATCTCGCCCAGCTATATCGCGCTGCTGGAGCGCAACCAGCGGCCGGTCACCGCCGATATGCTGTTGCGTCTGGCGCGGACGTATCGCCTGGACGTGTCGGATCTCGCCAGCCAGGATGGGGAGGACTACGCCCGGCGCGTGGCGGACGTGCTTCGCGACCCGATCTTCTCGGACATCGACCTGCCGGCGCTCGAAGTGTCGGACCTCGCCACGAGCTTTCCCGGAATTTCCGAGGCGCTGCTGCGCTTGCATCACGCCTACACGCGCGAGCAGCAGGCCCTGGCGGAGCAGCGTTCCGGTAGCGGCGATGCCGAGATCCACGACCCGGCCGGCGAGGCGCAGCGCTTCTTCGCCCGGCGCCGCAACTACATCGATGCGATCGACCGGCGCGCGGAGGACCTTGCCGCCGAGATCGAGACCGAAGGCGGCATGCGCCAGTTCCTCGGCAAGAAGGGCGTGCGGTTGCGCTACCTGCCGCCCGATGTGCTGGTCGGCTCGTTGCGGCGCTTCGATCGGCACAACCAGCAGCTGCTAATCGCGGATACGCTCGACGGGCCTGGGCGGGACTTCCAGGTGGCGACGCATATCGCCTACACGGCGCTGCGCGGCGAAATCAGCCAGGTGCTGCGCGAGGAGGCCTTCGGTTCGGATACGGCGGAGACGCTCGTGCGCCGCGGTCTCGCCGCATACGGCGCGGCGGCGCTGCGCATGCCCTATGAGCGTTTTGCCCGCGCGGTCGAGGCTCGGCGCTACGATATCGAGGCGATCGCCGCCGTTTTCGGCGCCAGCTTCGAGCAGGTCGCCCACCGGCTCACCACCTTGCAACGGCCGGGTCAGCAAGGGGTGCCGTTCTTCTTCCTGCGCGTGGACGAGGCGGGCAACGTCTCGAAGCGGCTGGACGGGGCCGGCTTCCCGTTCGCGGCGCATGGCGGCGGTTGCCCCTTGTGGAGCGTGCACCAGGTCTTCGCCCGTCCCGGCGAAGTCGTCACCCAGTGGCTCGAATTGCCGGACGGCCAGCGATTTTTCTCCATCGCGCGCACGGTGCGGTCCGGGCTCGGCGGCCTCGCCAGTCGCCGGATCGTGCGCGCCATTGCCCTGGCATGCGCGGCATCGGAAGCTCCGCGCCTGATCTACGCGCAAGAGCAGGCCACCGGCGAGGCGACGCCGATCGGCGTGACGTGCCGCCTGTGCCACCGCGCGGAATGCCAGGCGCGCTCAGCCCCGCCGATCGGGCGCGAGATCCTCGCCGACGATTACCTGCGACCGGCACAGCCCTACGCCTTCGCCGAGGCGTGAGCCCGCGCCTGAGCCGCCATGACCGAGAGGGCGGGCCTATTTGCCGGCGTGATCCGGCTTGGGCTCCCACAGCTCGATCTTGGTGCCGTCCGGGTCGAGGATCCATGCGAATTTGCCGCTGGGGTCGTCCTCGCTGCGGGCGAGCACCTTGACGCCCTTGGCCTCGATCCGCGCGAGGAACGCGGGCAGATCGTCGACCGCGAAGTTCAGCATGAACTCGCGGGTGGACGGCGCCATGTAGTCGGTGCCCTGGTCGAAGGCGTTGAAGACCACCGCGGGCGGGTGATCGGGCGCATCGTAGGGCATGACCGCGCCGCCCCAGGACTCCAGCTTGATGCCGAGCACGTCGCGGTACCAAGCCATGAGCGCCTTGGGGTCCTTGCTCTTGAGGAAGATGCCGCCGACGCCGGTGATCCGCCCGCCGGGCGCGGACGCCGCTTGGGCGACAGGGGCAAGCGCGGCGAGTAGGGGCAGGGTCAGCAGCAGCGTGCGGATATCGGTCATGGCATGATCCCTGGCGGCGGGAACGCCAGGATAAGGCCGCACGCGAAGGCGGGCAAGCGTGGGCGCGCAGCCGCCCTGTCAAAGCGCGAGGGCGGCACATATATCCTCCCGGCGATGCTCGAAGGCCCGACGAAACCGACAGCCCGCCTGCGGATTGGAACCGCGGCGACCGTGCTGGTGCTGCACCTCGTGGTGATTGCGGGACTGATCAGGGCGCTGGCGCCGGGAATGGGCGAGGCCTTGGTCACGTCCGCGACGCAAGCCTTCGATGTTCCGCTGCCATCGCCGCCGCCGAGCCCCACACCTTCGGCATCGCGGGAGGCTGCTCCCGAACCCGCAGGCGCCGCCGCGCCGGAGGGCCGGAAAGCCGTGCCGCGCGAAGCCGCCGCGCCACTCGCTGTCTTGCCGCTGCCGCGCCCGAGCGTGCCGCCGGTCGCCTCGACCGGGGCGGCCGACACGTCGGGCGCCCGGGACCGAGGCAACGGTACCGGCGGCGGGGGTGCGGGGACGGGGACTGGTTCGGGAGCCGGCGGCAACGGCTCTGGAGGCGGCGGCGGCGGGGCGAAGGCCGTGAAGATCGCCGGCGACATCAACTCCGCCCGCGACTATCCGGCGGCGACGAGGTCGCTGCGCCTTGGCGCTTCGGTGGTGATCGCGCTCACGGTGGATCCGCAGGGCTCGGTCAGTGCCTGCCGCGTGGTGCGGCCCAGCCCCGATCCGGAGGCCGACCGCATCACCTGCCGCCTGGCGCAGGATCGCTTCCGCTTCCGCCCCGCCCGCGATGGCGCGGGTAATCCGGTGGTCTCGGTCTACGGCTGGCAGCAGCGCTGGTTTTCGCCCTGAACCTTCCCTCAGGCGGCGAGGTCGAAGGGTGCGATCTCGCCCGAGAGGTAGAGCTTCTTGGCCTTGGCGCGGCTGAGCTTGCCTGAGCTCGTGCGCGGCAGGCTCTTGGGCGGCACCAGTTCGACCACGCAGTTCATGCCGGTGATCGAGCGTACCTTGTCGCGGATCTGGTCGCGCAGTTCGATGCGTTTGTCCGGATCGGAGATGCGGCAGTGGACCAGCACCGCGGGCGTCTCCTCGCCGTTCTCCATCTCGATCGAGAAGGCGGCGATGTCACCATGGTTGAAGCCGGGCAACTGCTCCACCGCCCACTCGATGTCCTGGGGCCAATGGTTCTTGCCGTTGATGATGATCATGTCCTTCGCGCGGCCGACGATGAACAGGTAGCCCTGGGCCATGTAGCCCATGTCGCCGGTATCCAGCCAGCCGTCGACGAGGCAGGCCTCGGTCGCTTCGGGATCGCGGAAGTAGGAATGCATGACGCTGACGCCGCGGCACCACACCTTGCCGATCTGGTGGTCCTTCAGCGTCTGGCCGTTCTCGCCCCGGATCACGACTTCCATGTCCTTCACCGGCTTGCCGCAGTTGACGATCGCGCGATAGCGGGCCGGGCGCGAGAGATCGCGCGGGCTACCCGAGAGGCGCTCCTCCTCGACCAGCTCGACGCGGATGCCTTCGCCGGGAGGCATGACCGTGACCGCCAGGGTCGCCTCGGCCAGGCCATAACTCGGCAGAAAGGCGCTCGCCCTGAAGCCGGCGTCGGCGAAGGCGTTGACGAAGCTTTGCATCACGTCGGGCCGGATCATGTCGGCACCGTTGCCCGCCAGCCGCCAGCGGGACAGATCGAACCG
>Ga0207641_10002989_pt1 | contig 15289 bp, 12 predicted proteins | sample KBSSwiS62_FD_184306 | JGI IMG/M metagenome (GOLD analysis project Ga0207641, IMG submission 184306) | Switchgrass rhizosphere microbial communities from Kellogg Biological Station, Michigan, USA - KBS Switchgrass S6-2 (SPAdes) (version 2) | ecosystem: Host-associated > Plants > Roots >... | reverse complement strand
AGTCGAGTGCCTGCCGCAATGACCATGGGAGATCCGAGAGGCGAGAGCTGCCTATGTTAGGGCCGATCCCGACGATCTCTCCATCTTTTTCCTCTGGCGTCTCCTTGTCACTCGCAACGAGGTCCAAGAGCAGGGAGCAATTTGACGGCGGAAAGGTCGGCGTAGCCGATGTTGTCGTAGAATCCCGCGAGACAACCGCTGCGATTGCACAATGGTTACTCCGGTCGTGGCCGCCGAACTGTCACCATCCGAGACAGCTTCATCGGAGTACATTCGCGTTTATTCGAGATCGATGATGTCCTCTTAGCAAGCGTATTCAACGATTATCAAGACAATGATGTGTCTCGCGATCCCGGGAGGTGTGTGCGTGGCTCGTCCGGAAGGATCAGCTAGCGATCACGAGCATCTGCGCCAGTTTCAGGTGGGACGATTTTGACAGTCCTGCCGGCCTGAATGATCGTCGCGATTCTCCTCGTGTTGTCGATGTTCTCGGCTGGATTGGCATCGAGGATCAGCACGTCGGCGATTTTTCCCTCTTCGAGACTGCCGATTTCGTTCTCGGCGCGCAGCACGCGGGCAGCGTCGAAGGTTGCTGCACGTATTGCCTCGAGCGGCGTCAAACCAGATTCCACGAGTTGCTTCAACTCTTCGTGCAGGGCTCCGGGCAAACTGGGCCGGTCGGTTCCAGCGGCGATCAGAATGCCCGCTCGATACATTTTGAGGGTGCTGGTTCGCATAGCCTCCAGCCACGGTTTGTAGATCTCAATCGTGGAGGCGGTCACGAGCGTCGACACGACCCACATGCCGGCCGCCTTGTAGAGTTGAACAACATCGTCGTACACAATTCGTTCTGTCAGCCAGCCAGAGGGGCCCAGATGCTCTTGACCGTCGATGCCTGCCGCCACCTCCGCCAGCGGCCACGCAACGTGTCCACTGACCGACATCCCGTGGTCGTGTGCCTCCAGCCGGTCGTACTGTCCATCAATGGAGCGATTGCCACCCAGCACGGCATTGAAGCGTGACGTCCCTCCGCTTAGTAGTGCCGTGTACGCCGCTTTACCCTTGTCACGCGAATCGTTCCCAACTCCACCATAGTGCTTCGCGATCTGACGCCATTCGTCGTCGGTCGGCAACCGCCATCCGTCTCCTAGCGACTGACATCCTCGCTGCGCCGATTCCCACGTATACAAGCGGCCATACCGACGGCAGTTCGGTTCGGCATCGTCGTAACAATAGGATGACGACGTGATGACGTTCAGATTGGCAGTCGTCCACTCCTTACCGTCCGCCATCCGTTTGCAAGAAGCGATCGTGCCGGACAGGGTCTGGTCTTTCGCTGAACCCTGCGTCGAGCCGGCGCCGCCAACAAATCCGAACGCAATACTCAGCGCGATTGCCACGGCACTAATTCGACTCGTCGTCATGTTGTCCTCGCCGCCATAGTGTGGTCGCTGGCTGACGATCCTCGATCCAATCTATAACTCGACCGAAATCAAGCCCTGTAGACGACCGGCGACTTCCGAGGAGCTATCGGCCCGCGTCGCGCTTGAAGAAGGCGGCAGTCGCGCGGATGCCGTCGGCGTACGGCGTCCCGCTGGCGCCGAATTCTCCAGCGAACTTGCTGGAATCGAAGAGATACGGCCGATCGTTCTGGTACAGCATTTCATAGGATTCGGCGACAAGCGGATCGAACCAGCCGGCAACCCGAAGCATCGGCCGGCTCAGCACGCGATGGCGGGGTGCCACGCCGAATTCCTTCGCGGCCAGCGCGACAAATTCTTTTCCTGTCAGCGGATTTGCTGTAGTGGGAACGTGCCAGGTTTGGTTCCAAGCCGTCGTCCGCTCGGCGAGCTGCACCAGGCTGCGCGCGGCATCCAGCGTGTAGGTGAACGAGTGCGGGACCGCATCGTTCACCAGCCATGACGCTTTGCGCCTTCGGGCGAGAGGCTGGAAGACGAGCAGATTGGTGACGGCGTTCTGCGTGTCAGGGCCATAGAAATCGGCGGAGCGGGCAATCATCGCGGTGAGTGCGCCCGACTTCCACTCGTCGATGAGCATGGAGGCAATCGTCGCGCGGATTTCACCTTTCCTGCTGCACGGATTGAACGGCGTCTCCTCGCTCATGGGACCGCTCACCTTGCCGTACATGTACACGTTGTCGAAGAAGATCAGTTTCGCGCCGGCGCGTTTGCAGGCTTCGAGGGTATTGCTCATGATCCGCGGCCACATCTCCTGCCAGACCCGGTGATCGTATTTGAGACCCACAAGCAGGTACACGACGCTCGATCGGGCGACGGCACGAATCGTCTGATCTGCATCCGTCAGATCTGCCGCGACGATTTCGGTCGCGCCCAGCGTCGGCTTTGGATTGCGGCCAACCAGCCGGAACGGCTGCTTCTTCGCCGCGAGCAGTTTGACGAGTTCGTTGCCGATGGCACCGCCTGCTCCAAGAATGGTGAACATCAGATCTCGTTGTGTTGCATTCGACTTCGGTTCATTCCGAAGACCGCGCGTGCCAGGGTAGCCAACGACGACGTGATTATGCCGAGATCTAGGGCGGCCGAGCTAGTTCCCGGCAAGCGGCACCCCGGGCGCGCGACCAAAGTATTCACGCTCGCGCGTGAGTGGAGTTCCCAGAGAATGAATCGTGGCGATCTGGTCGTGAATGAAGTACAGTGAAATGACTGCAGTCCTGAATCTGCTGCTTGATTCTCGCCTCCGCTAGGCCCGTCACCAGCGCCCGTCAAGGCTAGGGACAACATCGGACGCAATTGGCGAACGCACTCTCGTCGCGGGAGCCGCAACATTTTCACGCGGCACTTGTCTCCGGCGGATGTGTTATCGCCTGATGGGCCTCAACAAGTACTGCAATCGACCCGGAATCGCATCGGAGTGGACATGGTCAATCTCAGCGACGCGGTGAAACTGCTGCGAGCCCAGCGGAAAGAGTTGTCTGATCAACTGGATGCAGTTGACAAGGCGCTCGCGGCACTGGGCGAACCACGCGGCGTCCCCAGGACAGGCTCCGAGGGGAATCCTGAGGGGGCCGCGGGAGAGACGGTGACCGAGGTCCTTCCGACAAGGCTAAAGCCGCCGAGGAAGCTGAGCGATGAGCACAGGCACGCTTTGAAGGAAGGCCGGCGCAAAGCAAGTCATTCAAAGGACGTGGCCGCAGGCCGTGCCCGGGAAATGTCAGATCCACACCCCGGCCTGGCATCGGCGTTACTTGCTGACGATCGGCGTCCACGGCTCGTGAAGCAAACGAAAAGGTAGGAGGACCACTCATGACTGGAACGATCCGAACGATCCGCGTCGATAAGGGATTCGGCTTTATCAAGGACGATGGGGGCAAGGAATACTTCTTCCATCAAAGCGCCATATATGGCGAAGGCCTCGATAATCTGCGCGAGGGAGACTCCGTCGAATTCGATGTCGGCCAGGGACCGAAGGGGCCTCGGGCCGAGAACGTCCGGCGCACGTCCACCTAGAAGATGGGCGTGGATTACCGCGGGTAGCTCGCACCGCCAGCGCCACAAGTCGCTAAAACGGAAGTCGGCTCGGACCCATGCCCGGTCAATGCCGGACGTGCGTTAAGTTGGCCACGACGGCGGCCAGCTCATTGGAGTCAACCGGTTTGGGCACGTAGATCTGGAAACCGGCCGTCAAAGCGCGTACGCGATCTTCAACTCTGGCGTAGGCGGTCAGCGCGACGGCTGGAATATTCCCTCCCCGCTCTGGGCCGCGCTGGCGTATGAGTTCGATCAGTTCGTACCCATCCTGCTCCGGCATGGCGAGATCCGAAACAATCGCATCCGGAAGAGAGTGTTCGAGAGCTTCGAGCGCGTCGCCGGCTGAGGATGCGGCGTCCACCTCGGCGCCGCGGTTTTGGAGAATGACTTTGAGCATCTCGAGCGTGTCCAAATCGTCGTCGACAACCAATACACGGACGCCACTCAGGTTTTGCTGCTCGGCCATTGGATTGGGCTGCGTCGGCTGCTGCGACTCCGGTCCCGGCGGCCGTTTCTCCGGTTGCCGGAGGATGCCTGAAGCGATGGGAAACCGGACCTTGAATGTCGCGCCCTGCCCTTTTCCGGGGCTCGATGCGGCAACCGTGCCGCCGTGCATCTCGACCACGTGACGGACGATAGCCAAACCGAGGCCCAATCCGCTGTACTTGCGTGTCGACGTACTGTCAGCCTGCCGGAATCGATCGAAGACATACGGTATGAACTGAGGCTCAATGCCCATACCGGTATCCGTGACGGTAATTTCGATGTGGGTTTCGGTCCGGCTCAACCTGGCTTCGACGCGCCCTCCCTCGCTCGTGAACTTCACGGCGTTTGACAGCAGGTTCCAGATCACTTGCTGCACACGATTGGCATCGCCGAAGACGATGCCATACCGATCATCGATCACCACCTGTAAAGCGATCCGCTTGGCTTCGGCGCTGGGCCGGATGACGTCAATCGCGGCCTGAAAGACCGGCTCGATCTCAACCGGGCGGGCGTCGAGCTTCATTCGCCCGGTGATGATGCGAGCGGTGTCCAGGATGTCGTCGACCAACCCGGCTTGTGACCTCGCGCTTTGCTCGATTACCTGCAGCGCGCGTCGCGTCTGGAATTGCGACAGCGAGCCACGGTTGAGCATGCTCGCCCAGCCCAGGATCGCAGTCAGCGGGGTACGCAATTCGTGGGAGATTGTGGCCAGAAATTCATCCTTCATCCGGCTCGCCGTTTCGGCTTCCTCGCGCGCCTCTTTCTCCTGCAGCAAGAGCCGTTCGCGCTCCTCTTCGGCATGTTTGCGCTCAGTGATGTCCCGCATGATCGTCAACCAACAATGTTCGCCACGAAGGTTCATTGGCTCGGCGGAGAGCAGGATCCATCGCACCTCTCCTGATTTCCGTCTCATCGTGAGCTCAAAGTCACGAACCAGATTCTGCTCTTCTAGAATCTTCAGCGCACGCTCACGAGACGAAGGATCCGCATAGAGCCCCATCTGAAGGGCGCTCTGTCCGATAATTTCATCGCGAGCATAGCCGGACATTGCCACGAAGCTATCGTTGACCTCAAGAAGGGCGGCGTCCGCAATCCGGCTAATGACCAGCCCATCCGGACTCGCCTGGAACGCCTTTGCAAATCGCTCCTCGCTCTCGCGCAACGCCGCCTCGGCCAGCTTCCGTTCGGCGATGTCAATGAACGTGACGATGGTCAAGACCATGCGTCCTTCCGGGTCGTAGATCGGCGCAGAATTGAAAGAGAAGTACGTTTCAGTGGCATCCTCGAGTCGGTACTTGATCTCCTCGTTCTTGACTATCTCTCCGGACATCAGCGAGCGGGCCGCCGGATACTCCTCGGCTTGATAGGGGAGGCCGTCTTCACGCACCGCGCCGTACTTCGGGTACCCCCGATAGTCTTCGGCGACCAGGAACGGACGGTGAAGCAATCGTGATGCTTCGATGTTGTGAAACACGAGCCTGCCCGATGGCGCTTCGGCAATGATCACTCCGATCGGCATCTGTTCGAGAATCCGCGTCAAGCGGTCGCGTTCACTTTCGATCTGTTTGGACCAGCGCTCACGCTCGGCCTCCGCCTGTTTCCGTCCGGTAAGGTCGTGGATGACGAGTTGAGCAAACTGCTGATTCCCATCGAAACGGATCGCGCTCATCTCGACGGGGATTCGTCGCCCATGCTTGCTCCGTAATGTGCCTTCCACTTCCGTCGCTGCCGTCCCTTGGGCCATAACGGTTTTCATTAATGCGCTGCAATCATCCTGGAATTCGGCCGCGACGAAGTCGAAGAGGTTCCGTCCGGTCATGTCCTCCGCGGAGGCTCCGAGCATCCGCAGCACTGACGGATTGACCAAGTGGATCGTCCCGTCGGCGCCGGCGACAACCACGCCGTCGGGCGAAAGCTCGGTCAACAGGCGGTACCGTTCTTCGCTCGAACGCAGCGCCTCTTCAGCCTGCTTTTGTGCGGTGATGTCGCGTTGGGTTCCCCAGGCGCGGACGATCATTCCGTTCTCGATAATGCCGCTGAGATTGTTCAAGATAACTTTGGCATTCCCGTACCTGTCCAATTCGGACGATTCAACGTCGTTGAGGCAGTAACCGTTGGCGTGGAGAGCACGAAAATAATCGATATTCTTCGGATTCTTGGGCATCAGATCTCCGAGCCGTGCGCCCAGAATCTGATCCGCGCTGTCGTAACCGTACATTCGCGCCATCGCGTTGTTGCATTCAGCGAGGTAAGCGAATTGATAGAGCATCTCGATCTGATCGTCCGCCGGCAGCGTCACCGGAATCGGCCGTTCGATCTCAAAACGCCAGATGCCTTCCGAACTGATGGCAATGAAGGACCGGTAGTCCTCGTAGCTCGCCTTCAAACGTCTGAGCGCCGTGACACGCTCAACAGATTCCCAACATCGGTGTGCCACGGTATCGATGAGGTTGATCTCCTGGGTGGACCAATGGCGGGGCGTCCTTTGGGTGACAGCCATCCCGGCGACGACATGGCCCGCCTTGATCAGCGGCACGCACACCAAAGACCGGAGTTCCGAACGCAGATGTGGAGGAATGTGGCTGCCCGGCGGCGGTTCGGACTCGATATCATCGACGACGTAGGCGTGGTCTTCCAGCGAACCGAAGTCGGACATCCGATACCGGCCCGTAATGGTGTCCGCTGCCCCCTTGGAGTAATCGCCGAGTATCACGAAATGTTCCTGGTCCGCCTCGACTTCGGCGTAGTCGCAGTGGTCTACTCCCGTGTATTGGCCCAGCATCCGCACCGTGACGGTCACGATGTCTTTCGGATCCGCAAGCCGCATCAGGGCATCGTCAAGATCGCCAATGAACCTGTCTGAGGCGTAACTGGAACTCAAGCCGGCCATTTCGTCCTCGGACAAACCGTCGAATGCAAGGTCGCGATGATTCGCGCACACTGTTCACGCTGGCATACTGTTCAGATTCCTTTCATGTTGCACACGAAACCCCTCTACCTATTCGACGTATCGCCGGGCCTGATCCGGTTCAATGGGCTGTTTCAGTCAGCTGATCAAGCCGATTCGGGCCGATCCCTTCCAGGCATAGAATCGCGCTCGTTCGAGAAGCAGCCTTCGGGCGAGCTCCTCCAGATCACGATCGCGAACGACCGCGCCCACCACCTTGCGGCAAGCGCGAGTCAGGTTGATCCGGAAAATGAAAAGGAATAATGGGACGGCCGTCAGTTAGAGGGGAAGTTGGCGCTCAGGCTGAAACACTGGCGCTTGGGGCGCCAAGGAGCTGTTCGGCAAACTGAGACGCCCAACCGATGACCTCGGCGGCTCGCTGCGCTTGGGCGCACGTATGTGTCGCCATGACTTGCATGCGAAGCCGGCATGCGCCGACTGAAACCGCAGGGTATTCGATCAAATTCGCGAATACACCACGGTCGAAACACAGGGCCGCCGTGATCCGGCCCACCGCCTCTCGTCCCAGGAGTACCGGCACGAGCGGTCCCGCGTCGCCGAGACAGACGACTCCCGATGTGGCCAGCGTATCGCGCAGAACTTGAGCGACGTGGCTGACCTTCTCTCGCAACAGGTCGCCTTCGGCGCTGCGGACGATCTCAATGGCCTTCAAGACCGCCGCGCACTGGGGGGGAGAGATAGCATTCGAAAACGTGTGCGATGGCGCGTAGGGCCGCAAGTACTCGCGGATGGCGGCAGAGGATGTGGCCGCGAACCCGCCATTCGCCGCGAATACCTTGGAGAAGCTGCCGATGACCAAATCGACTTTTCCCAGGAGGCCCTGCAGTCCCACGATCCCTGTGCCGCCAGGTCCGACCGCTCCAAGATCGTGGGCAGCGTCAACCAGGAGCGTCGCGTCATACTCGCGGCAAGCGGCTTGAAGCGTTGCGAGATCCGGCGAGTCGCCATTCATGGAAAAAATGCCCTCGGTGACGACTAAGATCGCGTTCTCCGTGTCGGTCGCCCGGATGCGACGGAGCTGCCGTACGAATGCGTCTGTCGAGAGGTGCCGCACTCGATGCACATTCGGAGTCGCTGCCATCGCTCCCTGGACGCAGCAGTTGTGGGCGTACTGGTCGAGAACGACGTGGTCCTTGGTGCGGATCAACGCCGTGATGACGCCAAACCCAGCCGCCCACCCGGTTGGGAACAAGACAACGTGTGGGAGGCCGACCAGTTCCGCCAAAGACGCCTGCAGCCGCAACGACAGCGCCGAGTTTCCTTGCAACACCGGCGCTCCGGCGATCTGCGTACCGCACCGATTGATAGCGTCGATGGCTGCGGCTCGAACTTCCGTGTGCGTGGAAAGCCCAAGGTAATCGTACGACGCGAAGTTCACCCCGCTCCGTTCCTTCCCAGTCTCATCGGTCACAGTGGCCTGCGGTCCGGGGGTGGACTGAAGGTGGGTTGAGAACGGCCACACTCCGTGCTCCAGACGGTTTCTACGCCACTCGTAATATCGCTGCGCCCGTAATTCCAGACTCTTACCCGAGGGTCGCACGAAGTCGGCAAAGCTGCCTTCCAGCGCGCCACTGTCGATCAGCTTCAGGATGTCGTGAGTAAATCGATCGGCCAGTACGCTCACGGTGCCTCTATTTAGACGACCTGGGGGAATTTAAGTTTTAGACGGCCGGGCGAAATTTAGGTTGCTAAGGTCAGTTCAGCAATCCTAATGCTTTTTGGGTCGGAGCGGGCGGCGAGGGCGGGGGCAGTTCTTCCTAGGAAACTCGCAATGACAGGTCACGACGGTCGGCGATCCGGTCGCGTTTTACCATTCTTTTATATTCGCGTGGGCTTCCTCCCTCGGGAAGCACTCGCGCAGGCAGTCGCGCGGGCAGAGACGAGGGATCGTCAAGGTTTCAGATCGGTTTTTCGTCGGTTTCTTGCAGGTGGCAATGGCGCGACAATCATCGTCTGCGTCAATCCATCGAGGACCAGTTCCAACCGGCAGACGTGGCAGCGGTAGACACGATGGGGTTCCGGCCTATCACGCTCGTGGCGGATCTGGGTTTGGCACGCCGGGCACTTCCACGGTGGACTCGACGCACTCTGAGAGGAAGGATTACCGTCGCGCGGGCGTTGATTCATGCCCGAGGAGAGAGCAACCAACTGGCCGCGTCATTGCGGACAAATCCCGGGCATTTTGCGGCCGCGGTGTCCCTTTTTTCGAGCGTCGAGGTGTCCGTCGACGCGGCACGCAGCTTGTAGACCTATGGGCCGCATCGGACGCCCGAAAGAAGCTCTGCAGCAAGAAGCTCGACGGCATATCGCAGCGGTGCGTGCATTTCACACTGGCCTGGTGGCCGAGAGTCATAGGCATCTCCATGTGTTGGCCACGTTTACCCGCCACGTGGATGTGTTGCGTCAAGACGGTCGTCGCGTTCCCGTCAAGCTCGCGGCGGTCGAAGCGTGTTGCCGAGAGTTGGCAAACCTGCGTCGCCTGCGGCAGCCATGGCGCGACACCTACGACGATCTACGGCACAGCCTGGTCCGCGCTCGTGCTCTGTTTCGACGGCTCGTCGACACGCCCAGCCGTAAACGGAGACGCGCTTGAATTCTCCACAATCCCGAGAGGTTAGCGCGATCGTGACTCGGGCCGAGACACACGGTTGGTTCTTTTGGAGCACGGATGCAGGAACCGATCATTCCGCCATGGGAGGAGGCCAAGCCCGAGTCGGCTTTCACGGATTAGCTGCGCCATCCCCACCGTGGTAGCCGGCATTGTGCTCGGTCGTCCACGCGGTACTGACCGATCCCAGGTCGTCTGAGGGCCGGCGTCGTACGATAGCGAGCAGGGCGACCACGCTCACGGCGAGGACACCGCTGACAATCCACAGCATCGTTGATAGGTGCATCGAAACCCTTCCCTCGCCAGTTGCCAACATCTTGCCACACTGCCGCCTCACCACGTACCTTTCTCGTCTTGCCGCCGTTGGCGGATGTGCGCGGTGCTCGGAGACACAGACCGGTCGAAGTGGGTATCCGAGGCCACTTAGAACACCCGCTTGAGACGAACATCGAACGCGTTGCTGGACGTGGAGAACCCGCTGTCGCCAGAACGCTGCCGCGTCTGGACGAAGAGCGCTTCGAAGCGCCAGCTAAAGTCGTGCCGATAACCAACGCCCGCGCGGACGCGGTACTCGTTGAAGCGAGGGTCTGAGGCCTCACCGAGCAGCACGAACAGCTCGACGTCGCCGGTCGCGTACACCGCGCCATCCGCGGTCAACTTCTTGCGGTTGAATGGATATGAGATCTCCTGGCGATCCCGCAGCCGCCATGCCGTGGTCGTGGACCCGCCGTTGAGGGAGTCCTTGTCCTCATACTCGAACCGCAGGAGATTGGAGGGCACCAGGCGACGCAGCGGCTGTTTCTCTCGTTCGACGCCGCGTGGCGCCCCACGATCCGCCAGCAGTCGCGAGAGGATATGAAAGGAGAGTCCGACGCGCGATTTGGTCTCGATCACATCGTCGCCATTCGGCTTGTAGCCCCAATCGACTTCGGCAAGTGCGTCGACCCACTTCGCGAGCGTGTACTGGACAGCGGGGGTCACGTTCAGGCTGGTCCACCCAGACGTGCCGGACGGCACAGAGATCGATTTCTTGGGCTCGACGTCGACCTGCCACGTCAGGCGTCTGCTCTGCAGCCAGTCGATCGTGAAGTCGCCCCACACCTCGCCGGTCGACTGCGCCGCTGTTCTGGACGAGCCGGCGAGGCACGCCAGCAGGCACCCCACGCCCCACACGCCCGCCTTCCAACGCCTCGATGACATCGCCTCGCTCGTTGTTGGGCGGCAGCAGAATCGCCATGCTGGCGCGGACCCTGCGCGTTCTGCTTGGGACCTTCTGAATCGAAACGTACCGCCGGCAGGAAAGGGCGGCTATGCAGATTCGGCTACTGCGACGGCGGAGGATGGGGCGCCGATCTCGTAGACGCCGTCCATATCCTTCTGATGGCCCCCAGGAGCTCGTCCGCAGCGGACTTGTTGAAGAAGCCTGACGCGCCGGCCGCCAGCACCTCATCTCTGATGTCATCGTCGGCCATGGCGGTGATCACGATGACTTTCGTGCGCGGATGGGTCTGTGTGATCTGGCGGCAGACGTCCAGCCCACTGAAGCCCGGCAGGTTCAGGTCCACCACGATCACGACCGGCTGGAGCCGCGCTGCGGCGTCGGCGACCTCGCGTCCGTCGGCGATTCCGCCAACCACGTCGCACGCGGGTGAGAGCGCGCGGCCGAGCGCCTGCAGGATGCCTGGATGATCGTCGACCAGCAGGACGCGGGGGCGAGTCGGCACTACGAACCCATGCGAATGTCAGCGTCGCGGGATGCGTGAAGGGCCAGCAGGTGATCGATCAACCGTTGCGTGTCGGTGCCCTTGACAAAGAAGCCGGCCGCTCCCGCATGCTCGATCGCGTCCGCGGTCTCACTCCGAGCCAGCATGGACACCCCGAGGATCCGGATACCGGAGAGCTCGGTGCGGATGCGCGCCGTCGCTTCGACACCGTCCATATGCGGCATCGAGACATCCATGAGGATGACATCGGGCCGCAGCGTATGCGCGAAGGCGATGGCCTCGAACCCATTGGACGCATCGCCGACCACCGAGAACTGCGGCCGCTGATGCAACATCTCGCGCAACGCGCGCCGCACCGCGGGATGGTCGTCGACGATGAGAATCCTGAGCGCGTCCGGGGACGCGCGATCATCGTCGACGGCCAATGCGGCTTCGGTCAACGAGAGGCGCAACTCGTTCGTGCCGTCGACGGTGTCCGGCGCAGCGTCACGCGGCGCGACGAGGCGGACCCGGGTCCCCCTTCCGGGCGCGCTGTCGATGTCCAATCGGCCGCCGAGCAGCGTCAGCCGCTCCCGGATGCGGAACAGTCCCCAGCCCACCTGGCCGGCCTTCGCTCGATCGTCCAGTTTCGCCGGCTTGAACCCAGCCCCCCGATCCGTCACGGTAATGCACAGCTGATCGTCGGCGTCGAGCTCCAACGCCAACGTCACGCGATCCGTCTGCGCGTGTTTGACGGCGTTGAAGAGGAGCTCTCGGACCGACTCGAAGAGCAGCGTGCGAACATCCTTTCGCGTGGAATCTGCGCGCGGATCGGCGACGATCTGGACGCTCAGTTTGTACTTCTCGCGTGTCCAGTTCGCCAGCCACGTCAAGGCGGCGGGAAGTCCGGAACGCTGCAGCACCGGAGGGAACAGCTCGATGTTCAGCGACCGCGCGACGGACATCGCTTCGTCGAGCTGCTGTTTCGCCTCGACAACCAGATGGCGCGGCGCAGCACCAACCTCGTTCTCCGCCTTTAGCAGCTGTTCGAGGTTCAACGCCACGATGACCAGGAGCTGCTGGAGCCCATCGTGCAGCGTCCTGGCGATCTGCTCGCGCGCATAGTGCTCGGCGAGCGTCAGGTCCCACGCCATGTGACTCAGTTGCGTGGTCCGGTATTCCAGTTCGATCGTGCGCTGCCGAAGGGCCGCCGCGGCACGTTGGCGTTCCGTGATGTCGGTCACGAACGCGAAGGCGCGTCCGCCGCCCGGCGTTGGCACGTGATTGAGGGTCACTTCGATCGGAAACCGCGATCCGTCCTTGCGTGTGCCGACAAGGTCCAGGCTGCCTACGGGTTTCGTGCCGTCGCGAATGACTGATGGGATCAGGCGTTCGATCGGTTGGCCGATCAGCTCTTCGGCGGCCCAGCCGAACATCACCTCGATCGCGCGATTCGCAAACACGAGAACCCCACGCGCGTCCGTCGAAATGATGCCTTGAGTGGCGGTCTCGAGCAGCGTTCGCAGCGCGCGAACGTGTTCCTCGTCGCGACGCACCTGGAGCGCCTCCTCAGTCCTGCGACGCTCGGTGACGTCCAGCTCGAGTCCAGTGAGGCGCGTGACGTGGCCAGCGGTGTCGCGATCGGCTCGTCCCAGGCTCTGCATCCATCTCACGGCTCCATCAGGGTGCAGGACACGGTACGTGTGATCCCACCGATCCTTCGTCTGCAGAATCTCTTTGAGTGTGCGACGCATCTGCGGACGGTCTTCGACGTGCACACGTTCGAGCCACGTTTCAAGTATTGGCGATTCCTCGGGCGTGAACCCAAATTGCGCGCGGAACGCGTCATCCCAGTCGGCGTCATTCGTGCGGAGATCCCATGTCCAGGAGCCGCCTGTGGACGCCTCGAGCGCGAGCCGGAGTCGCGTTTTCTGCTCCCGCAGTGCCGCCTCGGCTCGGGTGCGGTCGACGGCGTCCCAGGTCCGTTCGGCGACCTCGCGAACGAGCTCGATCTCACCCGCCGCCCACACGCGCGGCGTGTCGTGATTGAGGCCAAACGCGGCAACCATCTGCCCGTCTTTGAACCGCGCCACGCCGACTAATGCCGCGATCTGACGCGACCGGAACGCCGCCCGGTCGTCGTCGCTGAGCCGCTGATCCGTCTGTACGTCGTTGACAGCGATCGTCTGGCCGCGCCGGAGAGTCCCGCCCAGCGTGCCCTCCATCGCGATGCGCAGGGGCGTGCCAACGAGCGGCTCGACACCGCGCGCGTGCTCGCGGCGAATGATGTACTCTCGGCCGCCGAGTTCCGCATAGCCGACGCGGGCCACGCCGAGGTGCTCGCAAAGCAGCCTTGCGGCAGTTTCCTGGATGGCTGCCGCGTCGCTCAACGGACGGACCGCGTCGTTCAGCCGGAGAAGAAACGCCAGCCGCTCTTCGTTCGCGCGCAGGTCGGCTTCAGCCTTGCGGTGCTCGAGCGTCGCCCAGATCCGATCGGCGACTTCCTGAATCAGTGCAATCTCGTCCGGCGTCCACACCCGTGGCGAGCGGCTGTGAACGCCGAACGCGCCCACGAAACGGCCGTCCTTAATCATGAGTGGACAAGCGTAGGCGCCGATTTCCGCCGCCTGCAGCGCCGCGCGCTCCTCCGCCGTGTGCGGCCCGGTCGCGGTGTCATCGACCGACAGCGGCCAGCCTTCCAGAATGTCTGCCGTGCGACTGCCGACCAGATTGCGCCACTGAAGGTGGCCGACCAGCGAAGCTACACCATCCACATAGTCGTGGACGACGATGCAGTCGTCGTCCTCCACTTCGGCGTAGACCACGCGGTTGACGCGAAGGTGTGTGCCGAGCAGGCGGCAGGTCTCCTGAAGAATGCGCGCAGGATCGGCGAGCGGCCGGATGGCGTCGTTCAGGCGGCGCAGGAATGCTCGCCTGGTCTCGCTCCTATCCAGTGTCTCTTCTGCACGGGCCCGCTCGGCGGCCGACCACGTCCGGTCGGCGGTGATTTCAATCAATGCGATCTGGTCGCGGGTCCAGGTTCGCGGCGTGGCGCTGTGGACGCCGAATGATGCCAGCCATCGGCCACTCTTGATCAGCGGGACACCGATGAACGCCGCAGTCTCGCCCGCGAGGAACTGCTCGCGCTCCGCGTCCGTGAATCGCGGATCCGTATTGACGTCATCGACGGCCACCGTCTCACCACGGCGGCAGGCGCCGACGATCGCCTGACCGAATCGGGCGACCGAGCCTCGAACGGCGAGCGGCGGGACCCCGTCGGCATAGGACCGGCTGACAACGAACTCGTCGCCATCGACATGCTCGTAGTTGACACGGCTGGCGTGGAGATACTCGCCGATCAAGCGGACCGCGACTTCCTGGATCTTGACCGGGTCCTTCAGCGGTCGCAGCAGCTCGTCGAGCGCGATCAGGAATTGCCACTCGGTGGACATACGCTGCCGGACGATTCTAGTCGCTTTCGATTCGTCCTTTCACCGCTCTTATATCGGAAGTCGCCAGCCGTTGACCGCGAACGGAAATTGCCGAGTCGGACGCGGTAGAATCCACCACGTGCCCCTTCCCGGCGGCTCCCGCCTCGGTCCGTACGAGATCCTCGCGCCCATCGGCGCCGGCGGCATGGGCGAAGTCTACAAAGCGCGAGACACACGGCTGGACCGATCGGTGGCGATTAAAGACGGCGAGTCGCTCGAGACACGACTCGCACAGGGCCCGCTTCGGTCGATCTGGCGCTGAAGACCGCCATCGAGATCGCCTCCGCCCTCGGCGCCGCCCACCGCGCCGGGATCGTGCATCGCGATCTCAACCCCGGCAACGTGATGTTGACGAAAGCCGCTTCACTCCTTCAATGCCGGGTTCTTCGACGTGACACGCGACGGTAAGCGGGTCGTGGCCGCGGTGGCCGGGCTGAGCGCCGCGGGCCCGTTGACCCACATCGCGTTCCTGCTGAATTCCGCAGACGAGCTGCGACGCAACACGACCGCACGATGGAGCCGCA
>Ga0207641_10002985_pt1 | contig 15306 bp, 26 predicted proteins | sample KBSSwiS62_FD_184306 | JGI IMG/M metagenome (GOLD analysis project Ga0207641, IMG submission 184306) | Switchgrass rhizosphere microbial communities from Kellogg Biological Station, Michigan, USA - KBS Switchgrass S6-2 (SPAdes) (version 2) | ecosystem: Host-associated > Plants > Roots >... | reverse complement strand
TTCTCGGGTTCTTTTGCAACAAGAGCCCACAAATGAGCCAGAATCCATCCAAATCCCGCCCGGCCCCCGAACCCTCGGGCGATCCCGCCGCGCCCGCCTTGGCGCTCCAGCGCCCCCAGGCGCTCAAGCAATGGTCCACCGGCCTTGTTTCCATCCTGCATCGGAACGCGGATTCCGTTTTTGCCGATTTCGACTTCCGGCCGGATAATATCACCAGGGCCGATTTTACCCGAATTTTGAAGAAAATCAGCGGGTGCGGCTCGGTGGTGGAGTTGCGGTCCAAGGTGAACCGGCAAACGGGCGAAATATCGGCCCCGGCGCTCCATGCGGCCAATTTCTGCGGGCAGCATACCATTTGCCCGTATTGCGCCGGCCGCGTCCAGGATAGGCGGAAGGCCCGGTTTAAGGCTGCTATTCAAAACGCGGCCCGGACCTATCCGCATGCGTACCTGGTCACGGCCACGATCCCGCCGGTCCCAACCTGGCGCGAGGACCTAAAGCGCCTTTTGGACTCATGGAAGGCGTTTCGGAAAATGGGCCAGGTCCGGCGGCGGAAGCGGAAGGACGGGACGATCGCGATCTCGCGGAGCGGCGGGGAGTGGTCGAAAATCCGCGCCGGGCTGGCCAAGGTGGAAATAAAGCGCGGGCAGGATTCCGGGCTTCCGCATTGCCACGTCCACGCGCTTTTCTTTACGAAGGACCTTTTCGATTTTCGGGTGTGGTCTAAGGAGGAAAAAGAAAAGGAGCGCGCGGATCGGGAATCGCTCCGGGCGGGGAACCTGTCCAAGATTTCCTTGGAGTGGCATAAGGCGACGGACGGCCAGGCCAAAGGAATCGACGTCAAGAAAATCAAATGGCGGCCGGCCAAGCGCGCCAAGGGCGAGGGGAAGCGGGCCTTTGCCGAACGCGCGGAAAATTGGTCTTATGCGGATTCGGTGTATGCGCAATCGCGGGAGGTTTTGAAGTATGCCACGAAATTTGAGAGCGCGCCGGCGACGGGCGCGGAAAAGCTTTTCGCAAGTGATTTTATCGGAATTAAGAGCGCAACTTACGGCCGGCGGCTTTTCCATACCTACGGGGACTTTCGCGGAATTGGCGGGGACGATCTTATCGGCGGCGCATGCGCTCTCTCCGAAAACCCTGTCATATACGAGGCTCGATGGAACTCCGATCGATATTCCGCCCTCCGCGAACGGTCCCGGCCGGTCTTCTCCAACATGGAGCCCGGACCCCGACTAAGTGAACGCTTGCAGGTTCTAAACCGCATCCAGGGCGCGACCCGGCGAACGCGCCGGGCCATCAACGAGGCAAAGCGCCGGTACTTCGAGGGCGGCGGGCTTTTGCCTGCCGTGGTGATGGAGCGGAAGTATTTGCCCGAGGGCGGGTTCACCGATTCGGAGCTCGTGATGGAGATTCCCGCACGCGTGATCTCCAATCCGGCCGATCCGGATGCCTGGGAATCATGGGTCGATGAAGCCACGAACCAAGGCCGGCAGGCGTTCGCCTCCGCGCGGGACGGCCTCGATAGCGATGCGCATTTCCGGATCATCGGGACTCCGGAGGAGCGCGCCGCGGTGGCCGACTTTATGCGCCGGTCCTACTGGCGCACGGAACAATACGCCCGCGAGGTAGACGCGATCTTCATCCGAACGTTGTCAAAGCGCGCGGCGTCGTCGCCGCCCCTGTAGACGCTTCCAAATCATTAACGGAGTGCCCAAAATTCCCGGGGCTTTCCTTCCCTGACGGCCTCTCTTCTCCCTGCCGGCCTTAATGATTAACGCCGGCAGAATCCAACCCCAATAAACACAAAAAGCCCCCGGGATTTCTCCCGAGGGCTCGACGGTGGACCGGCTAAAAGCGCGGAACGCGGTCCCAAGTGCTAGGTGCTTTTAACTCGCGTCCGTTTCCCCGCACTCCCGTCTTCCTACATCTTGATACAATGTCGTTAAATGTCACCGTGAGTCGAAATCGTCGTCCCGGAGTCGAGCCGCAACAAAATCCCCGATTATCCTGGCGACGGCCCGTTTTTGGTCGCCCACGTAATCAGCGCCCATAGACGACTCTTCAAGTATGGGGATGGAAATCGGAATTTTAAGTTCGGAGGATGGCGGGCCTCCCGCGGTCCGAAACTGGACGAGTACGTGACGTTGAGAGCAATCGACAGTAATGAGGTAATTAACAAGTGCGCGCATAATGATTAACCCTTTTCCTTTCTGTGTTTGCGGATTGCTCTCCGAATTTCCTTTTCCCATTCCTGGGCGATTCGGTCGTGTATCTTTTTGGCTACGGCGGCGGAAATCATACGCCGAAAGCGCAATGCCATGACGTAATTGTCTAGGGGCGAATAGGTCGCATTGATTGACTTAAGTTCGCGCCGGGGAAGCAAAATAATGCTTAGTCTCGGCCTCATGGTGCAATCCCCAAATCGAAAGAGTGAGAAAGAAAGCCGACGATGGAAAACGCGGTGAGCAGGCCAAGTGGGATCAATATCCAGGCCACGACCTTCTTATGTTGGTCGGGAGCCATGCAAATAATCGCCCGGATGGAAAATCCGAACGCATAGCTAATAAAAGCGGGCAAAAGATATTGCATGTCTTTAAACCCCCATCGGTTCTTTAGGACTCCGCAAAAAGTCGGAAATCTTGTTCTGAAATTCGGTAAGAAACTCCACCATTCGCGCATGGTTTGGGAATGCGATCGTGATTCCGGAGGATACGCCCATAAGCGGGCTATAGCCTTCTGTGACGGTGAGCCAATACCCCGGGGAACAGGTACATCCCTTATTCCCGCATCCTCCATCGGCCGGACAAAAGTTAATGCCGGGGTTTACCTCGACTTGCCCGCCTAATGCCATGTTGCCTTTAGAATCGCATTTGTGATCCCAAGTGCTAATTGAAAGCTTCATCCGACGATCCCTCCATTCAATCCGGGAATTCGCGCCGCGGGGCCGGCCTGGCCGGCAATAGTCAATAACGGCCCTTTCGGGGTGACGATAACAATCTGTACCCCGGGTTTCATTTCCTCGGCGGCGCGCGGGTATTGTGCAATAACCGCGTTTAAAAGGTCGGACGCTGCCTTTAAGACTTCCCGCTCGGGGTGACCTTTTCCAAGCTGTATGAGTCCATTTGACATATTGATTAATCCTTGTCTCCGGACGGTAGTCCGGCGGTTGATTGTGGTGCGGGTGCGTGAATGGGAAGGGTATCGAACCAGGTGGAAACGGCTTGCGCCTCGGAGACGGCCTTTTTCGCCTCGCGAATCCGGCCCTGAGATAAAAGGTGTTCTATGGTGTCAATCTTCCCTTGAAGGGTTCCAAAGGTTTTCCAGATCACGTCGCGCTGGGTTTTCATTTGGATTCCCCCGTAAAGTTAAGATGGCCGCAATGCTTCCGGCATTGCCGACACTTGAAAAAAAAGCAGGGGACAGTGTGACGGCATCCGCAAAGGCAGGCGCAACGGATAATTGGGAAGGCCATCTTAGCGAATCTCCAAAAATGCGGGTCCGTAAATATCGAAGTCGTTCCCCTTGGCCCGCGGCCAAATGATAAAGGTGCGCCCCGAGTGCAAAACTTGCGCGGGTGTCAGGTTATCGAGGACATCCCGAATCGTATTCGGGTATAGGGCCGAAAAAAGGTTGTGGAAGTCATTCCACCGGACGGAATCGGGCGGGATGGGTTCTGCTTTAGGTAAACTCATTGAGGAGGCTCCTTTTATGCCCTTGACCGTGGGCACAATGAATTATACATAATCATTAACCGGATAATCAATAACCGGGGGAGAAAAAATAAATGGCAAGAAAAATCGTATTCATTAAGCCTGAAGCGGGTATAAAACCCGCTATCCGGATGGAATTCAAGGGTCCGACGCTAAACGACTATTTTAGCCTGCGGAAAATCGCGCAAGAGGATTTTGGGGTAAAGCAAACGGTCTTGGCCCGGAAAATCATTTGCGAGTGGCTTAAGCATTACCGCGGCGCTGTGCGGGATGGGGATATGAAAACGGTCCGACAACTGGCCTTGGCGCTTGAGCTGGGGAACAATAAATTGAACGGTGCGGGCGTGACCCGCAAGGAGGCGGCGAAATGATTACGATAAAATTGGCGTCGGGAGAGCTGGCGAACCTGGAGCCGAAAACGGCTGAATTGGTGTGGCCCGGGGCGGAAAAGGGAACGTCCTTCGTTCGGGTCGGGACGGTGGATATTGAGGTAATAGAGGATGCGGGAAGCTTGGTAAAGCGCATCAATGCGGATGGCGGTAAGGTGAAAAAAGGAAAAGTGGTGCGGCCGGCATCCCAGGAAGGCAATCCCGAGGAGGAAACCGAAAACCCGCCGGAAGAAGATGAAATAGAGGGTGGATTGTCCACCTAAGTGGATGTAATTGGGCATCTTGGAGAGCGCGGCCCCGGAGGTATTCCGGGGCTTTTTTAATGCGAAGTCCTGGAGTAATTGCTTCGGTGGATGCGAGTAATAGCCTTCATAAAGTCAAAAAGCGAATGAATTTCCCTATGGAAACCACAAAAAGGGATGTAAAATAGGGGGCGTGGCGATTCAGTTGGGCGTTCTGAGGCACGGCGGAAAAGAGTTGACCGGGAAAATCATGTACCATTTCGCGGAAGAGTATGCGGGGGATTTGGGGCATCTGGCGTCCCTTCCGTTCCCGTCCTTCTATGAGCGGGTCAAGGATATCCCCTACCAATCGGACGATGAAATTTTCCCCGAGGAGCGCGATCGGATCTTGGAAGTGGTGGCCCGCCCGGCCCTGCTTTTGAATCGAAACGTGTTCCGCCGGCTCGACTGCAAAAAAAAATCCATATTATGCGGCGCATGGGCGGCGAGAAACCGCCGGCCGTTTGCGTTCCTGGCCGTCTCCGAAATGCCATCCCGCGAGATTCACCATGTCTTCCCGGTTATTGATTATGACGGCCGGGGATACAGAACGGCGGATGCGACGTTTCCGGAATTCCGGATCGGCCAGGCGTTCCCCATTACCCGCGCGGAGGAGCTTTTAAGATGAAAAGTCCGTTATTGATTACGATGGCCGGCCCGCGCCAAAAAGTTGATTTCGCCCGCGTTTCGAATTTTGAAGCGGGCTTGGCATTCCTGGGTGTCCTCGGGCGCATGCGCCCCGGCCTGACGTTCGGGAGCCTGGCTGCGGAAATGGATGGCATCTCCTCGGGCCGCATGTCCGGATGGCTTACGGATATGACGCGCGCGGTCGGCAACCTGAAGGACGGGATCGGGGATGTCCTCAAGGATACGACCAGCTTGGTCGGCGGTAGCGCCGGCTCGGCGGTCCGCCTCATTACCGACGAAAACGTGATCGACGGTGCCTCCCGCCTCGGAACCGCATACGCGACCAATGGCGGATCGGAGGGCGTGAAAAGCCTTCTCGGCGGCGGGGGCGGCTCGGTGCAGTCAGTAATCGACTTCATCTCCAGCCTGGGATCGAGCGCAAAGAATCAAGCCCTGCAAAGCGAAAGCGTGGGCGGGCAGTTGCCGTCGTGGGCGATCCCTGTGGGGCTGGGCGGTGTGGCCTTCCTCTTGTTGGCGAGGCGCTAAAATGGCGGGTCAATTAGCCGGCGTCGATTGGAAGAGTATTTTCCAATCCATCCCAGCGGCGGCGACGGCCCGCGCGCTCCAAGTGGCGCTTACGCCTATCGCCGGAAGCGCGCCTATCTTCACCAATTACGGCGACTATTGCAGCCTTTCCTTTACGCCCGAACAGGAAGAGCGGGTGTCGGAATGGATTTTGATGCAGCTGAAAAAAGAACCCGGGCCGGTGCGCGTGGATACGGCGGGAATTGCCTTGAAGGTGATTTTCCGGCAGTATTGGCCCTACATGCTCGGCCTCGCGGCGCTGGGCGCGTTTGTGGGGTACTCCATGCGGAAGGGGCGATAGATGTACATCGAGGGCATCGGGTGGATTGACCGCATGGGCGATCCGCTTACGGACGAGCAACAAAGGCAGATAGCGGCCTCGCGGAACGCGGGGATATCCCAGTCCGTGAAAGCCGCGGAAGCGGCCGGAAGCGCGGCGCAAAGCGTGGCGGCATTCGACCAGGCGGTTAATTCCGCCGTGGCCGCGCGCGCCGCGGGCGGCGCGCCGGCATCGCATCTGAAAACCTGGCTGTTGATTGGCGGCGCGGGCGTGGTCTTGTACCTGATCTTGCGCCGGCCGCGCGCATCCCGGAAGCTCCATTCCCGGAAGCGGGGGCGGTAGCATGCCGGTTTCCCGGGAAGAGCTTTTGCGCGATATGGAGATGGGGCTTCCCTATGTCCCGTTCACGTTTCCAACGGTAACGGTCGCAAACAATATGAAGGCGTCCGGAGTAAGCGCTTCCTTTGGGGAAGTGGATACGCTTTGGAATGCCTACTTCACGGCGACCACCAAGGACGGCCTCGCCCCTTACGGCGGGCCAGAGCGCGGCGGCGCGGCGAACGCGGCGATATTGAATAAGCTGGCGACGGATACCAATATCGGTAAGTCCAAGGTGGCGGCGTTCTTGAATGGCTTGTATAAGGCCGTTACCGAACAGGGACAGGCGGCAATGTACCTGGACCCGGCCACCTATCAAAAATCCGCGGAAGGGTCTTATTCATTAAACCCGGTGGAGTCCATCAAGACCGCGGCAAAGGATATCGGCCAAGCTGCGGGCAACCTTTTAAAGCCGGTGGCGGACCCGATTACCAACCTGGTCAAGTACGCGGCGGTCGCGCTCGTGGCCGGCGCTCTCATTTACGGCGTGTACCAGGGAACGAAAATCATGAAAGCCCGGAAAAAATCCAGGCGGGGAGGATAACGTGGCGGGCTTACCGAAAAAATATTTCAAGATGTTCCCGGGGAACCTGAAAAAGGGCTGGGCGGAATACCGTAAGGATCGCGGGGCCGGCGGCTCCGGGGCCAAGCGGAAGAAGTCGAGGGGCAAGAAACGGACGCGCGCGCGCGCCGTAAAACGGAAGTCCGCGGGCCTGCCGGCCACGACGGCGAATCACAAGCACGGAGGAAGAAAGATGTCGAAAAGAAGGAAGGCCGTGCGTCACGTCGCGCGGAGAATCAAGGCGGGCATGGGAACCAAGCCCGGCCAGGTCGTCATGGCCGCGGGCATGGCCGCGGCGGGAGGCGTGGCAACGTCGCTCGTAATCAATAACGTTCCCAAGGTCAAGGATATGGGCGCTCTCGCCAAGAGCGGCATGCAGGGCGCGGCCGGCCTGGCCGCGATCTTCTTCGGCCGGAAGCGGTGGATGAAGTCCCTGGGGAGCGGCGCGGTAATCGCGGCGGTGTTCGGTGCTTCGAAAGAGCTTTTGAAGCTGAACCCCTTGGCCGGCCCGTCCGCCGGTTCCCCGACGCTTCCGCGGGCGGAGTTACAGCGGCTGATCGCAAACGGCATGGGTTTGCCCGCCAACGTCCGCATGAACCGCCCGGCGCAAGTGAGCATGAACGGCGGGCGGAGCTACGGCGGCTCGGGCTGGTCCTCGGGCTGGAACTGAGCGAAAGCGTAATCCTGTAGCGAATCCGGTCAAAGTCCCTTTAATCAATAACCCATTCTCAAGGAAAGACAAATGAAAAAGGTTCTCCCCTGCATATACGCGGTCCTCGCTCTCATGGCGTGCGTCGCGTTCTCTTACTTCCTGTCGCATCACGGCCAGGCCGGCGCGGCGCTGGCTATGGCCGTCCCGCTCTTGCCTCGTGGCATCTTCTCGCATCGTCCGCTCATCCATCGCGCTATTCGCCTCGACGACGGAACCTGGGGCGAGGGCGGCGAGGTCCTGCATTACCCGGTCTATGACCGCTTGAAGATGGCGAATTCCCAGGGTGTGAACGCGCGCTCCTACTTCAAAACCGCGGTAGGGCAACAGCGCGAGGGAACCGCGCTGACGTACGCCGACACCAATATCGAAAAGTCGGAATCCATTCCTTCGTCGCAAAAGTGGACTTTCTACCGCTTCACGGTGTCTTATATGGCCATCGCGGCCCGTACCGACGCGCTGATCCAGTCCATCCTTTCGTATATGCAGACCACCACGATCCGTTGCATCATCAATTCCAAGGATGATATGTTCCGCCTTCCCCTGTGGAAGTTCTTCGGCGGAACGCAACTGATTTCCGCCCCGGCGGTCACGGTGAATAGCCGGTTCCCCCAGGCGCTTTTCTCCGGTGCGTTCGATCTGAAAGTCCCGATCGTCCTGCAATCCCTGACGGATTGGGAGTTGCGTGTGGAGCCCCTGACCGCTTCCGCGGCCGGCCTCGATGGCGACTATATCGGGTTCGAATTCGACGGCGAACGCGCCCGTAAGGACTAGGCGGAGCGGCGCGCGTGCGCCCTTGCTCCCTGGTCCCGCGCTGAAAGCTGCATCGGCGCGGGACCCCTTCTTTGCGGTTGCGGCGGAACCTTTTACCCTGGAGTAGGCCATGTTAAGCCCTCGCATGATTTCGCGGCTCGATGCCCGATTCTTTCAATACGTCTTGTCCTCCACGATCGCCGGCGTCGGCTCGGACCTGCCCCAAAAGCAAATCCAGAACGGGTTTCATTTCTGGTCCGAACGCCTCAACATCGTTTACAATACGATCGCGGACGGCGGAACCGACGACGGCGTGAACCGCTTCACGGCCCAATTCAAAAGCGGTTCGAATCAGATCGGCCTTTCCAATGACCTTATCGACCTCGCGACTATCGCGGTTCCCGGGCGTCAACGGACGCTCGGCGTAGCCGGCGATCCCCCGCTCGGCCTTTACATCCCGGGCTTTCCCTGGGAATACCTGTACGAGGCTACGGGTTCCATCATCGTCGATTTGCGGAAGAGCGGGATCTCGACGCAAACGGCCCGGTTTGTCTGGACGGGGTTCCTGATCCCGGTCGGCGTCTGCCCTACGGCGGCGGATTTTTATCGCATCCTCTCGGAGGAAGATCCGTCCTACGGCGTCTCGGGCCAGGGATAAGGGGGCCGACGTGGTCGTAATCCCTCCGCGGCCGTTCCTTCTTGGGGTGTCCGCTTTAAGCTTGACCATGGACCGGCAAACGGTCGCTTTCCCGGTGCCTGTGGGCGCGTCCTGGCGGCTCAAGTGCATCACGGTGAGTTATGACCCGCATGTTGTCGCAAGTGTGCAGGCGTACCCGGATTTGTTTTTTCAGGTGTACGACGTGGACGGCCGGGCTTTCCAGTTCGCGCCGGTCCTGGTGCGTGCGGTGACCACGCCCGGGAGCGGAAAGCCCCTCGGCGCAACGAGCCCTATAAACCTCGACTATCCCGGCGGCACGGCGGTGCGGATGGATATCACCGGGCAGGATACGGGCTCAAGTGGCCCTTTTCCGGTGTCCATTACCCTGGTCGGCATTCGCGGCTGGGAAGGATACGGCCGATAATGATTAACGACGTAATCTCTTCAAGTATTGCCGTAGCCGGCGCGGCGGAATTTACCGTCGATGTCGATGCGCTGGAGGTGGCGGTAACCGCGCCTCCCGCGAATGGGCTCCCTTTCTCCGCGTTGACGGGCCTACAGTATTTCGCGCTGGGCGATAGCCCTATCGTGACGGGCCTTTGGGTCAATTTGCCTTATGGCTTCGGCCAAGGCACGGGCCGCGCATCGGTCGGCCTGGTGTGGCGGACGGCAGGCGGAACGAGCTATTCCATTCCGGAGCTTTCCTCCGGGTCCTTCCTGACGCTCCCGACCATTTGCCCGTTGACCTTTCCGCCGAATGGGCTTTTCCTGAAAGCGCCCGTTGCGCAAGCGCTTCCGCTCTTCCTGAATTTGACCTCGATTGCCTTGAACGTCTCGATGGCGAACGTCCCGACCGCGCTCGACGGCCAGGTTTTGAAGGTCCAATTTCATCTGCAAGTTCTGCATACCAAAATCCTGACGGCATAAGGCGGGGGAATCCATGTCCATTCAAAACGTGATCCCCTTAAACCCGAATGCGGTTCGCGTGCGCTATCCGGTCATGCGGTTCTCCGCGCCGTTTGTGGCCGGGCAGTATGACTTTGCGCAAGCGGGGAATACGAACCAAAGCCTTTTAAAGATGCAGGCGAATTCCATTTACCTTATCGAGCGGATTTCCTTCTTCGCGCAGTGCGGGGAATCGGACTGGCTTTTAGGGATGGATACCGTGGCGAATTTCCCGGCCTTCTTCCTCCGGTATAAGTACGACGACGCCCATTCGCTTTTCCCGGAACCCGTCCGGTGCGCAAACTTCAAGCAGAATGAAGAGCAATCGGTTTATTTTTGGTCCACGCGGGAGAATGAGGAGTTATTGATTTCGTTCACGGGCATCGTGAACCAGGTCGCCGGCATGGTCGGCATCGATCCGCTTTTGGTAGAGGTGAATTTCACCCTATACCAAATCATTAACGAAAAATGGAATCGGGGCTTCGTGAACCCGAATCATTTCGGGGGATAAAATGGGCTGTGGCGGATTCTTTGGTGGAAGCGGCGGCGGGGGCGGCGGGAATCTATCCGGGACCCTGACGGAAACGCACGTCCCTTTTGCAAGCGGCGTGCATACCCTGGCGGATTCCCCGCTCATTTGGGACGAGGGCGTATTCCAATGGCCCGCGGCCAATTTCGACTTGGGAGAGGATGATTTCGATTACGGCCCGCTTTCGGTGTCCCAAACGGGGACGCTGCTTTTTGGGGCGGATATCACCTTGGATGCGAATTTGGGACAGGCGGATTTCGAATTCCTGCACGTCCATTCCAGCGCCTCCATAGACGGCCTGCTTTCGCTCGGCGCGTCGGGAATGGTGGTCAATACCGATAAGTTCATCTTGGACGGCTCGACGGGCGGATTCTCGACCAAAGGGGAATGCCTCTTCGAAAAGCAGATCACCTTGGACGGCTCGACGGTGCTCGGGGAGGTGGTGGTCCCTATTGTGTCTAGCGTGGCCACGATCGACTCCTATCAATCGGACTTCTATAGCGTGGTGGTGGATCAGAATGTCACCTTTGCAGCCCCGACGAATCCCGGGAACGGCCGGCGGTTCATGTTGCGCCTCGATATCGACGGCCTGGGCGCATGGGCGATTAACTGGGATTTGAATTTCGAGTTCCAAAACGCCACGCCCCCGACGATCCCGACCAATGTAGCCGGGTCGTATTACCTGGGTTTCGTGCGGAATCCCAATACGAACAAATGGGATAATCCGGGCATCCCGATCGGGCCTTACTAACCATGATTCGCGTCGTCATTCCCTTCTATCAGGACTTCGAAACCGCAAAATCGGGGCTTCGCTCGATGCGCGCGGCCGGCATGGATTTCGAGCTTTCCGCGCACCAATCCGCTTTGATATACGTCGCGCGAAACCGCGGCATCAATGGCGGCAAATCGCAAAAGCGGGTACAGGACCCGGTTCCGGGCCCGTCCCATTTCCTGTTTGTGGATTCGGATATCGAATTCACGGCGGAAGATGTCTCCGCGCTCCTGGCCCTCAAGGTGCCTATTGCGGCGGCTCCTTATCGCTGCCATGAAGCCCCGGGCCTATACCAGTCGGGGCATCTGAGTCTCATCGGAACGCTGACCACGCGCGATCCCATTTCAACGGCGGGCGTCCAGATCCGAAGCTTCGTGGGCGCGGGCTTCCTCCTGGTGGAGCGAAATGTGTTTCGCCATCTGGCGTATCCGTGGTTTCATCATCGGATGATCGAGCGGTACGATACCCGTGAGCTTTGCGGGGAGGACGTGGCCTTCTGCCTGGCCGCGCGCGAGGCGGGCTTTCCGATCAAGGTGCATTTTGACCGCCCGGTAACGCACCATTTGCGGACCGCGGACCAGTTTCAGCTGGAATTTTGATGGAATGTTTTCTTTTTCCCGCACGTTCATTGCGCCAAACGGGACTCTCCTTCCTGCTTTCGATCCTCTCTTTTACGATGTCAACGGTGCTTTGGTTATTGATACGGATGCGGCCTGCGGCACGTCGGGCGGCTCTGACGTGGACATGGTCGGCGTTTCGGGCCTGTGGCCGTCGGCGCAAGTGGTGGAAGGCGTTGTTGGTCGCTTGGGCGGTGTTTCGTATACCGGGCTGGCGGTGCGCTGTGGCGCGCCCGGAAGCGGAAACGGGTACTTCTGGCTCGGGACTCCGGGTGTCTCGTTCTTTGAGGTCCTGGTCGGCGGGGTTTTCAGTGTTATCGCGAGTCCGACACCATTTGCGGCGGGGGATGCCATTCGGATTGAGGCGGATGTCGATTTCGAATTATTCATTAATGGTGCTTCTGTGGGCGTGTACTCTGACTCTACCTTTGCAAGCGGAAACCCGGGCCTGGCCGGCTTTCGCGCGGACCTCGCTTCCGGCCTGGCTTCCTTTAGCGCCGGCAGTCTCCGATCCTCCGGGCTTTACGTGCCTGCTTTCCTTGGGGGGATTTGATTCCATGTCCATATCTGCGGGGACGTACACTTTCGGCACCTCCGGGGCTTACGCGACGCTTAGGGCGGCTTTGCAGGACATTGTGATTGGTTCCCCTTTGACCGGGGATCTTGTGTTTAACCAGGTCGGCGATTCGGTGGATTCGCTCTCTATAAATGCTGCGGGGAATATCGACTTCAGCGGATACCGCATCACCATTTCCCAGCCTGCCCCGGATCATGATGGTGATCCGAATGCGTCTTACATTTGCACGGGTCCGAGTCTCACTATCGCGGGAGCTACGTCGGCAGGGAGTTTGACGTTTTCCAATTTCCTTTACCTCGGTGGCGCTGTTTTTCTATCGCCCGCAATCGCCCTAAATGATTTGAATGCGCTGGGTCATTCGGTGGACCTGGTCAACAGTGTTTTTATCTATTCGGGGACGACGGGAACCTTTATGACGGTGCAATCCCCGTCCGGAAACGGATCGGGAACGGGGTGGTATTTGCGTATCGCGGCCACCAAAATATTTGGCGGGAATATTCCTTTGCTTTTCGGGGGGACGTCCTCCGCGCTGTCCAATATTGCGCGCTTAAATGTCCTGATCGAAAATAGCGCCATGGTTTCCAGGAGTGGCGGGACCACCCCGCTATTCCTGAGTTTCTTAGTTGGATCACCTCCGACTCCGATTGCCAACCTGAAAGTTCGTAATACCGTTTGTTGGGTTGGGAATGTGGGACAGCCTGGGATGATCATAAGCGGAAGCGTGTATACGGGCGCATACCTGACGGCGAACTGTCTTTTTTCGAACGCCCGAAACCCGGCGACGGACACCCTTCCGGGATGGACTTCGGCTGCTATCACCTCTCCGGGGGACATCCTGAATTTGAATTCTTCTATGGCGCATTTCGCGGAAACCGATCCGGTTTCGGGCATTTATGTTGCGGGAACGGCTCCCCAGATCTCTTTCAATCCGTACACCTCGGCCCCTTATCCTATCGGGTTGTACTATGCGCCGCCCGTCCCGCCTCCGACAGTTGATAGCTGGTGGATGCCTGCTTTTGCGGGGGGCTTTTAGGTGCTCAAGTTCATCGAGAGTCAGGTTGGCCAAATCATCGCGCGGAATGGGATTTTGGCGATCATCCTGGCCTGGGCGCTGTGGAAAAATGACGGCCTGACGGAGCGGCTGTTCACGGTGATCGAAAATAACACGCACGCGCTTATCGAGATGCGGCAAATCATTAACCAGGAAAAGCAATAGATGGATGCGAATGAAGCGGCAATGGTGCCTCCGAAAAACCCGCTCACCATCCAGCTAAACCTGGCGGTCTTGCGGTACGTCGTTTCCTCTTTCTTCGCGAAGTGGCTTTCCGCATACGAGCCCTTGGTAACCTCGGACGTGCGGACCGCGGCCCACAATGAATCGGTTGGCGGTGTCCCGAATTCTGCGCATCTCTACGGCCTGGCCGAAGATTTCCAGATCCGTTTCAAGTCCGGGGGCGCGGTCCTCTCGCAAGCGCAAGCGAAATCGCTTTACGATCAGGTGATACGGCCGAATTGGCCTGGGTTCTCGGAGTGGGAGTCCGCAAGCGGGAGCGAGGGATACCATATCCATGTCAATCTTTCGCGGGAAGTCTCGACGTATACGGGCATCGCTTCCATGGCGGGGCTCGGCGTGCTTGGTTTTGTAATCATTAATAGCTGGGGGAATAATTCATGATCGAAGGACGGACGGTGCCTGACGAGGCAGTACAGGGATTCAAGAAAAGCGACTATGTAGGCGCGGATAAAGTCTTGGGCCAAGATGTTCGGATCGAGGAGCTGCCGGACGGCATCAAATTCTATTTGAAGGGCCAGGCGGTAAACCTTTCCGAAAAGCGCATCCTGGTCAAACTGTATGAGCTGGTCAAGGAAGGCGACGGCCTCAAGTTGCGGCGTGATTTCCTGGAAAAGTTCATGAACCGAATCCCGGAAGAGGATGAAATCGCTTTGCGGTACGGGCCATCGGAAGAGGGCTACATCTGGATCGCAAAGTGGCGCGACCAGGCCGGCGAAAAGGGGATTATCTCCGAAACGATTCGCGTGTCCGAAAAATGGCGGGCGCGGTATGAGGAAGCGCAACGAAAGGCGCGGGGCGAAACTGTTCCCTCGGCTACGCCCCAAGCCGCATCCGCGCCCGCTCCATCTTCTTTCGGTCCGATGGATATGATCAAATTCATGCAGGACGGCGAGGACCGCGCGATCCGGAACATGAAAATGATGGCGGAAATCTTTAACGGGAATAAGCGGGAAAGCCCCGCGGACGTGCTTAAGGACGCATACGCGGGAGCGGTGGAAATCATGCAAAGGGCAACGGAAACCAATTTGGATATGGTCAAGCGGGTCAAGAATACCTCGGCCAAAAACATGGAGGCGGAAGCGGCCGCGGCCGCGGCCACTCTGGTTCCGGTTGATGATGATGATGATGATGAAACCACGGCGGGCGATCCCATGGCCGGCGTACCGGCCTTTATCCGGCCGTTCCTTCCCCAGTTGGAACAGTGGCTCGGCACCTTGATCGGAGGCGGTCCGATGGGCGCCGCGGTGAAAACCCTGATCGTGTCCTCGGAACAGTGGAAAGAGATTTTCAACGACCCGGATAAGTTCGGCCAGGCCGTGTCCGCGATGGAAATGAAGTTCGGATCGGAGCGGACGGAAAAGGCGATGGATATCCTTCTCAATCGGCGCGCAAAGGGAAAGGGGAAGGGGAAATAAAAAAGCCCCGGGAACCGTAAACGACTCCACGGGGCAGGCTTATCCGGTCAAAGGAGCGGCCTCTAGGACGAAATATACGGCTTCTCGGGTTCTTTTGCAACAAGAGCCCACAAATGAGCCAGAATCCATCCAAATCCCGCCCGGCCCCCGAACCCTCGGGCGATCCCGCCGCGCCCGCCTTGGCGCTCCAGCGCCCCCAGGCGCTCACGCACTGGTCCCCCG